>Ga0082212_10000354_pt1 | contig 66938 bp, 54 predicted proteins | sample TergutNt197P3_FD_71548 | JGI IMG/M metagenome (GOLD analysis project Ga0082212, IMG submission 71548) | Neocapritermes taracua P3 segment gut microbial communities from Petit-Saut dam, French Guiana - Nt197 P3 | ecosystem: Host-associated > Arthropoda: Insects > Digestive system > Gut ... | reverse complement strand
ATATCAGCCCAGGGCAAAGGCGAAGCCGTCGCCCTGGGTACTGGAATAAAAAAATACAGCCGCCCTGTAAGGGCAAGGCAATCACATCCATAAATATCGCTCATCAAATTCAATTTTATGTTTATTCAACAACATAATCAGTTCGTCCTGAAATGTAGTTTTACGATGATGATCTTGTTGTCCATTGATGTAGGCGAACAGGTCGTTCCGTATCGACGGCGACAAGAGAGATTCACGATTTTTCGTACTGAAAACAATGTGAATGATTATTTTCGTTAATGATTGTGCCATGTTCCCTTGCCCCTTCAGGGCGGCTGTATATTTTATTCCTATCCCCAGGGCGACGGCACTTTGCGCCTCTGCCCTGGGCTGTTATGCGACTTCAGGGCGTTTGAACGCGCGCCTTCGGCACGATATTTATTAATGTACGCCGGCGGGACGCCCGCGCTCCCAGGGACGCCCGCGCTCCCATGTCATATATTTATGCAGCGGTTGTATGCCGATAGCGTGGCGCGGCTAATTTTGCCGACTTCGTCCGCGTCGCCGACGACGTAAACGTCGGGAATCAGTTCAACAAAGCGATTCGCGAGGAGACGATTGTTTTTCATGCCGAGAGCTTCGACGACGAAATCCGCAGGCAGCGTTTCGTATTCCCAATCGGTTCCTTCAATCAAGACGTCATTTTCGCCGATGGAACGTATGAGATGATTGCCTGCCAACCGTACATGGTTGTCGCTTAAAAGGGCGAAGAGCATCCTGCGCGTGAGATCCGATATTCCGGAAGCGAAATCCGCGACCGGTATTTTGTCCACTACCGTGACTTCGCAGCCTGCCATTGCGAGCGCCAGCGCTGATTCGCAGCCGCTCAAACCTCCGCCGCACACCACTATTCGTCCAGAAACCTTCCTGCGTCCCGAATCAACATCAAGCACGTTAAAAACATTCGGCCGTTTGACGCCGGGAATCTGCGGACGCGCAGGCGCCGCGCCGATGGCGACGATGATGGCGTCGGGATTTTCAGCCATGACGAGTTCCGGCGTCGCTTCCGTATTCAGGCGAATATCCGCGCCGCAATCCATTGTGGTTCGCGTAAGCCATTCCGTGTACCTGAGCAAATCGCCCTTGAAAGGAAGTTTGTTTATGTCATTCAGAAGGCCGCCCGTGACGCCGCTTTTTTCAAACAGAACTACGTCGTGCCCCCTTTGTCTTAGAGTAATCGCCGCATGCGATCCGGCGACGCCTCCTCCTATTACGACCGCTTTTTTCTTTTCATCGGCCTTACGCACACGCGCGCAGCGTTCCGCGCGTCCGAGCGCCGGATTGACAGCGCACTGAAGATGCCCGGCGTGGTATGAGTCGCAGCCCCAGCAGCGCAGGCAGGGACGGACGTCATCAGGCCGTCCGCGATAGCATTTTTTCAGCATGTCCGGATCGGCCAGCAATCCCCGGGCAATTGCGACCATGTCGGCGCTTCCTTCGTCGATGATCCGGTCGGCCATTTCAACATCGATGCCGCCTACAACGCTGACGGGAATATGAATGTCGGGACACTGCCTGACCGCGCGCGCAAGCGGGATGTTCGCGCCGCGCGGGTGATAATAAGGCGGCATCGTATGGAACTGCGCCCGGCGATCAACTATCAGCCCGGCAGACATTGTGACAAGATCGATATGTTCCTGCGCGATTTTAAGAAATTCGATTACTTCGTCGATTTTCATCCCGCCGGGAACCATTTCGTCGCCGCTTATGCGCATTTCCACGATGAAATCCGGCCTGGTCGCGGCGCGGACAGCCTTTAAAACCATAAGCGGAAACCGGCTGCGGTTTTCCAAGGAACCGCCGTAAATATCCACGCGATGATTTGTAAGAGGCGACAGAAACTGCGCTATGAGATTGCCATGCGCTCCGTGAATGAGAACGCCGTCGAAGCCGCAGCGGCATACGCGGGCGGCGCAGTCGGCATAGCAATCGACAACGCGCTCGATATCCTTCTGGTTCATCTCCTTTATATAGGGATATTGATCGGGAAGCGGGAGGCTTGTCGGCGCAAGTCCCCATTCGGTCTTTATGAGTTTGGCGTTTACGCCGCGCCCGGCGTGAACCAGTTCCACGGAAAGCTTCGCTCCGTGCGTATGCGCGGCTTCGGCAAGCAGCTTGACGTTGTTTTCCTTGTGGTCGTCTGTAACGTCAAGTTCGGAAGGGTAATCCGCGCCCGTTGTCCACTCCACGGGCGTCGCGCCGAGGTGGATGAGGGCGGCGCCGGAAGCGGCTTGCGCTTCCACAAAATCAATATAGCGCTGCGTCGCCTCGCCAAGGGAATTTGTGAAATCGCAAACCATTGGCGCGAATTCGACGCGATTTTTCAATGTCACGCCGCCGATTTGTATGGGCGTGAATACATGTTTGTAATGATTGAATGATGGCATATCACCTCTCCTGACATGTGGACATGGGAGCGCGGGCGTCCTCGCCGGCGTATAATAAAACAATAATGCGGGCGAAGCCCGGTTCCAGTGTAGGGGCGCGATTAATCGCGCCCCATTTTTTGTGCGCAACGCGCAACGCCTTTATTTAACTCTTCTTCCATCTCCGCGTTAAACAGCGCCAACTGTAATTCATTTCTGTTTTTTGCGCCGAAGAACGCAGCAGTTTCGGCAATCCAAAATAATGCAAACTCATTATAGCAGTTAGCGGTGTGTGTGCATTACATTATGTGCATGATAATCGAAATGAAATTCCACACAGTCTTTCAATGACTCGAACATATCAAAAATTGCCATTCTTATGGTCCAAGGAAATTGTTGATAAATGATGGAAGGAACGGCTTGAACAACTAAAGACGTGAAAGCTCTACGACGTTTTCGCGATTCTGAAGCCGATTGCCAGGCATTATATACAACAAGCAATTAGGATGCCGACCCCGAACGGTAATAAAATATTGCCATTTACGAAATTTCACAATAAAATTATTTCTTGTATGTATAGGCGACGACTTTCGGCGATTACAGAAGCCTGAAATTTGATATAATATAATTTATCGGAGATTGGATACCGATTATGACGGCGGAAATATATTTTAATAAAGGGAATCATGCTTGCGTTATAGGCGACTTCAAAGGTTCAATAAAATATTACACCAAAGCCATTGAACTTAACCCTGACTTTGCAGATGCATACTACAATCGCGGCACCTCAAAGACCGACTTATCCGATTATCTCGGCGCAATAGAAGATTACAACAAAGCTATTGAACTTAACCCTGACTTTGCAGATGCATACTACAATCGCGGCACCTCAAAGGCCGACTTATCCGATTATCTCGGCGCAATAGAAGATTTCGACAAAGCCATTGAACTTAACCCTGACTATGCACATGCATACTACAATCGCGGCACCTCAAAGGCCAACTTATCCGATTATCTCGGCGCAATAGAAGATTTCGACAAAGCCATTGAACTTAACCCTGACGATGCAGATGCATACTATAATCGCGGCATCTCAAAGGACAACTTATCCGATTATCGCGGTGCAATAGAAGATTACGACAAAGCCATTGAACTTAACCCTGACTATGCAGATGCATACAACAATCGCGGCGGCTCAAAGGACAACTTATCCGATTATCGCGGCGCAATAGAAGATTACAACAAAGCTATTGAACTTAACCCTGACTTTGCAGTTGCATACAACAATCGCGGCGTCTCAAAGGACAACTTATCCGATTATCGCGGCGCAATAGAAGATTACGACAAAGCCATTGAACTTAATCCTGACTATGCATATGTATACAACAATCGCGGCGGCTCAAAGTACAACTTAACCGATTATCGCAGCGCAATAGAAGATTACGACAAAGCCATTGAACTTAACCCTGACTATGCACATGCATACTACAATCGCGGCAATGTTTATGACAAACTAAATGAAAAAGCCAATGCTATTTCAGACTGGCTTCTTTGTTTGTATTTATCCATAAAACAGAACAATGCGAAATGTATTTGCATGTTATTGAGCAATAATTCTTTGCAAGCGTATCCGCAAAATATTAAATGCGCATTCGAACAGGTAGGTTTACATTACTCATTTTTTCAGCATTTTCAACGGACTTATGACAAATTGGCTGATTTTGATTTGCTGTTCGAATTTTATGAAAATACGGAAGAATTAACAAATCGTGAATTGTTGAGCGCAAAGGCTATTTCATATTATTATTTTGGCGGCAATGTACAATCATTCCGTATTTATGACGAACAGTTGGATTTTAACGATATTCCGCTTTCAGCGCAGGAATTGTATTATTATGCATTAACGGCAAAAGAAATCGGGTATTACGAGGCACAGGTTATTTTGGAAGATTGTATACGCCAGCTGGAAAACAAAACCGATAAATCCGACGAAGAATATTACTATTTCGGGCATTTGTATTTACTAAACAATGAAGATAAAAAAGCGACGGAACAATTCAATAAATCTTCAGCATATAAATTTTCTGTTATAATGCAGAAACATTTCATAGGTAAAAATGATTTAAATTGCTTGACTTTAAGCGGTGAGATTGATTGCAATAATAATTTTTCGCAATTTTCGGACTATTTCCATTTTCGGGAATGCTGCAATACTATTAATATTGGATATCGACAGATATGGGAATCGTTTGCGTTTACGGATGAAGGAATAAAATTTGCTAATGAAAAAATCAGGCGAATATCTGCAGAAAAATTAAAGGAAAAATTGCAAGTTGAATTCGCGCAAATGGTTGAAACCGAAACAGCAAAGAACGAGGATGCTTATAAAGAAAACAATTATAAAGAAAAAGGTGAACAAGATAGAACTATAAAAGAAGAGTTGGATTATATCGAAAACGCCATAATAATGGGATATTCCCTTGAAAATCAGTTGGGATTGATGATAGAAAGCCCTAAATATAAAAACCCGAAATTGTATTTATATTTTATTAAATATTATTATAAAAAAGAAATGATCAATCCAGCAGAGGTGTTTACTTTATACTTTTACTTACTACATATTTTGAAGAAAAAAAATAAATTGGGCTTAAATAAAATCATCGTTTTTTTTATTGAAGCGGGAAAAGATGTGTTTAAGGATGTAGGCGTTAAATTATTTTTTACGGCTATTAAATCAATAATTCCAATTATGGAGAATTTATTAAAAGAATACGAAGAATTTTCCGAAACAAAAAATATTTTAAGCGATTATCGAAATTTCAAAGTGAGCTTTTGGCGATTTATTGATAATGACAGGGAAATCCTCACAAAAGAGGAATTTAACCAAAAATATCTTACATTTGAATGGATTGATAAAGAATGTAGAAATAATAAAAAAGCAGTATTTACTCAGTAAACAGTGGTAAGAATGACACCGGGTTTACCGGAACGAAACAGGCGTTTTACGCGAGTATCTGTACGAATTAACCGCAACCATACCGTAGTAACTCACGAAAAACACAACATCAGCGCCAATAAACAAATTTTCATTTCAAACTTTCCGCTGATAGCGTCCATTATGAGGTAATTTCATAAAATGGATTCTTTTTATCAAATTCCTGCGCTTTATTTAAAAAGTCGTCAAGTTTATGGTTGGCAAAATAGCTTCGTTGCAATTCGGTGTAATCAAAACATTCTCTTAATAGCGAGGAATTGCCGCTGGTCATCGTAAGGCCTGTTATAACAACAATTATCAAGATATATTTTCAGCATTTTCCTAAGCCCTCGCCGTTTTGACTTTTTCGTAAAACTCTTCTAATGGCATATCGCCATAAAGATCTTTTTGCCATTCTGTATAGTCAAACGGTTCGCTTAATATGAGTGAAATAAACCTCTCGGAATCTAAAATTCCCAAACTTTGAGTTAATGCCTCAAAGCCTTTTTGCTTTAATGCGGTATCAGTCAGCATAGAGCCTCCTAATTAAATCTATGGGGTTTATAATTTCAATATTTTTAATCTCTTTATTTAATATTTTCTTATCGGTTGTAACAAAATAATTTGCGTTGCCGGAAATTGCGCACGCAATATGAGAAGCGTCTTTCTGCCTTAAACCCGATTTCAATAAATCCTTGGCTTTTTCAAATATAAAATCGTTCATTTCTATATTTTCAACCGCCCAAAATTTCCATTCTGAAATTTTTGTTTTCCGCTCTATAAAAGGGTTTTCATTATTTTCAAAATCTAAAATCTCAGACCAGATAAGTTTTAAATGTCCATTCTTTATCATTCCCTGTATTGTCAATTTCGATTTTGTCTCTAAATATACAACCATGCTTCTCTGGTCGTCAAAAGGGCGATTAAAACAGTAATTATCTAAATAAACTTTCATTTATATTATAGAAAAATTTAATATCTCACTGTTATACATATCATATTTTTTATTTCACTTTCGTGCCGGCAACATACGGTCTTGCCGGATGGACAACCAATTCTTGCGTCTTGGGATCGATTAATACGTCGAGTCCTTCGAGTGGGATGGCTCCGAGTAACACTTCGGTCGCGCCGGGAAGAACGAGAACGTCGCAGGTGGTTCGCCGATTTTTAAAAAAAAGATCGACCGGTCCAACGATATCGCATTTACTTCGGGAACCATCGGCGAGTTCCACCTCCAGCGTTTCACGAACATCAAGGCCCAGTTGGGTGTTGATCGATTCGCCAATCGTCAACATGTACGCGCCGGAATCGACCAGCGCAGAAACGGTCATTTGGCGAACTTCCTGATTATTAATCGCGCCGCGCCGCGCCATGTAGGCATCGCCGCTATTAACTAACGTAATGTCCGCGTAAGTGAGTCCCATGATTTCGCTCCTCTTAACCGCCAATTATAGCCGATTTGCCGAATCATTTCAACGGCGGCGAAAACGGATACGCAGCGTCCCGGTACTCCAACAAAATCCGGGCGTTCGGGCATTGCGCGCACTCGGCTCCGCGCCTCAGAATTTTGCTTTGCCGCATTTTATTAACAGTTTTTCAGGTAAAATTGCCGGAATATTTGAATGAGTGTAATGTTTAATGTTTCGGGTAATAATGTAATCGGCATTGACGACTTCGGCACACTCAGCCTGTAGACAATCTTCAATATCGTCAAAATAGTTATTTGCCAGGGCGTTTATTATTACATCATGTCCAATTTCAACAACAGGAATGGATCGGCATAAGTCCAATAAGCGCTGTTTTCTTTCCGAAGCTGAATAAAGCCTTCGGAGAATGTAGAAAATGTTGGTTATACTGTGGGCTGCTAAAAAGGGCTTGATTATTTTCTCCTGTGATTTCTGAATAATAGCTTTGGCATTTTGGGTAAAAGGCTCGCGATCAATCAAAAAATCAAGGAGGACATCGGTATCAATTAATACGACCAAAGCGTTCATCCATTGCTTCCATGAGTTCTTTTTTATAGTTAAAATTTGGTGAAACTTTTTTCCGCCGGAATTTCATAAGCCTTTCAAATGCTTCCGCGCGTTCCTTTTCATTTAAAGCAGGATGATGAATACGGGAATCAATGGCGCTCTTCTCTACTTCCTGCACGAGATTGAACACTCTCTCAAAATTTTCCGTATTAACAGTAATCAGGATTGCCGCTGGTTTCCCATTGTTAGTGAGTACGGCCTTGCCGTCCCGGTCAAGCTGCGACAAGGCAGTCTTTGACGACTTGTTAAATTCACGCAATGATAAAAACTGCATTTCCCCCTCCCGCGCCAAAAAATAAAGATAGTAAATCGTTGGACAATCGTCAAGCGATTGTCCAACACCGGTCGCGCGCCGTTAAAGTTAAGGCGCGCATAGGACGCAATTGGACATCATATATTCTTGCATCGCCTTTATTTATCGGCATATTCGTAAATTTATCGTCCATAAATGTCTTGACAATATCTTCTATAATCCGATATTCTTTGAGGTACATATAGGCAGACATAAACGGAGGTGCCCAAAATGCCCAAAAAAGCCAAAGAATTATCCGCTATCGCCATATCAAAATTAAAGGCCGAAGGCCGCTATGCCGTCGGCGGCGCTGACGGCCTGTATTTCCGCGTCGTCGGTAATTCCCGTACCTGGGTTTTACGCATTACCGTCGGAACGCGAATAAACAGCGAAGGCAAAATCGCAGTTCACCGCCGCGATATGGGATTAGGCAGCTATCCCGAAATATCGTTGGCGGAAGCCCGTGACAAAGCCCGCGAATTGCGCAAACTGGCAAGAAACGGCATTGACCCGCTTGAACAGAAAAAACGCAACAGAGAAACCCTGCGCATACAACAGCATCAATCAAAAACATTCCGCGAATGCGCGGAAGTCGTAATAGAAAATAAAGCGCGGGAGTTAAAAGACCTCAAGCAGTATAAAAGCTGGCGGCAAAACATGGAAAAATACGCTTACCCTGTTCTTGGCAATATGACCGTCGGCAGCATAACCCCCGCTGATGTCGCCGCCATTCTTAATCCAATCTGGCAGGAGAAGCACAAAACGGCGATAACCGTTCGCGGGCGTATAGAAAATGTGCTGAACTATGCCAAAGCGATGAAATACCGCGAGGGCGAAAATCCCGCGGCGTGGAAAGGCGTACTCGAACCGATACTTGGCAGAGTCAAAGTAAAAGCAAAACCATATCCAGCATTGCCATACGAAGAAATTGGCGCGTTTATGACCGAATTGCGAAAACGCAATAGTATCCCGGCGCGAGCGCTTGAATTGCTTATACTGACCGCCACGCGCGACGGTGAGACCGCGGGCGCTAAATGGGAAGAAATCGACTTGAAGGCAAAAGTCTGGATAATCCCGGCGGAGCGCATGAAAGCCGGCAAGGAGCATCGCGTACCGCTATCTGATGCCGCCGTAAAATTACTAAAAAACATTCCGCGTATTTCTGGTTCCCGATACATATTTCCGGCAGACCACGGCGGCCGGATATCGCATTCGGCAATTAACCGGCTAATCAAGAGGATGCACAATGCAGAAATAAACGCCGGGAGGAAGGGGTTTACAGACCCAAAACAGAACGAGGTGGCCACAACACATGGTTTTCGATCGACGTTCCGCAATTGGGCGGCGGAGACGACGGCGCATCCGTGGGAAGTATGCGAACACGCGCTTGCACACAAATTGCTCGATAAGGTAGATGAGGCATACCAGCGCGGCGATCTTCTGGTAAAACGCGCCCGGCTTATGGCCGACTGGTCGAAATACTGCGGAAAACTGTAATTCCCGGTTCTTCGATTTAAAACGTTTGCTGTTATGTTTTTTATTCATCGGAAGGAAACAAATGACTGAACGGATTATTTTAGTCTACAAATCTATGTACGGTTCGACGAGTAAGCATGCCGCGTGGATTTCGCAGGCGCTTGACGCCCGGCTGGCGCAATCAAAAGATGTTACCCCCGGCAATCATATCCACAATAGGTATCATGACGGGTGGAAATATCCTGATCGAAAAGTCGAAGTGCCACATGATAGCGGACGACATCCGTAGAATGATGGAAATAATTAAACCACAATCAATCATCCTTTCTCAATGAAGGTCGCAAATGCGTATTCTCGGCGGATTGCAGAGCAAACAAGCCGGGATGACAAGCAGGAATAAAAAGCGTAAACATGATAAAACACTACAATTTTAAGGAATTCCGCAGTAAAATCAAAACACCCGCTTGATGCGGGAGGTTTTCAAACTGAAAAACTGAAAAAATTGACATAAAGGACATTATTAATATTTCGGACAACGGAGGGCAGGGCGGAAAATGCAGCTTATTCGTCTTATCCGTAATCCAACAGGAAAGGGGACACTGATGAACCGTTCAAGACTGGCAGTCGCAATCGTAGCCTCGGCCGCGATGCTGATGTGCATCGCATGCAGCAAGCCTGAAGGCAACAGCTATGGAGACGACCGCTCGATGATCGAAGATCTGCAGGCGCGATATTTATTCGCGTTCGACTGGAACGACGCGGAGGGTTATGCCAACACATTCGCAGAGGACGGGATACTCAACTACGGAAGTGGCGAATTCAAGGGCCGCCAGGCAATCCGGGAATTTTTGGCGCCGGCTGATGGAAGCCGCGAACAGGGCAGGCCAAGCACACCTGAGGGTGAACGCCCGCGTGTGGGACGTCACATCATCTCGAACATCGTCGTGAAGGTTGACGGCGACAAGGCTACGGGCAGGGCATACTGGACCCATATGACCACCGGACCCACAGGCTACGGCACCGTTGACTTTTTCGGTCACTATGAGGATGAGATGGTTAAGGTGAATGGTGAATGGCTGTTCGCCAGACGCCACATATACAACGAGGCGATCCCAGAGTGGTCGGCAGGCCGGAACAATCCGGCGGTGAGCACGAGTCCGCCGCCAAAAGAGAGGTAGTACGCTCCGGGTTCACGACGTAAAAGTTTTAGCGGATAGTTGACATGGGAACGCAGGCGTCATCGCCGGCAAGATACGTATTAACCCAAACCACCTGCTTGCAATATTCGTGATTCAGTATTTTTTGTAAGCATCCGCGCCGGCGATGACGCCTGCGTTCCCATGTCATAAGCTTTTACGGCGCGCACCCGCAAAAGGATTTTTTAAACCATTCCACATTGCAAGAACGCGTGGCGAACGGCTTTGAAGTCGCGGCGCGTTCCGGCGACGGCGCGTATTCCTACCTTTGACCGACCTGTGCGAAATAGTTAGTGACTCCGTCGGGGTCGTTAAACCAGACGGTGATCAACTCGAAGCCTCCCATTTTATTGAGAGGGGTTTCAATCGTAATTCCGCGCGCCTTACCCTTGGCGTCCGCCAATGCCGCGTCTTTGATTACATACTGTATGCCCGCGCTTCCCGTGTCGACTGAAAGGCTATCGCCTGATTTGTAGAGATAGATCGTCGTCTCCTTATGGCGGTATGGATATTTGGTAATGCCAAGCAGCTTGTCCGTCTCAGGCGGCAGTTCGTCAAGACCGACGAAGTCACGGTAGAAAGCGCGGCTTTTCTCCAGGTCAGAAACATTGATACCGACGCCGACGCCGTCGTTCGAATTGGGCTTGGCCCCCGATTTCACGACGATCTCAATCTGGAACCCGGCCGGATCCGTCACCAATGCGGCTTTTGTGCCGTCGCCCTGGTCCCGAAACTCGGGCGCTGTGTAGCCCGCGGCGGCGAAGGCGCCATTAACCGCATCCGTATCGGGGTAGGTCAGCATAAAGAAGCGAATGCCTGTACCCGCCTTGTAACCTCCCTCAAGGTTGTATCTACGGTCGCCCTGTTGTCCCGCCGACAGCTTGATCTGCCCGCTGCCGACGCCGGTCAGCAGCATCTGCTGCGAGGATGTCAACTGTATGGGGTTGAGCGAGCGCAGCGCCAGAGCCTGCGTATAGAATTTGACCATTTCATCGGTCTTCTCGCGAGAGAAACGGCGAAATACGTTCATGGAGTCCTGCGAGAACTGGCCGCGAACCGAAGCGTCCAACTGTTCCCGCGTCAGTTCTCCCGGCTTGTAGGCGAGATCCTCCGACACACGCATTATCGCCCCTTCAGGCGTGGTCGCCGCGGCAGGCTTACCGGTCTGCGCGCCGGCGTTGATGGAAACAACCAATGCCGCCACGACGACGGTCATAATTAAAACGGATACGTTCTTCATAAATACTCCGGAGTTGGCATGTTGTTGCAATTAATGGAACACTGATTTATGGAGTGCGGGAGCTTGCTGCCGTTTTCATGGCGGCGGCAAGCCGCCACACTCCATAAAGCGAATACCATCCCGGATATTTTATACCGATTCTGCTATGGCGGCGCAACAGGGCATATCTGCTGCGTTGCGCTTGTTTTGTCTCCTTGACATATTGTCTAATATGCCTTCGTCGCCAAAACTGCGCTCGCCTTGTATCCACGCCCTCTTGCGCCCCCGCGCTACGAATCGGCATGAAATATACGGGCTAGCGCCACGGGTCGATTTCTACGCTTCGATTGTAGTTCAAAGCCCCCATGCTCCAATAGTTGTTGCTGGATCCGCCGGTCACGAAAATATGAACCTGTCCCGGACGCAGGTGGTGCGGCGGCTGCCCTGCCGCCGGAGCAAGCAGCCATTCGGTGAATTTTTCGATGGTATCGTACCCCGCGTCTTTTACGAAATTCGCTATCGGCGGATTCAGCACCGCGCAGGCGCCGAAAAGAGAATCCTGCACACCGATAATATCTTTGATAATTTGCGGATAATTCAAATGGCGCCAACCGTGCTCGGTCGGCTCGCCCCAATCGTTGAATTTCCAATTCTTGGAAGGAAGAACGCCCCAGCCGTTGAACAGGCTGATGATATTCTGTCCCCGCTTAAAACCCTTGCGTGTGGAAAAAGGCTCGAATGGAGATTCGATTTCGTTCTCGGCAATCACGATATTTCCCGTGTTAATCGGGTTCCCGACGGTGCCCATGTATGTAGTGCCCGCTTTTCCGCAGTTGCCCCCGTTGATGGAAAGAAGGTTCCATGCCCTGCCAATGGTGGCGTTTGCGTGGGCGTAGGGCCCCATCGCCCCGACGCCGTAATTCAGCCCGATTTCATCGCGGATGGTTCCGTTGATCACCATTGCGGAAGCCCAGCACGAATCCGATACGTTGATGCTTTCCATGCCCGTCGAACCGATCGCAAGGATGAGCGGCAGATATTCGGGTTTGCAACCGGCCATCAACGCGTTTATAGCCGCCGTCATTACAGTGTAAGTCCAATACTCGGTCGGAGAATTCGGCGACATCCTGCCCAGCGTTTTTTCGGGATCATGGCTGGTTCCCTTCAGCATTTCTTCAACCTTTTCCTCGGTAGGCAAAATCACCGGTAGAAAATCGGTCCATTTTTTCTCCAGAAACAGTTTCTGCAGATTGTCGGGAGTATCGGTGAAAGTCGCAGGTCCGTTGTCCCGTTTCATGTCGCCGGTTTTCTTTTCTTCATCATTCAAAGGAGTGGTGAGCTTTGCGATCAGCTCCGTCATCACCGGTTGGCGGGTTATGGGGCTGTTTCCCTGAATAATAGCCCGACGAACCTGCTCGCGTGTCCTTGCCCACGCCGGCCCACGGACGAATTGAATACGTTTCTCCGGCATTCCGTGCATGACAGATACCTCGCCCGCCTGTGTGACAAAGTCGGAAATGACAACCGGTATGGCGGGCTTGTGGTGTTTTGATTCGAAATCTATCGATAGCGCCACGACCGTGGACGCGCAGAAACTTCAATGGCCCACGCCGAGGATCATCGCGTCGGCTTTTTCGTTCATCTCCGCCCATAAAGGCGGAGCGCCCGCCTCGCCCATACCCTTGTATCGGTATTCCAGGGTGGTTTTCGGATGGTTGGTTTTGAACCAATCCATCATTTCATGGAGCACGTTATCCGATCCGGGAAAACCGTCGTTTATGAAATATATGGTTTTGCCTTCCAGCGTGTCAAGGCGCGGCGCCTGCGGTTTCAGTTTCACGTCAGGCGGCGTTCCCAGGGGATTAAGGACTGTAATCTTATCTGAACAGGCCTGCGCTGCGGCTTGCCGGGATTGAGCGGCGGCGGGTTTCGCGCCGGCCAGGTATCCACCGGCAGCCAATCCCATTGCGCCCGTGGTTATCCCCTGAACAAATTCCCTGCGCGAAGCGTTTTTTTTGATAACACTCATGATTTTGCCCTTTCAGTTGTCAATTTCACTTTAACACTGGACATTCATGGCGATTTTACTGCGGAATTTTGTAAATTAGTAGCTTTTAATAAAAACAGCGCCGGGAGCCGTATTCCTGAGGTAATTTGGTAATTTTTATGACGCACACCCGCCGGTGCTTCCGGTGTTGCTTTGTGTTAAAATAAATTTTTGAATTGAGGAATTGGTTATGCGCGAAGTCCCTGAAAAATTCCGAATCTTCCGCGAACGGCACCCCGCCCTGGCGGCGGCGTATGAGAGGCTCGCAACCGAATGTCACGGGGCGGGCCATCTTGGAGCAAAAGAACAGGCGCTGGCGTGTCTGGGAAGCGCCGCCGGCGCGCGGGTTGAGGGCGCAGTCCGTTCACAGACGCGCAAGGCGTTTAACACGGGTCTGACGCCTGATGAAATCCGTCATGCTATCATGCTTTCCCTTACAACAATCGGATATCCGTGAATGATGGCGGCTTTAACATGGTCCGAAGACCTTTTTGACAGAGATAAGAATTAATCATGTGCCTGGCGGTTCCGGGAAAAATTGAAAGCATAGACGGCGCGGATCCGATATTCCGTATGGGAAAAGTCTGTTTCGGCGGGATTCTCAAAAATGTCAACCTTGCCTGCGTTCCCGAAGCGCAAACCGGCGACTACGTGCTGGTTCACGCCGGATTCGCCATCAACGTCATCGACGAAGAAGAAGCCCAAAAGACGCTCGATTGCCTGGATGAAATCGGCGGCATTGAAGCGAATTGAAACCAAATCTACCAACTACAACGCCGCCATGAAATTCATTGATGAATACAGGGATGGAGAAACCGCGCGGAAAATCGCACAAGCTATTCACAGGTCGATTACAAAGCCCCGGGTCATCATGGAAATCTGCGGAGGACAGACCCACTCCATCGTTAAATTCGGCATAGATCAGCTTCTTCCCGACGGTCTTACTCTGGTTCACGGCCCCGGTTGTCCGGTCTGCGTCACACCGCTCGAAATGATCGAAAAAGCCATTGAAATCGCTTCAACACGGGAGGTGATTTTTTGCTCGTTCGGCGATATGCTGCGCGTTCCGGGATTAAGCCGCGACCTGCTTTCCGTCAAGGCGTCCGGCGGCGATGTACGCGTCGTTTATTCGCCGCTCGATGCCGTAAAAATCGCCGAAGAAAATCCCCGGCGTGAAGTGGTTTTTTTCGCCGTCGGTTTTGAAACCACCGCGCCGGCAAACGCGACAGCAGCGCTTTACGCGGCGCAAAAAAACCTCTCCAATTTTTCCCTGCTTGTTTCACATGTTCTGGTTCCTCCGGCTATTGAAGCAATCCTTGCCGCGCCGGAAAACATGGTGCGCGGATTTTTGGCGGCAGGACATGTCTGTTCCGTAACGGGTTACAAGGAATACGAACCGATCGCGGCGCGTCATCATGTCCCAATTGTAGTTACCGGATTTGAACCTGTGGATATTTTACAGGGAATTTACATGTGCGTACGCCGGCTCGAAGAAGGGCGCGCGGGAGTGGAGAATCAGTACACCCGATCCGTGCGCCGCGAGGGAAACCTTTCGGCACTGAAACTAATCCGCGAGGTTTTCCGCGTAACGCCGCGTAAATGGCGCGGCATCGGCGAAATTCCGCAAAGCGGCTTCGGACTTGCGGAAAAATACGCGGCCTTCGACGCCGAACTTCGCTTCGGTATCGCAGACCTCGAAACGGACGAGCCGGAGGAATGTATCAGCGGACAGATACTTCGCGGTATCAAAAAACCGCACGAATGTCCCGCCTTCGGCACACGCTGCGTCCCCGAATTTCCACTGGGCGCGCCGATGGTTTCATCCGAAGGCGCGTGCGCCGCATACTACCGCTATCGAGGCTAAAGTCCGGGAACGCATGCCCCTGTGAACGCAGGCAAAAAATAGGGCGATCACATTGCTGTGATCGCCCCGTGGTTTGCTTATATTGCAATCCGGTTATCCGGCTTTACTTTTTCCTCTATTAGAAGCTGAGGCGGAGTCTTGCCTGGAACGTACGGTGGCTGGCCTTTGTCGAAAAACGACCAAAGGCAGCCGTGCTGTTTATCGCGAAACTTGGATTGTTGATTCCCATGCTTCGTCCGCCGTTGGCATACGACGTCCCGTTGGTCGGAGATGGATGGTTGAGTATGTTATTGGCGTCAACACGGATTTCCAACCGCTTGCCTTCCATGAATTCAACCGATTTCGACGCGGCCATATCAAATGTCCTACGGCCCATCCCGGTTATACGGTTGCTCTTGTAATTCCCCTCCGCGTTTGCGCCGAGACGCTGATCCGCGTTGCGGAATACGATAATCGGGTCGCCGATCTGGTAGGTAACACCGTCCGCCGCGGTATAGGGAGCGGTGTACGTCTGCGGAAGCACGTTGCCCTGTGCGTCTGTCTGGGTGGAAGCCAATGCCAGAGCGCGCGGAGCGCTCGCGTTATTGTTGGCGCAGTTGTTGGCGTAAAGCGTTGAATCAATCGCGCCGGTGCTGCCTGCCGGACGGCAAATGTTGCTATCTATCACTTTCGTATACAGACTGCCGTAATAGCTGCCGTCGACAAAATTGTCGTTCCATGTTGCCTTCCCGCCCTTGTCATCCCAAAGATCCGGACGTACGAGAATGGGATAGTTGTTGTTCCACAACGAGTTCGTGCCTGTTACGGAAACCGGCGCGCCGCTGTAGAAAGTGGCGATCCAGCTCAACTGCCAGCCTTCGATCGCTTTTTTGAATATGCCTTCAGCGTCGCGGAAGAAGTATCCCCGCGGGCCGAAAGGCAACTCATAAGCGCCGAAGGTAGTCAGAGAGTGGGAACGATGCGCGCTCGACAGGGTGTAGTTGCGACCGTCGAAACGATCGGCAAGGTAATTCGTCCAGCCCGTATCGGTCAGGTTGCGGCTCCAGGTGTAGGTAGCCTGGAAGTTCAGGCCATGAGTCGGACGCAATGTTACCTGCGCCTGCATCGAATGATAATTCGTCAGAGCTCCGCTGTAGTACAGGGAGGCGCTGCTGTACTGCGGGTTGGTGTAGAAATAGTTCCACGGGGTCCCCGCAGTGCAGTCGTTGTTAGCGTAGTCGTCTGCGTCTGTTATATTAGAATTCGCAGCACGATCCTTCGGCAGACATCCCGCGCGGGAAACCAGGCCGGAGGTCGTGGTGGATTGCGTGTTCAGCACTCCGTTAGTGGTCGACAGCGTGCTTACTACGGCAGCGAAATTTCCATATGTCAGGTTTGCTCCGGTAGAGCCGGCTCTCCTTAACTGGCCTGAACCGGTATTGGATGTCGATGGGTTGGTCGCCGAATTTGCGGCAAGCGTCCCTTCCTGAATAAGGCTGTTAAGCAACGCGCTCTGGCCGCCCTGACGGACTATCTCCAGCTCCTGGTAAAGAGGGTTGTATCCGCCGACACTGGCAAGGTAATTCGACTGATTGAGGTTGGTATTGACAAGCTGTTGCCGTCCCATCGTTCCAATGTAACGGGCATCAACCGTTACTGCGCGCCCGATACTGCGGGTAACCGACAGGTTGAAGCTGTGTACGTATGGGTTTTTGATATTTTCGTCAATAACAGTGGCGCCGCTTGTCAGCTGGCCTACCATGTTGGGCATCAGCGGCATTACCTGATCCGGCGCGGACAGGTGGATGCCGTTGCGCATGATCTTGTCCGTATTCAGATCGGTGAGATCCAGGTAAAAGCGGCTGTCGTCAGGATTATCCTGACTTCCAACGCCCCTGAAAGTTTCCATCCTCGAAGTATTAGCGGCGGCGACGTCGCCGACGTAAATACCGTACTGGTTGAAGTTGTCGATCGGCGAATAGCTTACCGACCAGCCGCCGCGCAGCGTGGTCAAACCTCTGCCAAACCACGGCAACTGGTATGAAAAGCCGAGATGAGGCGCGAAGTTGTTCCTGTCTTTGTTCCACGCCGAGGTGGAGGTGGCGGAATCCTCGACATAATTGTACACTGTCACCGGTTCCGGTCTGTTGGGTACGATAAGGTAAGTGGTAGTCCTGCCTGTAACAGGATCAAGTACGTCGGTATAAGAAGCGGCGGGAGCGGAAACAAGTTCCCTGTTGGAATTCATCCATTTATCCCAGCCGCCGTTGGAAATACCGAAAACTTTTTCAGAACTGTTGCCCTCAAGCCTGATGGTCCTGCCATCCTTGGTATAGGGAACGCCGTAGTATTCGTAGCGAACGCCCAGGTTTAAAGTCAGGTTGCTGGTAACTTTCCAGTCGTCCTTGAAAAAGAAGCTGAGTTCCTGGTTGGCTACGTAGTAATCGAAAAAGTCTTCACCGCTGGCCTGGTCATTCCATCTGTAATTATTGCCGTCCTTGACCGCGTAGAAGTACTGACGCGCCTCGTATAACGCTCCCGAGAAATACGTCATCATGGCGTAAGGAACCTGATAATTACCGGAAGTCGTGGTTATCGTATCCTGGCTTCCCGCCCATATTCCCTTCCATATATCGGATTCAGGATCTGCGGCAACGGCAGCGGCGCGTGCGTTTCTTATGATACCCGCGCGTCGCAGCCTGGTATCGTTAGATACACCGCCGAAACCCGTCGGCTTATCGATAAAGGCGCCCGCTCCGGCAAATCCGCGGTTTCCCTGGAATTCCTGGCCGGAGGACTGCCAGCGATACTCAGCTCCACCCTTGAAGGAGTGCGCGCCACGCATCCACGTTATGGTGTCGGCTATCGTCCAGCGCGGATCGGCGCCGCCCCAGGATGTGTTGATGTTGCCACGGCTGCCAAGCGGATGGCTTGGGTTGGAACCGCTCTGCGGATCGGTATGGAAAAGTATCGGCGCGTCGCCGGTACCGACAACCATGAACCGGTTTTTGGAAAGGCTCGGCGGGAACAGCGTATTCAGCACTTCCGTCATTTTTTCTCCGGTTTTCGGGTTGTCCATCGGGCCATATGTCCAGGTATCGGACGTCGAGAGTCCGAAGCGTGCTTCGTTGAGCAGCGTCGGCCGCAGCGTTGAAGTCAGAGAGATCGCCGTAGTAGTCGGTTTTCTCACGATAATTCCGCCGTAACCGCCGTACTCGGCCGGCCACTGGGCGTAACCGTCAGAAACATCGTATTTTTCATAAGTGAAGGTGCCGCTCACCCTGTGCGCGTCGTTGATGTTGTGATCGATCTTGAAGGTCATGGACTTGCGGTCAGGATCGCCGCCAAGGCCCCAGATCGATCCACCATAACCGATATATGGGTTGTAGAAGCGGTGACCGGCGTAATTCAAACCGTCGCCCATGTCGTAATTAGTCACGGGGGGCATTTCGATCCTCGCGCCCGAAGGAGTGTCAGTACCCTGTGTGAAACGCGTCACATAGTTGGTGGGGTCATACGCATAGCGGTAAGCCGACCAACCGGCGGGGTTGTCACTGTTGAAATTCCCCATTCCCAGGTTCCCCCAATAGGAATTGTTCACGAGGAACTGACCGGCGCTTCCAAAGTTGCCGTAAAAATTGGTCGTATTCGGGCTCCACGCCGTCTGCCCGCTACTGACAGGTGTAAAGTCTATTGCCGAACAGTCTCCGAAAACACCGGTGGCACTCGTATCGGCACGAAGCGCGTCGCGTGTAGCCTGCGTCATATTACCGAACACGCTCTCAAACTCCAACCTGGTTCCAGGAACTAGAGTCATAGTCTGCGTGGTATCGTTGACGTTGTAAAACGTCCCGCTTGTGAGCGGTTTTCCCTGTGGGTCAACGCTTGGAACGGATCCGGTGAATGGGTTATACGTATTGGCTTCATTGCGGGCGGCGGGAACATAGCCTGTAATGTAGCGATAGATGCCTTTTCTCGCGCAGGGCGTTAGCACTTTTACGTTTGTCGACACCTTGTCGCGGGAAAACTGCTGTTCCCAGGTCACGAAAAAGAAGGTCTTGTTCTGGATAATCGGGCCGCTGGCCGTCAGCACGTAGTTGTTCATATTTCGCCAGTTGCGCGGGTTGCTGGATCTTTTGCTTGAAAAATCCTCCGCGTCAAGCGCCGTGTTCTGTACATTCCAGACCGCGGATCCGCGAAAAGCGTTGGATCCCGACCTGGTGGTCATCTGTACCTGCCCGGCGCCGCGTCCCATTTCCGCGTCCACCGGCGACAGAATCATTCTGAACTCGCCGATCATTTCCTGGTTGATATTGGTGTTGGCCGCGACACCGGTCGGGTTACGAACTTCAGTAACCGACATACCGTCGCGCACGACGTTGATATTCCCGGCGGCTACGCCGGCGAACGACGCGTTATTCTGGATCGTGCTTGTGGACGGCGTCACGCCGCCCATGATATTGACCAGATCCATGATATTTGCGCTAAGAAGGGGTACCTGTTGAATAACCTCCTCCTGCATAACGGTTCCCGTTGAAGAACCGGCTTCCAGTATGACGCTTTCAACCGCTCCGGTAACTTCCACCGTGGTTACGCTGCCGGCAACCGCCAGGGGAAGGTTTAAACGAAGTTGGGCGCCCACGTTAAGTCTTACGTCGGAACGGGTGGTGCGCGAAAAGCCCTGGGCTTCCGCTACTATGTTGTAAGTACCGACCTGCAGACTGGGAAAGTTGTAGACTCCGGCGTTGTTTGCCGTCGCTCTCGTCACAACGCCCGTATCGACGTTGGTGGCAGTGACGGTCGCGCCGGCGATAACCGCTTCCGAAGCGTCCGTAATCGTTCCGGTTAATGACGCACCGGCCTGTCCGAACGCCATCGCCGACAGGAGCACGAACGCCAGAAGCGCAATCAGACACTTCTGAGTGTTTTTATTGATCATAAACTACCTCGTAAAAAGACCTTATTCCCGGCCAAGACGGAAAGAAGGAGTGATTGCAAAACATTTGAGGCCCTTCTTCCTCAAAAAGTCTTTGATCATGCGTATGTAATGTAACTGTTTACATCATCGGCTACCCTAACACAGTGATTTTGGATTATGCAAGCATTTTTTTTGAATCTGTTAGGGCTTTTGCGAGCAGTTCAAAAACAACATCCGTAAAAAGCCGGTGATCGGCTAAACCCCTATAAATCAAGTCCAAACGGCCGTTGAAATGTAACCGATGATGTAAAATGTTACATTTCGTAAACAGGAAAGGATGATGAAGTAGCTTTTGAGGAAGAAAGGCCTCGAAACGGCATAGGCTTCATGTCAGGCAGTCAATACATATGCAATCGGAAAAAAAGCATGGGCGAGATTATGAATATCGCCGCTTGGATCGAGAAGGTATGAATATCCGGGCAAAGTCACAAGTTTATATAAAGAAAGCGCTGATTAATTGCCTGTGCGGGCGAATCGCTGCGTTGCGCGGTGCTCGTAATCTCGACATATTTCTGTATATGCCTCGGTTCCTGCGCTCCGTGCGCCTTGCGCTTCATCCCGCGCAGACAATTAATCAGTGCTTTCTAAATTTACTCTCCTTTGCGGGCGTCCAGACGGCGCATGATGAGTTTTTCAATCTCAACCATGATGAACACGACCAAGCCCAGCAAAACAGGCGCAAGCCAGTACCTTGGTTCCAGAGATACCGTACCGAATATATTATTCATGAATGGCAGGTAAGTGATGGCGAGCTGAAGCAGGATCATCAGGCCCAGCACCGCGAAAACCGCCCTGTTTCCAAAAAAATTAAGAGCGTATACGGGCTTTCGGATGCTCCGGCTGTTAAAGAGATGGAAGGCCTGGCAAAGCACTATGGTTTGCAGCGTCATTGTTCGAACCAGGTTTTCCGAGTAACCCGCCTTCAGCAACTGGACGCTTAAAGCTAAAGTCAGGCCGCCGATCAAAACGGAAACGAACAATATGCGCCATATAAAATAGCCGCTCAGGAATTGCTCCGAAGTATCACGGGGTGGCCTCGACATCGCGCCGGGTTCCGCCGGTTCGAAAGCCAGCGCAAGGGAAACGGTAACGGAGGTGACCATATTCACCCATAGAATCTGCACCGGTATCAGCGGGATCATCGTACCGAAGAGGATGCTTGCAATGATTAGAAAACTTTCCGCGCCGTTTGTCGGCAGGATGAAAAGTATGGTTTTTTTCAGGTTGTCATAGACCCTGCGGCCTTCTTCCACCGCTGCAGTGATGGTGCTGAAATTATCGTCCGCCAGCACGATTTCCGCCGCGTCTTTGGTCACTTCCGTTCCCTTGATTCCCATTGCCACGCCGACATCGGCCATGCGCAGTGCCGGCGCGTCGTTCACTCCGTCGCCGGTCATGGCGCAGATTTCGCCGTGAGACTGCAGCGCTTTGACAAGTTTTAGTTTGTGTTCCGGGCTGGTGCGGGCAAAAACGTCGTATTTAACGGCGGCGTTATGAAACTGTTCGTCGTCCATGTCGTTAAGCTCATTGCCGACCATTGCGTTTTCACCGTCGCCTATGCCCAGTTCCATACCGATGGCCTTTGCCGTGTCCGCGTGGTCGCCTGTAATCATCTTGACCCTGATGCCGGCCGCATGGCACATGGCAATGGAATCCACAACCTCGTCGCGGGGCGGATCGACAATACCGGCGAGGCCGAGGAAGACGACTCCTTCCTGCAAGTCTTCATGTGAAACCGCCGATTTTTCAAAAGGAACGAATTTCATCGCGGCGCCGAGTACGCGCATACCGTCGGCCGCGAGATCGGCGATGGCCTTTTCCCATCGCGCCCGCTCCAACGGCACCGGGCCGTCTGCGGCCATCTCTTTTTCAGCCATGGCCAAAAGCCTGTCCGGAGCGCCTTTGACGTACATGACGCTTTCGTCGGCACCGTCGGTCATGGAGGCCAGTGTGGCCATATACTTGTATTCCGAATCAAAAGGCAGTGTGGCGATGCGTGGAGGCAGTTTCGCGCCTAAACCCGCCTTTTCATAAACCGCCAGCAGAGCGCCTTCGGTCGGGTCGCCCTGCACGGTCCAGATGTCACCCGTGTCGCCCGTTTCACTCGACAAAGACGCGTCGTTACAGTGCCGGAAACAGACAAGGAGCCGGCGCAGCAATGAATCTTCGTTAATAGGCGCCGGGTCGTGCCCTTTGCGGATTTCCCCCGTCGGCGCGTAGCCGGAACCGGTAACGGTAAAGCCGGCGTCATGAACGACGATGTTTTTAACAGTCATCTCGTTTTTGGTCAGCGTACCGGTCTTGTCCGAGCAAATCACGGTAACCGAACCGAGCGTTTCGACCGAGGGAAGGTTGCGAACGATGGCGTTGCGTTTTGCCATGTTCTGCACGCCGATTGCGAGTATGATTGACATGATGGCGGGCAAACCCTCGGGAATGGCCGCGATGGCGAGGCCGATGGTCGAAAGCAGCAGTTCAGACGACCCGTACAGGCTTTTGCGGAAGAAATGCCCGAACATGTAAACCAGTGCCGCAATGCCGATAATCGCAAAGGAAATGGTCTTGCCGAACGTCGCCATCTGCCGGATAAGCGGCGTGGTCACGTCGCCCACTTCCGTCATGAGCTGGTTGATACGCCCTATTTCCGTATTGATGCCGACGTCGATTACCACGCCATAGCCCGTACCGGCGCTGACCGTGGTGCCGCAATATGCCATGTTCGATCGGTCGCCGAGTACGGTTTCGTCTTCGAGCGACCGAGTCTGTTTTTCAGACGGCACGGCTTCGCCGGTAAGAGCGGACTCTTCAATTCGTAAATTTTCAGCCCTGAAAAGACGCAGATCGGCGGGAATCTTGTCGCCCGGCGCAAGGTACACAATGTCGCCGAGAGTCAGTTTCGCGGCGTCCACTTCGATACGTCCTCCGTCCCGTATAACCATTGCCCGCGGTGAAAGCAGATTCCGAATGTCGTTGAGAGCCTTTTCCGCCTTGTTTTCCTGAAAATAGCCAATGGCCGCGTTGACCACGGTAACGATGAGAATGACCGCGGTGTCGACGTAATGATCGAGCGCCAGCGTCACGAAGGCGCATACGAAAAGAATATAGATGAGAATATCGTGAAAATGTCTGAAAAATCTTATAAGGGCGTGTTCGGGTTTCGCAGCGGGAAGTTCGTTATGGCCGAAGTCTTCGAGGCGTTCTGACGCCTCTGCGGCGGACAAGCCTTTATCCGGATCCGTTTCAAGTTTTTCCAACACGTACGCGAAATCATGTGCGAACCAGTGAGCATGGCTGTGAACGTAACGTTTTTTCATGAAATGAAATCCTTGCCTGAGGTAATTACAAAACCTCGAATGATTTTATGGAGTGCGGGAGCCTGCTCCCGCTTTCATGGCGGTGGCTTGCCGCCGCACTTAACAAAATTACGATAACCACATCACGTTACACGCCTCCGGCGCTTGTCACGGCCACGGTTCATGCATGGCCTACACGTGAGCAAGCCTCCGCACTCCATAAATGAATTTATTCACTCCGCATCCGGTTCGTCGGCGGTGTTTAACAAATCTTCTACAAAAAGGTCGATGCTCTTGTCGAAGCCCGCCTGCTCCAAATTTTCACGCGCAATCCGTTTGAATTCATCCGCCGCGTTGTGAAAAACGTCCACCAGAACAGGATTAAAATGCGTTCCCGCGCCGTCCTCGATTACTTTGCACGCTTCTTCGTGCATACACGCTTCTTTATACGGGCGAAATGAAACCAATGCATCATACACGTCGACGATGGCCATTAACTGCCCTTCAAGTGGAATATTCATGCCGGTCAGTCCTATCGGATAACCGCTGCCGTCCCATTTTTCGTGATGGGTTCCCGCAATACGCAGGGCATGGTTAAGGAAAGTACTTTCTTCAGTCTTGTTTAATATTCTTTCTATGGCGTCAACCCCGATCGTCACATGACTTTTCATGGAATCGAATTCTTCTCGGGTCAGTTTTCCATTTTTGATCAGAATAACGTCGGGTACGGCTATTTTTCCGACATCGTGCAGTTTTGCCGAAGACAGGATTTCCGTCATGTCCCAGTCGGCTATTTCCTCCGCGTATATGCCTTCTTTTATCATTTCTTCAAGCAGGACTTGTAAATATTGCTGAGTCCGTAAAATATGCCCTCCCGTAATCGCATCGCGGAATTCCACCATGTCGACCACGGTTTCAAATACCGCGTTTTGCAGGCGCATGATCGCCTCAGCCTTCTCGTGTACGATAACTTCCAAATTATCCAAATGGTTTTGGAGTTTAGTTTGAGTCGCAATCAACTCATTTTTCTGTCGGGCGAATTCCAGTTCTTTTCCGATGCGTTTTAAAAGCTTGGATGCGGGAAAAGGCCTGGTTATATAATCCGTCGCTCCAAGGTCGAGGATTTCCACCTCGCTGCACGGATCGCCTTCCGTCGCGAGGAAAATAACCGGGATGTCGGCAAAGCGTTCATCGGCCTTCAACCTCCTGAGCGCTTCATAGCCGCTCATTTCGGGCATGCCTATATCCAGAAGAATCATATCGGGTACGAAATTATCAAGAAGTCCAAAAAGTTTCTCAACGGACAATGCGGGCAAAACCTCGTAAAAGGTTTTGAGTATGCTTCTGCCCTGATCCTGAGTGGACATGTTTTTATCTACAAAAACAATGCGCCTGCGGAATTTGCCCATAATAATCCTTACCTAAATAAAACGTTATGCGATGCCCGGCTTTTCGGCATTTACTTGATCTGTGATTCACAGAATTCCGGCAATGGCCCGCCAGTAAACATCGTGCTCCTCGTCAAGGATTCGCGACGAGAGAGATTCTACGGTATCGTTGTCCAAAACTTCAACCGTCCGCTGCATGACGATCGGCCCGGTGTCCATCCCTTCGTCGGCCAGGTGCACCGTACAACCGGAAATTTTCACACCGTATCGCAACGCCTGCCGCTGCGCGTTCAGTCCTGGGAAGGCCGGCAGCAATGAAGGATGAATATTCAGCACGCGCGACGGAAACGCTGCAATGAACACAGGACCGAGAATTCGCATAAATCCGGCAAGGCAAACCAGAGCAGGATCAAACGGATGTAAAGCCTCGATCAGCATTCGGTCATACTCCGTTCGCTCCACGCCTCGCGAAGGTATGAATATCGTTTGCAGTCCCAATTCCCGCGCGCGAGAGAGACCGGCGGCGGTTTCGACGTTACTTATTACGCAGCAAATTTCCGCGGCAAGATCGCCGCGGCAAATGGCTTCATAAATCGCAACGAAATTTGATCCGCGGCCGGAAAGCAGAATCGCTATTTTTTTATTTTTCAACTGAGTACCTCAAAGAAAAGCGAAGCGTGGCGCTCGATATTTCTTTTCCGTTCCTTGTGTCCCCTGTGTATTCTTTTGTGCCCTTTGCGATTATAACCATCATTCACTTTCGTCATAGCCTTCTTCCGCAAAAAGGCTTCTCTGCCTTTCCAGCGGGATAACTTCGGTCGGGTAGGTATCTGTAAAACAGGCCGAACAGTACTGATTCCTGTCATCCACCGCGCGTAGCGTAGATTCCAGACTCAGGTAGCCGAGTGAATCCGCCCCGATAAAATCACGAATCTCATCCACGGATTTCGTTGATCCTATAAGCTCACGCCTCGTGGGTATGTCTATCCCGTAATAACAGGGAGCGATAACCGGAGGCGAGGTGATTCGCATATGGATTTTACTTGCGCCGGCGGCGCGGATGATCTCTACGATTTTTCTGCTGGTGGTTCCGCGAACAATGGAGTCGTCAACCAGAACGACGCGCTTCCCGCGCAAAATATCACGAACCGGGTTGAGTTTCACTTTGACGCCGAAATTCCGTATGGATTGCCTGGGTTCGATGAATGTTCGCCCGACGTAATGATTTCGCGTCAGACCGAATTCAAGCGGAATGCCGCTTTTTTGCGCGAAACCGATCGCCGCGACGACGCCCGAATCAGGAACCGGCACGACGACGTCGGCGTCGACCGGATGTTCGTCCGCAAGCAGCTTGCCCATCTCGTGTCGGCAGGTATAGACCGTGCGTCCGAAAACGAGGCTGTCGGGCCGACCGAAATATATGTGTTCAAAAACACAAAACGCCGATTTTTCCTTCGGCAGAAATATCTGCGACTCAAGCGCGTCGCCCTCGCCATTCCCGTTGTTTTTGATCAGCACGACCTCGCCCGGTTCCACATCCCGGATATACTCGGCGTTAATCAAATCCATCGCGCAGGTTTCCGACGCGACAACGTATGAGTCGTTCACCCGACCCAGGCAGAGCGGACGAAAACCGTAAGGATCGCGTGCCGCCAGCATAAACCCGGGAGTCAGAACCACGATCGAATACGCTCCTTCGATCTGCCGCATGGCTTCAATAAAGGCTTCGCGCACGGTACGACGGCGGGAGCGCGACATCAGGTGCATGATCACTTCACCGGCGCTGGTTGAATGAAAAATGGCGCCGCTGCGTTCAAGCTCACGCCGCAGTACGCGGGCGTTTGTCAGGCTGCCATTGAGCGCTACGCTCAGCGGTCCGCGCCAGCACTCTACCATGACGGGCTGCGCATTCTGAATCGTGTTGCTTCCTGCCGTCGGATAACGCACATGCCCCAACGCCGCGTTTCCCGGCAGTCGTTCCAGCCGCGCTTCCGTAAACAGATCGGCGACATATCCCATATCTTTTTCGACATGAAGCTTCTTCCCGTCGGAACTTACGATTCCAGCCGACGCCTGCCCGCGATGCTGAAGGCCATAAAGGCCGAGATAGGCTATACGGGCGGCTTCCGGATGTGACATTATGCCGAAAACACCACACTCTTCACCAAGCTTGTCTAAAGTTGACATTTTGTTTCGTTTTCCTGTAAAAACCGCAATTTCAGATTCCAGGACGGAACTTTCGCCATGCGCGCGTCGACGTCAAGGAAACGCTGATTATATGAAATATTCGGGGCGACAACCATGCCATAGTAAAAAAGATTTTCACTATATGTACGCTAACGGAGCGTGGAAATGCAGGGTGTTTCTTCCAATTACGAATTATGGTACGCCCCACGCAATTTCGTCGCGCACGCGTACAAGAGCGGTAACCGCCTTGACTTCAGAAAACGCTCATGGCTTCCGACCAGAGATCGGCTTCGTAAACGACAAACGCGTTCCCCTCCAGGCAGATATCTTCAAATGGAATTTTGGGGATTTTCGCGTCCGTTTTCTTAAAGTAAACGATAAGTGTTTCACCGCTGCGCACCCGAACCTCGACGGGAGATTCCACTTCGCCCCGGACGGCGGCGAGCAGTGCGGAAGCGACCGCACCTGTGCCACAAGCCAGCGTTTCGCCTTCAACTCCGCGCTCAAACGTACGTATGCTCAAGCGATGCGGATTTTCCACAAAGACAAAATCAACGTTTGTCCCATTCGGCCTGAAACTGCCATGAACCCGCAGCGCGCCTCCAAAATGTTCGACATCGAAGGCCTTAAGCTCTTTTTCGTCTTTCAGGAAACAGACGGCATGAGGAACGCCGCTGTTGATAAAATCCAGGGCGAACGCCCGGCTTTCCACCCTGACGTCCAGATTATGGCGCAGATCTTCAGGCGCGGGCATCTGCACTTTGACTTTGGTGTCTAAAAGCTCCGCCGTGATTATGCCGGCGCCGACACGGAACGACATGCGCGGCATGTCGACTATACCGGTTAAATAAGCGATCCTCGCGGCGCAGCGTGCTCCGTTTCCGCACATCTCCGGTTCGCTGCCGTCCGCGTTGAAAATCCTGCAACGAAAATCGGCGTCCGGATCGTTTTCAATTAGAATAACGCCGTCGGCTCCAACCCCGACTCCCCGGCGGCAGATGCTACAAACAAAATCATGGCAATGATCGGAATCCACAACCCGCACGCGGTTGTCGATTACAATGAAGTCGTTTCCCGTACCTGTCATCTTATAAAAATGAATCCGTTGCATTCTATTTACCCCTGTAATTATTGGTATTAAATATTAATATCCTGAATTTTGCCGGTTTCCCCGATTTCGTAACCACCTAAAGACATAACCTGCTCCCGAAACATATCCGACCGGATAATATCAAGCAACAACACGATTCGCGGGTCTTTAAGAAAGCGCGCGGGAATTACCAGGTCGTAACGTTCACGTGCGACAGGTATAAAATCAAGGTCAAGCGCCCGCGCTGCCGCCATAATTCCCATCCCCACGTCCGCGCGACTGGAGGTTACGGCCATGGCGACGCCCATATGCGTATATTCCTCATTGCCGTAACCGGAAATGGAGGCCGCGTCGACGCCGGATTTTTTCAATTCATAATCAAGCAGGATCCGGGTTCCCGAACCCGCCTGCCGGTTGACAAGCGCGACATCCCTGCGCGCCAGATCGCCGATGTTTCGAATCCCTTTCGGATTTCCTTTCAACGTCATCAATCCCTGGTGACGGTGCACCAGCGTAACGAGCGCAATGTCGGTACCGGGCAGATATTTTTTCAGCCATGACCGGTTGTAATCGCCCGTTTCCGTGTCAAGCAGGTGCGAACCCGCGAAATGCGCGATTCCTTTACCTACCGCCACGAGGCCTCCCATGCTGCCGACATTGCTCGATGAAATGGCGACGCCGCCGGCGGACGCTTCTTTAATCGCGCTTGCAAGAAGGTCAATCGTCAGATCGTGCGAACCGAGCATCAGCAGTCGGCTGCTTAATTCTTTTTCCGAAGTCAGCAATTCGACGGACGCTTTTTCCCCCTCGGAATAACCGCTGACACTCGATGGAATACGTAAAATGCCGTCGGCGCGCACAAGAGACGTCATCATGCCGGCCCCGCCTCCCAGCGGTACGGCGACGGCGTTTCCGCCTATTTCCCCGACAATAACTCGAACATGTTCTTCAAGTCCCGGTTTGGATGGAATTTTTCGTCCGATAACGGCTTCAACCCTGGGATGCTCCGGCGCTGGACGGCCCTGAATCCGGAAAAGAAGCGGACGCACGAATTCCCTGAATGAAACCGCCGCGGAAACCGGATAGCCGGGAATACCTACAACGGGCCGATCCTGAATCGCCGCGAGCAAAGTCGGTTTGCCCGGCATCACCGTAACGCCGTGAACAAGCAATTCGCCAAGTTCCGCGAACGCCGCGGGCGTGTAGTCTTCCGAGCCGGCGGAGGAACCCGCGATAGTCATGACGACATCGTAACCGTCGGCTATGCCTGTGAGAATGGCTTCCTTGATCGCTTCAGGCTGGTCGGGCGCCGGACGGCCGAGTGTACATTCCGCGCCGCACTCATACGCCAGCGACATCAGCACCTGGCCGTTTACTTCGATAATTTTTCCAGGCGGAAGCGGATCGGGCGCCTCCTCGGGCGAAATAATTTCGGTTCCCGTTGGGATAATCAGAACGCGCGGTTTGCGAAACACTTCAACTTCAAGCACGCCTGACGCCAGCAGGGCGCCCTGATCATAAGGGCGTAAAACATGACGCGCGGGAATGATAATTTCTCCTTTGACTATGTCTTCGCCCATTTTTCGAACGTTCTGCCAGGGATAGACCGCTTCCCTGACCTCGCAGCGGTCGCCGTGGCGTTCCACTTTTTCGATCATGACTACCGCGTCGGTTCCTTCGGGAAGGGGATTGCCCGTGTTTACAAAAACGGCTTCCGTTTCAATCGCCAGAGAAACGGGGGTTTCCGGAAAAGCGGCGAATGTCGACGCCGCACGTACAGCTACACCGTCTACCGCCGAAGCGTTGTATGCGGGCGTCGAGCGAACGGCCTTGATGGCGCGCGCAAGGCGGCAGCCGAGGGCCATGCGCACCGGAATAATTTCCGTGGATACCAGCAGGTCTTTAAACCGCGAGAAAAATATCGACTGCGCTTCATCGAGGGATTTCAAATTGCGATAACTCTGTCTTTTAGGAATCATTTAATCAGCGCTTCCCGCATTAATTAATATTGAATGACCGTTACGGTTTCTCCGCGGGACAATCCCTCGGCGTTCATGGGAATGCGCACGACACCGTCCGCCTTTGTCAGAGTTGAAAGCATACCCGATTTCCCCATTACCGGATACGCCGTGCGTGTTCCATCTTCCGCTTCTTCTATGCTCATCCGTATATATTCCTCAAGCCCGATTTCCGAGTGTATCGACACGGCAAGCGTCGCATCGATCCAATGTCCCGCTGGTCCCTTTTTCAACGGCGCGCCGTGCAGGTAGTCCAGAAACGGCGCGAGAAAAATCTGGGCGATCACCAGCGCGGAAACCGGATGACCGGGAAGGCCTAAGATCGCCTTGCCGTTCCAGCGCCCAAGCAAGGTCGGCTTTCCGGGTTTGATTGCAACTCCGTGCGCCAGTATTTCCGCGCCTGGCAGGGCGGTGACACAGGACGCCATCAGATCGCGCGCGCCCACGGAACTTCCTCCTGAAATCGTAACGACATCGGCCGACTCAAGCGCCTCGCGCAAGGTCTTGTCGAGCGGTTCAACGCTGTCCGGAACGATATCAAACCGGACTGGAACGCCTCCGGCGGTACGGACGAGCGCTGCCACGGAGTGACCGTTGGCGTCGCGTATCTGCCCGGGGCGTGGTTTTTTCGCAACAGGAATCACCTCGTCGCCTGAGGAAATAATCGCTACTTTAGGCCGCCGGCGGACTTCGACTTCCGCGTAACCAAGAGCCGCCAGAAAACCGATTTCCTGCGGCCGCAGTTTTTTTCCGGCGAACAACTGCGGTTCGCCCGCGCGGGCGTCTTCGCCTTTATCGACGACGTTTGTCCGCAAAGTAACAGGGCGTGATATTTCTATGGATCCGAAGCCGGCGGCGTTTGAATACTCCACCATTACAACGGCGTCGGCCCCTTCGGGAAGAAACCCCCCCGTGAGAATCGGGGCGGCCCGACCGGGTAGAAGTTCAAAATCGGGTATGACGCCCATCAAAACCGGCTTTGCAAGTTCCAGCAGCGCAGGAATCGACTCGGATGCGCCGAAAGTGTCCGCCGCACGGACGGCGTAACCATCCACGGTCGATCGCGCTCCTTCGGGAAGCTCATCGCGCGCGACAATATCCGAACCCAGAATACGCCCGACGGCCTCGTCAATCGGAACGGTTTCATTGCCGATCCGGTCGAAACCGGCCAGTTTTTCTATAAACTGGTCAGCCGTTATTACATGAAAAAATTCAGCCATAAAGCCTCTGATACATTATGAAAACAAACTATTAATATTTACACTTCCGGAAGGCAAAAGGAAGTGTCAAGCGAACCGCCACATTCGGCGCAATGCCATTCAACGTTCAGCTTCGTACATTTTACGCCGTCTTCAATGAACCAGGCGGCCTGCCACGAACTGCCGCATAGTCGACATTCGGACGAAGTCGCCAGCAGTATCTCCAGTTGTCTTTTACGGAAACGCGGATCGGAAATGCGAAGCCGCTTTATGCGGAGGTTGACGCCACCTGATTCCCGCAGATCGTTAAGAAGTTTCCTGAAAAATCCGATGGTATCACGCGCTTTTTGCGCTGCCAGTTTTTTCCCGGCGGCGGTGCGCATGTTCTGCGGCAGACAGGCCGCGTAGGTCAGTTCCTTGCTCAGATAACCAAGCATTGCGCTCTCAATCGTACGTCCGCGGAGAGTCGCCTTGGTGAAAAAAGAGGCAATGCCCATAGCTCCAAATTTCGACAGGAAATCGGCGTCATGAACAATCGCCGCTATGGAATTTTTCGAGGATTTTTCATTGTAAAGCGCTTTAATGCCCGCGAGCGTTTTGGCAAGTTCGCCGGGTTGTATGCCCGCTTCGCCTAAAATCCGTTTCGCCGTTTCAGCCGATTCTTCTTCTTCGATCGTGTTTTCCTCGTGGTAATTCCCTCCGGCAAATTTCCCCGAGTCATGAAAAAGCGCGGCGAGTGTGGGAATAAGAGGCGGATGTTTTTCCGCGAGCGCCAGTCTGAAAGCAAGCGACGCGACATGCGTAGTATGTTCCCAAAGGTAGCTTTCCGCGGAACCGGTTTTTCCGTTTTGAGTTTCGAAATTTTTCTCGGAAGCCTCGATATCTTCCCGAACTTTTGCGATCAGTCCCGGAAAACGCTCTTCGATCAGGTGCGTCCAGTTCATAGTTTTGCCTGTCATAATTTGTCGATTCCGTTTAAAACCTAAATTATCGCGCGTGAAGGCCGGAGGCGTCAACCAGTTGGAGTGTAGTCCCAGGACCGGAGCATTTACTTTTTCTAATGCAAAATGAATTTGTAAAAAGAGGAGGTTGCGATAACCAAATCATGCCGTACGCATCAGTCGCCTGTAACGTCAGCGGTTCCTGCCTGGTTGGCGCGGCAGCAATCTCCCAAGTTAAAAAGCGGCGGCAAGCCGCCGCACTCCTTAAAACGAATTAATCAGCATTTCCTGAGCGGACTAGGGCTGTGGATTGCCGTTCGGAGTATATATACACTCGCTTGCGCCGATATAGTAGAATTGCCATGTAATATCCGGAGTCTGGGAGGAAAAGAATGTCACCACAAAAAATGAAAAACCTGTTTACAGCAATCTTTCTGCTAATGCCGCTATTTCTGTCAGCTGCGTGCGGGACAAAGTCCGGCGGCGACAGAACGGGCGCGGGTGGCGACTATTCCAATTTTCCATTTGCCGTCGTCAACGACGAACCATCCATTAAGGGCGGTACGCTCAGGGTGGGCATCGCGGCAAGCGACCCTCTTAAAGGCATTTTCTCCACGATACTTTACGAGGACAACAAAGACGTCCAGGTGTTGGGGTGGTTCGAGGAGAGCATGGTCAGTTTCGACTCAAACTTTATTGCCGATCAGGACGGTCCCAGCACTTATGTTCTGGATAACAACGCGAGAACCATCACTCTTAATATTAAAAAGGGCATCAAATGGCATGACGGCGCGCCGGTCACTTTAGACGACCTTGTGTTCGCCTACGAGGTCATTTGTCACCGGGATTACGAAGGTCCGCGTTACAACGAGGAGTTCAAGAATATTGCAGGCGTCGTGGATTATCATGAGGGAAAAGCTAAAACCATTTCCGGCCTCAAGCTTTCCGAAGACAAAATGACCCTGACAATTCATTTCAACATGCTCAAGCCCACCATCCTCGCCGGCGGTTTCTGGGTCGCGGCCGCGCCACGTCACTACCTCGGCGGTATTCCGGTCAAGGATCTGCATACAAGCGAAAAGATCCGTACAAAGCCTATAGGTTTCGGTCCATTCAAGGTCAGGACGGTCGTTCCAGGCGAAGCCGTGGAGTTTGAGCGTTATGACGACTATTGGAGAGGGCGGCCCCTTCTCGACGGTGTCAGCCTGAAGGTTATCAATCCCGATATGGTCCCGCAGGCAATGGCGAGCGGTGAGCTTGACGTTTGCGAATTCAGCGCACAGGTCTATCCCGATTATCTGAACCCCGTGAATTATCAATACATCGGCCAGTTGGCAACCGCGTACAGCTACACAGGCTTTGATCTGGGTGATTACGACAAGGAGAAAAGAACCAACGTAGCCGATCCAAACAAGAAAATGGCGAACCGCAGTCTGCGGCAGGCGATCGGCTACGCGGTCAACAACGCGGCGATCGGGGAGGATTTATACAACGGACTGCGCGTTCTCGCAACGACCATCATCACCCCGCGCCATGCCGATTATCAGAACCGGGACATTAAGGGCTACTACCATGACCCTGAAAAGGCAAAACGGCTTTTAGACTCCGCCGGCTATATCGACATCGACGGCGACGGCTACCGCGAGGATCCCTCCGGCAATAAGCTAACAATCTATTGGGCAATGATGGACGGCCCGGGCGCTGAAACCATAGCCCAGTTCAAAATCCAGAACTGGAAAGATGTCGGTTTGCGCGTGCAGTTGTTCAACGGCCGCCTGCTCGACATGAACGTTTTTTACAACCATGTTCAGCATGACGAGCCCGGCATCGACATGTTTGACGGCGCATGGCAGACTGGCTTTGATCCCGACCCATTCGGCCTTTGGGGAGATCACGACTGGAATTTCCCGCACGCCACCACCCCGGAACTTGTGGCCGCAATGGCGGATTGTTCTTCGGAACAGGCGTGGGACGAAGCGTTCCGCACCAGCGCATACAGAAAATGGCAGGAATTGTTTTTCGAGGAGGCAATGGCGATCCCCACCCTGTGGAGAACTGAGATCGTCGCCGTAAACAACCGCGTGAAAAATTTCGATATGACTTCCAGCGATATCGAAATGAAGCTGCACCTGATCGAGCTTACCGCCGTGGCGCCGTACAAAAAATAAGGAATACACAACCGTTCGATGCCCACCGTAACATCTGCCGCCATAGGCGCGAACAGCGGCGGGCAATTCGTCAGTTATTTGATTGTTCCTCGCCTAAAATGGTTATCTTGCCGTAGTCAATTATCATGCCTGCCGCAACACTGCTGATAACCACATCCTGCATTTCAGCCAGGGCAGCTGCCTGTTTTGCCTTAAGTTGATAGAACAGGCCCATTACCTGGACAATGATAAGTGGCGTCATGGCAACCATGGCCACAATGCCGAAAGCGTCTATCATAAGGTTTCCCTGTACGCCTTTGCAGGTTCCCATTGCCAGTGGTAGAAGGAAAGTGGTGGTCATGGGACCTGAGCACACACCGCCTGAGTCAAATGCGATGCCGGTGAAAATTCGCGGTACAAAAAAAGTGAGGATTAGCGCAAAAACGTAACCGGGAATCAAAATCCACATAATCGGGATACTTAAAAGTATGCGAAGCATGGTGATCGCCAAGGCCGCGGCCATGCCGATTGCCAACCCACGGTTCATCATCTTTGCCGTGATAGCGCCTGATGAAACATCTTCAACCTGTTTGTTGAGTACATGGACCGCCGGTTCAGCCGCTACGATGAAATAACCAATCAGAATCCCCAAGGGTACTAAAATCCATTTGAACGATGAACTTGCCAGCTGTGAACCTAAAAGCTCGCCCACCGGGATAAAACCAACATTTACCCCGGTTAAAAAAACAACCAGACCCACCAGGGTATAAAGAAATCCCACGGCGATACGGCCTATTTGGCGCCGATGGAAACGCCGTGTAAAAAACTGAAACACAACGAAAAAAAACACGATAGCCCCCAGGGCAATGACTACGTCCTTAAAGAAATGGGGCAACTCAACAGCGAAATATTTGACCACATCCCGGGAAGTAGCCGCATCCTGTACCATATATGCCTCTACTTCCACCGGGCCGGGTTTGTAAAAAATGCCCAACAGTAGTACGGCCAGAATGGGACCTACGCTGCACAGAGCCACTAGACCAAAACTGTCATCCTTGGAATCCTTGTCGCTACGGATAGAGACTAGGCCCATACCCATTGCAAGAATAAATGGAACCGTAATGGGACCGGTGGTAACTCCTCCGGAATCAAAAGCCACTGGGACAAAAGCGTTGGGGGCGAAATAAGCCAACCCAAAAGTTATTGTGTAAAAAATAACAAGCAGTATCGAAAGCCGGATTTTTAGCAGGGACCGCAATAAGGCGATTACCAGAAAGAATCCCACTCCCGCCGCAACAGTGAGAATCAGACCGATGCCAGGAATGGATGGAACCTCCCTTGCCAGTACCTGCAAATCCGGCTCGGCAATAGTGATAATCACCCCCATCACAAAACTGACGATTATAATAAGCGCCACCCTTGAACTTTTAGTAAGCTGAATTCCGATACCTTCTCCCATTGGTGTCATCGCAATATCAGCGCCCAATGTGAAAAAACCCATCCCTATTATGAGAAGCGCTGCTCCTGCAAGGAACATCAAAATGGTTCCTGATGGCATGGGTACAAGCACAATGCTGGTAATGAGCACAATCACGGTAATAGGAAGCACTGCTGTAAAGGCTTCCATTATCTTTTCACGTAATACTTTATTCACTTACTCAGCGCTTCCTTATTAAAACACTATTCAAAACTCAGGCCCATTACATTCTCCACCGGCATGGAGAACACAATCCCATGCGCCTTGCTGTTTAGGCCATGTACTTCGCATATGGCCCGCATAATGGCGGCTTTCTTTTCACGGCTGGTCAGAATGATGATCATTTCTTTTTCATCCTGTACTGAAACGCCGAAGAATTTGACCGCGCCCTGGCTGGCCTGGCCGCGGGCGTTCAGAACCGTGCCGCCCGTGGCTCCCGCTTCCCGGGCCGTATTCATTAATTCATCACTGTAGCCTTGGTTTACTACGGCCATGATAACATCGTTGGAAAATTCGTTTGCCATGATTCTTTCTCCGCCTTTTGAGTGGACACTACCGAGTTCAGCGGCGATTTTTTTATTTTTGTGGATGCTTTGCTTGAAGATCAGCAAAATCGGATCATTAATAGCTGAAATGGGAACCGTAAAGGCGATTCCAGCGCCCGGGCTGTTAAATTTAAGTTTTCTCCGCGCCTCTTTCATTAAAACCGGCACGCCCACCGCCTGTTCCAGACAGGTAATCACCGCTTTATCGCTGGCCCCAATACCCAAAAGGTTGAGTATCTCGGAACTCGCGGTTCCCCTGCCCTTGGAGACAAAATAAAAGCGGACTTTTTCTTCCTCAAAAACCTCGGAAATAACCTTGGTTCGATGCCAGTCAACAATGAAAAACACCAGCTTGAGGGACGGCGGCGCATCAGACTGCTGGGGAACATCCAGAACTGATGTTTCCTGCTTTTCGCCGTGCAACTTGGAAATCAGTCTAGAAAACAGGGATTTTTCTTTCATTTAATTCCAAAATTTGAATGATGCCAAAGAAGTCTCATAACGTTAAATACACGAAAGAAGTAATCAGCAGGTAACCTCTTTTAAAATCCTGTGCTCCTATCGGTGTGTCTGCCGGTTTCGTGTCGTGTTGGCGATATTTGTATCGTGGATGACTTCCGATAATATACATTATGTCAACTTTTTCGGTTTTAAATGCCGCCCGTCCACGCGAGAAGCTTGATTTTACGCGCTATCCATGTAAAATACCAGTGTTTTTTGAGCGGAAATGCAGCGCCGCTCCCTGATTAATGGTGTGGACTTGTTCAGAAAAGCAGAGAATCGAAGGTTCATTGTGAAATATATGTATAAAACCGATAAAAATTTTTTTCGTGTTTATTCGTATTCATTCGTATTTCTTGCTGTTTTTTCATTATTTTCAACCATGCTCGGCGCTCAGGAAGCTCTCAAATCCGCCGAGGAAGACTACTATGATTCCCTCGCCTTACAGGGGAATGTAGAGCGCCGCACCCTTAATTACCGTACTTTTTCGGATTCAGCGTGGGTTGTCGACAAAAGCGTTTCCCATCCCTGGCAGAATCAAAACCTGGGCACGTTTCGTCCTCTGTCTGATGAATTCCGCATGAGGATATATGGGCCGGAATTGTTCGTATCGGCAAATACAGCCGTTCCATACGGGCAGAACGACGGCCTGCTATGGCAGGGACGCGGCTTTAATACATTACTAAAAGGCGGCGTCAGGCTTGAAGGACACGGTTTTGAACTAACTCTGCTGCCGCATTTTGCGTTTTCGCAGAACGCTGATTTCGACATAATGCCATCCGCTTATGAGAATCAATACGGCTATATTTGGGATTACGGCGGCGGCAGCGGCATTGACCTGCCGCAGCGTTTTGGCGATAAGGCTTTCACTGACTGGGGTTTCGGTGATTCGGAAGTTCGCTGGGCATGGAGAAATTTCACCGCCGGATTCGGCACCCAGGCAATATGGTTAGGACCTTCACACATCAATCCCATGCTGCATTCAAATAACGCACCGGCTTATCCCAGGTTTGACATCGGGCTTCGCCGTCAAAAAATTTCAGCATTCGGCCGGTATCTGGGAGATGTTGAAGCGCGTTTGTGGGTAGGGCGTCTTTCAGAGTCGGATTACTTTGACGGCGATAATACAAACGACAACACAATGATTCATGGTATTGCTTTTGCGTATGCGCCGTCGTTTCTTCCGGGATTTACGCTGCTTGTAAACCGTACCTGCCTTGTTCCATGGGAACGGGAAAACATAAAGTATATATTTCCAAGCAAAGACAATACGATTGAAGATCAAAAAGCATCTGTCGGTTTTTCGTGGATGCTTCCACAGGCCGGATTCGAGCTTTTTGGTGAATTAGGATTCGATGATTTTACGCCGGAAGCAGGCGCTTTAGGATACGTTCGTTACCCGTTTCATACGATGTTATATACGGCCGGTTTCAGAAAAAGTGTTTCCGTGTCGCCCGATCGCAATGTTTTTGGAAAGCTGACTTTTGAATGGAATTCGCTTGAGATGTCACAGGATTTTCAATTTCAATGGCCATATTCGCCATATTTTCATCACCAGATCAGCCAGGGATATACCAATCGAGGACAATTGCTTGGTGCCGGAAGCGGTTGGGGCGGAAACAGTCAATTTCTTGAATTTAAACTGTATTCTCCAAAGGGTTCCATATCTACGTTTATTCACCGCGACAATCCGGACAACAATTATATTTATCGAGAAGCGATATACGCTCCCGCAAGCGAAGAACTGGAAAACAAGTTTTTTAAAAGCTGGAAGGCTAATTTGGTAATGGGAATAAATTCGGATTATTTTCTTAAAAACAACTTTATTATCGGCGGAGGATTTGCATATAATTTTATAGTTAATCCGCATTATTATTTAAATAAGACGGATTATTGGGCAAATGATTATAAGCACAACTTCTCTTTTCAGTTTAATATTAAATATCGAATTTAAAGGTTTGCGTCCAGTTCGTTTTGTAGTTTCATGTAGGCATCCCGGCGGGAAATTCCGCGGACGACGGCGACCGCTTTCAGTGCTTCGTTCCGGGACAAGCCGCTTTTTTTCATCACTTCAGCCAGATGTTCACGAATTGATTCGGGAAAAACAGGCGTGGCCGCTTCGAGGTTGTTCTCTCCTCTGTTTTCGATGACGATGGTGATTTCCCCACGTATTTCCGGGCGCGCACTAAACTCGTCAAGAATTTCATAGAGCGTTCCGCAAAAAAATTCCTCGTGGATTTTTGTGATTTCACGCGCAAGCGAAGCGTGGCACGAACCCAGAACGGCCGCCATGTCATTAAGAGAATCAAGCAGTCGGTGAGGAGCTTCGTAAAAAATCAAAGTCGCGGGAATACCGGCAAGCTCCTTGAGTCGCCGGCGGCGCGGCGCGGCGCGTGAGGGAAGAAAACCGGCGAAGAAAAAACTGTCCGAAGGCAGTCCGGAAGCGGCCAAAGCCGCGGCAAACGCGCAAGCCCCAGGCACGGGGATCACGCCAATTCCTTCTTTTCTGCATGCCGATACTATTTTGTATCCCGGATCGGAAATCAGGGGTGTTCCGGCGTCGCCGACCAGCGCTATATTTTTACCTTCGCGCAGCAGACGTAACAGCCCAGCAACACGGCTATCCTCGTTAAATTCGTGATAGCTTTTCCTCGGTGTTGTGATTCCATAACGAGAAAGCAGCTTTGTCGTGTGCCTGGTATCCTCGCAGGCTATAAGATCCACTTCCTTTAATATCCGTAAAGCCCTAAGCGTAATATCTTCCAGGTTTCCGATCGGCGTGGCGACGATATATAGAGAACCCGTCTTCATAATTTCGTCAATTCGATCGGCGATTCATCGCATGCAGCATTTCACGGACGGCGCGATCGAGCCCGACCAGCGCCGCGCGCGCGATGATGTTGTGGCCGATATTGAGTTCTTCAATTTCCAGGATTTCCGAGATAAATCGCACGTTGCGATAAGTCAAACCGTGCCCGGCAAGTATCTTGAGCCCCTTTTGGCTTCCCAGTCGCGCCGCATCGGCAACAATGCAAAGTTCTTTATGGAACGTCTCGCACGCAAGGTCGGTACTGCGTGGCGCGGACTCGGAATAGGCGCGCGTATTCAGCTCTATCATGGAAGCGCCAAGTTTTACGGACGCTTCTATTTGTTCCGGAGCGGGATCGATAAAAAGGCTGACCTGTATTCGTCGTGTCTCCAGCGCCGAAATGGCCTTTTTTATATCCGCCGCGCCGGCGGCGACATTGAGTCCCCCCTCGGTTGTGATTTCATTCTCCCTTTCCGGAACCAGGGTAACCTGATCCGGACAAATGTCGCAGGCGATCCGCACCATCTCGGACGTAGCCGCCATTTCAAGGTTCAGACGCGTCGTCGCCGTTTCGCGCAAGCGCCGGACATCATCGTCCCTTATATGACGCCGGTCGCCGCGCAGATGGAGGGTGATGCCGTCTGCGCCCGCGAGCTCGGCGATAATCGCGGCAGCGACCGGATCCGGCTCCAGGGCCCGGCGCGCCTGACGAATGGTTGCGATGTGATCAATATTTATACACAGTTTTGTCATAACCTTCACCTTTTTCTCCAGGAAATGCTGATTTATGGAGTGCGGGAGCAAGCTCCCGCGATTAAAGCGGCGGCAAGCCGCCGCACTTCATAAAACGAATCAATCAGCGTTTCCCAGGAAAGCACTGATTAATTGTCTGCGCGGAATGAAGCGCAAGGCGCGCGGAGCGCAGGAACCGAGGCATATACAGAAATATGTCGAGGTTACGAGCACCGCTCTACGCGGCGATTCGCCCGCACAGGCAATTAATCAGCGCTTTCCTAGCCGAGCCTGCCTTTGTTCTGCATTACATCCGCCACTTTCTTTAAACCCAGGTCCTCGAGAGTTTTTCTTGTCGGCCATCCGTTAGCCGTGTTGAAACCCTCGAATGCATAAAACTTTGTTTTCCATTCTTCAAATTTCGCGCGATCAAGTGTTCTCCCGGCACCGGTGGCGTAAGACCATTTTTGTGTTTTCTCGTCATACATCGGCAGCAGTACCCCCCTTGAACCCTGCTTGTACATGTAATCCGGAAATACTTCCATGTCCCGATGCCTGCCCTGTATCGTCCAGATCGCGCGGTCCAGTGTGAAAATTTTGCGTCCGAGTTCCATACCGTCCGCGAAAGTAATATTTTTGCCGGTAACGGCGTTGAAGAACATCGGTTCGCCCTGGGGCGTCGGCCCGCTGAAATCGGCGGTATTATTGGTGAAATACAGAGGCCATCTCCATCCGCAGAAACCGTTCGATCCGATCCAGAATTTCTCGTAGTGCTTGACCCATGCGACCTGCTTGACTTTGTGTTCCGAGTAAATCCCGGTGGGCCCTTCGCTGTAATCAAATATAAAAACGTCCCCTTCGTATGGGATCATCGCCTTCGCGGCCATCTGCACCGCCTTCTCCGCGTCAAGGTACGGTTCCCTGTCTGTGCTTTGGTATGATAGCGGCGTCCAGTGGAAAGGATAATTGGCGACATTGTGTATCTGGAGATCCCTCTCGCCCAATATCGATCCAAAACCCCATTCCACTTCGACCCTTGGATCGTAGTGGTCCGAACAGCCCCAGTAAGACAGAGTCAAAGTGCCGTCGGACAAGTCCTGATCATATGTTCCCCATTTTTTGGCGGCCCTGGAGAGTCCCTCCGCCAGATCAGCGCCTATCCCCTGACGAGTAGCAATCTGTCGCATAAACAGATCGGCAAATCCGAAAGTGCCGATCTGTTCGAGCGGCAGATCGCAATCAATCTGCTTTCCTTTACCAATGAGCCCTCTTTTGAAAAGATTTTGGACATAACCCTGCATGGGTATAAACGGCCAGTGGCCGAAGCCGTATTTCTGCAGAAGGTCGTTGGCCTGGCGCGAGAGTTTCGGGCTTGCGCCTTGAAGTCTGACGGCCGATGTGCCGCCGCAAACCGATTCATTACTGTCCGCGCTGGCAAGGCGCATCTTGCAGCCCCTGGGGCAGGCCGCGCAGGCGGCCGCCCGTGCCGGTACACGTGGATTTGACAGATTCGTTATATTCGGGCCGCTGCTGGGTGCTCCGTTTATCCAACCGAACGTTCCGCCGTTCATGTCCGGCATTCGGGGATTATCAACGTCCCATTGAAACTGACGAAACCACTGTCTGGCTTCCATGAATGCCCCGGGATTTGCAATGGGCGCCGATCCCGTGCCTATGGCGCTGATTGCCTTAAGGTTTTTAGATCCAAAAACGCCGCCGAAGCCGCATATCGCCGTCTGTGATCCCGGACCATGCAGGAGCGCCCCCAGGCGTGTCTTGTTTTCGCCTGCCAATCCGCAACAGACCACGGCCGGGATTTGGGTAGTGAAAGCATCGTCCACATTCGCCCATTCTCCGTATTTCAAGCCGGGTATCACGCGCCGGGATATTTCCTGCTGCGTATCCCACGTGTCCATCCCCCAGACTCCGTCGGCGCTTTCTATTTTGACCTTGTCGTTAATTATGTTGATCCAGACAGGGTCGGCGGCCGCTCCTTCGACTACGATTCCGTCCCAGCCCGCAAATTTCAGTTGAGCCGTAAAGCGCCCGCCAAAACTACTGTGTCCGAACCATTCGATAGGATATAGCATCGGCGCCAATCCCTGAACTTCACACCTTCCGGAACCCGGCATGAAGGTTCCGGCAAACGGGTGAGCCATCATGATGATAAGATTCCGCGGATCGAAAGCCTCAAAAGGAAGCTGATCGCCGACCAGGTCAAAGAATATGGCCGATCCCATTCCATGGCCGCCGCCGTATTCCTCGTATCTTTCCGTGGGAATAGAACTGATTGATTTATTGGTAAGGTTAACTCTTAGTATTTTTCCCGTATATCCGCCCGCCATAGCCGCCCTCCGTTTCTTTGTAATTAAAATTTATGATATATGGAATGATGGGACGTCAACCTTTTTGTTTGTCTTCGCCGACAGGCATTCCGCAACTTTGACAAATTTTTACATTATTTTCCATTGCAATTAGTTTCCCCTCCTTGTCGAACGGTCTACGTTCCCTTTAGGAAACACTGATTAATTGTTTGCGCGGGCGAATCGCTGCGTTGCGCGGTGCTCGTAACCTCAACATATTTCCATATATGCTTCGGTTCCTGCGCTCCGTGCGCCTTGCGCTTCATCCCGCGCAAGCAATTAATCAGCGTTTCCTTTACAGATCAAATTCCTCAAATTCTTTTTCAAGCGCTTCGCTCTGAAGTTCAGGCTTGGCATACGCGAATGTTTTCGAGTCAAGAAGCACCGAAATTTTGATTTCAGGGTTCTGGTGTATGATGTTCAATACCTCGATAAAATCACGTATGACCTCGCGCGGCGTAATATTTATATCCGCCCCGATCCGACTGAATTCGATTTTGATGAAATTAATCAAATCTTCCTGGCGTAGAGATTGTTCGTATTCAAAAAGCCCAGCGTGTATCTCCGCCAGTTTTTCAATCAGCACAAGCATTTCTTCGTATGTAAGCGGCGACAGCTTGATGACCGGCGCCAGCACGTCCTTGACGCCGTCGATATTGAAACGTCCTTCTTCCAGGCGGGATTTAAGTGCTTCATAGCTGAATACCCCGCGCCGCGTGTCTTCGATGCACTGCGGCGTGCCGCACATGATAACGCCCAGATACCGCGCTTTGCCCTGCAAAGTATCATTATAAATCGTAAGGATTTTTTCGTAATTGTACTGCCTGGTAATACTGTTGGGTATTTTATAAATATTGACAAGCTCGTCAATAAGAATCATGAGCCCGCTGTATCCCGCTTTTCGGAGAAAGGTTGCAAAAAGCTTTATATATTCGTACCAGTCGTCGTCGGTGATGAGAATATTCACCCCAAGTTCGGCTTTGACCTCGTTTTTGTACGCGTATTCGCCGCGAAACCATTTGACGACTTTTGTTTTGTTTTCGTCGTGACCGTCAATATGGGCTCTATAGTAAATAGTCAGCAGTTTCGCGAAATCAAAGCCGTGGACCATTTCGTTAAGGGAGTTTATCAATTCATGGATTTTCTTTTCCACGAGTATTCCAAAGTCGCCGCTCTCAAAAGAAAGACCGCTTTCCGCGGCAACCTCGTTTTGTACGCAATTTATCCACCTGTCCAGTATCAGCGTAAGCGCGCCGCCGTCGGGCTTTGTTTTTGTGGACATGTTCCGTATCAATTCCCTGTATGTCGCAAGCCCCTGCCCTCTTGTTCCCTGCATACGCCTTTCGGGCGAAAGATCGGCGTCAACGACGACGAAATTTCTGTCCATCACATAGTTCCGAATTGTCTGCAACAGGAAGCTTTTACCACTGCCGTATCTTCCCATTATAAATCGGAATGATGCGCCGCCGTCTGAAATAATATCGACGTCATGCAGCAGGGCATTGATTTCAGTTTCACGGCCTACCGTGATATAAGGCAGGCCGATTCTCGGCACAACCCCGCCCTTTAAAGAATTTATGATGACTGTCGATATCCTTCTGGGAATCTTCATTCTCTGAATATTTCCTTCAGTTCCTGCACATAATCTTCTATCAGTTCCGTCCGGCTCCCGGTTTCGGTGATTACAGTATCGCCGAATCTATCAAAAAGCTTTTCGTTTACGGCGTCAACCAATACCGACAACGGCAAACCGGTTGACTTGACCAGATCGTCATAGGCACGATCATACAATAGGGATTGCATGAACAGACGCTCGGTCTCCGTAAGTCCGGTGTCGTTTTCCGGAGCGGCTTCCTTGTCGAAAAATTCCGGAATGTCCGCTTCATCCAATTCTTCAACAAGTAATTTGTTCTGTGTTTCCAGGGCGGCATTTCGTATGTTTTGAAGCCTGGAAACCTCGATTTCAACTTTTGGCCGCGCGGCTGCTCTCAGGTCTTCCTGATACTTATCTATCGCCCTGTTTATTATGCCCTGCAGAACCTTGTTTATCTTTTCCGTTTTTAAGGTTGATTTGAAATTATACTTTTGGCGCATAATGAAATCAATGATTTTCAGCAGCGCCCCGATTTCGCTGTTTTTGCCCCCGTAGTAAAAGAAACTTTCACAACTCCAGGTTCCGTTTTTACAGGTGAATTTACACAGGTCGTTAATTTTGTATACAAACTCCTCATTGCGGCGTTGATCGTAAAATACGGCGGAGTTGAATATGAAATAAGAATAGGCATAAAATTTGCCGAAAAATTTTTCGCAGAGGGTGTTTTTATGGTTTTTATCGTAATAATCAGATAACGCCGAAAAGACGGCGTAGGTAACGTTTTTAACATCGTCGGGATATTGTTTAAAAAATTTTGAATTTCGCATATTGTAAGAGGACAGGGAATTCAATGCCTGAAATACTTCATTGCTATCATGGACCTTATGATTGAACAAAATTAATGCCGCATTATTGAAGTTTGTATTTATTAAATCTTCCAGCAAAGATTTATCAAGGTTGTAATATACAACATAATCTTTAAGCCACAATTCGACATAACGATTAATGCGATAATCGATATCTTTATATGCCTCCCGGAAATTTTTCAAGGCATAAAAACCATCTTCAGGCGAATTTACACCGATCAGGTTAATCAATTCATAAACATATACGAAAGCAAAAGAAAGCGAAGTTTTCCTGACTATGCCACGCCTGACCGCGGTTCGCCACGTAAAATACCCGCGAAGCTGCCGGTCGTTCATGGACTGATATGTCGGGAAATATTGCGAGAACTCCCCCTGATAATCAAAATCGTCCTCATAATCCTCCATGAATTTGCCCTGTTTGTAGAATATTTTTTCGTCGGACTCGCGGTAGCCGTCGCTTTTCATTGCCAATTTTCGCATTTCCCGATATTTTGGCGGAGTCAGGCGTTCAGCCTGCGCTTCGTCAATAATCAGCGGTTCGTCATAATATACTTTATATATTTGATTCGCTTTAATAAGTTCGTCGGATATAAAATCGTCGTTCATGGTAACCGTTTAAGCAGAAAAGCCCTTTCTTAAGGAAACGCTGATTTATGCAGTGCGGGAGCTTGCTACCGCGCAGACAATTAATCAGTGCTTTCTTGGCGCGGCGCCAAGCCTCCTCACTACATAGCGCGAATTAATCAGCATTTCCGTAATTCCTGCGCCATCGCAAGAAGTTTTATTCTGTCGTTTTCAACCGATTCATCCATGACTTTATTTAATAGTTGATTAAGTATCTCGCCTACCGCCGCGCCTTTTGGTATGCCAGCCGCAATCAAATCGTTGCCGTTCGCGGCTAATTCTTTCAAAGAAAAGCATTCACGTTCTTCAATAACCTTGTTTATTATAAGTGATATGTCGTCTAACACGGCTATTTTCTTACTGTTAAATTTTTCAGACTGCGCCATCGCATCGGCCTTTTTAACTTCAATCAACTGCCGAAGCCTTTCTTCTCCAATCCGGTTCAACCAGCGTTTAACATGCTTTTTTTCCGGTTTAATATCCGTGTCGTGATACAGTATTAATTGCGTGACCGTTTTAATCGTTTTGTTATCATATTTCAATCTTAACAAAATTTTCCCGGCCATATCGGAGCTTATTTGCGGATGTCCATAAAAATGCCCTGTTCCGTCGGTTTCCGTATAACATTTTGGTTTGGCAATATCGTGAAATAACATGGTAAGACGCAGCGCGGCGTCAGTCGGAGCGTTAAGCACGCTTGTTATAGTGTGGTTCCAGACATCCAGATGATGATATGGATTATTTTGTTGAAATCCGGCAATTTCTTTTAATTCGGGAATTATTTCATATATTATGGATGAAAAATTCAACAGTATGTTTCCTGTATTGTAGCCGGTAAGCAACAGATTTAATTCATTGGCGATGCGTTCGGCGGAAATATTATGTAATAGTGTTTTATTTCCACATACGGCGGTGGCGGTATTATTTTCTATACTGAAATTCAATACGGAAGCAAACCTTAAAGCCCGCATTATCCGCAAAGCGTCTTCCTGAAAACGTTTATCGGCGTCACCGACGCAGCGTACGATTTTTCTTTTTAAATCCGCTGCTCCGTCAAAGAAATCAACGATGCCCGTTGCGGGATTATACGCCATGGCGTTTATCGTGAAATCCCTTCGCGACAAATCCTCCCTGAGGTCGCCGGTAAACTCGACGTTTTCCGGGCGCCGGTTGTCCGCATAAACGCCATCAATACGGTATGTAGTGATTTCAAAAGATTTATGATTCAGTCTCAGCGTTATGGTACCGTGCTTTAATCCTGTTTCAATAATATTCTGCGATTCAAAGTATTTCATCGTTTGCGCGGGCGGTGCCGAAGTGCATACATCCCAATCTTTTGGTTCGTTCCCCAAAAGACTGTCCCTCACACAGCCGCCCACGGCGTAAGCTTCATACCCGTTATTTTCAAGGGTGTTTATTATGTATTGAACTTCGTCGGGTATTTTAATCAGCATTTCCTTAAATAATTTCGTCATGGCTTTAACGCATTGATTGGGATGACATATATGCCGTCGTCGCGCAGACGGCCAAACCCGCCTCCCGTGATAACGCAGAGACAAGCCGGCGGTCTGGCCCCGGTTGCGACCAGTTTGTTACACATGCGGCGCAATGTTTGAGCGGCGGCTTCCACACGGTGTTCGCCCAGTCTAATTTCAAAGGCGCCCCACGCGCCGTCCGGCATCTCAATAACGGCGTCCACCTCAATGCCGCTGTTATCGCGGTAATGGTAAAGAGCGCCGCCTTTAGATTCCGCATATACGGCGAAGTCTCGCAGGCACAGGTTCTCAAACATAAACCCGTATGTGTTCAGATCGTGGAGCAGGCGCTCGCGATTGAGGCCAAGCGCCGCGATCGCCAGCGATGGATCGGCAAAGACTTTTTTCGGCGACATACGAATCCTTGTTTTCGATCTGATACCCGGGCTCCATCCGGCAATATCTTCAATAATGAACATTCGACTTAGATCTTCGAGATATGCGGATGTTGTGTTACGAGAAATCGAGAGCTCATTGTTGGCCTGGGTTGTTCGCGTCGTTTGCGCGTCCCCGTCGATATCAAGGGACAGAGTCGAAATGTTCACCGTCGTCGCGTTGTTACGGGCGAGCGCGCGAAGCAGGGTTCTCAGCTTCAAGGGGTTTCGCCGCACAAAGGAGTTTCCGAACGCTTCATTTTTTAGAACCGTGCCGATATACTCCGCCGAGACACGCCCCGCCAGGTCGATGGGCAACAAAAGCGTTTCCGGCCACCCGCCACGCACCGTAACGTCGATCAGCCTGCCTAAGTCCATATCAGCCGAAAATGGATCAATGCGGTTTCCCTGAAAAAGAGATTCCAAAGAAACGGCGCCGCTGGAATCCCCGGATTCAAAAAGGCTCATAGGACGCATACGTATAATTGCAAATCGCCCCGTGCCGCTATGTTTATATGCATCCCTGCGCGGAGTGGCCGAACCCGTCAAAATGTATTTGCCCGCACCCGGCGTCTGGTCGACATCAAACCTGACGGCATCCCATATGCCGGGCACTTCCTGCCACTCATCTATCAAATGCGGCTTATTGCCTTCCAGCGCAAGCGTGGGATTGAGAAGCGCCCTCTCCCGGTTGCCATATACTCCTGCCGGATCCATAATGTAATTTACGCTGTTGGCGTGGTTAAGAGACGACCAGGTCTTTCCACACCATTTTGGCCCCTCGATAGACACCACGCCAAAGATGCCAAGACTCTCCTTAATCTGTTTGTCGATAATTCGGGGCATGTATCCCGGTTTTCCAAGCGTCATTGGATCGGTTGTCTTCCTCCAGCTTGAATAGAATACTTTAAATTGCGCAAAAAGCAAGTATCGCATTGCGTAAATTGCAATATTTTCATTGTGCAAAAAGCAAACGATGAATTGTGAAAAATGATCTTTTCCGCATCCGGCATCGTTTAAAACGATGAAACAGCAGGCCTTAATAAAAGAAATTCAGGGGTTATTACGGTTCTCATATCCGGTTCCCGCTTTTTTATTGAAAAATACCGGGAACTGGAACCATAATAATCAGATGCGCTGGAATATGTTCCGGCGCGCCATCACGAAAATATAGAGGAGAGCCGTTATGTCAGATAATCCAAAAGCCACGTTTTGCACCAATATCCAGCTTCCGCCGGGTGTCCATGAGTTTGAGGCGGAAGGAAATAAAAAAAAGCCCGCGGAGATGCCGCCTTCGATGAAGCGGCTTATTTACATGGACGACCGTGTCGTTCCGGGATCGTTTTACGTCGAAGCCGTATGGGTGAACGCGCCGGAGCCGACCGTACATCCCGTACACCGCCATGACGACCACGATGAAATCCTGGGTTTTGTCAGCAGTAATACCGAAGACCCGACCGACCTTAACGCGGAAATAGATCTGGTCGTTGACGGCGTGAAAACGACGATTACCAAAACCTGTTTCGTTCATATACCGGCAGGGATGGAACACGGCGGGCTTTGCTTCCGCAAGATCGACAAGCCGATTTTTCAGATCGCCATGTCGCGGCAACCACGGTTTGAAAGTATTCCGCCGACATAGATCGCTTTAAAACGGGCAGTAGTCAGGGGGCGGTTTGGAGTGATTAGCGATTGAGGTTTTTTAACTACAAGGAACACAAAGAGAAATAGTATTTTTGTGTAAATCTTTGTGCCCTTTGTGGTTAAATCTTTTCCAATGGTAACTTCAAAAATGATGTTACGGGCGGGATTATCGCACGATGAAACTTTTAAAAGAAGCGGTCGTAACAAACATCCAGGGATTCTCCCTGCACGACGGACCGGGAATACGTACCGTTGTGTTTCTCAAGGGGTGTCCGCTCGGCTGCCGCTGGTGCGCAAATCCCGAATGTATTTCAGGTGAGCCACAGGTCGGATATATACAAGCGCTCTGCGTACGCTGCGGCCGTTGTTTTTCAGCCTGCCCGCACAGCGCTGGTCGATTGGAAGAAGGCGTTCATCGCATAGATTACTCACGCTGCCGGGCCTGCAGCGGCTGCGCGGCAATTTGCGGCTATGGCGCGCTGGTTCGCTACGGCGATACAATGACAGTCAAAGAAGTCCTGGACGCCGTCCGGCGCGACCGTATGTTTTACGACAGTTCGGGCGGTGGCGTCACGGTCTCCGGCGGCGAGCCTTTGTTGAAAGCGGATTTTGTCCGCGAGTTATTTGTGCGCTGCAAGGAAGAAGGCATCAACACCTGCATTGAAACCTGTGGTTTCGCCGCATGGGAAAGCTTCGGTGAAATCCTGCCCGTTACGGATCATTTTCTTTTCGATATTAAACACATGGACGCAGCCGAGCACGAAAAACATACGGGGCAATCCAATGAGCGCATTCTGGCAAACGCGGCCCTGCTTCTGGAAAGCGGCGCAGATGTTATCTTCCGACAGCCGCTGATTTCGGGCGTGAATGACTCTCCGGAAAACATCGCTGCGACCGCCGGATTTTTAACCCGGATCGGAGCTTCCGCCGCCGGGCTTGAGCTGATGCCGTATCATCGGATGGGACAGGGTAAATACCAGGCGCTTGATATGAAATATCCTGCGGACGGCATTAATCCGTGCGGCGACGAAGCGGCGGAATCCGTCCGCGCCGCTTACGAGGCGCACGGCATACGCTGCTCAATCTCGCGATGATAGATGATAAACGGTACGAAATATGGCTGAATATGAAACACAACCCATGAAAGCCGCTCATAATCCTTCTGTTCTGGAGACTGTGCTATTTCAAAAGTAAATGCTCCGGCTCTGGTCGTAAGGCCAGGGCTGACGTATTATAAATTAAGTTCCGATAAATCAATGAGATACGAGATTCTTCAAAAATGGCACGCGGCTGTAAGATGTTGTATTTAAACAACATAGTATTTTTAATGCGCTCGCCCTGGGTCGCATAAGGCTTGAACATTTCGTAATATGCGTATTTAATACAAAGTCGGACCGATATAGCCCGAAAAATGGGAGGTCGGAGGACATACCGTGTGGAAAACCGTAATTCGCAGGTTGCTGATACTTATACCGCAATTGTTCGTACTGAGTGTCTTTATATTTTTTATAGCGCAGTATATGCCGGGGGACGCTCTTACGGGGCGGATTGATCCTAAAACCAGCCCCCAAAGGCTTGAGGAACTTCGACAGATGTGGGGGTTTTACGACCCGTGGCATGTAAAATACGGGCGATGGATGGGCAACGCGATTAAAGGCGATTTCGGCATAAGCTTCGCGTACAAGGTGCCGGTCACGCGGGTCGTCATGGAAAAAGCGCGGAATACCTTTTGGCTCGGCCTGCTGACTGTCGGGCTCACATACCTGCTTGCCATACCGCTCGGCATCCTCTCGGGGAGGTACCACGACAAGGTACCGGATCGAACAATCACGCTCTATTCATACCTGGCGCTGGCGATGCCCACAATCATAGCGGGCCTCCTGGCGATATTGGTATTTTCGTTCAAACTTGGCTGGTTCCCTTACGGAGGAACGGTTTCCGCGGAGGCCTACGATCGTGGCAACATCTATTATATCTTCAGCCGGCTGCACCATATGTTTTTGCCAGCCCTGACCGGCGCGGTGGTTTCAACATCGGCCATCATACAGTTTTTACGAAGCGAGATCGTCGATTACGAGCAGTCGGATTTTGTAATAACCGCCCGATCCAAAGGCGTTCCGCAGCGAGTCATCTATTCAAGACATATTTTCCGCAACTCGATGATCCCAGTGGCGTCCTTTATGGGTTATTCGATCGCGGGCGTGCTGGTCGGCTCCATCTTCCTTGAAACTGTTTTCGCCTATCCCGGAATGGGACGCCTTTTCATAGACTCGGTTTTAAACCGCGATTATTCGGTCGCAAACGCGCTGATTATCTTTTTCGCAATACTGATCGTTCTGGGTACGCTTTTATCCGACATCATAATGTATATTGTCGATCCGCGGCTGAAAATCAAGTGAAGCGGCGTAATGTGGCGTAATAATGGGAAAAGCTGAAAATAAATCGAATACACCTGAAGGCGGTTTGGAAACGTCGGGTAAAAACTCTGCGCCCTCGTTTTTCAGGGTCATGTGGCGAGAAATAACGAACGACAAACTCGCGCTGATCTCTTTGGTCGTTCTGATCGCACTGTTTGTGTTCGTCTACATCGCCGCGGCCGGCGTCGATAGCGACTCGGTCGTCACCGTGAGTTTGAAAAAAATAAACAAGCCGCCTTCTGCCGAACACATCTTCGGAACAGACCCATCGGGGAGAGATATGTATACGCAGCTCGTAGTCGGCGCGCGCAATTCCATCAGCATCGCGATCGGGATCACCCTGCTTTGCGGCCTGATCGGAACCGTCGTCGGGTTGTTCGCCGGTTTTTACGGCGGACTGGCCGACAATATCGTCATGAGAATCATAGATTTTTTCTCAATGCTGCCGACGCTGATGCTTGTAATCGTCGTCGTTTCGGTCATTCCAAAATATAACGTTTTTACATTTATCCTGATTCTTTCCGCGTTCGGATGGATATTCAACGCGCGGCTGACCCGCGCAAAGACCCTGCAACAGAGCGGCCTTGACTACGTATCCGCCGCCAGGACGCTTGGCACGCCGAACTGGAAGATCATGTTCACCCAGGTGTTGCCTAATATTATTTCAATCGTAATCGTCAACCTCACGCTGAGTCTGGCGGGAAATATGGGAATTGAGGTTGGATTGTCATTCCTTGGCTTCGGTCTTCCTTTCGGCGTCCCAAGCCTTGGTACACATATCAGCTACGCGCGAGTCCCCGAAAATCTGAGTATGAGATGGTGGTTATGGCTGCCCGCGGCATTGATGATCGTTGCAATGATGTTGTGTATAAATTTCGTCGGCCAGGCCGTGAAGCGCGCCGCGGACGCTAAGCAAAGAGTCGTTTAGGGAAACGCTGATTAGTTCGTTTTATTGAGCATGGCGGCTTGCTACCGCGCCAGCCAGGCGGGAACCGCTGACGTTACAGGCGACTGAGGCGTGTGCAACGTGAATCGTAATCGCCTCTTTTGTATCGTTGACCGCATTAATAAGCTATACTCAAGTCCGGCATGGATTATACGGATTAACGAAGTCATGAAATAAGGAGCGTTATATGGCCGATCTTGAAGGCGCAAACGGACAAAGGAAGGAATTCAGCGTGGTCGGGAAGCCGCATCTTCCCGGAAAACTTTCTCCCGCGCTGGCAACCGGTGTGGCGAAATTCGGTATTGATTATGTAATCCCCAATATGCTCCACGCTAAATTTCTCCGCAGCCCATACGCGAACGCGCAGGTATTAAGCGTCTATACCGACAAAGCCAGGGCTATCGCAGGTGTCGTGGATATCGTCACCTGGGAGGACGAAGACATCAGACAACTGGGCGCCAACCAGAACAGCACCTATATGGCCGGTGCGTTGCTCGACAATTTCGCCGATCAGGAGGGCGCGGAAGTCGCGGTCATCGTCGTGGCCGAAAACGAAGACATCTGCGAAGAAGCGCTGCGCGCGCTTGACGTGAAATGGGAAGTGATGCCGCACGTTGTGGATCTGCGCGAAGGAAGAAAGCCGGACGCCCCCGTAATTCGGGCGAAGTATCCGGCGGCAAAAACGGGCGCAACCAACACCGTCGTGAGTGCGGACATCGCCAAGCCGCAAAAACAGGGCAATGTTTCCTATTCGAACGTACTCCAGGGAGATATTGAAGCCGGTTTCAAACAGGCCGACCACATAATTGAATACGATCTCACATTGCCCCCTCTCTCGTCGCATATTCCCAATCCTTCGGGGTCGGTCGCATGGTGGGAAAACATTCCGTATCAAGGCCCAGGAGAGTGCCTGCATATTGAAGGCGCGGTTAGAGAAAGGCCGGGAATAAGCACTTTGTACGGTATGCCCCTGGAAAAGACGATCCAGGAAGGGCTTTTTCAGGGCGGCAAGTATTGCGATTGGGGTTTGCGCAAATCGCAGCGGATATCGCCGCTTTTAGCGAAACGGGTCGGTCGTCCGGTGCGCTGTTTTTACAGGCGCGACGAAATGTACGATTTCCAGATGAACCAGCGCCATATGCACATGAGGGTCGGCTTCAAAAACGACGGTCTGATCACGGCGATCGACGATCATTCCATCGCTGACGGCGGCGTCCGCGGAAGTTCAAGTTTCGGGACTACGGGCGATCAGGGATACGGCCCTTACACCACGACGAAATGCCTGAACATCCGTCAGAACATGGACATCGTCGACACCAATCGCGGCATGATGTATCTCAGCGGCGTACACTGTCCCTTTAACTGGGACTCCCTCACAATGGCCATTCACCTTATCGCCGAAAAATTGAACAAAGACCCCGTGGAAATCGCAACACTGAATCTGCACGGCCCGGATTCACAGAAAGACACGCGCCCCGTGCCGAGTTACGAAGCTTGCATCGCATCGGGAAAGAAGCTGATGAACTGGAACTGGCACGCCTCTGGAGCGAGAAAGCTACCCGACGGCAGGCTGCACGGCGCGAGTTTCCGCTATCAGATGAGTCCCCGGCATTCCGGACGCACTTACGATTGCAAGCTGGAATTCCGCAACGGCATTGTCCGTATGCCCACGATGGGCCCATGCACGGGAATTTACGCCGTGGAATGCAACGCCATGGTCGTGGCCGAGGAAGTCGGAGTTCCCTATGAAAACGTCAGTATTGAATTCGATTATCGTGAAACTTTCACTCCCGTAGGCGGCGGCAGCGACGGCGTCACCGCTTCCGCGTGGGTGACAAAGGAATGTGCCAATATACTTAAAAAGCGCATCCTGGAAGCCATCAGCGCCGAAGCTGAAAATCCTCTGTCTCCGGGCAGGCTTCAGACCGCAATACCGCCCAGCCCATTCAAGGGCGTGAAGCCTGAAGATTTAGATATAAAAGACGGAACCGTATTCGTAAAATCGGATCCGTCGAAAAATGTGCCGCTGGCTCGCTCCGCACTGTCGAACGTGTTTGCCACATATTCCGGCAGACCGCCGCTCGCCCTCTGGAACACAGGCAGGGGTACGCAACTTGACACCATGAACATTGCAATGTGCGAAGTAGCCGTGGACGCGGAAACCGGCGAAGTTGAAGTTCTCAGGTTCGGCGTATCCGCGGATGTCGGAAAAATCATGCGGCGGACTTCGCTGGAAAGCCAGATCGACCAGGGGATGTTTTTCAGTCAGGGCTGCCAGTTGTTTGAGGATTATTTTTACGACAAGGCAACCGGCGTGAAGCTTAACACCAACATGTTTGACTACAAAAAGCCTACCCTGATGGATTTCGCAAAAGTGGACATGGATATTCTGGAAACGCGCGCCGGGAACGCCGCATACGGTGGTAACGGCATCAGCCATTCACTGTCGAACACGCATCTCGTCATCTGCGCGATTCAAAACGCAATCGGCAAATGGATAGATCCGCCTGCAACGCCGGACAAGGTATTGAAAGCCATCGGGAAGGCGTAGGGTCGGCGCTTTTTTACCCCGGATATGTCATGGAAATTTTACCGTAGCGGAACGCACATGTTTAATCTGGTACATGACAAAAGGAGATGCTGATTAAGTGGATGTACCATCGGATTTGGCGAAGTTGAGCCATGGCCTCAAACAGCAGGGCTATGTCGCGGATGAACAAACGCTACAGGTTCTGCAATACTCCCTGTTCCTGAATAAACCCATTCTTGTCGAAGGCCCGGCCGGCGCCGGGAAAACGGAGCTGGCCAAAGCATGGAGCCGGTTCATGGGCAGAACGCTTATCCGCCTGCAATGCTATGAAGGAATTGACGAAGCCAAGGCCCTGTATGAATGGAATTACCAGAAACAGCTTCTCTATATCCAGTCGCAAGGCGCGGACACGAAGATATTGTCGGCGACCGGACGGAATATTTATACCGAAGAATTCCTCCTGGCCAGGCCGCTGCTACAGGCCATACGCCAGACGAGTCCCGCCGTCCTTTTAATCGACGAAATCGACAAAAGCGACGAGGAATTCGAAAGTTTTTTACTGGAAGTCCTTTCAGATTGGCAGGTTTCGATACCTGAAACCGGCACCGTCAGCGCCGTCACAATACCGTCGGTCATACTCACCAGCAACAGTACGCGTAACCTGAGTAACGCCCTGCGCCGCCGCTGCCTTTATCTTTACCTTGACTATCCGGATACGGAGCGCGAACTCGACATTCTCCGCCTGCATTTTTCCGCACTTAATGAAAAACTGGGCCGCCGGATAGTAGCGTTTGTCCGCAAATTACGGCTGGAAAAACTAAAAAAACATCCCAGCATCAGTGAAGTGCTCGATTGGACGGCGGCGTTGACCGGTATGGGAGCCGAAACACTTACGGCTGATCTGTCGCTGGAAACCTTAAATATCCTTATCAAACAACACGAAGACGGGCTAAGAATCACGGAGAGAATACGGGACAAGGACTGGTTCGATGGAATATCTGATTCTTGAAATCGCCGGACTGTTGCGAATTTCGGGTATTACGGTCGGCATGTCGGAAGTTAAGGACTGTATTCGCCTGCTGAAGGCCTTTGGTTCAAAATTTGACAAGTACGATTGCTTCCGGCTTATAAATACGACCATGATTAAAACATCCTGGGGGACAGACTGCGTCCTTTGGCTGGTGGAGCTCTATTATGGGCCGGACACAGATCCAGGCAATAACCGTATACCGCAGTTCATCCCGAAAGCTTCTTCCCTTACGGGAGACGCTCTAGCGGTCGGCGCCGGCCGCGGCATCCCCGTTGATTTACTTGTCGAAGCAGTGCTGCGCAATCAGGCAGGGTTGATTTTTGCCATGACCAAAAGCCTGCGTCTGACCATGGAACCGGATTTCGAAGACCGGAAAATGGCTTTGCTCGATTTTCAGCGGCGAAGCGGCTGGCTTGAAACGGCGGCGATCCTTGACGAGCGCCGCCTGCAAGGGTTTCTTTCCGAAACGGCTTACCTGGAAGCACAGGCACTCCTGAAAAAATGGAATACCCTCCTGCGGGAGGAAGTAGAACAGCAGCTCATAATAAACATGAGTCGTGAATATTTTTTGGCGGAAATAAAAAAGCACAATCCGCGAACCGCTGACTTTTTAGATAACGACAACTCACTGGAAGCGGACATGTCCCGGGAAATTCAGAAACTGGGACGCAGACTGGCCGTCCGTAAAGGCCGGCGGCGAAAAGTCGGCAAAACCGGTGTTATTGGCCTGCAAAAAACCCTGCGCCGGGCCGCCAAAACCGGAGGAATTCCCATTTCGCTGGTCAGGCTGAAACGCAAGCCCGCCCGGCCCGACATATGGCTTTTATGTGATATGTCAAATTCTGTAAGCAGGTTCAGTCATTTTATGTTGATGCTGGTTTATACCGCGCAAAAACGATATTCCCATATCCGCTCGTTTCTGTTTGTGGACATGCTGCTGGAGGTAACGGCTTATTTTCAGGAACGGGACTGGAGCGAAGCCCTTAAAGATCTGCGAAGCCTGCGCGGTTTTAATCTGACCAACTATTCGCATTACGGCACTGTCCTTCGTCAATTTGCCGACGCCGCCCTTGATGATCTTACCCGGAAAACCACGGTACTGATTCTCGGCGACGCCAAAAACAACGGCAATACCCGCGACGGCAGCGAAATCCTTGCTGAAATCAGAGATAAAGCGGCGGCACTGTACTGGTTGAATCCGATCAATCCTGATCTTTGGTCAAGCGAAGATTGCCTGATGGAAAAATACCGGGATTATTGCACACAGGCCTTTCATTGCTCAAACATCGAACAACTGGAAAAGTTTCTGGTAAACCTGCTACATTGACAGGTATTTCTTATTAAGATGGTGAGAACCTTATGCTGGTGTTGGGTATCGAATCTTCGTGCGATGAAACCGCGGCCGCTATTGTCGAAGACGGACGGCATGTGCTTTCCAATGTCGTCGCGTCGCAGACAAAAACGCATCGGGTTTATGGCGGCGTGGTTCCTGAACTGGCGAGCCGTGAACACCTGGGTAATATCGGCTATGTCGTATATAAGGCTTTCCGCGATGCGGGTAAAACGCAGGATGATATCGACGGCATAGCCGTTACGCAAGGGCCTGGTCTTGTCGGTTCGCTCCTTGTCGGCGTTTCATTCGCCAAGGCGATGGCTTTTTCCACGGGCAAACCCCTGGTTCCGGTGAATCATATCGAAGGACACATTTTTTCCGCGTCCATTGAAAATCCGGACATCGAATATCCTTTGCTGGCGCTTACGGTTTCCGGCGGGCATTCATCGCTGATTTATTCGCCATCGCCGGGAGTTTACAAAATCATCGGCCGCACAAGGGACGACGCCGCGGGAGAAGCGCTGGACAAAATCTCCAAATTTCTCGGCCTGGGTTATCCGGGAGGGCCCATTGTAGACCGGCTGGCCAAAGACGGCAATCCCCGGCGCTTTGCCTTTTCCATTCCAAAGATCAGCGACGGCAGGCTTGATTTCAGTTTCAGCGGATTTAAAACAGCCGCCCTGCGACATATACAGGAATCGGGAATTAAGCCGCATCGCGGCGGCAAGGTTTCGCGGATTATCCGCGATCTTGTCGCAAGTTATCAGCAGGCTATTATTGATACCCTGATACGGCAGGCAAGCCGTGCCGAGGCACGGCTGCACCCGCGGTCGATGCTGCTTGTCGGGGGCGTCGCCTGTAACAGTCTGCTGCGTGAAACATTCCGGCGAACTTTTGAAGATGAACTGCCGCCGTGCGGCGACGCCCCGCCGGTACGCGTTTATTACCCCAGCCCTGTTTATACGACCGACAACGGCGCTATGATTGCCGCCGCGGGTACGCCAAAACTGCGCGCCTGCCTTACAATGAACAACGTTCCGCCGCCTGACCTGACGCTAAACGCCGATCCCGGCCTTGAACTATCCTAAGGAAGATGAATGAATACCGAATTAAAAGGATTTCATGCGGTTGTGACTGGCGGTTCAAACGGTTTGGGCTTTGAAATGTCAAAAGCCCTACTCTCGCATGGCGCGACGGTCGCGATAGCGGCAAGGGGCGGGCCAAAGCTTGAACGGGCGTATGCCGCACTGAAGGCGGAGGGCTATGATGTTTACGCGCTGGATATGGATGTGCGCAGCGAAGCTTCTGTGAGGGTCGCTGCGGACTGGATCGCGGAAAATTGGACACGGCTTGATATGCTCGTGAATAACGCCGGTATAGGCATGAGCGAGGCTAATAAGGGTTTTCCGGACGCTCCGATTACTTTTTTCGAGATGGACACAAAAGCGTTTTATGACATCGTCGAAACAAATTTTATCGGCTATTTCCTCGTTGCCCGCGCGTTTGTCCCGCTGATGATTCGTAACGGCGGCGGCAGGGTCGTCAACGTATCGACCAGTATCAAGACGATGACAGCGCGCGGACAGCTTCCTTACGGCCCCGCGAGGGCCGCCGCCGAAGCGATGTCGGTCATTATGTCCGGTGAAATGAAGGAATACAATATTACGGTTAATGTGCTGCTGCCCGGCGGTCCTGCAGACACCGGGTTTGTGACGGACGCCGTGCGCGCGCATTTTGAAACCATTGGGCTGCTGCCTGCCGATATTATGAATGAAGCGATCCTGTTTCTCGCCTCAGACAAGGCTGCGGGTATGACCGGCGAAAGAATCATCGCAAAGGATTTTCGTCGTTAATACGTGAGTCCGGCTCCAAACCGCAAAGAACTCAATGGTTTTCTTTGGAAGTAATTGCAAAACCTGTAGAAGCGCCGGTTAAGTATCCGGGTTAACCGGCGCTTCTTATTTGGGGAGAACTAACACCCTCGGTGCTATTTGCTACTGCTTCGTCCGTGGATTCTGATGAAAACCACGACCGCCAGTCCTGTAAGTACCATAATCATCGTGCCTGGTTCAGGAACTTCGCTTGGTGGTTCAGTCGGAGGCCCACCGGGACCGCCGGGTTCACCGGGACCACCAGGGCCGCCCGGATTGCCAGAACCACCCGGATTACCCGGATTGCCGGGGTCGCTCGGTCCAGCTGGATAAGAGGGAACCCATGACAGACCGGGCGGAGGATAACCGCTTGCCGTCGTACTCGTCGGAACGTTTCCACCTGACAGCGGAGTCAGCGGATCATCGACTACTTCCTCCGGGAATTGAGACAAAGGCGTCAAACCCGGTTCAATGAACGGTTCCAGTTCGGAATCGTCCAGCCTGGCAACCTGTGGAATATCAAAATATTCGCTATCAGGTTCGTCGCCGGAAAGAGGCGTCATTTCTGTTGCGGAAATCAAGTTTCCGCAGCGAACGCGGGCTTCAATATTTCCATCCGTTATAAGAGCTTCACCTTCGGGAATCGTGACTTTGTTAGCCGTCCAGTAAATATTATTTCCCACACGATATGAAACATACATCGCCCGGGTTTCAGGAGCTTTTATTATTCTGGCGTTGTTGACATCAAAATCGGAGTAGTGCTCCGCAACTACGTGATCAGTGCGAACATTGGCAGATAGTTCTTCGCGGCTTCGCGCACCTCCGCGGATGACGGAATATGGATATATCACCTTCTCATATCGCGCGAGTTGAGTCTGTACTTCCGGAGCCGCGAATCTGATCAACGCCGAATTGAAAAAAGGCCGGCCGTTATCCGCACTCAGTAACCCATGGATAAAATACGTGCCAAATGCACTTACGGCAACGATCAGCAATAAAACCACGCCAGCCCTTGTTTTGGTTCGGAACAGTTTTTTTATACCTTTTGGTGGACGCATAATATTTGCCTCCTTTTACCTTGCTTCGTAATAATCATTTTCTCACAGCTTTGAATCTTACGCTACACAATATTTTGTGGGTGCAAGATCGTTCGCTACACAATAGGGTGAATGCAAAATGCATGCCAGATTTGCCGTAACGGCGGCGATTTGCCTGGATATGTTTATTTTATACAACTTACGGAATTTCCTCCCAAAAGTCTCCAGGTCAAACGGACGGGCCGCGCGCTGAAATTCAATACATGGCGTGGTGGATGTCAGCGCTTCCCCGGGAATGTGTCACAAAGGAAACGGGACGAATTACATAAAATATCCTTGTAAATATAAAGGGCACGCGCCCAAATATAAACGCGGGTTCCACTTACTTTGTTGTATGATGATTACATGTCTGTAATATACGGAATCAACGCGGCGGCTGAAGCCATCAGGGCGCATCCCGAACGTATCGAGAGGATTTCGGTCGAGCGCGGAGGGCGAAACCGGCGCATTGGCGAAATCATCCTGGAGGCGCGGCAAAAGCACGTTCGCGTTTCTTTTGAGGAACGCGCATGGCTGGATCGTAAAGCCGACGGAGAACGCCACCAGGGGATTCTCTGTCATATAGCGGAAGCGAATACGCTCGACGCCGATGATATTCTTGACGCGGCGAAATCGCCCGGACTTCTGGCTGTTCTGAATGGAATCGAGGATCCTCACAACCTGGGCGCGATTATACGATCAGCAGAGGCTTACGGTCTGGACGGGGTATTCATACCTAAAAATCGCAGCGCCGGTTTGAGCCCCGCGGTCGTCAAGGCAAGCGCGGGCGCCGCCGCGCACGTAAAACTCGCCAGAATCGGAAACACGGCGCAATTTATCGAATTTCTCAAAAAAAAGGGATACTGGATTGTCGGCCTTGAAGCGGATGCCGGCAAAATGATATGGGAATCCGACCTGACTATGCCGACGGCTTTTGTTTTCGGAGGCGAAGGAAAGGGAATACACAGGCTGGTAAAAGAAAAATGTGATTTTCTCGTATCACTGCCGATATACGGGCACATTAACTCGTTAAATGTCAGCGTGGCCGCCGGAATTGCATTTTACGAGGCGCTTCGTCAGCGAATGTGCCCGCGGTAATAGATTCTGCGGATGAGCCGCCTCCGTGAAACGGTTCGTCTGTATTGACGACCGCTTAATTAAGGAAACGCTGATTTATGGAGTGCGGGAGCTTCTACCGCTTTCATAGCGGCGGCTTGCCGCCGCACTCCATAAAGAAAATGCTGATTAATTATCTGTGCGGGATGAAGCGCAAGGCGCACGGAGCGCAGGAACCGAGGCATATACAGAGATATGTTGAGGTTACGAGCATCGCGCAACGCAGCGATTCGCCCGCACAGGCAATTAATCAGCGTTTTCGAAAGCGAATTACCCGGCGTTTCCTCAGTGCGACGGCTCCCATGGTTCATTGAGCAGCTTTTTGACTTCCTCAAGTAACTGTTCCACGCGGGCCGGCTTGTCAATGATCTTGTCTGCTGGAACCCAGGATTTCGCTTCCGGCGTCTGTCCTATGAATGACATTCCCGTTCTTCCGAGGACCGATGTCAACAGAATAATCGGCGTCCCGGGATACAGTTTTCGTATTTCGTATCCCAGAACGAATCCGGCGTCCATCTCTTCCAGAATCAGTTCAAGGATCGCCAAATCCGGTTTTGTGCCGAGCAGTATCTTTTCGGCCGTACGTCTTTCTTCAGCCGTCGTTACGTCGTAGCCGGCGGTTTCGAGCATCACCTTTAACTGCCCAAGGAGATCAAAATCGCTATCCACGACCAGTATTTTCTTTTTCACTTTCGTAATCTCCATATGACTTCCGTAAAATTCCTATAAAACGTCGCGGACGCTGTAGTGAGTGTGCAGCAACTGATGGCTCTTTTCGCCGAGAGGTTTGCCGAGGAAATCATCATACAGAAGTTTGACAAACGGATTTTTATGACTGACGCGCAGAGACGCCGCTTCGTCGATTTTATAAAGTGTCTGCATCCGCACCTTCGCCGCTTCCGGATCGAGGCGGAACGGCTGGCCGCCGCCGTTAACGCAACCGCCCGGACAGGTCATGACTTCGATAAAATGCAGGTCTTCCCGTCCTGTGCCGATTTCATCAACCAGCTTGCGCGCGTTGAGCAGACCGCTGACAACCGCCGCGCCGACTTCAAGTTTGCCGATTTTGGTATGTATCTCTTTGACGCCCGTCATGCCGCGTACAGGCAGGATATCCAGTTTGGACATCTCTTCCCCGGTTAAAAGGAAATGTGCCGTGCGCAAAGCGGCTTCCATAACGCCGCCGCTTGTGCCGAAGATCTTGCCCGCCGTGGAATGTTCGCCGAACGGATAGTCCGCCGGCTGCGGTTCAAAGGACATCAGCTCGATTCCGAATGTCTTGAACAGACGCCCTAGTTCGCGCGTCGTCAATACGTAATCCACGTCCGGCACATGCCCTGTTCTCATTTCCGGACGGTCGCGTTCAAACTTCTTGGCCGTACACGGCATGATGGAAACGCTGACGATTTTTGACGGATCGATCTTTTCCTTCTCCGCGAAATAACTTTTTATTATCGCTCCCATCATCTGCTGAGGGCTCTTGCAGGTTGAAAGGTTCGGGATCATATCGGGATAGAACTGTTCCACGAACTTGATCCAGCCCGGCGAACAGCTTGTGAACATCGGCAGCACACCGCCGTTTGCGACGCGATGAGCCAGTTCGGAAGCTTCTTCCATGATGGTCAGATCGGCGGTAAACGAGGTGTCGAACACCTTCTTAAAACCGATACGGCGCAGGGCCGCCGCCATCTTGCCGTCGACGTTCTGTCCCGGAGGCACGCCGAATTCCTCGGCCAAGCTTACCGAAACCGCCGGCGCGTGCTGTACGACCACAAACTTGTCGGGGTCGGCGAGCGCGGTGATTACTTCGTCTACACAGGAGCTTTCAGTCAGCGCGCCGGTAGGGCAAACGACTATGCACTGTCCGCAGTTGACGCAGGTGGAAACGTTCAGTCTCTGACTGAAGGTGGTTCCTACGTAGGCCTCGCTGCCTCGATCGAGAAAGTCGATACAGCTTACGCCCTGGATTTCCTCGCAGACGCGTACGCAACGGCCGCACAGAATACATTTGTCCAGGTCTCGCACAACGGCACCGGCGACGTCCGGATCACGGTGTTTCTTGCGCCCGCGCAGTGAACGCTGCCGTATGCCCATAATTTCGGCCAGCCGGTGAAGTTCGCAGTTTTGGCTTCGGACGCAATAAAGACAATCGTCCGGATGATTACTGAGCAGCAGCTCAACAATCGTTTTTCGGGTGTTCAGCACTTTCGGAGAGCGTGTCAGCAGCCTCATTCCCGGCGCGACGGGGTAGGAACATGATGGGAGCAAAGCGCCGCTTCCCTCCTGCTCCACCACGCACATCCGGCAGGCGCCGTTTGGAAGCAGTCCTTCCAGGTAGCACAGGGTCGGGACATGAATACCCACCCTTTTCAGGGCGGAGAGTATCGTTTCGCCGTCACTGGCTTCAATTGTTCTACCATCTACTTGCATTTCGATCATAAATAATTCCTCAGATGCGTCTCTATAATCATTTCGGCTGTGTAAAATCCAGGTCGCAGCGCGCGCAACGCCGCGCTTCCGTCCGTACCTGTTCCTCGGAAGGAGTCAGTTCCGCTTCGGCCCAACATCCTTTCCTTTTCGCCACAGGCAACATCGGTTGCACCAGCCGATAAACCTCGTCCGCTTCCCCGTCGCTCTCCGTTATTGATACAGGCGCGACATACACTTTTGGAAGTTTCACATGGTTAAAAGTCTTCATTAACTTGCCGGATACGTACCGATCCATCATTATCGCGGCTTTCTTGCCCGCCGCGATGGCTTCGATCACGGTGCTTGGTCCGGTAACGACGTCGCCACCGGCAAATACGCCTTCAATATTTGTGGTCAGTGATTCGGCGTTTACATCGACCGATCCCCATTTGCTGAGATTCACGCCGTCCATGCCCGCCGTTTCCGGTTCCTCGCTGATCGCCACGATAAGCGTGTCAAGCGGCACCTCAAACTCGGAACCTTTGATCGGAACCGGCTTGCGGCGTCCGGAATTGTCGGGCAGGCCCAGTTCGTTGCGAAGGAAGGTCATCGACTTAAGACGATTGTCCGTTTTTACGACGGCAACCGGGGTTACGAGCGCTTCCAGTATGATTCCTTCTTCCAGACCGGCGTGTATTTCTTCCTCATAGGCCGGCATTTCTTCTTTGGAACGTCGGTAGAAAACCGTTACGCTTTCCACGCCGGGCTGCCTTATCGCTACGCGCGCTGCGTCCATGGCGGAATTTCCGCCGCCGATAACGCCCACTTTGCCGGTCGCAAGGGATTTTCCGTTCAGGTTGCAGGATTTAAGAAATTTGATGCCCGGTATGATGCCGTCGGCGTTTTCGCCGGGCAGATCAAGCTTCTTGCTGGCGTGAGATCCCGTAGATATAAAGACCGCCTTGTATCCTTCTTTCAGGAGCGAATCGACGGTGAAATCTTTCCCCAGCGTCTTTTTGAAGTGTATCTTTATATTTTCGTTCAAAAGTGATTCTATTTCTTCCGCAAGAATCGCTTTAGGCAGGCGATATTCGGGAATCGCGGAAACCAGCATGCCTCCGGCCTTCTTTTCCCGTTCGAATACCGTTACCTTGTGGCCCTTCAATGAGAGCGCGTTGGCGGCGGTCAGACCGGCCGGGCCGGCGCCGATTACGGCGATTTTAGCTGCGTCGACGCGCATTGGGGCCGCGGCAGGCGCCTGAGGCTTCACGGTATCGACGATAAATCGCTTCAGACTGCGTATGGCTATCGGTTCGCCTCCGGTCGCTCCGGCGCGGCATGACTGCTCGCAGGGATGATTACAGACGCGCGCGCAGGCTGACGGAAACGGGTTGGCGTCGCGGATGACTTTGTAAGCCTCCGGATATTCACCAAGCGCCACATGCGCCACATAACGCCATGCCTCCGTGCCGACGGGACATTCGTTCTGGCAGGGCGCGCCCACAAGGTCTTTACACGCGCCGGCAGGGCAGCGGCGTTCATAAATATGCGCTTCGTATTCGTCCCGGAACCATTGCAAGGTGCTAAGCACCGGGTTGGGAGCCGACTGTCCAAGACCGCAAAGGCTGGACGCCCGGATTGTCTCGGCCAGCTCCTTCAACCGCATGATGCCCTGTACGCGCAGCAGCGGATCGAGATCCTTTTCCTTGTGCCTCGGCCGGGTGATGTTTTCGAGAATCTCCAGCATCCGGCGCGTTCCTTCACGGCAGGGAATACATTTGCCGCAGCTTTCGGACTGGATGAATTCCATAAAGTATTTTGCGAAATCGACCATGCAGGTGGATTCGTCAACCACTACCAGGCCGCCGGAACCCATGATCGTCCCGAATGCCCTTAGTTTTTCATAGTCGGACTGAATGTCCAGGTACGCTTCCGGAACACAGCCGCCCGACGGACCGCCGATCTGAACGGCTTTGCACTTTTTGTTATTCGGGATGCCGCCGCCGATGTCGTATACGACTTCGCGCAGCGTCGTTCCCATCGGAACTTCTACAAGCCCCGTACGGCGCACCATACCGGAAAGGGCGAATACCTTCGTTCCCTTGCTCCCCGGCGTTCCCATCGATGCGTACCATTCCGCGCCGTGATCCAGAATGATCGGCAGGTTTGAGAGCGTTTCGACGTTATTGATGACGGTCGGTTTGCCGAACAGTCCCTGCACTGCGGGGAACGGCGGACGAGGACGAGGCATTCCGCGGCGGCCTTCGATGGAATGTATAAGGGCCGTTTCTTCTCCGCAGACAAATGCGCCCGCTCCCATTTTGAGCTTGATTTCAAAGTTGAAACCGCGGCCAAGGATGTTTTCACCGATAAGGCCGCAGTCCCGCGCCTGCTCGAACGCTTCGTTCAGGTGCTTGATC
>Ga0082212_10000353_pt1 | contig 67137 bp, 56 predicted proteins | sample TergutNt197P3_FD_71548 | JGI IMG/M metagenome (GOLD analysis project Ga0082212, IMG submission 71548) | Neocapritermes taracua P3 segment gut microbial communities from Petit-Saut dam, French Guiana - Nt197 P3 | ecosystem: Host-associated > Arthropoda: Insects > Digestive system > Gut ... | reverse complement strand
AATCGCCAAAAATCATCGCGTTTTCCGAAGCGATCTCTTCGGGTTCGTCGTCCCTTTCTATCGGCACGGAGTCCAAGTTTTCCAGTTCGCCCACTTCGAATCTTTCAAAATCCTCCGGTTCGGGGGTTTCGCCGTTTTCATCGGCAAAAGCATCGTTTGAGCCGAACATTTCCTTTTCGGGCACTTCCGGGAGATTTGGGAGAGTTTCGATATTTATTTGGTCTTCCGTATTTTTTTTGTTTATTTGTTCTATTTCATCGGTGAAATTGTTTGCAAATGGGTTGTCGCCCATTTCAAAGCCGTTTTGATTTGGTTTCTTTCTGCTTTTTTGGGAATTTGCCAAATCGATCGGAGTATCGTTCTCGAAGGTTTTGCCGGTTTGTTTTATGCGGGGGGCGGCATTTTGGGGCTGCGGCGCGGGCTCGCGGCGATTCTTGATTTCCGACATTTGCGAGTGCGGCCTGTTTTCCTTGTACTCCCGCACCAGCGCGACGATTCGTTTTATGAGCCCCTGCGGGGTAAAACCGAACAAAAATATTCCGAAAACCGCAGATAGCGGCAGCACAAATATCCAGGCGCCGACGCCGCCCACGCAGCGCCGAAGCGTTTCGGCCAGATAGCCCCCGAAAACCCCGCCGCCATTCGATTTTGTTCCGTTTTCGAATATTTGCCCCAGATTATACCCCGCCTCGGGGCTTTCTTTCCAACCCAAATGGAACATCGAAGCGAATAAAACGAGGCAAATCGCGGAAAATATGAGCCTGTATTTGAAAAATCCGCTTTTTATGTCGCTTTTCATAAATACAGCGATGGAGATCGCAAATATCGGGACCAAGATAGCCACGGCCCCGAATAGCCCGTAAAATATATTCCGGGTAAAAACCCCGACTCCGCCCACGCTCTCCGGCCCGGTGACAAAAAACGTCACGAGTATGTATATGGAAAGCACGATCAAAATATATGGCGCGACGGTTTGTAAAATCGAGTTAAGTTCGGATTTTTCGCGGTTTTTTGCAACAGCGTTTTCCGGCGCCGGTTTGCTGTTTGTTTTTTTTGTTTTTTTTGCGGATGCGGCAGCCGGTTTTTTTTGCGGCGGCCTTCCCCGTTTTGAAACGCTTTTTTTTCTTCTTTGCTCCATGCTTTTTGCTCCCCTCTTTCGCCGCGGCGACATCTCCCCTCGAATTTAAGGGGGCTTTTTTATCCAAATATCGCCGCAAGCAATCCTACAGCAAGGCAATATACTGAAAATACCATGAAATTCTTTTTGCGGGCTATTAAATTCAACAAAACAATCGCAACCAGCCCCGCGAAAAATGCGAATATCAAACCGATTATGCTCGATCCCACCATAAAACCCGTGATTTCAGAATCCGATTTGGCGAAATCAACGAACTTGAAAACGCTGGCGCCGAGTATCGCGGGAATCGACATAAGAAACGAAAATTTTACCGCGAACTGGCGGTTGAAATCGTTTAAAAGCCCGCCTGTTATCGTGGAACCCGACCTCGATATGCCCGGGGCGATAGCGATGATCTGGCAAAAGCCGACAAAAAGCGCGTTTTTGGGAGTCGCGGTTTTTTCGTTTTTTTCGCCTTTGGGTATCATATCCGAAAAAAACAATATAAATGCGTTTATTATGAGGAACACCCCTATGATTTTTGTGTAATCCGAAAGCATGTCTATTTGTTTTTCCAAAAATGCGCCGATTACGAGCGGGATTGCGGCAACAAAAACCAGCAAAAAAAGCCGTTCGCCGGCATTTATATTCTTGAAATTGAATTTTCCGGCGAAAATCTTCCCCAAAAGGCTAAAAAAGCCAAAAAACATATTTTTCACGTCTTTGAAGTATATTATGACAACTGCGGCAAGCGAGCCAAGGTGCAAAATGAGCGTAAACAATATCGCATCGTCGAATTCCAATCCGAATATATTTTTGAGTATCGCCAAATGCCCCGAACTCGAAACCGGCAAAAATTCCGTAAAACCCTGGACTATCCCGTAAAATGCGCATTTTAAAAGCTCCAGCATTTAAAATATTCCCCCTTTTTGATTTTTGACATATGCTTGCCGTTGACATCATGCAAATGCGCCGCATTTTTTGATCAATGTATGTTATTTTACCATAATCACCGCAAAAATGCAATCATGAATTTGTAAAATTTTAAAACGCTTTGGCAACGGCAAAAATATCGGGGCTCAATTTACGGTAGGACACTTTTTTTCATTGTTTTTTCATTGTTCTGGAAGTGAACATATCCAAAACCAAATCGGATATATCCGAAAACGCCTTTATATCCAGCTCTTCGCCGCGTATGCTTTCATTGCCCGCGACTAATTTCACGATATCCGAAATTTTTTGCTTGTCGAGGCATAGGCTTGCGCTGAGCGCGTTCGCCAAAGTTTTGCGCCGCTGGCCGAACGCCGCCTCGATGATCCTGTACATCATGGCTTCGCTTTTCGGGCTTGCGGCGGGCTCGGCGCGCGGGGTTATGGAAACCACCGTCGATAGCACTTTCGGGGCTGGGTAAAAATCCGATTTCGGCACGTTGAACATTTTTTTCGCCGTCCCGTAATAGCCAATTGCCGCCGCAGCCGCGTTGTAATTTTCTTCCCCCGCCTTTGAGCACAGCTTGTCCGCCGCTTCTTTTTGCACCATCACCGTGATGCTGCCGAAATTCGCGCCGCTTTTTACAAGCTTTAAGATAGCTGGCGTGGTGATGTAATACGGCAGATTCGCGCAAACGTTTATTTTGCCGCATCCGGCAAATTCATTTTCGGCAAGCTCGTTTAAATCCAATTTCAATATATCCCCAAATATGATTTTCACATTGCCATACCCGCCCAGCTTTTCGGCCAGGATAGGTTCGAAACCGGTGTCGAGTTCGATTGCGGCCACTTTTTTGTACAAGTCGCAGAGTTGTTCGGTCAGCGCCCCTGTCCCCGGCCCTATTTCCAATACGCCGCATTTTTCGCCCGAATCGCCGCCGAGGCTCATTTCGGCGATTTTTTTTGATATTTCGGAGTTTGCCAAAAAATTTTGACCCAAAGATTTTTTTGGGTTTTTCTCATACTTTTCAAGAATTTTTTTAATTTGTATTAAATTGGACATAATTTATTGTTAAAATAAAAATAAAAATAATTTTCATACCTCATATTATATTGTATGTCTGTTAACAAAATATGACATATCGGGGTAATTTTAATGGATAAACCAAAAATCAATTACAGACAAATCGTCGAACTCCTGTCGCAAAACGGGATTTTGGGCGAATACAGCATAAAAGACCCGGAAGCAAAAATCGGGTATATATCCCACACTTCGCAGGACATAGCAAAAGACACGCTGTTTTTTTGCAAAGGGTCGCGCTTCAAAGCGGAATATGCGTTTGAAGCCATGCAAAAAGGCGCGGTTTGCTATCTTTCCGAAAAAAAATACGATGTGGGGGAAAGCAATTATATAATAACAAACAATATTCGCCGCGCCATCGCGCTAATCGCGCCGTTTTACTACGGTTACCCTTACAAAAACCTCGAATTGGTGGGCATAACCGGCACAAAAGGCAAGACCACGGTGGCCTATTTCTTGAAAAATATTTTCGACGAATATAAAAAATCCAAAACAGGGTTTATCTCCACCATAGAAACCTACACCGGGGTCCGCAGCGAAGAATCCCATAACGGCACTCCGGAACCAAGGGATCTGCAAAAATTTTTTTATGAAGCGAAACAGAACGGAATAAAATATTTTACGATGGAAGTCACTTCGCAGGCATATAAATTGGATCGCGTATATGGAATAAAATTCGAAAACGGCATATTCATGAACATCTCCGAAGATCACATAAGCCCCGCCGAACACGAAAATTTTGAGGATTATTTGGAGTGCAAGCTGAAATTTATGAAAAATTGCGCGAACATCGCGATAAACTGCGAAACAGACTATTTCGAAAAAGTTCTCCGGGCGGCTCAAAGCTCCGAAACCTTGAAGCAAATAACTCTTTTCGGCAGCGAAAAATCAAAAGGTTTGTGCCACTACTATTATTATGACGTCAAAAAAGAAAATGAAAATCTGACTTTTCGCATAAAAAACGAAAAAACAGATTATTGCGCCAAATTCGCGATAAAAATCCCGGGTTTGTTCAACGTCGAAAACGCGGCGGCGGCAATAACAATGTGCAAAACGCTCGGAATCGACGACCAAGACATTAAAAACGGGCTTTTGAAAACGGAAATTCCCGGAAGGATGAATGTATTCGAAAAAAATGGAATCACCGTAATCGTAGATTACGCGCACAACCTTTTGAGTTTTACAAAATTGTATGAATCGATAAAATCCGATTATCCGGGCCAAAAGATAATATCGGTCGGCGGAGCGCCGGGGGAAAAAGCGTACAGGCGCCGCAAGGATTTCGCCGATGTGGTCGGCAAAAATTCGGATTATATTTATTTGACCGCAGAAGACCCGCAATTTGAGGATGTAGAGGCCATATGCGCTGAAATCGCGGGATATATGACAGATACTCCTTACGAAGTGGTCGCCGACAGGGCCGAAGCGGCAAAAAAGGCGATAGCCGGGGCGAAGCCCGGCGACGTGGTGGCGCTTTTGGCCAAGGGCGGGGAAAATTACCAAAAAATCAAGGGAAAATTTGAATTTTACGAATCGGATTTAACCATAGCCAAAAATTTCCTATTTGAAAGCGAGGGGAGAAAATGAGCGGATTTGTCGGATTTTTCGACGAAGGAGCCGAAGAAAAAGACAGCTTGATAAAACAAATGGCCGATAAAATAGCCCACAGGGGAAATCAGGGCGCAGAATATTTTTTCGATGGCGCCTTTGCAGCCGGGGCTAGGTTTTTTGCGGTTACGCCGGATGACGAAAACCGGCTCGCGTACAACGAAAACAAAAATCTCGTCATTTTTTTCGATGGCAGGATATACAACTCAAAAGAAATAAGAAACGAGCTTCTCGAAGCCGGCCATGAATTTTCCGGATCGTCGGACGCCGAAACCGTGCTGCACGGCTATGAGCGGCACGAGGCCGGGATAACAGCAAAACTCAGGGGGACATTTGCTTTCGTCATATACGACAAAAATACGCGCGATCTGTTTGGCGCGAGGGATCATTTCGGGGTCAAGCCTTTCTATTATTGCAAAGGCGGCGATATGTTTTTGTTCGGTTCGGAAATAAAAAGCCTTTTGGTTTACCCAAAGATAAAAAAGGAAATCAACAAAAACGCGTTGAAAATGTATTTGATATTCCAGTATTCCGTTTTGGAAGAAACATTTTTCAAAAATGTGTTCAAATTGCAACAAGGCTGTTATTTTACTTACAAAAACAAAGATTTGAAAATTACGCGCTATTTTGACATTGAATACCAATCATCAAAAAAACCTCTCGGTGTATTTGAGGAAATTTTGGAAAATACGCTTAAAAAATCGATAGAATTGCATAAAAACGGCGAAATCGAAGTAGCGGGATTTTTGTCCGGAGGGGTGGATTCGAGTTTCATCGCTTCGGTGGCAAAACCCCTAAAAACCTTTTCGGTCGGTTTTGCCGCAGACGGTTTCGACGAATCAATATACGCCAAACAGCTTTCAGATATGCTCGGTTTGGAAAACTACAAAAAAATCATTTCCCCGGATGAATTTTTTGATATTTTGCCCACGGTTCAATACCTTTGCGACGAACCTTATGCGAATTTGTCCGGCGTTCCGCTGTATTACCTTTCGCAGATGGCGGCGGGCCACGTGAAAGCGGCGCTTACAGGCGAAGGTTCGGATGAATTTTTTTCGGGCTATTTGCCTTTTGCCGAATCGCGATTTTCCAAAATATATTCGAAGCTCCCTTTTGGGTTCAGAAAATTTTTGGGTAAAATCGCAAAATCGCTGCCGGATTTCAAAGGACGGGGCACGCTGGCAAAATACGGACAAAAAGTGGAAGATTACTACATCGGGCAGGCGTTTATCATGGACGATGATGAAGCAAACGGCATTTTGAGCGAAACCTACAAAAACGAAATGAGCTACAGAGATGTTACCAAACCGTATTTTGAACAAGTGAAAGATAAAAGCGACCTCATCAAAAAGTCATATTTGGATTTGTTTCTTTGGTTGCCAAACGACATATTGCTCAAAGCCGATAGAATGACAACGGCGAACTCCATCGAGGCCCGCGCCCCGATATTGGATAAAGATGTGTTTTTGGAAGCCTCAAAAATCCCGGGGAAATATTTGATAAAAAACAAAGTCACAAAATGGATATTTCGGAAAGTTGCAAACAAAACCATTCCCGAAGAATGGGCCAAGCGGAAAAAACTCGGTTTTCCCGTACCTTTCAGATTTTGGCTGAAAGAAGAAAAATACAGAAATATACTCAAAAATATGTTCGAAGAAGATTTCGTCCGGGAATTTTTTGTCCGGGAAAAACTGCTTTCATTGTTGGACGAACACTTCAAAGGCAAAAAAAACAACGGGCGCAAACTTTACACGGTATATTCGTTTTTAGTTTGGCACAAGGCATATTTTCAATAAAATAATTTAGGAGGATCACAAAAATGCTCGCAAATGTTATCGAAATGACCAAAAAGGCAAGAAACGGCCGTTATGCAGTGGCGCAAATCAATATCAACAATCTGGAATGGACAAAAGCGATCCTGTTGACCGCCGATGAATTGAAATCCCCCGTCATACTCGGCGTATCCGGGAGCGCGGCGAAATACATGACAGGCTTTTCCACCGTGGTCGCCATGGTCAAGGCGATGGACGCCTCGCTCAAAATTTCCGTGCCTGTGGCTTTGCATTTGGACCACGGTTCATACGAAGAAGCGTTGCGCTGCATAGAAGCAGGATTTACCAGCATAATGTTCGACGGCAGCCATTTCCCCATCGCGGAAAACATCGAAAAAACAAAAGAACTCGTAAAAAAAGCGCATGAAAACAATCTTTCCATAGAAGCCGAAGTCGGGAGCATCGGCGGCGAAGAAGACGGAAAAGTGGGAATGGGCGAAGTGGCCGATCCGGAGCAATGCGCCCAGATCGCTTCTTTGGGAATCGATATCTTAGCTGCCGGAATCGGCAATATCCACGGGGTATATCCGCCGGAATGGAAAGGTTTGGATTTTGAAGCGCTCGAAAAAATACACAGCGCGACAAACCAAATCCCGCTTGTTTTGCACGGGGGGACCGGAATACCGGAAAACATGATAAAAAAAGCGATAGGCATCGGCGTTTCAAAAATAAACGTGAATACGGAATGCCAGCTTTCGTTTGCCGCCGCTACGCGAAAATACATAGAAGAAGGCAAAGACAAAGAAAAAAAGGGTTTTGATCCCAGAAAACTTTTGCTTCCCGGATTCGAAGCGGTAAAAACCACAGTGAAAGAAAAATTGCTGCTTTTTGGCTCTGACAACAAAGCTTAGCAATTTAAAAATGAAAGGGTCACGCAAAATGAAAAAAGTCAAAAATATCGCGTTGTTTCTGTCGATTTTTACGCTTTCCGCTTTTGTTTTTGCTTGCGGCGGAGAAAAAAGCGAAGAAACGCCCGAAAACACGCAAGCCGCACAGGACAATTCCGGCGAAAACCCGGAGGGCGCCGATGCCACCGAGGAAGACTTAAAAGCGAATTACGATTATCTGCCGGAAAAAGATTACGGCGGACGCGAATTTGTCATAATGACGAGGGACGGAGGCTGGGACACCTGCCACCACATAGAGGAATTTGTGGTGGAGGAACAGATCGGCGAGGTGATAAACGACGCGGTCTATAAAAGGAACTTGATTGTCGAGGAAAAATACAACGTAAAAATAGCGATCATGCTGACAGCCGAAGTGTCAAACGAAATGCCGGGGCTGATAAAGCGCATGGTCAAATCCGGGGAAGACAGCGTCGATCTCGTGTGCGCCCATCAGGTGTATATCGGCCAAACCGCTCCCGAAGGTAATTTTTTGAACTGGTACGACATACCCTGCGTCGATTTTGACCAGCCTTGGTGGGTCAGCGACGCAAACGAAGAACTTTCCGTCGACGGAAAAACTTTTTTTTCCATCAGCGAGATAGCCTACGAACTTTTGGATTACACATACTGCGTGTACTTCAACAAGCGCCTTGTTTCGGACTACGGACTCGAAAATCCTTACAACGTGGTAAATGGGGGCAAATGGACCATAGATTATCTGATGCAGACGACAAAAGACATATATGTGGACTTGGACAACGACGGAAAAAGGACAATGGACGATTTTTACGGATTCGCCTCCAACACATACAGCGCGGGCAATACTTTCATATGGTCGCTTGGCGGCAAAGTGATGGAAAAGGACAAAGACGGCCGGCCCCAGCTCGTGATGAACAACCCTCATATGGCGGATATGGTGGACAAGCTATATACTCTTTATTTTGAAACACAGGGTTCATACGGGCTCAACAAAACTTCGGAGAAATCGATAGAATGGCCATATATAACGGCCCAGATGTTCAAAAACGGCCAAATCATATTCAATACGGGAATGTTTTGCGACGCGCTCGTCAGGTTCAAGGACATGGACGACGATTACGGAATAATACCGTTTCCCAAATGGGATGAAAAACAGAGCAGCTATTACACGATGATAGACGGGCACGGGCCGCTGCTCGCCATTTTGCAAACAGAACAAGATCCCGAAATGGTGGGTATAATAACCGAAGCGATGAGCGCGGAGAGCTACAGGCTCGTCACGCCCGCATATTATGAAGTCGCCTTGAAGATAAAATATTCGCGCGACGAAGAATCCGTGCAAATGCTGGATTTGATAAAAAGCGGCATAAAATACGATTTCGGATATATATACGACGGCTGGCAAGGGGTGGCTTTCGGATTGCAGGATATGTTCGCCAGCCAAAAAAGGGATTTTGCTTCCTACTACGAAAAGAAAGAAAAATCCGCTCTCAAATATTACAACAAGATAATCGACATGTATTACGATTTCGGGAGCTGAAAAATCGCCGACGGGCCCATCACGCATAAATTATATTTGCGCAAATGTCTTTTCCGGTTATGTCCACCATGCAATACGATTCCCCTTTTCCGCTCCTGTCGCGGCTTATCGAACCGGGGCACACTATGTACGTTCCGCTGTGATAGCTTTCCAGCGGCGCGTGGGTGTGCCCGTATAGGATCATGTCGTATTTTTTTTGCCCGGCGACCAATTTCAAGGAATCGATCGAAAATCTCACATTTCTCGTGTGGCCGTGCAGGATAAAAATTTTTTTGCCTCCGATTTCAAATTCTCTTTCATAATCGTTTCCGTCAGGAGAATATTCCCCGTTTCCGTAGACATACAAAACCGGAATTTCGGGAAATTGTTTTTGCAAAATTTTCGCGTCGCGCGCATAATCGCCCAAATGCACGATATAATTCGGCGCATTTGCCTTTTTTATAAAGCCGCTTATTATATTTGCCATTTTATCGCAGCAGCCGTGCGAATCCGAAAAAACGATTATTTTCATATTGAAAGTTCGTAGATGCACTCAAACCTTCCGCCCTTGGCGTACAGCTTGTGCCAAATTGGAAGTTCGGCTATCCTGATCAGCTTCGCTCCGATTTTCTCGCAAACGCGGCGCGAAGCTTTGTTTGCGTGGTCGCTTGTGATCAGTATTTTTTTGAATCCGTGAGCCCTGGCCAAATTCAAGATGATCTCGCAGGCCGCGGTGGCAACCCCCGCGTTTCTATACCGCTCATCTACGAAATATCCGACATGCCCGCTATAGTACAGGCTTTCGGAAAATCCCAAGCGGAGCGATATCTCGCCGAAAACCGTTTTCGCGTCTTTATCGATTATGTTAAATTTATATCCGGGGATATAATTTTTTATCACGGTCACAGGCGACAGCTCAGTGCATTTGAACGCAATGGTGTATGCGGAAAGCTTTATTTTTTCCACATCCAAAAATTCCTTTATTTCCGGTTCGTACTGTTTTTTGAAATCATCTTTTACAAGCCCGTAAAAATCGGAATCATGACATATCCCGTTCCAGGCGGCATACTTTTGTTTCATGTGCCCCTCCAAAAAAAATCCCGCTTTTTGAAGCACCCTGCCGGAGGCGGGATTTTCCACGGAATGATACGCTTCGAGCCTGTTTATGTTCACATCGTAAAACATATAGTCGGAAACGGCGCGAAGAGCTTCCGTGGCGTAGCCGCAGTTCCAGAAGCGTTCGCCGAAGCAATAGCCCATTGTCGCGGTTTTTGAGCGTTCATCCGCCATTTCCGCAGATATCGAGCCTATGAGAATGCCCTCTTTTTTGTGTTCGGCCGCCCAAATGTATTTGTCGGGGCGCGAATACCCGCCGATCACATCGAGCAAATAGGTTTTTGTTTCGCCGATGGATTCGTGTTTTTTCCATTGGAGGTATTTTGCCACATTTTCATGGCTCGCCCATTCCCTGAATACCTCGTTTGCGTCGCTTATGTTAAAGCGTCTGAGCAAAAGCCGCTCCGTTTCTATTTCCCCGGTTCCCTTATGCGTCAAATCGTTCAATTGACTCACCTCAATTCGATCACCGTAACGCCCATATCGCCTTCGCCGTACTGTCCCATTCTGTAACTTTTTATCCTTGTTTCTTCCTTGAAAAATTTCCACAACGCCACGCGGAGCGCCCCTGTGCCTTTGCCATGGATGACGCGCAAACTTTCAAGCCCGCGCTGTTTCGCTTCATCCAAAAATTTGTCGATTAAATACCACGCTTCTTCCCCGTTTTTGCCCCTCACGTCGATTTCATTATTCCCCGCCTTTATTTCCCTGTCGGGGGAGCGTTTCGTGTTTCTCATCGCGGGTTTTGGAGCGGCGGCGCTTTTTATTTTTTCCGCGGTTTTTTCATCTAACAGCCTTATGTTGGCTATGTCGGTTTTTAAATTTATTATCCCCGCTTTTATTTGCACAAGTCCGTCCTTGTCGGGGGTTTCGATTTCCACAACCCCGGTTAGTTGCGAATCCTTCACCATGATTTTGTCGCCCTTTTTAAGTTCGCGCGGCAGCGTATATTCTTCGTCTTCTTCGATTTCGTTTTCTGCCGAATATGTATAGATTTCTTTTTCGGTTTCTTTTATTTTCTTTTTCAGCGAGGCTTTCATTTCCGTCAGGCTTTTTTTGAAATTTTCTTCGTCTTTTCGCTTTTGGAGTTTGTCGAGTTCGGCGAAAACGTATTCGCTCGAAGCTTTCGAAGAAGCGATGATTCGCCTTGCTTCTTCTTTCGCTTTTTCGAAGTTTTTTTCGGATTCGCTTATTTTTTTCTTCAGCAATTTTTCGGTTTCAATATTTCTTTGGTCGAGTTCGCGCCTTATTTCGGTCGCCCGGATTTTTTCCTTTTCTAAATTTACCCTATCTTCTTCGAGTTTGGACAACACATTTTCGAATTTTTTGTTTTCGGTTTTCACCAATATTTGCGCGCGTTCGATCACATCGTCCGCCATTCCGAGCCTTTTTGAAATCGCGAAAGCGTTGGAGCGGCCGGGCGCGCCAATTGAGAGTTTGTATGTGGGCCTGAGCGTTTCTATGTCAAATTCGCAGGATGCGTTTTTGGCATGGGGATTTTCTATTGCGTAAACTTTCAATTCCGCATAATGCGTAGTGGCTGCGCAAAGCGCTCCGAGCGAATGCACTTTTTCGAGTATGGCCATGGCGAGAGCTGCCCCCTCGACCGGGTCGGTGCCCGAACCGAGTTCATCGAACAAAACCAAAGAATTTGGCGTAATGTTGTTCAATATTTTTATGATGTTTACCATATGGGAGGAAAAAGTGGACAGAGACTGTTCTATGCTTTGTTCGTCGCCTACGTCGGCAAGCACATCTTCGAAGATGCCCATATACGATTCTTTTTCGTCGCAGGGTATGTGAATGCCGGTTTGCGCCATCATCACGAAAAGCCCCAAAGTCTTTAGCGAAACGGTTTTGCCTCCCGTGTTTGGCCCGGTTATGACCAATGTATCGTATTCCTCTCCAAAACCTATATCCACGGGGACTACAATGGATTTGTCTAAAAGCGGGTGCCTTGCTTTGGCAAAAAACACACTTTTTTTGTTTACGATTTTTGGGCTTACGCCGTCCGTTTTGAATGAATATTCGCATTTGGCGAAAATAACGGCGAGTTCGGTGATGTTTTCGTAATTCAAATTTATTTCGTCGGCGAATTCCGCGCAGTTTGCGGACAATTCGGAAAGTATGCGCTCTATTTCGTTTTTTTCCTCTTTTTCGAGTATTTTTATTTCGTTGTTGATTTCGACAACTGCCAATGGTTCGATGAAAAGAGTGGCTCCGGAACTCGAAGTATCGTGCACGAGGCCTTTTATTTCATTTTTGTATTCCGATTTTACGGGTATGACGTGTCTGCCGTTTCGCATGGTGACTATGTTTTCTTGCAAATATTTGGAATATGTGTCGCCCTGGGTGTATTTTTGCAAACTCTCCCGCACTTTCGAATTCGCGATCCTTATTTTTCGGCGTATATCGGCGAGCAGCGAACTCGCTTCGTCTGAAATCATGTCCTCGGATATGATCGCCCTCAAAATTTTTTCTTCCAGCATGCGGTTGGAAAAAAGGCGCTCAAAAATTACGTCGATTCCGGTTTCGAATTTTTTGTTCGCCCTGTTGTAATTCAAAAGGTTTCTGGCGCTTCTGTAAAGATAGGCGATGTTTAGAAGTTCTATCGGAGCCAAAGTAGCTCCTTTTGTCGCTCTTTCTACCGAATCGCCCACATATTTTACCGTTCCGAATTGCGGTGAACCTTTTAGGGCGGCGAGTTTTTTGGCGTCGGTGGTTTGATCCAAATATTTTGTCGCAAATTCCGGATAAATCGCAGGGCTCAAATTTTTTATTTTTTCTTTTGCTCCTTCGGTATGCGCAAGTTCTGCTATTTGCAAGAGTATTTTATCGTATTCCAGCGTGGTTTTTGTTTTTGATAAATCTGTCATTTTCTATACCTTTCTTGAATGAGTTGGCGATATATGGTCGTCGCATTCGCATATGAGCGCGCTTCCCTGCAATATGCGTATTTCGCCGAATTGGGCATTTTCGCCCAGTTCGTTGGAAATGGTGTAGGGTTCTTCGTATTTTATTTCGGCATTTTCCAACGGATATTTGAAACCTTTTAAAGTCGCGCATATTTTGGGGCTTAACGGCATTATGGAAATGTATTTGTAATTTTTGTATATTTTGGCGACCGAATTTTCGAGATACGATATTTTGCTGTATCCGTCGGTTATATATCCAAAAGCGCCGCGTTTTTCTATATATTTCAAATAACTGAGATTGGCGAGGGTATGGTCCACCCTGCCGTCCAGCCCGCCGATGATCGCAATGTTTTCGTTTCCCAAATCCAAAGCGTACTTTATCGCGAGCAAGGTATCTGTTTCGTTTTTTTGCTCCGGATATTTTATCGTTTTTATGTTTTCTATTTTTTTGTCGGAAAGATCAATGGAATCCAAATCGCCGATTATGACGTCCGGGACAATTCCAAGGGCAAATGCGGTTCTTACCCCCGAATCCGCCGCTATGCAAATATCCGTTTTTTTTTCAAGGAAAATTTTTGTTTTTTCTTTGTCGATGGCGCCCGAAGGGCAAAAAATATATGCAGTCATTTAAATCTCCGATTTTTCAAAATTTCATAAAGCGCCGCATAACTGGCATGCCTCGAATCCGCCGCTTCACCTTTATCGACTGCTTCAAGCACTTTGCAACCTTCTTCTTTTATATGCGCGCATTTGGAATATTGGCAATCTTTGGCATACTTCAAAAGATCCGGAAAATCGAATATGAGGTTTTCTTTCAATATGTGTTCGCCGCAATCAAAATCGAGCGCGCCGAAACCCGGGGTGTCGGCCACATATCCGCCTTCGTCGTTTTTAAAAAATTCCACGGTTCTCGTGGTGTGCTTGCCTCTTTTTATTTTGTCGCTTAAAAGTCCGGTGCCAAGTTTCAAATTTCCGAAAAGCCTGTTTATTATGCTCGATTTGCCCACTCCGGACTCGCCGGCAAAAACGCATACCGCATTTCGCATTTCGTTTTTTATTTTTTCAAACCCAGGGGAATTTTCGGATTTTTCGTTCGCGTTTGTTTTTATCGTTTTAAAACCGGTTTTGGCGTATATTTCGTATATCGAGTCGTCATTTGGGCACAAATCCGTTTTATTTATGACGATTATGGGAGTTATTTCTTGTTCCACTGCCATGGCGGTGAGTTTGTCCGTGAAAAAATATGAAGGCGAAGGGGATTTTACCGATACCACGACAAAGAGGACGTCCAAATTTGCCACAGGGGGCCTGCGGAGAAAATTTTTCCTTTCGCAAATCTTGGTGATTATTCCAAACGTTTCGGTTTCGTCCCTGTTTTCGCGATTTATCTCGATTTCGGCCAAATCGCCCGCAAGAGGTTTCAGCTTCAGGGAATCTTTTCTGAAAACCCCTTTGGAATTGCAAGCGATGATCTGATTTTTATATTCGCCCTCTTCTTCCACGCATACGTCAAAAAATTCTTTTACCCCTTTTACTATCCTTCCAAGCATTTTGTTTCAAGGCTCCTCCACTTCTTCCGGGCCTTCGACTGCTTCCGGCGGAGTATCGTCGGGCGGCGGAACTTCCGGTTTCGGATACCTCGGCCCCAAGCTGATTGTCAAAGTGACTTTTGTGGATCTTTTGGGCACTTCGCGGGAAGATTCAATGCTTTGCCTCATTATTGTCCCATGCGGGTAATCGTCGGAATAATCCGATACCACTTTATCCACTATAATTTCCTCTTTGAGCAAAATCGTCCTCGCGTCTTTTTCCGATCTGCCCACCACATATGGCATTTTCGTCATTTTCACGTTCGAACCTTCGCTTGCGTGCAAAATTATGGTGTCCCCCGCTTCCATGAGCGTCCCAAAACCGGGTTCTGTGTATATTATATATCCGCTCGGGACTGTTCCGTGAGGTTCAAATTCGATTTTCACCAAAAGTTTTTTTCCTTCGAGCATGAATTTCACGTTCCTGCATTCCATAATAGTCAAATCTTCAACTAAGTAAGTATCCTTTCCGGTGCTTACCGTGAAATCTATGGGTATGGTCGCTTTTTCGTTTGCGTATTTTTTTCTTTCCTTTGCCGTGGGTTTGTGGGCTATGATTTCACCCTTTTCGAATTTGTCGTTTGAAACATATGTGACTTTTCCAACCGATAGGCGCAATTTCGCCATTTCCGCAACTAAATCATCGTCAAAGATTTTTTTGGTGTAATCGCTTATCACTATCGTGTTTTCATCGGGGTCTTCTCCATTTATCAAGTCGAGATACCCTCCCATCAATTGAATGGCGCTCCAAAGGAGCACGATGAAAAACGCGAGTACAGCTCCCAAAATGAGCGGGAGCATCGATTTGCTGTTTTTGCGCTTCGGCGCGCTTTTTTTGGATGTCCGCCCTTTTTGCGTCATTTGTTCTTCATCGGTTTTGTCTTTTTCCGTTTTTGCGATTTCTACCGCCGAATTTTTTTTGTTCCCTGAAAAAGTTTCGAGATGTCTCGGGTTTTTTTGCGCCCCGTTTGCGACCGCAACGGGAAGATTCGAACTTTTTGCGGAATTGCCGTTATGTCCGTTGTTAAAAACGGCGGCGGGATTCGCATATACAATTTTCAATTGTTTCATCATTTCCGCCGCGCTCTGATATCTGTCTTTGGGGTCTTTTCTCATGGCTTTTAGGATTATTTGGGCGAGCCCTTTCGGGATTTCGGGATTTATGAATCGAGGGTCTTTGGGCGTATCGTTGATTTGCATCATGGCGACCTGTATCGCCGTTTTTCCGACGAACGGAAGTTCGCCAGTGGTCATTTCAAACAACACCACCCCAACCGAATATATGTCGCTGATATTCGTGATATTTTCCGATCCGCTCGCCTGTTCCGGGCTTATATAGTGCACTGTCCCTATCGCTTTGTCAGTCATGGTGAGCGGTTCGCTGTTCTGAAGTTTCGTTATCCCGAAATCGATTATTTTCAAATTGCCGTTTTTTAGCAACATGGCGTTCTGTGGTTTTATGTCGCGGTGTATTATCCCGCGGTTATGGGCTTGGTTGAGGGCGTTCAATATTTTTCCCGCATATGCGATCGAAGCTTTCCAGCTGAGCCTGCCCTTTTTTGTTATATAGTCCTTGAGGTTTATTCCGTCTATGAGCTCCATCACGATATATTGGCTTTTTTCGTTTTCCTTGACCGATACATCGAAGATATGCACTATGTTCGGATGTGAAAGCATCGCCACCGCTTTTGATTCGTTTATGAAGCGTTTTACTGTTTCCGCGTCCTCTTTTGTATCGTCTTTGAGCATTTTTATCGCTACTTTTCTATGCGCGACCAAATCTTCAGCTTCATACACGACCGCCATTCCGCCAATGCCGCGGATTCCGATAAGCTTGTATCTATTGTCGAGTATGGTGTTCAACAAATTCTCATAATTGTTCATAACGGTAAATTAACTCCCTTGCGGTTTTATCATGACCGCCGTTATATTGTCTCCCCCGCCGTTTTCATTGGCTTTCGCTATCAATTCATTCGCACAGTTGTCGAGGTCTTCGTATTGAAATACGTATTTGGCCATATCCGCTTCTTCAGCGTAATTGTAGAGGCCGTCCGAGCAAAGAAGTATTGTCCCGGATTCATGCTTTCCCCTAAAAAAATCCACATCTACAATGTCGTCGATTCCCAAAGCGCGAGTCAATATGTTTTTGTTCGGGGATTTTTCGGCTTGTTCCTTGGTGATGGTCCCATTTTCCACGAGTTCCTGCACCAAAGAGTGGTCTTTGGTTATTTGGCTGACAGAACCGCTTTTTTCGTCGATTACATACATCCTGCTGTCCCCGACGTTTACAGCGTAATATTCGCTGCCGTCAAATATGCAGGCGACTACGGTTGTCCCCATCCCTGCGAGCCCTTCATCGTTTTGCGCGGCTTTTAAAACGTTGTCGTTCGCTTTCGCCACGGAAGCGAAAAGTATGTCCCTGTAATTCGCGGAATCGGAGATCAATTCCATCACCGTCTCGACAAAAGATTTCACCGCGAGCGAGCTGGCCGTGTTTCCGCCTTTCGCCCCGCCCATTCCGTCGCAGACAATGGCAAGATAGATGCCGTCTATTTTTTCGGCAAAAAAACTGTCTTCGTTGACTTTCGCGCTTCTTTTTTTCCCCGTGTGTGTTTTTCCCGCGATAGATACAGACATGCCTTACCCCCCATTCCCTCTTTGCTGAAATTGAGCGCCGGATTTTTTCATATCAAATTGTTTTTTCTGAGCTGCCCGCAGGACGCTTCGATGTCGTTTCCGCATTTTCGCCTGAATGTGGCGTTTATTCCGTGATCTTCCAGTATTTTTTGGAATTCGCGCGCTTTTTTCATTTCGGGCGGTTTAAAATTTTTTTCGGGGATTTCGTTTAGAAAAATCAAGTTCACATGGCATAAAATTTTTTTGATTTTAGCCGCGAGTTCATGCGCGTCTTCTTTCGAATCGTTTATTTCGCCGATCAGCGCGTATTCAAATGAAATCCTGCGTTTTGTAAAATTTGCGTATTCGCGGCAAGCTTTCAACAGGGTTTCCATTTCCCATTTTCCCGCTATCGGCATTATCTTCCGCCTCGCCTCGTCGTTTGGGGCATGGAGCGAAACCGAAAGGGTTATGGGCATATCCGTTTCTTTGAGTTTCGCTATTTTGTCGGCGAGCCCGCATGTGGAAAGGGATATGTGCCTATATCCGATATTTAATCCCTGCCTACCATTTAAAAGCCCGAGGAACTTGATCACGTTTTCATAATTGTCTAACGGTTCGCCTATTCCCATAAGCACGACATTTGAAACTCTTTCCCCTATATCCCTGATGCAAGCCATTATTTGCAACAGCATTTCCGAAGGCAAAAGGTTTCTGACAAAACCGCCGATCGCAGAAGCGCAGAATGCGCATCCCATCCGGCATCCCACTTGCGTGGATATGCAAACCGTATTTCCGTGGCGGTATCGCATGAATACGCTTTCGATCATGGCCCCGTCATGCAGCGCATATAGATATTTAACCGTTCCGTCGGCGGAAATCCGCTTTTTTTTAATTTCCAATTTTGAAATATGAAAATATCCGTCGAGGATTTTTTGTTGGATTTTCGGGATATTGACCATTTTCGCGAAATCGATGTCCCCCATTGTTTTATATATCCACGAATATATTTGGTCTGCGCGGTATCCTTCGATTTTTAAATTGTTTTTTGCATGTTCTTTCAATTCGTCCGGAGAAAGGGAAAACAAATCGATTTTATTTCCAATCATATGCGTCATAGTCCGCATCGCTTCATTTTGGCGATGAAAAAGCCGTCGGTTTTTTGCTTGAATGGAAACAATGTCTCGGTATATTCGATTTTGAAACTTTCGTTTTCGCCGGCAAATTTACATGCCACTTCTTCGTTTTCCTTTTTGTTTAAAGTGCAAGTCGAATATATGAGGGTTCCGCCCGGTTTGACATGATTCGAGCCGGCGCGGAGGATTTCATGCTGGATTTTCGGCATTTTCGATATTTCATCGATCGTTTTGTATTTTATTTCCGGTTTTTTTGTTATGGTCCCAAGTCCCGAGCAAGGCACGTCGCACAATACAACGTCGGCTTTTATGCCGCCCGGTTCGCCGAATACTGTCCTGAAATCGTGTTTGCGCGTTTCGATTATATCGATTCCGAAGCGTTTTGCCGATTTTTCCATCAGGCCGAGTTTGTTTTCATAAATATCGAAACACATGATTTTTCCTTTGTTTTTCATCATTTGAGCCATATAGAAACTCTTTCCCCCCGGGGCGGCGCAACAATCGATGACCAAGTCGCCCGGTTTCGCCCCTGTTTTATGGGCGCATATCTGCGAAGCTTCGTCTTGCACGAAAAAAAGCCCTTCGTCAAAGCCATAGATGTTTTTTATGGGGATTTCGCCCTCGATTATTATGCCGTAAGGGGATATTTCCGTTTTTTTTGTTTCCATGCCCTCGTGGATAGCAGCCAGTTTCTCTAAATAGCTGTCCCTTGAAATTTTCAGGGTGTTTGCAGTTATCGCCAAACCGCGTTTTTTTTGGCTTTCGCAGAGCAGTTTTTCGGAAATTTCGGAACCATAGCTCTCCGTCCAGATTTTTATTATATCACATGAACATGAATATTTTATTTCAAAATATTTACATGAACCTTTTATTTTTTCGATATTTTCGAATTGTCCCTCTTTGTTTCTCAAAAAAGCCCTCAAAACAGCGTTCACGAAGCCGCCGATTTTCAAATTTTGGGGATTTGCGCGTTTGGCGAGTTTCACGCTTTCGTCGCAGGCGGCGCTTTCCGGGATTTTGTCCATAAATGAAAGCTGATATATGCCCATTCTCAAAATATTCAAGATTTTCAAATCGATTTTCGCGTTTTTGTCGCAGATGCCATAAATAATATAATCGAGAGTCAGCTTTTTTTCTATCACCCCGTAAAAAAGCTTCGTGATGAAAGCGCGGTCCAAATCGCAAAAACAATATTTTTCCAAAGCGGCGCCAAGCTCGATATTAGAATATTTTTTGGATTTTTCGTAATTTACGAGGGATTCCAAACACGCTTCTCTCGCATTTAATTTTTTTTCATCCACCCGAACGCTCCTTTTTCGATTTTCCTGCCGTTTAAAAATTCCCTGGCAGACATCTTTTTGCCGCCTTCGGGTTGAAGTTCCAAAATACGCAACGTTCCGTCTTCACATTCGACGTCAAGAGAACTTTCGCATTTGCCTGACGGCAATATTTCGGATTTGTAAATTTTCAACTTTTTGCCGTCTATTTTCGTAAATGCCGCGGGAGACGGCGATAGCGCGCGTATTTTGTCGTGTATTTGTTTTGTTTTTAATTTCCAGTCGATTTCGCAGATTTTTTCGTCCGTTTTTTTTGTGCAGCCGGTTTTGGTTTCGGGTTGTTTTTCGCGCTTGGCGGAGCCGTTTTTAATTTGAATCAGCGTATTTGCCAATACTTCGCCCCCCATTTTCGCCAAGCGGCCATGAAGTTCGCCGTGAGTTTCGTTTTCGCCGATTTCTGTCGCTTCTTTTAGTATCATGTCCCCTGTGTCGATTCCTTCGTCCATATAGATAGTCGTAATTCCGGTGGTTTTTTCGCCGGCGGCAATGGCGGAAAAAATCGGGGAAGCGCCGCGATATTTGGGCAATAACGAAGCATGGACATTCACGCAGCCGAATTCCGGGTATTCCAACACGTTTTTTGGCAGTATTTTCCCGTATGCCGCCACGACTATTATATCAGGGCTTGTTTCCCTTAAAATTTCGAAAAAATCGTTTCCGGCAAGGTTCTGCGGCTGATAAACCGGAATGTTTTCGCATATGCAGAAGGTTTTCACGGGCGGCGGGGTCAAAATCATCTTCCGTCCCGCCGATTTGTCCGGCTGGGTTACGGCGCAGGTAACGTTGAAATCGTTTTTTACAAGATGCTCCAGCGAAATTTTCGCGAATTCGGGCGTTCCCATGAACATTATTTTCACTTTTGCCTATTTTCCCTCCTGATCTTCTTTTTTGAGTTCGTCCGCTTCTTCCTTGGTCAGAATGCGTTTGGCTTTGTCAAAACACAATATTCCGTCCAAATGGTCGATTTCGTGGCAAAAAGCCCTTGCGAGAAGCTCGATTCCCTCTTTTTCTTTTTTTTCGCCGTTTCTGTTTGTATATGTCACCCTTATTTTCGCCGGCCTGACTGTTTCGGCGAATTTGCCCGGCGAAGAAAGGCAGCCTTCTATCTCCTGTTGTTCGCCTTCCCTGTATACTATTTCGGGGTTTATCATTTCTATCAATTCGCCCTCTTCGATTTCGATTATTGCCGCCCGGCGCAAAACGCCGACTTGCGGGGCAGCCAAACCTATGCCGCCCGCTTCCTTCAAGGTTTCGCGCATATCGTCGAGCAATGTCGCCGTCCTCTTGTCGATTATTTCAATCGGCCGCGACTTTTTCCTCAGCGCCGAAATGTTTTTGTCTTCTTTCAATATGTTGAGTATAGCCAAAGTTTTTCACCTTTCTTTTTCACATTTTTCGCGCAAGCAAGCAGTTCATATCATATTGGGGTTCACATCGATATTTACCGAAACTTTTTTCGTGGCCTGCTTTTGTATATCCGCCAAAATCAGCGAGAGCATTTCTTTTGTTTTTTTGTTCATTTTGCATTTTATGACAAATCTCATGCGAAAATTTTTGTTTAGCTTGTATATGGTGGCCGGAAAAGGGCCGTATATGATCGCTTTCACTTCGCGAAATTCGTCTTTCATCCGGTTTTGCAACATTTCGCCGATTTTTTTTGCGGTCGCTATAGTTTCGTTTTCAAATTCCGAAATTGCGTTTATCGTGCATATATCGCAAAACGGCGGAAAAACCGAAGCTTTTCTCAGCCTTATTTCCTTTTTGTAAAATCCGGCATAATCCTGCGCTATCGCGTATTTTATAATTTCGTTTTCGGGGTTGTATGTCTGTATTATCCCCCTGCCGTTTTTTTCGTATCTCCCTGCCCTGCCCGTAACCTGGACGATGGTCTCGAACATCCGTTCATTCGCCCTGTAATCGTCCAAAAACAGCCCTTGATCGGCAAACAGTATGGCGGCGAGCGTGACATTCTTGAAATTGTGCCCTTTTGTTATCATTTGGGTTCCCACCAATATGTCCACTTCGTCGTTTTTCATGCTGTCGAGTATTCGCGTGTGCGAATTTTTGGTCGATGCCACGTCCGAATCCATTCGGGCTATTTTTGCTTCTGGAAAAAATTCGCCCAAATCGTCCTCGCATTTTTGGGTTCCCGAACCGAACATCAAAAGTTTATCGCTTTTGCATCCGGGGCATACAGCCGGCACTTCGGAAGTATGCCCGCAGTAATGGCATACGAGTTTTGAAGGTACCCTCTTCACTTTTCCGTTCTTTTCGCCTGCGTGAAGTTTGAGCGATATGCTGCAATTCGGGCACATCACAGACTCCCCGCAAGAGCGGCAGGACAAAAAATTAAAATATCCCCTGCGGTTTTGGAATATTATACTCTGCTCGCCGTTTGAAAGATTTTTTTTGATTTCCCTTTTCAATGTTTCGCTCAAAAATATCATTTTGTTTTCCGGGGGATCATCTCTCATGTCCACCGTCAAGATTTCCGGAAGATCCGCTTCGTTGTACCTGTCTTCGAGTTTTACGAGGCGGTAGCTGCCGCTTTCGGTTTTGTGATAGCTTTCCACAAGCGGCGTGGCCGAGGAAAGCACCATCATGGCGCCGTGTTTCGCGCACCTGAACCTCGCCACTTCCCTTGCGTGGTAATAGGGCTTTTTGTCGGACTTGTACGTGTGTTCCTGTTCTTCATCGATGACAATCAGCCCGAGCTTTTCAAACGGAGCGAAAACCGCCGACCTCGTGCCGATTACGAAATTTATTTCACCGTTTTTTATCCTTCTCCAAGTGTCGAATCTTTCGCCCGCCGAAAGCGAAGAGTGCAAAACTTTCACTTTTTCCCTGTAATAGTTTTTGAAATATATTATTGTCTGCGGCGTCAGCGCTATTTCGGGCACGAGCATTATGGCTTGTTTCCCGTCGGCTATCACTTCGTCGATCAGCGCCTTTATCACGTGGGTTTTCCCGCTCCCCGTCACGCCGTGCAGAAGCGCCGCGCAGGGACGGTTTTTTTTGTACAAAGCGGATAATTCAAAAAAAGCCGCCTGTTGGCCCCCAGACAGGACATCTTCCCCGTTTTGGCCGCATTCGCCGTATTCATCGCTTGAATCCCTGAAAATCTCCTTTTCGTAAATTTCTGCCAATCCCTTTTTTGCGAGAGCCGATATTACGCTCGGCCCGACCGATAGTTCTTCCGTTATTTCCGCAAACGGCAAATCTCCGCTCTGCGCCAAATATTCAACCACTTTGCGTTGCGCTTCCGTGAGGGATTTCAAATCTGATGCAATGAATTGTTCGTATTTTTCCTCGCTTAACGAAACATATTTGACGAATTTTTCTTTTATTATCCTTTCCGGAGTTATTTCTTGCGTTATATACCCTTGTTTTGTCAGGGTGTTCAAAATGCCCTCGATGTTCTCGCCGAATTCCTCTTTCAGGGTTTCCGAAGTGGCGTTTTTTTCCGCTAAGCGATTCAAAACGGCGCATATGCGGTCGTTTTTTTCGTTGTACAAATCCTCAGCCAAAAATTTTTCCGTGTTTATGGCATATTTTATGGCCAAGCCGCTTTTTTGGCCGTTCGGGGCTATCGTTTTCAAGGCTTCCCCTATCGTGCAAAAAGTGTTTTCCTTCAAAAAAACCGCGAGGGCAAGCTGCTCCTCGTTTAATGCGGGGACTTCGATTATTTTGTCGACCGGTTTTGTCTTTTCGGCACCGGTAAAATTTTTGATTTCCCAAACCACCGCTACCCTTCTTTTGTTCCCACCGCCGAAAGGCACTATTATATAGTTTCCGGGCCGTATGCTTTCCCGGATTTTTTCGTCCACGTAATAATCGTATATTTTGTCGAATTGATATGCCGCATCTAAAATGTATGCGCCGGCATATGAGTTTTCCATAGACTTTGTCACCTTGTTTCCAATTTCGCTTAATCCGCCACTATGACGAATTCCCCTTCGAATATTTTCAAAATGGCCGATTTTACCGGTTTTTCTTCGGGAATGTCTTTTATTTCTTTTGGGAGCTGGACAGTTTTGTCGCCCGGGGCCAATTCTTTGGCTCCCGCGTTTCTTTCCATTTCTTCTTTTATTTCGTTTATTTCGTCCGTTATAATCCTCGCGGCTTTGGCAGTCGCGATGACTATTTCATATCTGTTGTATCTGTCCTGCGTCAATTGTTCAATGGATGGAAAAATCATAATTATCTCCTAAAATTATCACATAAAGTAATCTTTTAAAAACTTTGCGGCTTTTTCGCCGGTTATTTTGTTTTTTTCGGCCTCGATGATAAAATTGATTTCTTCGGCCGCCTTTTTTTGCATATCGGATTCGTTTTTCACCAAATAGCCGTAATTTTTTATGGATCTTATTTCATTGTCTGCGGTTTCCAGCCTTTTTTTTATGCTTCTTTGCGTTTCCGTTCCCCTGGCCCTCAGCCTTTTTTCCAACTCCGAATGCGTGGGCGGAACCAAAAAAATCATGACCGCTTCGGGAAATTTTTCTTTGACGGTCAAAGCCCCCCTCACTTCGATTTCAAGAATTACGTCATGCCCATCTTTGATAAAGTCTTCAAGGGGGCTTTTGGGCGTTCCGTAGTAATTGCCCGAATACGCCACGTATTCCAACATTTCCCCGTTTGACATTTTTTTTGAAAAATCCTTTTCGGACAAGAAATAATAATCGATTCCTTCCCTTTCCCCTTCGCGGGGGGTTCTCGTCGTGGCCGAAATTGAAAATTTGTATTCCCCCAATTTGCGCAGTTCGGCCAAAACCGTGCCTTTTCCGCTCCCCGAAGGTCCGGAAACCACGATCAATTTTCCTTTTTCGTTTTTTTCTTCAAGATTCGCCATTTTTTTCACCTTCGGAATTTTCGCCCTGCTCCGATTTTTCGCCCGAAATCCTGTTCGCTATTGTTTCGCATTGTATGGCGGACAAAATAACATGGTCGCTGTCCGTGAATATTACCGATCTCGTGCGCCTTCCGCACGTCACGTCGATGGCTCTGCCGCCGTCTTTGGCATCCTGGACGAGTCTTTTTATGGGGGAAGTTTCCAAACTCACCACCGCTATGATTCTGTCTTTGTTCGCCATGTTGCCAAAACCTACATTTACAAGCACTTTTATCCGCCCCGTCATTCGATATTTTGGATTTGTTCGCGTATTTTTTCTATGTCGCTTTTTACTTCTATTACCTTGTTGGTTATTTCCAAGTCGAGCGATTTCGAGCCGACTGTGTTTGTTTCGCGGTTTATTTCCTGGATCAGAAAGTCGAGTTTTCTGCCCACGGGCGCGTTTTCGCCGACTATCTTGAAAAACTGCGAAAAATGGCTCTTGAGCCGGACGATTTCTTCGGTCACGGATATTTTGTCGGCATATATGGCGGCTTCCGTTATTATCCTGTTTTCGTCCGTTATTATGTCCCCTGCAAATTCGTTCAGCCGTTTCTTGAATGATTCGTAATAATTTTCTTTGCATTTTTCGGACAGGATTTCTATTTCGCTTGCGGTTTCGCCGCATTTTTTTATGCGTGAAGCCATGTCTTCCAGCAATTTTTCGCCTTCCGCCACCCGCATTTTTTCGAATTCGGCAAACGCTTTTTTCAAAACAGGCTCCACCGAATTCCAAAGCGCCTCTTCGTCCTCCTCGAGTTTTTCGACGTTGTATATGTCCTTGTTTTGCGCCACGCGCATCGTGGTTATGTCGTCTTCCAAATTATATGAGTCCCTGATCGAGCGCAATATTTTCATGTAGCTTTCAAGGTATGTTTTATTTAACGTGATTTTTATGTTTTCGCCGGCCAAATGCTCGATGCCCACATATATTTCGACTTTGCCCCTCGATATGGATTTTGCCGCTTCGCGCCTTATTTTATCCTCCATAAACCCGTAAATTTTGGGGATTTTGATGTAAATGTCTAGATAGCGGCCATTCACGCATTTTATTTCGGCGGATATTTCTTTTTCTTTTTCGATTTCCCTGTGCCTTCCAAACCCGGTCATGCTTTTTATCATTTGAACATTACCTCGCCTTTATATTTTATGCTTTTGGGGCGCATTTTTTCATTGCCGATTATATTTTAACATTTTTTGCCGAATTATGCAAGCATTTTTTTTGGGAGGCGCAAAAATTTATATATTATTTACATCTTTGGCAGCGGCAATTTTTAAGACACGCAAAAAAAGTTGCGCCCCATTTCGCCAAATGCTTGACTTTTCGGCAAATATGCTATATAATTATATAATATGAAAATCAAACGGAGGATATATAGTTTTATGGAATTCCGATACTTGGGGACCGGAGCTGCCGAATGTTGGCCCGCGCTTTTCTGCTCTTGCGAAAATTGCAAACGGGCGGCGGAAGCCGGGGGCAAAAACATACGCACCCGCTCCCAGGCGTTGATCGACGACAATTTGCTGATCGACCTGCCCCCGGACACCTATTTTCACATAATCCAAAACGGGCTCGATTTGAAAAAAATAAGGCACATTTTGTTTACCCACGCCCACGAAGACCATTTTTACCCTTACGATTTGCACAGGGCATACCCCCCTTTCGCCTACAACGAAAATAAAGGACGAATAAATAAAATAAATATTTACGGAAACAAAACGATAGCTGGCTATGCGAAAGAATTTGAAAATTACAAGGATATATTGGAATTTCGCGAAATACGCGCATTCGAAAAATTTGAAGCGGGAAATTACGCGATAACCCCGCTCAAAGCCGACCACGATTTTTCCCAGGAGTGTTTTATATATGCAATCGAAGGCAAACAAACCAAAATATTGTACGCGAACGACACCGGATATTTCCCCGAGGAAACTTGGAACTACTTCAAACGGGTTTCCGGCGAAAAAAAATTTGATTTCGTTAGCCTTGACGCCACTTACGGAATCGCGGATTCGCGCCGCGGCCATATGGGAATAGCTGCGGGAAACGACGTGAAGAGGCGCCTTTGCGAAATCGGCGCGGCAGGGCAAAACACCGTTTTTTGTTTCAACCATTTCTCGCACAACGGGGGGAAAATATACGACGAGCTCGTGCCAATCGCAAAACAAATGGGTTTTTTGGTTTCGCATGACAACATGAGCCTTTCGATATAAAAATGTTTGGGTATATAAAGCCTTTGGCGGGCGAATTGAAAATCCGCGAATTTGAGTTGTACAAATCATTTTACTGCGGGCTTTGCAAGACGATGGGCAAAAAAATATCGGGTTTTGCGAAAATAACTTTGAGTTACGACATGGTTTTTTTGGCGCTTTTCAGAATCGCCCTGACAGGCGAAAATTTCGAAAATACGGCTTTTCGATGCAAACTCAAACCGGCAAAAAAAAGATCTTTCATCGCGCCGAACGAATCGCTCCTGTATACTTCCTGCGTTTCCGCCAATCTTTCGTATTGCAAATACAAAGACGACATTTCCGACACGACAAATATGTTCGCCAAAATTTTATCGAAAATATTTTTCCCCCCGCTTTTGCTGTTTTCGCACATGAAAAAAAAAGCCCGCAAATATTTCGAGCTCGAAAACCAAATCGCCCCCCCGCTCGCCATGCTTTCCGAACTCGAAAAACAAAATTGTCGGTCCATAGACCGGGTTGCTTCCTGTTTCGCCGTTTTGATGGAAAAAATTTTTTCATTCGGGATTTCGGAACCGGAAAACTTCGAAATCGCAAAAACGATAGGCGGAAACTTGGGCAAATGGCTTTACATGGCGGATGCTTTGGACGATTTCGAAAAAGATTTGAAAAAGGGAAGATACAACCCCTTTGTTTTGTGTTACGGCGGCAAAAAAAATTTGGCTGCGGACATGAACATGATAAAATTTGCGCTCACCGCGAATTTAAGCGAAATGAGCGAAGCGCTTTCCCTTTTGGGCGAAAAAGCGGATTTTTGCGTTTTTGCCATTGTCTCCAATATAATAAGGCTGGGCCTGCGCGAAAAACAGGAACAGCTGCTTGATAAATTTAAAGTAAAGTGAATGGAGCGAGGAAGTTTTATGGATCCGTACGATGTATTGGAGATAAACAGAAACGCCACCGATGAGGAAATAAAAAAAGCATATCGGGAAAAAGCGAAAAAATATCACCCCGACAATTACAAGGGCAACCCATTGGCCGATCTTGCAGGCGAAAAAATGAAAACCATAAACGAAGCCTACGATGAGATACAAAAAGAAAGGGCTTCCGGTTCATACAATAATTTCAGCCCAAATTCCAAATTTTCCAGAATCAGGGAACTTATTTCCGGAAAACGCTTTTCCGAAGCCGAAATCATGCTGGAAGGGGTGGAAAAAAACGAAAGAGGCGCAGAATGGCATTATTTGATGGGCCTCATTCTGACAGAAAAAGGCTGGCATTTCGAGGCGCGGCAACATTTCGAAACCGCATGCGGAGCCGAACCGGACAATCGGGAATACCGCGACGCTTTCAACTACATAAAAAACAAATCCGAAAATTTTTACGCCGATTCGAACCAAACTTACGGCTATGGCGGCAATAAAAAACCCGGTTGTTCGGGATGCGACATATGCACGGGGCTGCTTTGCGCCGATTGCCTCTGCGAATGCTGCGGCGGCGATCTTATACGTTGCTGCTAAATTTTTAAAGGATTTGTGATGATTATGAAAAAAGATATTCACGCCGCAAAAAAAATCGCGATGGCCGCGATCTTGTCATCGCTCGGCGTAATCTTTTTGGCTTTGGGTTCGATAATCGAAATTTTGGATCTTTCATCTGCGGCAATTGCCGGATTTTTGGTCGTAGTCGCCGTAATTGAGCTCGGCGCGGGGCATTCCGTCATGATTTATTTCGCAATTTCGATTTTTTCGGTTTTGTTGCTCCCAAACAAATTCCCCGCAGTATTTTTCATGTTTTTCGGGGGCCTGTACCCGATATTCAAATATCATTTCGAGCGTTTCCACCCGGTTTTGGCTTGGGCCTTGAAATTCAGCACATTCAACGTATTTTTGGCTTTTATGATATTGTCGGTAAATTTTTTGGTCGAAAGTGGATTTTTGCCGCCGCTAAACGACAGCTATCTTTCCGAATTGTTCGGGAATTTGAAAATTTTCATTTTTCTTGTTGCAAATTTTACGTTTTTGTTGTATGATATTGCCATGACGAGGATCATCAATTTGTATATCATAAAAATCCGAAAAATCATAGGGTTGAAGAATTATTTTTAGTATAGGGGATATTTGGTCAAAAATTATGGAAAATCAATTCGCCAAAAAATTATTGTCCGCAATTATATCGGTCGTTTTGCTGTTTGTTTTAGCGGCTTGCAAAGAAGACGAAAGCCCGGTTGACAAAACAAATGAAAAAACCGCGGAAACCAAGGAAAATGAAATAACGTCAGAAATTGCGACCGAGGTTATGATCGGGGGCTCTGAACCCGCCGATACAATTGAAAAAGAAACAGAAGCGGAAACGGAACCCGAAAGCGAAAGCGAAAAAAATACGACCGCTTCCAAAACGCAAAAACCCGAATACACTTATCCCGCTTATGAAACGCCCAAATATTACAGCTATCTCACCGGAAAAAAATGCACAAGGACCCAACAGCGCAAGAGACCCGTTTCAATCATGATAAACAACATCAGGGGCGCTTTGCCCAATGTGGGCATATCTCATGCGGACATAATATACGAATGCATGGTAGAAGGCGGGATCACGAGGCTCATGATGGTTCTGGCAGATTACGAAAATGTTCCGGTTTTCGGTTCTGTCCGCTCATCCAGGGAATATTTCATCGATTTGTCGCGCACCCACGACACGATATATGTGCACGCCGGCGGCAACCCGCAAGATTACGATCAATTTGACTTGCGCCCCATAGACCGCATGGACGGGGTGAATATGTATTTCCCGAACACTTTTTACAGAGATTCCGAAAGGCGCAAAACGATGGCATTGGAACACACGCTGATGACCTCCGGAACGGGGATAGTCGATGGGATAAAACGCCAAAATTACAGGACTACGCTAAAGCCGGAATACAAGGGCGCATTTAATTTTTACGAAGAATCGACGGATATAGGGGGCACAAACAACACCGCGAACTATATATCCGTCCCTTATTCGAACGCTTTCAAGGCGGAATTCATATACAAAACAGACGATAAGCTGTATTACAGGAAACAATACGGAGCCGCCCACACAGACGGGGCCACGGGCGAACAGATAAAATTCGAAAACGTGATAGTCATATTCGCCGAATATGCGCCGTTTCGGGGAAACGCGATAGCCATAAAAGAAGGCCACTGGTCGTGCGACCTCACCGGTACGGGATACGGCTTTTACATAACGGGGGGCAAATACAAAATAATAAAATGGCAAAAGGACACCAGGGAGAGCATGTTGATCCTGTACAACTCGGACAACACCAAATTGTTTTTAAACCCCGGAAAGTCTTTTATATGCGTCACTTCAAAAGCATACAACAAAAGCGTCGTGATAAATTCGGATATTAAAAACGTTTGGTAATTTATTGTTCAGCCAAAAAGGAGAATGGATTATGAAAAAGAAAATTGGTCGCCTTTTTTCGATATTTTTGGCGCTTGCGTTTGTTTTCGGCTTATGCGGCTGCAACCTCGGGAACAAATATTTTATGGAATTAAAAGGCGCGTATTCATATGACGGGGATAAATTTGTCCTGAAAAAATATCAATCGGAAATAACATGGGAGGCAAGCGAAATTCTTTCGTATTCGCCCGAAAACAAGAAAACAACTCCCATAGAATATGAGTTGTTGGAAATCCGGATTCCAAAAAGAAATTACGCTACCGGGGAAATAACAGATTATGTGATAAATATGGCTTATGCGCTCCATGACGGAAAACTAATATTCACCGAAATCCCTTATCTGTACGCCCCGCACGATTATTTCATTTTCGGCGATTTTCAAGATTCGGTCATTGTGAAAATAGACGACGAAAACGCATTTTTGGTAAATTTGAACGAAGCATCCGCAAAAAAGTTGTTCGACGAGTCCAACTTTGAAAATTATTTCGAAAAAAATGCGTCAAATAAGTTGATTTACGCGAAATTGATTGACATATCCCCTGACGGGAGGTATTTGCTGTATTTGTCAAACAGGGACTACATAAAAGGAAATGCCCCGAAATCCGTCGATATTTATTTTTATGACAGCCAAGAAAAAACCGAAGCCAAAATCATGAATTTCGACAACAAGGAACTTTTGGGGTGGGAAAAAGGCAATTCTGCAAATTTTTTATTCAGGGAATCGGGCACATCCGCAAGCGACGGGAAAAAAATATATTCCGACATAATCCGCTACGCAATACCGCAATCAAAAGAAGACATATTTTTTTCGTTTGATTTGGAATGCAAAAACTATGAAATGATAAGCGGCCAATATGCCTATACGGTCGAAAAAACCGAAAAAGAGACTCTGATAAACATATTCGACATATATTCGGGCGAAAAATTATCCGTAAGCGCGAAAAACTATTCGCTTATATGGCACGTCGAACTAAGCGAAAGCAAAGAATACGTCGCTTTTTTCGGTTCTTACATAAACCTGGACGGAATGGCCATCGCCGAAATTATAACGGTAAACGCAGAAACAAATAAAATGGTGCCGCAATACGAACAAGGCCAGGGGAATTATTTCATCGATTCGTTCGAATGGCTGCCGGACAATGTGCTCGTAATGAATTTTGTCAACACAGTTCGGATTTATCAGGACTTGTGCCGTTTTTATGAAATAGATCATTAAAAACCTTGAGAAAAAGAGGTTTAGGCTCAAAATGAACCTAACCTCTTTTTTGTTGATTTGTTGCAAATTCATTTCTTCCTCATACCGGGTGGACTTTGTTTTCCTTGTCCACATTTTCCAAATCGACGCTGTATTTTACCGCTTTCCTGTATTCGAAAAATTTTTCCGCGACTTGTTCGAAAAGCGCATATGTGAGTATGTCTTCTTCTTGCTCATAATACGCTTTGACTTTTTCCCTCAGAGTTTCGAGTTCCGGAGGTATTTTGTCTGCCGGGCGGTATGCGATGGGTTGTTCGTCGCCTATTATCCGTTTTACAAATTCCGGTTTTATTTCTACGGGGGTTTTTCCGTATTCGCCCTTTACCAATCCCCGGAATTCTTTGGTCACGCTTTTGTATCTTTCCCCTGTTATTATATTGAAAACGGCTTGGGTTCCCACAATCTGCGAAGTGGGGGTAACCAGCGGCGGGTAGCCCGCATCTTCCCTGACCCTCGGTACTTCCTCGAGCACTGCGGCCAGCTGGTCCGATTTGCCCGCTTGTTTTAGCTGCGAGACGAGATTTGAAAGCATTCCCCCCGGAACTTGATAAAGCAGGGCGTTGACGTCGACTTTCAGAACGCTTGGATCCAATAGGCCGCTTTTTATGTATTCCGCCCGCAGCGGGTCAAAATATTTCGCGATTTCGTCGAGTTTGTTCAAATCCAAACCCGTGTCGTACTCAGTGCCCGACAAAGTGGCGACTATCGGTTCGGTGGGAGGCTGGGAAGTGCCCAGCGCCATCGGCGAAATCGCAGTATCCACTATGTCGGCTCCCGCTTCGACCGCTTTCAGCACGGTCATTGAAGCAAGCCCCGATGTATAGTGCGTGTGCAGCTGCACCGGCACTTCGACCTGTTCTTTTATCGCTTTGACCAAATCAAAAGCATCATAAGGTTTCAATAACCCCGCCATGTCCTTTATGCAAATCGAATCCGCGCCCATATCTTCGAGTTCTTTCGCGTAACTTGCGAAAAACTTATTGTCGTGCACCGGGCTCGTGGTGTAGCTTATGGCCGCTTGCACGTGGCCGTTTTCTTTTTTTGTGGCTTCTATCGCGGTTTTGAGATTTCTCGGGTCGTTGAGGGCGTCAAATATCCTGATTATGTCAATTCCGCCCGCTATGGATTTTTGCACGAAATATTCGACCACATCGTCGGCGTAATGCCTGTATCCGAGTATATTTTGACCCCGAAAAAGCATCTGCAGTTTCGTTTTCTTCACTTTGTCGCGGATTTTTTTGAGCCTTTCCCAAGGATCCTCGTTCAAAAATCTGAGGCATGCATCAAAAGTCGCGCCGCCCCAAGCCTCAAGCGAATGATACCCGATTTCGTCCAATTTTTCGAGTATGGGCAGCATTTGGCTCGTGGCCATCCGGGTGGCGATCAGCGACTGGTGCGAATCGCGCAGAACCGTTTCCGTTATTTTCACTTTTGCCATATTTAAATTCCTTTCTTGAAATATCAATATTTATGCCTTGAACAAAGTCAAAAATACGCCAGCCGCGACAGCCGATCCGATCACTCCGGCAACGTTGGGCCCCATTGCGTGCATAAGCAAAAAATTGCCCGGATTTTCCTTTTGCCCCACAGTTTGCGAAACCCTCGCCGCCATTGGAACTGCGGAAACCCCCGCCGAGCCGATCAGCGGGTTTATCTTGCCCTTTGAAATCCAGCACATGAAATTGCCGAACAAAATCCCCCCGACCGTCGAAAAGCTGAAAGCGCAAAGGCCCAAGATTATTATTTTTATCGTCTCCGGGGCCAAAAAATTCATCGCGTTCGCCGTGGCTCCGACCGATATGCCCAAAAATACCACTACCACGTTCATAAGCCCGTTCTGGACCGTTTTCGACAGCCTGTCCACTACCCCCGAAACCCGGAGCAGATTCCCAAGCATCAAAGCGCCCACAAGCGAAGAGGCCGCCGGGACGATCATGCAAACCACCAAAGTCACGATCACGGGGAAAATGATCTCTTCTATTTTCGACACGGGGCGCAGAGTCTCCATCACTATTTTGCGCGATTTTTTGGAAGTCAGCGCGCGCATTATCGGCGGCTGTATTATCGGGACCAAGGCCATGTACGAATAGGCTGCGATCGCAATAGCGCCCAAAAATTCGGGAGCCAATATTTTTGTGACATATATCGCCGTGGGGCCGTCCGCTCCGCCGATTATCGCGATGGAGGCCGCCACATGCGAACCGAACCCCAAAAGTAGCGCGCCTATGAAAGCTATGTAAATTCCAAATTGTGCCGAAGCGCCCAACAGCAGTGTTTTGGGATTGGCGATAAGCGGGGCAAAATCGGTGGAAGCCCCTACCCCGATGAATATCAGCGAGGGATACAAACCCGTTTTTACGCCCATATACAGTATATCGAGCAGCCCGCCGTGATTTAATATATGCATATAATCAATTTCTTTGCCCGTCACCATGAACCATTCGGTATGAATCAGCTCGGCCCCGGGAAGGTTGGCCAGCAGCATTCCGAAAGCTATCGGCAATAAAAGCAGCGGCTCAAAACCTTTGGCGATCGCGAGATAAAACAATATCCCGATTATGAGGTACATAACTATGGTTTTTATGAAAAACTCGGGATTTTTTGTCAATTCCCCTATTCCGGTCTGCGCTATAAAATCTTTGAATATTTCCATTTGTCTTTCACTCCACCCTTTCGTTTTCGATATGAATCAATTTATCGTGAAAAGCACATCCCCCGAATTTACGCTCGCGCCCTTGGCGACCTCGACGGAGGCGACGACTCCGTCTGTTCCGGCGAATATCTCGTTTTCCATTTTCATGGCTTCCAGTATGCAGAGAAGGGTGTTTGATTTTACGGTGTCGCCCACGCTTGCGGCTATTTTGACGATAGTTCCCGGCATGGGGCTTTTTACGCTTGTTTTGCCCGCCGTTTTGGCCGACAGCGGCTTGATTTCGGGTTTTTGCGCGGGGGCCGGGGCGGGCATCGGCGCGGCTTTCGGGGTTGTTTTGACCCCCTGCCCTATTTCCTCCACTTGGACTTCGTATGTTTTTCCGTTCACGGTTATCAAAAATTCTCTCATGTAATTTGTTTCCCTTTCAATAATTTATTTTGAAGAGGCGCTTCGAGGGCGCCCTACAAATTACTCCAATTGTTTCTCTTTTTAAAAGAAACCACCCTGAAGCCTGAAGCGGGTTTTTCCAAAACGACCGAAATTGCGGCTGTTATCGCCGCGATCGTTTCTTCTTCGTCTTCATCCTCCGTGTTTTCGGGGGGCACGGTTTCGGGGATTAGAAGCGGATCGTTTGTTTTTTTGCCGATTTTTTTGCTCACGAACCCGAAAAGTTCCAATATTGCCCAAAGCAAAATCAAAACGGAAAACACTATCGCCATTCCCATCAGCATAACCGAACCTCCGAACCAAATCCGGTCCGCAAAACTTGGGTCGGGCGGCATCGATATGAGGTCTTTTGCTTGTTCGACCACGGATTTTCCTCCTTTCGACTAAAATCAGAACGGCAATTTGCCGTATTTTTTTTGCGGCCTCGTTTCCTTTTTTGATTGCAAAAGATAAATCGCCGAAGCTATCATCTGCCTTGTCCTGTCCGGTTCGATTATTTGGTCGATGGCTCCGCCGGAAGCCGCTTCTATCGGCGAAGATTTTTCGATTTCCCAAATTTCCAAAAGCTGCGCGCGTTTTTTTGCGGGTTCCGGATCATTTGCGATTTCGCCCCCGTATATTATTTCGACTGCCGTTTCCGGAGGGAGTATTCCGATTTGCGCCGTGGGGTAAGCCATTGCCATATCGGTTCCAAGACCTTTCGAACCCATCACCGTATATGCCGCGCCATATGCTTTGCCTATGTTCAATGTGATTTTCGGCACGCTCGCCATCGAATACGCCGATGCCAGTTTTGCCGCCTGCAAGGCAAAATTTGAATTTTCGGCGCTTTCGGACAAAAACATCCCCGCTGTGTCCACCAATGACAAAACGGGGATATTGAAATTGTCGCAGACATATATGAATCTCGCCGCTTTTTCGCACGATTTTGGGCATAGCACCCCGCCCGAATCTTTTGGCTGGTTGGCTATTACGCCTACTGTCGCGTTCGCCACGCTTATAAATGCGCAAATCATGTTCTCGGCGTAGTTTTCATATAGTTCAAACATTTTGCCGTTGTCGGCGATTTCCGTTATCACTTGTTTCATGTCGTAATTTTCGGTCAAAACATAATCCGCAAGGGCTTCGTTTCGCCTGTTTGCATCGTCTTCAATTCCGAGATATACATTTTCTTCGAGGTTGTTGGAAGGCAAATATTCGACAAGTTCGGAAAGCGACAAAAACATCGCTTCCTCCCCTTCCAAAACTTTGGCGCATTGGCCGTTTTTGGCGGCGAATTCGGCGCTTCCGATGGTTTCGCCGGAATTTTCAGTTTTGTTTTTTATGACAAATGGGGAGTTGACGAATATTTTTCCTTCATTTTTTTCGATGAAGACGAAATCCGAAATCGATGCTATCACCGCCGAACCTCCTGCGCAAACGCCGCAAACAAGCGAATACTGCGGCACGACGCCGGACAATATCGAAGCCTTTTGTATAATCGCCCCGTAACCTGCCAGGACGTCGATGCCTTCCGTGACCGCCAACCCCGAAGAGTCGAAAATTGACACAATCGGAGCGCCGTTTTTTTCCGCCATGGAATAAACCGCAAGGATTTTTTTTGCCCCTGCCTCGCTCAATGCGCCGGACATTCTGGAAAAATCCTGCGAATAGGCGAATACTAGTTTCCCGCCGATTGAACCGTATCCCGCAGCGATCCCCTCATATTTTTCTCCGGTTTCGTTTTCGGGAAATTCATTTGCCCTTTTTTTCACATAGGCATTTGTTTCGACAAATGTATTTTCGTCGAATAAAAGGTTCATTCGTTCGAACGCTGTTTTTTTGCCTCCGTTTGATTTCGGCTCCCCGAATGCTTTTTTTCTCGTTTTTTCAATAAAATCAAGCCTTTTTTGCCAATCCATGAAATATACCTCCTCAAAAAACAAAAAATCCCGTCCCAGTATGTATCATAACATAGTTTTCGTCATATCGCAACAGGTTATCATGATTGTTTAAAAATTAACCGCATTTATTTTACAAATTTATGGTATATTACAGATTAATGGATTTTAACGAACTGTGAGGTATGCATATGTCAAAATACAAAAAAATTATATGCCTTTTTATTGTTTTGGCCATGGTTTCGGTTTTAGCGCTTTCATGCGCCAAAGACGAAAATTCCGGATCGAGCGACGGCGAAAAAATCGCCGCAGCGGACGATAGCGGCGACGACGCGCAGAAATCCGGCGAAAATGCGGGCGAAAAAACCGACAAATGGCTGCAGGAACCCGTAAACCTGCCCGATATGGATTTCGGCGGAAGGGAATTTCGGGTCATAACCGTGAATGTGGTCGATGAAAACAGGATGTACGACAAATTTTCCGCCGAAGAGCAAACCGGGGAACCCGTGAACGACGCCCTTTACAAACGCAGGCTGAATATCGAGGAAAAGTTCAACCTGGCCATGAAGTCCACCCCTTCCGCGTCGGCTCCCGCAGATGTCGCGAAAAAAAGCATACTTGCGGGCGATGACAGCCATGACTTGATCGTGGACACGATCGCAAACGTGAAGAATCTCGCAAGCCAGCATCTGCTCGCCGATTTGTTCGCCGTGCCATACATAAAAGACGATTTGGCAAAGCCCTGGTGGGATCAGGCCATGATAAGGGATCTCGCGATAAATGGAAAACTCTATTTCCAGGCGGGAAACATAGTGTTGAGGGACAAACTCAGGCTTTCTTGCATATATTTCAACAAAGACATGTGCAAAGCCCTAAGCATCGAATACCCGTACCAATATGTGTACGACGGGACATGGACGATAGACAAGCTCATGGAAATCACCAAGGGCGTGAACAAGGATCTCGACGGAGACGGCGTGATGACAGAATACGATCAATGGGGGTTCATGTCGCAGCACGAATTTGCCCTGCATCTGTTCGAGGGTTCCGGGGAGACGACAGTCAGGCTGAACGGCGACGGGGTTCCGGAGATAACGATGAACAATCCCCGTGCCCTTGAAGTAATACAAAAAGCCCTCGCGGTGTGCGCGGAGCCCGAAGCGATGTTCATGGCGGACACGATAAAGGGTTCGTCCGACATATGGATCCAGGCGAGCGCGTATTTCCAGGACAACAGATTTTTGATGCGCGCGAGCGTTTTCGAGGCGGTCCCGAGGGATCTGAGGGCCATGCCCACCGATTTCGGGGTGCTGCCCACTCCCAAATACGACGAGCAGCAAAAAAATTATTACACATACGTGGAGCAGAGCGGGCTCATGATCGGAATACCGATGAATGCCGATCTGGAGTTCGCGGGGCTTGCGACAGAAGCTCTCGCATACGAATCCGGTACGACCCTGATGCCCGCGTTTTACGATCTGTGCCTGACTTCCAAGGTTTTGAGGGACAACGAGTCCGAGGGAATGCTCGACATCATATTCAACAACAAAGTGTACGACATCGGATATATCTATGGGATAGGCACGCTGCCCAGCATACTCAACACCTTGGCGAGTTCCAAAAAAACCGATTTCGTCTCCCAGTTTGAAAAATCGCAGGGCGCGATAGAAACAGCCCTCGCAAAATTCATCGACAATTACGACAAAGAATGAAAAAAAGCCGAAAGGGGAAAATTGCATGAATTCAAAAGAAAGATGGCTCGCCGCATTGAATTTAGCCGCCGCGGATCATATCCCGTTTTGGCCCAAATTGGACTCGGCGATAGAGCGCCATAACAAGATTCACGGCAATGGCATGAGCATACCCCAAATGCATGAATACATAGGCAGCGACCGCCATGAAGGGATGGGAGCTTGCTTTCGCGAATCGCGAAAAAACACCTCGGCGAAAATTACGGAAGAAGGAACCGGACGCCTGACCGAATACATTACCCCGGCGGGGACGCTTACCTCGATTGCCAGATACGACAATGAATCTGTTTCTTGGCATCCCGTGAAGATGCCGATTGGCAGCGTCGAAGACATAAAAACGATGACGCGGTGGTATCGCGATTGCGAGGTGGAATTGGATTTTGAAGCGAAAAAAATAAGCGGGGAAATAGTCAAGAAATCGGACGGCGGAGCCGTGTTTGCGGCAAGCATAGGTGAATCCCCGCTCATGTATTTTGTGGAATGGCTGGCGGGCATTGAAAACGCCCATTATTTTCTCGCCGACTATCCCGGGGAAACCGAAGAATTGTTTTTTGAAATGCACAGGGTGCTCTTAAAAAAGGCTGAAGTCGCGGCGGAACATTGCCCTGCTGATTTGATATACATGACCGAAAACACTTCGACCCGGCTCATATCCCCCGCCCAATATGAAAAATATTGCTTTGGGCATTTGTGGGACTACGGCGCGGCGTTTGAGCGCTATGGGCGCAATATGGTACTGCATATGTGCGGCCATCTGAAAGCTCTGCTGCCGCAGCTGGCAAAAACAAAAGCGAGGGCTTTTGAAGCGTTCACAGCCCCACCGCTCGGCGATTGCACACTAAGGGACGGACGCGCCGCATGCCCGGATAAATGCCTGATCGGAGGGACATACGCGATGCTTTGGCTTGAAGATGCGGGCACAATCATAAAATTCCTCGAAAACGAATTTTTGAAATTGCCGCATTTGCGGGGGGTCGTGGTCACTTCGGGCGGAGTCATGCCGCCCATGGCGGAAATCGACAAGATAAAAAAAGTCGCCGATTGGCTGAAAAGCGTGAAAGCATAAGGCTCAAACTGCGAAAGGAAAAACATCATGAAAAAATTGTATTATATAACGGTCGTATTTTTGTTTATCTCCATTTTGGTTTTGGGCGCGCTGATTTTGCTCTCCATGCACGGCTGCGACGCAGACCAAAGCGGCTCGATTGAAAAAACGGAAACCTACGATGGCGAAGCCGAAACCGGAGAAACCGAAAAACCGCAGTACATGGGATACGGCTTCCCCGAAACCGATTACGGCGGCTATGAATTCAAGATAACCAGCATGACTTTCGACAGGGCGGTCAACGACATCGTGGTGGAAAAAGAAGACGGCAACGTGATAAACGACGCGATCTACAAGCGCAATTTGATCATCGAGGAGAAGTTGAACATAAAGATCACGAATTCGCAGCATCCCAATGGGCAAATGCAGGATTTGATATTGCGTTCGGCCGCAGCCGGCGACAATGCGTTCGATTTAGCTTTTTGCAACACCACCGAAAGCGCGAATATAGCCGGAAGAGGCGTGTTTTTGGATTTGTTTTCCGTAGATTCCCTTTTTATGCGTTCCCCATGGTGGAACCAAAATTTCATCGACAACGTTTCCATCGGGGGCAAACTGTATTTTTGCCTTTCCGACATACCGGTTCAGCCGAACCAATTGGCTTGGGCGATTTGCTTCAACAAAACCATAATGAAAAATTCGGGGCTGACAGAACCGTATGAGCTTGTCCGCGGCGGCGCATGGACTATCGACGCCATGCTCGCCTTGATGAAAGAAGGATCGCAGGATCTAAACGGAGACGGAATTTTTTCCAAAGGCGACCGTTTCGGATTTGTCGCCAACGAATCCTCCTCCAACGGATTTTTAAACGGAGCGGACATAAACCCGATTGTCAAAGATGAAAAAGATTACCCTATACTAAATCCTCCTTCGGAGCGCGACAACTTAGCCGCGGATAAATTGAAAAGTCTGTTTGAACAATCCAACGGAAATTTTTTGCGGGTCGCGCAGGGCGATGAATCGATATTGTTCACGCAAGGGGAAGCGCTTTTCATCTCCAACAACATGATCATGATCGAGATCATACGGGACATGGACGACGATTTCGGGATACTGCCCTACCCCAAACTCGATACATCCCAAAAAGCCTATCACAGCGTGATGGGAACAAATTCCATGTCATTCGGAATTTTGGCTTCTGCCGAAGAAATAGGACGCACCGGCGCAATAATATGCGCCATGAACGCGGTTTCAATGGACACCGTGAAACCGGCCTATTTTGAGTCCACGCTGAAACGCAAACGCGCGCGCGACGACGAATCGCTCGACATGCTCGAAATAATCGCCGCCACGCGAATCGTGGACGTGGGCTTGATTTACAATTGGGGAGGGTTCGCTACTGCGTACAGGGACAACGTGGTCCAGCAAAAAAGCGAAAGTTTATTTTCTGTGTTTGAAAAAAATGCCGGGCCTTCCCAAGCGGCAATCGATAAATCGCTGAAAATTTTCACAGAAATGGAGTAGCATCCTTGCTTGCGATTTTCCTCGCTATAGATCCGGCTGCGCAAAAAACAAAAAAAACGGCGATATCCACGGCCACAATGGTTGCCCCCGCCGGAGTGCCTTTGCCGCCCACGCCGACAATCGAAATCAAAATGCCCAAAACGGCGCAGGCTGCGGAAACGACAGCCGAACACACCGTAACGGCCTTAAAACTCTTGAACACCCGCATGGCCGAAAGCGCCGGGAATATGACCAATGCCGAAATAAGGAGGGCGCCGACCAAATTCATGGCCAATACAATCACAACCGCGATGATGACGGCGAGCGCCAAGTTATATATTTTCGCCCTTACCCCTGTCGCCATGGAAAAATCCTCGTCGAATGTAACGGCGAATATTTTGTGGTAAAAAAACAAAAAAATAAAAATCACCAAAACCGACAAAACCACGCAGAGCCATACTTCGTGTTCGGTCAATGTCAGCATCGACGTAGAACCGAACAGCGAAGTGCAAACGTCCCCTGCTATGTTTGAAGATTTTGAAAAAAGGTTCATCACTATATATCCCACAGCCAATGCCCCCACGGAAATCATCGCAATTGCGGCATCGCCTTTGATCTTTGTGTTTTGTCCCGTGCGCAGCAGAAGTATGGCGCAAATGACCGTAACCGGCAACATCAAAAAAAAATTATCCGTCAGGTTTATGGCCGCCGCGATCGCCACGGCACCGAAGGCGACGTGCGAAAGCCCGTCGCCGATAAACGAAAAACGTTTAAGCACCAGCGTCACGCCCAGCAAAGAAGAACAGAGCGCGATGAGCACGCTGACAATCAGCGCATAGCGCACAAAAGGGTACTGGAAATACAAAATGAATTTTTCCATGATTTCCTTCATGGCCGTTTGTCTGCCAATCCGGCGTATATGCGGCCCGCTTCGCTTTTCAAGTAATCCGCTTTTGTCCCGAAAAACAGTGCCGACTGGTTTCCGATATGCATTATGTGGGATGCGTATTTCACGGAAGAGGAAATGTCGTGGGAGATCATGATTATCGTTATTCCGCTTTTGTTCAGTTCCTCTATCAGATCGTACATTTCAAAACTCGCTTTCGGGTCAAGCCCGGCCACGGGTTCGTCCAACAAAAGAATTTTTCGGGTGGCACATAAAGCCCTCGCCAAAAGCGCCTTCTGCTGCTGCCCGCCGGACAATTCCCGGTAGCAGCGTTTCGCCAAAATGGAAATTCCAAGCTTTTCCATATTGTCTTCCGCCATCTTTTTTTCCGATTTGGTATAGAACGGGCGAAGCCCGCAGCGGTTCAGGCAACCGGAGCGCACTACTTCCAAAACAGATGCGGGAAAATCTTTTTGCACTACGGTCTGTTGCGGCAAATAGCCGATTTCATTCGATTCCAAACCGTCGCCTGCCGTAATTTGCCCCGCCATCGGAGCTTTCAATTTCAATATGCTTTTCATCAGCGTGCTTTTGCCGGAACCGTTTTCCCCGACAATGCACAGGTAATCCCCGGCATTCACTTCAAACGAAAGGCCGGAAACCACCGTTTTCCCCTCGTAGCCAAGGATCAGGTTTTTACAGGTTAATTGTGGCATTTTTTCTGCTCCTTTTCCGGCACATTTCAAATTATCGGCAGATTATTTATATTTCATTTGTCCTGCAGGCAAGCTATGCCCGGAAGTTCAAGCCCTTCCAAAAATTCGAGCGCGGCCCCGCCTCCGGTGGATATATGGGTCACTTTATCCGCATAACCGAGTTTTTCGAGCGCCGCCGCGGAATCTCCGCCGCCGATTATTGAAACCGAATCGCTTTCAGCCACCGACTTGGCCACTTCTTTTGTCCCATTGGCGAAATTATCGAATTCGAAAACCCCCATTGGCCCGTTCCATACCACGGTCTTTGCGCCTTTTATTATATCCGAATACAAATTTATCGTTTTTGGCCCGATGTCAAGACCTTCCCAGCCGTGCGGCACATTCGCCCATTCGCATATGATCGAGTGGGCGCTATTTGAAAAACCGTCCGCTGCCACATGGTCTACGGGCAAATATATTTTTATTTTTTTGGTATAGGCTTTTTCCAGCAGTTCCCTCGCAAGATCGAGTTTGTCGTCCTCGCAAAGCGATATCCCGATTTTTCCGCCGATCGATTTCATGAAAGTGTAAGCCATCGCGCCCCCTATCAAAATCGCATCGACTTTATCCATCAGATTGGTTATGACCCCGATTTTGTCCGAAACCTTGGCGCCTCCCAAAATGGCCACAAACGGCCTTTCCGGATTTTCCAGAGCTCCGCCCATAACCGATATTTCCTTGTTTATGAGATACCCCGCTACAGCCGGAAGATAAGCAGAAACCCCGGCAGTCGAGCTGTGCGCCCTGTGCGCGGTACCGAATGCGTCGTTTACGTAAATTTCGGCCAAAGAAGCCAATGCTTTTGAAAATTCCGGGTCGTTTTTTTCTTCTTCGGCGTGAAACCTGACATTTTCGAGAAGCATTATATCCCCTTCGGAAAGCGCGGCTGCTTTTGATTTCGCATCCTCACCGATCACGTCTTTTGCCATTGCGACTTCGCGGCCAAGCAATTCGGAAAGTTTTTTTGCCACGGGCCCCAAAGAATATTTCATGTTGAATTCGCCTTTGGGCCTCCCGAAATGGGAGCACAGAATCAATTTCGCCCCTTTGCCTGCGAGATATTTTATCGTGGGAAGGGATTCCACGATCCTCTTGTCGTCGTCGATTTTTCCGTCTGTCATTGGCACGTTGAAATCGCAGCGAACAAGCGCTTTTTTGCCTTTCGGGTCGATGTCCTCAATTGTTTTTTTATTGAATGCCTGCATTTTTTTAACTCCTTTGGATAATATTTTTGTGTTTACAGATATATTACCATATATTAAAAAAAATATCAATATAATATCCGCAAAATTTATAATTCGTTAAAAATATATCAAAATATGGCTTGGATTTTTTTTGAATATATATAAAATTCTTGACAATCCTGTTTGTTTGTAATATAATCATATATAAAAAAGAGGGAAATATCATGAAAAAAATCAAAATTTTATCGCTTGCCATTGTTGTTTTGTTTTTGTTTTCGATGGTTGCCTGCGCGAAAGATTCCGGAAATGTCCAGCCGGAAAATATAAATTCCGGGCAAGCAGACGGCGACCCGCAGGAAATGCTGCCTGAAACGGAAACAAAAAGCAAAATGCTGCCCGAAGTTCCGGAAAACCTCAATCTTGAAGGGTATAATTTCCGGCTTATTTACAACGCCAAATACGATGAAACCGAATGGGGCGTCGACGGAATTGAAGCCGAAGAGGAAATGGGCGAAGCGATCAACGATGCGGCATATAGGCGAAACGCCTACGTCACGGAAAACTATAATTTTGAAATAACCGGTTTTCCCTATTCAATGGACGAAATGAGCGCTTCTTTCGTCAAAAAAATCGTCATGTCCGGAGAGGATGCCTACGACGCTGTGATCATACGCCAAAACCAAGCGCCTTCGCTGATTACTTCGGGCAGTTTTGTCGATTTGAAAACCATGCCTTATCTCGACTTTGAAAAGCCGTGGTGGGATAAGGGAATCATGGAACTCCTTTCAATCGGAGGCAAGCAATTCGGGGCTTTCGGGGATTTGATCGTGACGGCGAACAACGCTCTGCGGATAATCATGTTCAATAAAAAAATAGCGCAGGAACATATGCTTGAAAATCTTTACGCGCTTGTCAAGGAAAATAAATGGACGCTCGATAAATTTTATGAAATGAGTAAAGACGTTCCCCTTGACTTGAACGGCGATGGCGTGTTTGGCGCAGAAGACCGATATGGGCTTGTGATACAAAACGGAGGGGTCATAGGGTTGGCGTTCGGCGCGGGAGAATCCCTAACGTCAAAAAACGCGGAAGATTTTCCGGTTTTGACAATCGGAAGCGAAAGGTCTTTGCAAGTTTTTGAAAAAATATATGATATTGTGCACGCTCAGAATTTGGTTTTGTATGATTCCGCTTTTGCTGATACATGGAGGGGTTTGCAGAGGACATTCGAAGACAATAGGGGCCTATTTTTCGGCGAGGTTCTGCAGCTTGTCGAACGCATGAGGGCGTCGGATACGGATTTCGGCATATTGCCTTTTCCGAAATACGACGAATCGCAGGAAAATTATTATTGTTTCGGGGACAGTTGGTGCATGAACCACATATTTGTGCCAATTACCAACCGACATTTCGAGCAAACAGGCCAAATTCTCGAAATCTTGAACGCCGAATCATATTATACGGTGCGTCCGGCATATTACGACAAATCATTGAACGGCAAATTTGTGCGCGACGAAGAATCGTCCGAAATGCTCGACATAATTTTGTCCAACAAAATCATATCGCTGGACGAAATGTTCGGCTGGGGAATGTACGGCACCATAAGCGGCGCATTGACGTCCAACAGCGCGCAGTTCGCATCGGTCATAGACAAAAACACGGATAAAGTCACGAAAGCGATTGAAAAAACCGTCGATATAATTCTAAATATAGAATAGAGCGAACTAACCGCGACTTGCACATGGATTCGCCTTTAAATTTTGAAAATACGCTTGCATAAATCAAAAAAATATGTTATGATAAAGATGCGATAGGAGGTGGGAGTTTATGTATGTCGGCGATAAGAACCGCATAAATATATCTTCGAGCCAATTTGCGGATTTTATCGGAAACAATAACTTATATGTTGATAAAACCGCGTTTATCGAGCATGTTCTGCAAGATTTTAGCAATGTATTGTTGTTCACGAGGCCGCGCAGGATGGGCAAATCGCTCAATATCAACACATTGGCGGCATTTTTGGATTGCGGGCAAAAAACGGCGAGTTTGTTTTCCGGGCTGTACATAGAAACCAGCCCGGTATTTGGGCAAATAAACAAATACCCGGTCATTTATTTGAATTTCAAAGAATTATATATCGACGATTACAAGTGGTGTTTTAAAACGAATCTCAGGCAAATTGCTTATAGTTATTTAAAAGAAGAACAAATTAGCCCGGAATTGCTCGATTATTTCAACGACAATAAAAATTACGCCGTCAAGGCGCTATCGGATTTAACAAAAAATCTTTATTCTGTGTACGGGGCGAAGCCATATGTAATAATCGACGAATACGACAAACCGATAATGGACAATATAAATTCGCCGGATCTGCCGGAATTCAAAAAATGGATAACGGGAATATTCGGGGTTGCCTTAAAAGACAATCCGGCGATCGGAAAAGCGATATTGACCGGAGTTGCCCGAATAGCCAAAGAAAGCATGTTCAGCAACCTCAATAATCTGGAAGTATACGATGTGTTCCGAAGCAGCATATACGACGGTGATTTTTCCCTGACCGAGCAGGAATTGATCGAACTTGTCCCGACCGAAAAATTGCCCGAATTGCGAAACTGGTACAACAACGTCCGCGTGGGCGAAAGTTTGCTGTACAACATCTACTCTGTGATGTCATATCTTCGAAACGGCTGCAAATTGGATACATACTGGTCCAATACGGGGAACATGAACATACTTACGGATTTGATCGCTCCGTCACGCGCCGATCATTTGTCGCATATGTTATCAAAACCCGGATATGCGCACGAGACATATTTGGAACCCAAACTGGATTTGTCGCGGTTATTGCGCAATGTCGATGATGCGCATTATTATTCGTTGGCTGTGCAGGCCGGATATTTGACATATACACCATTGGAAAATACCGATTCCTACGACAGGTTATACAAAATTTTCATTCCGAACATGGAAGCGCAATACACATGGAAAAATCAAATATTATCCGGATTGGGATTGCGAATGAGGCCGCATGGCGAATTTTTCGAAATATTCGAAAATATTGAAAACACCGGGGAATTCGACCGCAAACTCACTAATTTCATTTCGATGAAATTGTCTTATTTCGATTCGGATTCCGATGAATTGGAAAAAACATATCACGTTTTCGTTTTCGGCATGGTGCTGCTTTTGGGGTATAAATGCACATCCAACCTCGAAGCGGGATTTGGACGCTATGACATACTCATCGAAGCGCCGAAATTTGACGCAATCATCGAGTTCAAAAAATCGAAATCTCCAAAAAGCCTGGAAAAAGACGTGCAAGCGGCGCTAAAACAAATAGACGACAAAAAATATTATGACCCTGTTCAAAAAAGAGGCATGCCCATTTACAAAATCGGAATGGCTTGTCATAAAAAATTTTGCATGGTCAAGACTGTTTTGCATAAATGAAATCGAATTAATATTGGGGGTACGGATTTATATAATGTTGCTTGGATTTGATGTGAGGATGGTGAACAAAAACGACCTTCCCGCCCTGCAGGAATTGTATTTGAATTTGCACGACGACGAAATCATGCCGATAACGTCCGAAACCATGCAGTTGTGGGAAAACATACTCGGCGACCCTAACTACCATATATTGATAGGCGAAGAATTGGGGAAAATCGTTTCTTCCGTCACCCTCGTGATAATAAAGAACCTCACGAGGAAAATGCGGCCCCACGCCTTGATTGAGAACATGGTGACGCTGCCCGATTACAGGAACAAGGGATACGCGGGGCTTTTGATTGAAAAAGCGGTGGAAATAGCGAAGGAAAACAACTGCTACAGGGCGGTTTTCATAAGCGGATCAAAAAATGATTCTACCATCAGGTTCTATCTGAATTCCGGTTTCACGAATACGGAAAAATCCGCGTTTGTCATGAAGCTCTGATTATTTGTGTGAATTTAATGTGATGTAATTTTTTATCATTATTACGTTGAGGATATTTTATTTATGTCAAGTTATGAAAAACAAAAAGAAAAAGTGCGCGCTTTGGCCAAGCAAATCGCGGAAATAGCCGCCATGCCGATACAGCAAAAGACTTTTGAGGAATGGAAAGCTCTCAACTCCCTTGAAATCGCGCGTCCCATGTTTGTAATCGACCAATTTTACTGGGAGGAGTTGATGTGCGACGAATTGGAATGCGAATGCGAAGACGGATTTCTCCGAAGTTTTGAATGGGATTTCAAAACCCGGCTTTACAGATGGAAACACATGCAGGATGATAGAGTCGTATTCCCCGAGGTGAGAATCGGAAAGCACATAAACGTCATATCCCAACAGGGAATGGAATACAAAACAAATCGAATAAATGAAACGCACGCCATGGTGACAAATGAAGACTTATTGCAAACAGAAGAAGATATAGAAAACATAAAATTTCTAAAATTAACGGTTGACGAAAAAAAATCCAAAGAAAATTTCGAAAAGACAAAAGAACTCCTTGACGGTATATTAAAAGTCAGGCAAAGCGGATTTCAAGGTTATGCTGCCCCATGGGACAATATATCCCTGTGGCACGGGGTCGAAAACAGCATAGCGGACATAATCGACCGTCCCGAATTCGTCCACAAAGTTTTGGAAAGGACATTTTGCGCTTGGGGAGCCGCAGTGGAAGAATACGAAAAACACGGCCTGATAGGGGTGGGCGAACCGGGTATACATTACAGCGGGACGTTTACGGACGAATTGCCGGGATTTGGGGGAGAAACCGAGGAAGAACTCGAAAAATTCAGGTATTCGGCGAAAAACGCCTGGACTATGGGAATGGCGCAGATATTTTCCATGGTTTCGCCCGAAATCCATCTCGAATTCGAAATAGAATATCAAAAAAACTATTATTCGCGTTTCGGGTTGGGATATTACGGCTGCTGTGAACCTTTGGATAAAAAAATTCACATAATCCGTCAAATTCCCAACGTCAGAAAAATATCGATGAGCCCGTGGGCAAACATGGAGGCAGGGGCGGAAGCTATGAACGGCGATTATGTTTTTTCAAGAAAACCGAACCCGATGTTTTTGGCAAACGATATGGCATGGGACGCAAAAGCGGTAAAAAAAGATCTGCGGGACGCATGCCGTGCGGCGCACAAATACGGCAACCCATGCGAATTCATACTCAAAGATATAACCACGCTCGGAAAAAAGCCCGAAAGACTATGGGAATGGGCGAAAATCGCCGCCGAGGTTTGTGGCCGAGGGTGACGATGTGAAACGGGGGAAACGACAAAAATGAAAAAAATTTTGGCATTGATACTCGCGATTTTGTTTATCTGCGCCGTTTTTTGCTCTTGCACCGATGACGATATTTCCGACAAACCGCCGGAAACAACTATGGCAAATAATGAAGAACTCGAATCAAACGGGAGGCGGACAGCGCTTATGAAAGAGGGGAAAATACCGGACCTTGAATGGCCCATATTCCGCGGCAACAGAAACTACAGCGGGCATACGGACGGCATCGGGAATATAATCTCCGAGCCGCGAGAGGCCGCATATATCGACATGGGCATGTATGACGCATATATTTCGCTTTCGGGTTTTGCCGGCGAAAATATCATATCATACAAAACAAACGAAGCGGTTTTTGCCGCGCCCGGCGATATAGACGAAAGTTGGGGGCTCTTAAATTTCCAGCGCATTGAAATCGACGGGGAATTTGTGACTGTGACCCAGAGCCAGACTGTAAAATACGCGCAAATGTATAAAAGTTCCGAAAAATATTATCTGGTCGAAGTGACCGAGACGCCTTTTAACACAAGGCAGGATTTTTCGTCGAATCTTGTGCGCATGTACGAATACGGAAAAACCGGCAGGGGGGAGCTGCTCTGGGAGGAGCCCCTGCCCGAATACATAGAGCGCCCTCAGCTTTGCGTGTATGACATGACAGGCAATGGGAACAAGGACATAATCGTGGTGGGATGGCAGGGAGCGGCAGTGATGGATGCATACGGCAATCAGGTTTCGTTTTTGCCGCAGAGTGCAAAAGGCTGGCACCAGCTCAGAAAACGCGGCTATGTATGCGCGGCGGATATCGACGGCGACGGGTACGGGGAAATTGTCATCATAGGGTGTTTTCCCTATCATGTGGACATGATAAATTTCGACGGGAAGGATTTGAGCTTCGGCTGGACGCACATATTCGACGATAAAATCGAGCGTGCGTTCAAAGTGTCAAAGGCGCTCACAAATTCGGTCGGGGATTTTGACGGGGACGGAAAATACGAAGTTCTCGTAAACGTGTTCAACGATGAAGGCGACGGAAAATGGCACTCCGCGATTTACGAAGCGGCGAGCGGGGAAAAGAAATACGACATTCCGGGAGCTTACGCATACAACATCGCCGATGCGGACGGCGACGGGAAGCACGAGATTTTCTGCATCGAAACTACGGGACAGGCGATACCGCAAAAAGGAACGCTGAAAGTATATGAAATCAGGGAAAATATGCCCTCGGAGATATTTTCGATAAAAGAGGCGAGCTACATAAAGCCCAGAATATACGCCAATCCCGACAATGTAGCCGTGCACGGCGGCACCGCCCCGGAGGGCGAAGGGCTTGCCATGCTAACCGACGAGAAAGTTTTGCTGGCGGATATAGACGGCGACGGAATGCTTGAATTTTTCGCGAAAACATATAACGACGACGGAAGCACGGCTATAACCGCATACAAAACAAAAAACGGGAAAATAGAAGCTGCCTCACTTGAAATCGCCATTCCGGCCGGAATAAAGGGGGATATAGCGCGGGCGGACAAATACGGCGCGCTTCTGCTGAAGCTGCGCTCGATGGGCGACGGGGGATTCGAGGTGAAAATAACCGGCATGGAACCGGAAAATCTCGGGCGGTACAAAGCGGACAGCTACCATTTTTCGGCCCCGATAGCCGCCGACATAGATAACGACGGATTTTTGGAGATAATCGCCGCGAACGACATCGGGCAGCTGGTCTGCTGGAAAAAAACCGAATCGGGTTTTGACGAATTGTGGCGCGTTGAAGGGCGCGGAATGACAAACCAATATTACACGGACGATTACGGGGCATGCGCCGCCGATGCGAACGGCGACGGGTTCAAGGAAATTCTCTTGGCGGGCGAAGGCGAAACCGGCGCGGCGATACAGCTATGCGGCCATGACGGCAAATTGATATGGTCGCATGAATTCAAGGATATTTACGCCGGCCCCGTGGAGACCTTCAACGGCAACATCGCGTTTTTCAACTTTGTGAAAATGAGCGAAAATGGCGGGCTTGACATCGCGGTGACGGTTCAGAGGGTTATTCAGCATACGGGCAAAACATATATACTCTCGGGAAAAGACGGCAGCATAATATATGAATACGACGAGATAGAAGTCCCGGCGGACGGGCTTTCCCTTGGCGGCATGGGAGGGTACTGCATAAGCGCATGCGACATAGACGGCGACGGGTTCGATGAGCTGTTCGGGGGCTACGGCAACGCGGTATGGGGTATAGACGGCAAAACCGGAGAGTATTTGTTCAAGCGTTTCATGACCGGGATGTATACGTCATATAATAAAAATTACCAGAAGCAATTCCCCAATTTTTGGGTATCGGCGATTATCCCCATGCCGTTCAAAGACAAAAACAGCGGGGAATACAAACTTTTCGCCGGACACGCGGGGTTAGGCGGGGGAAGCTTAGGCCTCGACGGGAAGATAATAAAAGCGGCGGAAACAATCGAAACCGACGGGGCGAGGTGGCAGGCGCTCGCCGATATCGACGGCGACGGCGGGACATGGGTCGCGGAAATATGCGGCGGGGCGGAAAACCAATCCGATGTCAGCCTTCGCGTATATGATCCGGTTACGCTCGAGCCATATCCGGGAGGCCGGATCAAACAACCGGAATTGAACACGCCGGCGTATTCATATGTGGTGTCGGGGGATATAAACGGCGACGGAAAAGACGAAGTTTTGTTCAATTCATATGACGGAGCGCTGTATTGCTACGGGATAAAAGCCGACGGCTCTTTCGGGGAACTGTGGAAACACAGCGTCGGCAAAACCATAGGTTCGCTCTCGCTCGCCGATGCCGACGGCGACGGATATATAGAGATAATATTGTCGGCAATGGACGGCAGCATTTTGATTTTAGATTAATTTTGAAAACAAAAAAACGGAACGCCGTTTTATGTGCGTTCCGCTTTTTTTGCGCTTTTTTTATCGTTTTTATCCGCTATTATTCGTTTATGTCCACGACGACGCCCGAACCTACCGTTTTGCCGCCTTCGCGTATGGCGAATCTGAGCCCTTTTTCAATCGCTATGGGGGTGATGAGCTCGACGTTCATCACGACGTTGTCGCCGGGGTTGCACATTTCCACATCGGCGGGAAGCGTGATCACTCCCGTGACGTCTGTGGTCCTGAAATAGAATTGCGGCCTGTAGTTGTTGAAGAAGGGTTTCTTGCGCCCGCCTTCTTTTTCAGTGAGCACATAAACCTGGCCGCTGAATTTTTTATGCGGCTTTATCGTGCCGGGCTTGGCCAAAACCTGGCCCCTTTCCACTTCGTTTTTGGCTATGCCCCTGAGCAGTATTCCCGTATTGTCTCCCGCAGTAGTCGAATCGAGCAGTTTGCGGAACATTTCTATTCCTGTGGCCACTGTTTTTCTCGGAGCGTCCATGAGGCCGACTATCTCGATTTCTTCGTTTAGCTTGAGCGTGCCCCTTTCGACTCTGCCCGTGGCGACCGTGCCGCGCCCGGTGATCGAGAAAACGTCTTCGACCGGCATCAAAAATGGCAAGTCCCCCGCGCGATCCGGAGTAGGGACGAATTTGTCCACAGCGTCCATGAGTTCAAAGATGCACTTGTATTCTTCGGCGTTCATATCCGTCGATTCGCTTTCCAGCGCGTTTCTTGCAGAACCTTTGATGATCGGCGTGTCGTCTCCGGGGAATTCGTATTCGTTGAGAAGATCCCTGATTTCCATTTCGACGATTTCAAGCAGTTCCGGGTCGTCTACCAAGTCGGCTTTGTTGATGAATATGACGATTGCGGGAACTCCCACCTGGCGGGCGAGCAGCACATGTTCGCGGGTCTGCGCCATAGGGCCGTCGTCTCCGCCCACCACCAATATCGCTCCGTCCATCTGGGCCGCGCCGGTTATCATATTTTTTATGTAGTCCGCGTGCCCGGGGCAGTCCACGTGGGCATAGTGCCTTTCTTTTGTCTGGTATTCGACGTGGCGCGTGTTGATCGTGATTCCCCTCAGTTTTTCTTCAGGGGCGTTGTCTATCTGGTCATACCTCATAAACTCGACTGTTTTGTCCCCCATTGCCAAGGTTTTCGTTATGGCCGCCGTAAGAGTGGTTTTGCCGTGGTCGACGTGGCCTATCGTCCCTATATTTACGTGGGGTTTTGTTCTTTCAAATTTTGCTTTTGCCATTTCTAAGTTTTCCTCCTCATTTTAATTTACATTTTAAGTTTTCCTAAGTGTATTTTGTGCGGCCGGTTATAATATCCTCCTGGACATTTTTAGGCACTTCGGAGTAGTGGCTGGGTTCCATTGAAAATGTCCCCCTGCCCTGTGTCTTCGAGCGCAAATCCGTCGCATAGCCAAACATTTCGGCCAGCGGCACAAACGCATTTATCTGCTGGGCCCCGGATATGGGATCCATTCCCAAAATAGTGCCCCGCCTCGATGTCAAGTCCCCGAGAACGTCGCCCATGTAATCGTCGGGCGCAGTCGCGGATACTTTCATCACCGGTTCGCTTAATGCCGGGTCAGCTTTTTTCATGGCTTCTTTGAAAGCCATGGAAGCCGCGATCTTGAAGGCGAGTTCGCTGGAATCAACTTCGTGGTAAGAACCGTCAATCAGCGTGGCTATCAAGTCTACCACGTTGTATCCCGCCAAAATGCCCGTTTGCATCGCCCCTTGTATTCCTTCGTCGATTGCCGGTATATATTCTTTGGGTATCGCCCCGCCCACTATTTTGCTCACGAACTCATAGCCTTTTCCGGGTTCGTTTGGTTCGATTGTGATTTTGACATGCCCGTACTGTCCGTGCCCCCCGGTTTGCCTTGCGTATTTAACGTCGGCGCCGGCGCTTTTTTTAATGATTTCCTTGTACGAAACTTGCGGCTTGCCCACGTTCGCTTCCACTTTGAATTCCCGGAGCAGCCTGTCTACAATTATCTCCAGATGCAGTTCGCCCATTCCGGCAATGATCGTCTGTCCCGTTTCCTGGTCGGCGTAGCTTTTGAAAGTGGGGTCTTCTTCCGAAAGCCGGGAGAGCGCAAGCCCCATTTTATCCTGTCCCGCTTTGGTTTTGGGTTCTATTGCCACCCTGATGACCGGATCGGGGAATTCCATGGATTCCAGCACTATCTGCGCGTTCTCCGCGCATAAGGTGTCGCCTGTGGTGGTGTTTTTCACCCCGACCACCGCCGCTATGTCGCCGGCGTATATTTGGTCCACGTCCTGCCTGTCGTCCGAGTGCATCAACACGATCCTCCCGAGCCTTTCGCGTTCGCCTTTTGCCGTGTTGTAGACTGTCGCCCCCGTGGCGATTGTACCCGAATACACCCTGACAAAACAAAGCTTTCCGTAATCGTCCGTTTCTATCTTGAAGGCGAGCGCCGAAAATGGCTCGTTGTCTGCGGTTTTCCTCGTATCTTCTTCGCCCGTTTTGGGGTTTTTGCCGGTTATGTCGGGCACGTCGAGCGGCGAAGGCATATAGTCGACGACTGCGTCAAGCAGTTTCTGAACCCCTTTGTTTTTGTAGGACGTGCCGCAGGCGACGGGAACCACCCTGTTGGATACCGTGCATATCCTTATCGCTCTTTTTATTTCTTCTTGGGACAATTGCTGCCCGTCAAGATATTTTTCGAGGATTTCCTCGTCGGCATCGGCCACGGCTTCGATTAGCGCGGCTCTGTATTCCTCTGCCTTGTCGGCATATTCTTTCGGGATTTCGCCTAATTGTATGTCGGTCCCGTCGTCATTTAGGTATGTATAGGATTTCATTTCGACCAAATCGATTATCCCCGAAAAATTTTCTTCGGCGCCTATGGGTATCTGTATCGGGACTGCGTTGGCTTTGAGTCGGTCTTTCATCATGGAAACCACTTTGAAAAAATTGGCGCCCATGATGTCCATCTTGTTCACATACGCCATTCTGGGGACTTTGTATTTGTCCGCTTGCCTCCATACGGTTTCAGATTGGGGCTCTACCCCGCCTTTGGCGCAAAACACCGTGACAGAACCGTCCAAAACCCTGAGCGACCTTTCGACTTCTACGGTGAAATCCACGTGCCCCGGGGTATCTATCAAATTTATCCGGTGATCCTTCCAAAAGCAAGTGGTTGCAGCCGATGTGATCGTTATGCCCCTTTTTTGCTCTTGTTCGCGCCAATCCATGATCGCCGACCCGTCGTGAACCTCCCCGAGTTTGTGCGTTTTTCCCGTGTAGTACAAAATACGCTCGCTCGTAGTGGTTTTTCCCGCGTCGATATGCGCCATTATACCTATGTTGCGGGTATTTTCCAAGCTGTACTCTCGTGGCATTTGAAACTCTAACTCCTATCTGTATCTTCAATTGATTTAAGTTTTGCGTGATTTAAATTTCGCGTTTGCGGTTTGAATATATCAAACCTTTACCACTTGTAATGCGAGAAAGCCCTGTTGGCTTCCGCCATTCTGTGCATGTCGTCTTTTCTTTTGACCGATGCTCCCGCGTTGTTTATGGCATCTAAGATTTCCCCGGCCAAGCGGTCGCTCATTTTCTTTTCGCCCCTGGCCCTTGAAAAAGTCGTCATCCAGCGCAGCCCCAGCGTCAGCCGCCTTTCGGCCCTGACTTCCATGGGTATCTGATACGTCGAACCGCCCATCCTGCGCGCTTTCACTTCCAATGTCGGCATTATGTTGTCCAATGCATTTTGGAACACTTCAAGGGGATTTTTTCCCGATTTGCCCTCGACCACTTTGAAAGCGTCATATACGATGCTCTGGGCAATGCCTTTCTTGCCGTCGAGCATCACGTTGTTGATCAACTTCGTGACTAGTTTCGAATTATACATCGGATCGGGCAAAACATCTCTTTTTGGCACGTTACCTCTTCTCGGCACACTCTTCCCTCCTTCATATTTTTTACATTCGCATCGATTGGTGCGAGCCGTATTTGAACATGAACCGATATGAACGCAAGTTCATACGCGTTCACATGCGTTGCACATAAATCGAATTGTTTTCATGACATCATTGGTACTCGAAAGATTTTCGATTTCTCCCGTTTGGCGCCCGCGACATTTTCTGTCTGTATAAACAAATTTATTATCCGGCGCAAACTATAAAGAACCAATCATTTTGTTTTTCGCTGTCTTTGCTTGGTAAAGGTTGTCACTTTGCCGCGGGTTTTCCCCTTTTGGCCCCGTACTTGGAACGCCCCTGCTTTCGGTTCGCCACTCCCTGCGTGTCCAATGTCCCCCTTATTATGTGGTAGCGCACGCCGGGCAGGTCGCGCACCCTTCCGCCCCTTATGAGCACCACGGAGTGTTCCTGCAGGTTATGCCCGATCCCCGGGACATATCCCCAAGCTTCCATTCCGTTCACGCTCCTCACCCTCGCCACTTTGCGCAGCGCGGAGTTCGGCTTCTTGGGGGTTTTTGTCAGCACTTTCGTGCAAACTCCCCTTTTTTGAGGGGAAGGCAGGTCGATCGCGATGTTTTTTTTCAGGTTCACGCTTCTTTGGAGCACCGGCGATTTCGACTTGTAAAAAGATTTTTCCCTGCCGTGTTTCACTAACTGGTTAAAAGTCGGCACTTGTTTTTCTCACCTCTCTTTCCTTGATTTTAAATAATAAATTTATTTATACAAACAGAAACAAAAATTTCTGTATGCAGCTGCATTGAACAATTCAGTCGATGACTGCGCAAACCGCGCAGCCCACTTCGATTTTGCAAGCTTCCCCGAGTTCTTTTTTGGTCATGCTCTCATCGATGTCCAACGGCAGGCCTTCGCACATCTTTTTGATCTGCAGCAAAAACTGCTCGTCGGCGTCGCTTGCGGCGAATATCTTTTTCGCGGAACCGCCGATCACCGCTTTTTTGGTTTGATTCAGGCCTACCGCTTTTTTTGCGTCTGATAAAGTTGGCATATCCATAAAAATATCCTCAACGAAAGAAGTAAATTATCGCAACACCGTATATTCTACCATAAAACCATATGGATTGTCAAGGGATTTTGATAAAAAACCAATAATTTAACGTTTTCTTTTTCTGATAAAATAAAAAACGAGCAGCGCAACCGCCACAAACCCCAAAATGACAAACCATATTATGGCATTGTCACCTGTGTTGGCGGAAACCAAAATCTCATTCATAATGATCCGAATCCTTTCAAAACATAAAAATCGTCTTACCGCCCATGATTATATCATATTTTCACGAAATAATCAAGCCATGCAAGGCCAATATTTTAATTTTTTTTTGCAAATGGTTGACAAAAAACAAAAATGGTGCTAAAATAGGTATAATTTTACTTGGGAGTGTTATGAAAATGAGCAAAATAGATTTTGATACGCCCGAAGGAAAAAAGACCTTCTGGCACACCTCGTCGCATATCCTCGCCCAGGCGGTAAAAAGGCTTTACCCCGAAACGAAACTCGCCATAGGCCCCGCGATCGAAAACGGTTTTTATTACGATTTCGACGCCGAAAAGCCATTTTCGCCCGGAGATTTGGAAGCAATAGAAAAAGAAATGGGAAAAATAACCAAGGAAAACCTGAAGATCCGCAAATTTGTTTTGCCAAAAGAAGAAGCGTTGAAATTCATGCAGGGCAAAAACGAGCCGTACAAAATCGAACTGATCGAAGACATCTCCGAAGATGAAGAAATTTCGTTTTACGAACAAGGCGATTTCGTGGATTTGTGCGCAGGGCCCCACTTGGACTATTTGAGTTTTGTCAAAGCGTTCAAGTTGACCAGTGCCACGGGGGCGTACTGGAGAGGCAGCGAAAAAAACAAAATGCTGACCAGAATTTACGGAATTTCCTACCCCGACAAACTTTCGCTCGAAAAATATTTAAACGAGATCGAAGAAGCCAAGAAACGCGACCACAACAAACTCGGAAGGGAACTCGAATATTTCACCACAGTCGATTACATCGGCCAGGGATTGCCGATAATGATGCCGAAAGGCGCGAAAGTTTTGCAGCTATTGCAACGCTTCGTAGAAGACGAAGAAGAAAAAAGAGGCTATATGCTGACCAAGACTCCTTTCATGGCAAAAAACGACTTGTACAGAATTTCCGGGCATTGGGATCATTACAGGGACGGCATGTTCATTTTAGGAGATGAAAAAGACGAAGAGGTGCTTGCATTGCGCCCCATGACCTGCCCTTTCCAATTCCAAGTCTATTTGAGCAAAACGCGCAGCTACAGGGAATTGCCCATGAGATTCAACGAAACAGCGTATCTTTTTCGAAACGAAGCCTCCGGGGAAATGCACGGGCTGATCAGAATGAGGCAATTTACATTGTCGGAAGGGCACATCGCCTGCCGGGCCGACCAGCTCGAAGAAGAATTTTCGGGCTGCCTTGATTTGGCGAAATTCATGCTTTCAACCCTCGGGCTCGACGGAGAAGTGAGTTATAGGTTTTCGAAATGGGACGAAAACAACAAGGAAAAATATATAGGCTCCGCAGAAGAATGGGAAAGAGTCCAAGACAAAATGCGGACCATACTGGACGATTTGAAAATCGATTATGTCGAAGCAGACGGAGAAGCCGCGTTCTACGGGCCGAAACTCGACATACAGATCAAAAACGTCCACGGAAAAGAAGACACGCTGATAACGCTGCAAATCGATTTCCAGCTTGCTTCCAGGTTCGGGATGGAATATGTGGATTTTGATGGCTCGAAAAAAAATCCTTATGTGATCCACAGGAGTTCTATTGGCTGTTATGAGCGAACCCTCGCGCTTCTAATCGAAAAATACGCCGGAGCCCTGCCCACGTGGCTTTCCCCGACGCAGGTCAAAATACTGCCGGTCGGAGACCAGCGCGATTACGCCTATGCGCTGCAAAATAAGATGCAGCCGCTCGGAATGCGCGTCGAAGTCGATGACAGAAACGAGAAAATAGGCTACAAAATCAGGGAAGCCCAAACCGAAAAAGTGCCATATATGCTCATAGTCGGAGACAAGGAAGTCCAATCCGGCACGGTTTCGGTGCGCTCCCGCAAAAATGGCGAACTCGGCGCGGTCGCCGCCGATGATTTCATAAAGGATATTTTGGATGAAATAAACAATAAAACAAAGTAATAAAAAATAACAAAAGGAGAGTTCAATATGGCAAAAAAAATAGGTTACGCCGTGGTCGGGCTCGGAGTGGGCAGGACCCACTGCGATGCGGCATACAAATCAAAAAACGCCGACCTTGTCGCGGTTTGTGATTTGATCGAGGAAAAACTCGAAGCGGCAAAAAAAGCTTACGAAGGCGTGCTGACTTACAAATCTTTTGAAGAAATGCTTAAAAACCCCGACATCGACATAGTTTCGATAGCCGTTCCCAGCGGTCTCCACGCCGATCTTGCGGTGCAAGCTTTGGAAAGCGGCAAAAACGTCCTCGTGGAAAAGCCGATCGACATAACCGTCGAAAAAGCGAAAAAAATAGAGGAAGCGAGAATCAAAACCGGGAAAAAGGCGGGAGTCATCCACCAAAATAGGTTCAACGCGGTGATGAAGCCCATGAAAGAAGCAGTGGACAGCGGCAAAATCGGCAAATTGATACTCGGCACATTCGCCGTGAAATGGTACAGGGACCAAAATTATTACGACGCAGGCGGCTGGAGGGGCACTTGGGCGATGGACGGCGGCGGATCGTTGATGAACCAAGCGGTGCACACGGTCGATTTGATGCAATGGCTCATGGGGGAAGCCAAGAGCGTCACTTCGATTGCGGGAGTGTACAACCACAAAATAGAAACGGAAGATTTGACCGCTTCTTTGGTCAAGTTCAAGAGCGGGGCGGTGGCGACTTTTGTTTCATCGACTTGTTGCTATCCGGGGCTATGCACCGACATACAGCTGTACGGCGAAAAAGGTTCGATAGAAGTGGACGGGGACTCATTGAAGCTTTGGAAAGTGATGGGTGGCGACGCCCTTGAAGAAAGCGAAATGCTCGAAATTTACGGTTCCGGAAACGGTTCTGCGGCGGCGCTGGATCCCACGCTCATCATGGGTCACGCAGTCCAGGTCGAAGACATAATATCGGCGGTCATGGAAAACCGCCAGCCGCTCGTGGTTCCCGCAGACGCGATGAAGAGCGTAGGCATAATCAACGCGGTTTATGAATCGTCAAGAACAGGGAAAGAAGTCCTTTTGTAAATTAAGGCGAAATTTTGCGGGGATTGATGAATATCATCAATCCCCGCCGTTTTCGTTCCGCCGTTTCAAAGCAGTTCTGCAATCAATGCGCTGTTTTCTTTTGGCGAAAGATACGAAAGCGGAACGTCGAACACCGTTTTTGCGCCGAAATTGCCTTCTTTTGCCATTCGGGCCGCCGCTCTCGCATATGCCGCGAGCACGCTTCCGGTAAATTCCGGGTTGCTGTCGAGTTTCAGGGAAAATTCAATGAAGTGCTTGTTTTCGCCCGTGGAGCCGCTATGCAGCGCGAATCCACCGTGCGGCATTTTCGAGTGGTTGTTTTCCAATTCTTGTTCTGTTATGAAATTCACGGAAGTGTCGTAGTCCGCAAAATAATCAGGCATGGTTTTTATTTCTTCTTCTATTTTTTTTGTATCTGCGCCGTCGTCGGCCACGACATAACATTCCCTTTTCATTTTCTGCCTTGCGGAAAGCTCCGGGTTTGCCCCGCTTTTCGCCGCATTTACCGCATCTTCAATGGGAACCGTGTATTGAACGGCGTTTTTTACCCCTTCGATTTTGCGTATTGCGTAGGAATGTCCCTGGGAGACTCCCCTGCCCCAAAATGTGTAACTTTTTCCATCGGGCAATATCGCCTGCGACATCATGCGGATCATCGAAAAAAGCCCCGGATCCCAGCCCGCTGAAATTATGGCTGTTTTGCAAATTGCCGCCTTGTCAACTTCCAAAAAGTATCCGGGGATTTTGGCGTGGGTGTCGAATGAATCCACGATATTGAACATTCCGGCAAATTTCGGGCCTTGTTCCGGCAAATCCTTTGCCGAACCACCGCAGAGCACCATCACGTCGATGTTATTTTTTTCGGATTCCGCTTCTTCCAAAGCGCAAACCGGAATTCCCGGCGTTTCAATTTGCAATTTGCCCGGATCCCTCCTCGTAAAAACTGCGGCAAGTTCCATGTCGGGACTTGCCGAAATTGCTTTTTCGACTCCTTTGCCGATATTTCCGTACCCTGCTATGCCAATTTTGATTTTCATGCAAAACATCCTTCCTGCTTTTGTTGTTTTTAAATCTATCATTTTTCGATGAAAACGGCTTGCGCTATATTTATTCCGTGATCGGCGCACCGTTCCAAGTCTATTACCATATCGGTGAAAACCACCCCGCCGCGCGGGTCGCATTTTTCGTCTTTCAGGCGCTGTATATGCGATTCGATGCAAAAATCCGCGAGTTCGTCGACTCTGTCTTCAGATTCGTTTAGTTCCGTTACGCGGCCTTCATCGTTTTTGTCGAATATATCTGCAGCTATTTCAATCGTTTTTATCGCTTCTTCGCTGAGTTTTTGCAATTCGCCGATGGCCTCATCCGAAATTTTTACGCCTTTGTCAAAAAACAGCGTATATTCCGCTATGTTTTCGGCATGGCCTCCGATTCTTTCAAAATCCGCCACTATGCGGAGCATCATGCCAGCTTTTTCCATATCCGCAGGAGAAATTTTCAAATTTCGTATCCGCACCAGCCAACCTGTTATTTGGTGATTCAAAAAATCTACCGTTTCTTCGGTTTTCAAAACATTTTCGGCTTTTTCCGAATCTTTTTCGAAAAACGAACCGACGGCCAATTTCAGGTTTTCGATGGCTACCTGCCCCATTCGGTAAACTTCGCGGTGCGCTTGGGGAACCAAAATAGTAGGCGTGGCCAAAACGCTTTGGCTTAAATAAATCAAACTTTTCGCATTCGTGCTTTCATGCTGTTTTTCCGGTATGAATTTGCGGGACAGCCATTCTATTTGTTTGATAAACCCCACAAACATGGCCGTTATGGTGACATTGAAAAAAGTGTGGTACATGGCCAATTGGGTTTTGGGATTGTCCGGCCAAACATTCTCGAAAATCGGCAATACAGATCCGCGGAACACTATAATCAAGGTGCCAAGAGTCAGCGTTCCGAAAACTTTGAACAAAACATACGAAAGCGCAAGCCTCTTGCCTTCGCGGTTGACAGCCAAAGAAGCTATCGCCGCAGTTATGCATGTCCCGATATTGCTGCCCATGGTCAAAAATACCGCCGTATCGAATGTTATGACGTTCTGCCCTATCAAAATCAAAAAAATGACCGTCGCGGCCGAAGAACTCTGGACAATGCAAGTGAAAACAAGGCCTACGAAAAGCGCCGCCACAGGATGGTTAAAAGTCGAAAGCATCATTTGAAAAGTTTCGTTATTGGCGAATTCCCTCAGGGGATTGCCCATGGTAGCCATTCCGAAAAACAGAATTCCGAAACCGAGCAAAATATATCCCGCGTTTTTTACATTTCTCTTTTTAAAAGTCAAAAAAATCAGAAGGCCAATAAATATAAAAAGCGGCGCGTAGGGATCGATTTTCAAAGCGGCGATTTGAGCGGTTATGGTGGTGCCGATGGCGGTGCCCATGCTCACGCTTATAGCTTGCGTAAGGCCCATCAGCCCCGCGTTCACAAAACCCACAAGGATCACAGTCGTGGCGGAAGAACTTTGAATTATCGCAGTCACAAAGGCCCCGACCAAAACCCCGAAAAAACGGTTTGAAGTGGCGCGTTCCAAAATAGTGCGCATTCGGTCGCCCGCCAAATTTTCAAGTCCGTCCGACATTATTTTCATTCCGAACAAAAATAGGCCGAGTCCCCCAAAAATTATGAATATTTGCGTGACAAATTCCCAATTCGAACCATCCATTCGGATATATTCCCTTCAGTCAAAAATCATTTATGATATTTGCAAAGCCCTCCACGCAGCCTGTATAAAAACGGCTCGAAGCACGCGCCGCGTTCATGAAAATTTTCAACTGTTTTGCTGTATTTCATCACCTCGCATACAAACAATGCCGCGCTGTCCACGGATTCGGCCAAACTGTGGCCGCATAGGATCCCCCCCGTCAAAACGCTCGAAAACAAATCTCCCGTCCCATGCATCCTAAATGGCAACAGTTCGATTTCCCTTTCGGCATATTCGCCGTTCTCCGAGAGAATGCAGTTATATAGTTTATCGCCCCGTTCGATTCCGGTGATCACCGCGTTTTTGGCGCCGATGTCGATCAATTTTTCTGCCAATGCCTGTATTTCTCCGCCGCCCGCGGCAAATTTGCCGTAATTTTCGTCGGCCAAAACGCAAGCCTCGGTAAGATTAGGCGTGGCAATGTCCGCTATTGCGACCAAACTTCTCATATTTTCGCACATTTCCGGGGTGTAGAACTTGTATATCTCGCCGTTGTCCCCCATCACCGGGTCGATGACCGCATATTTGGGGGCAAAAGAACCCACAAGTTCCTTGATATATCCGATTTGCGCGGCCGAACCCAAAAATCCGCTGTAAACCGCGTCAAAACTCACCCCGCATTCTTTAAGGTGACTGATAAACCCGGGCATTTGCGCCGTGAAATCGGTAAATTGATAATTGGGAAAATTTGTATTCGCCGAAAAAATTCCGGTCGGTATTGGGCACACTTCGACTCCGCACGCCGATATAACCGGAAGCGCGGTGGCAAGCGAGCATTTTCCGAAACCGCATATGTCGTGCACCGCCGCCACCCTGGGCAGTTTGATTGGCGTGGACTGCATTTGTTCGTTCATTTTAATTTCATTTCCTTACATAATATTTATTTCCTATGCCGGTTCTTCGTCTTCCTCGCCCACTATCTGGTGAGCCATTTCCCTTTGGGCCATCACCAATTTGTAGTATATGCCCTTGGCGTCGAGCAGTTCGTTGTGGGTGCCGTATTCGGCCACTTTGCCCTTGTCCAAAACAAGCAGCCTGTTCGCGTTGCGGAGCGTCGAGAGCCTGTGGGCTATGGCTATCGTGGTGCGATTTTCCGAAAGTTTGTTCAGCGAATCCTGTATCATCTTTTCGGTTTCCGTGTCAAGGGAGGCGGTGGCTTCGTCCAATATCAGTATGCTCGGGTTGTGTATCACCGCCCTCGCTATGGCTACCCTCTGGCGCTCGCCCCCGGACATCGAGTACCCTTTTTCGCCCACCAGCGTGTTGTACCCTTCGGGTAGGTTTACGATGAAATCGTGCGCATTCGCCACCCGGGCCGCCTCTATCACTTCCTCGTCTGAGGCATAGGGTTTCGAGTACCTTATATTCTCCCTCACCGTCCCGGTGAAAAGATGCGTCTCCTGCAAAACCACGCCTATCTGGCTGCGCAGCGCCTCCTGCGATATGTCCTTTATATTCACTCCATCGATTAAAATTTCGCCCTCGTTCACGTCGTACAGGCGCATCAAAAGGTTTATGAGCGTGGTTTTTCCCGAACCGGAGTGCCCCACTATGCCGATCATCTCCCCGGATTTTATGTCAAGGCTCACATTTTCCAAAACAGGGTTGTAGCTTTGATATCCGAATGTGGCTTTGTTTATCGAAATGTCGCCCTCGATCTTTATGTCGATAGGCAGGTCTATGTCGAGTATTTCCGGGGTTTCCTCGAGTATCTCGAAAACTTTGCTCGAAGAGGTGAGAAAGTGCGATATGCTGTTGGGGATGTTGGCAAGCGAAGTCAACGGTCCGTAAACTATGCTCGTATATGCGAAAAACTGGTTGTATTCGCCGATTGTTATCGCGCGGTTGATGACTTTTTGGCCCGCATACCAAATTATGAGGTATGTGCCCGCATTGATCAAAAATGTGATAAAAGGCCAGATTGTCGACCATATCCTCGAAATTATTTCGGATTGATTGGATACCTCGAGGCTTGCGCGGTTGAATTTATCTATTTCTTTGTCTTCCTGCCCGAAACTTTTGACCACTCGAACCCCGTTCAATATATCATGCAGCAAATAATACAAACGCGTGCCCGCCACCCATTGTTTTCTGTTTTTGCCGTGTATATAGTCCCAAAAACGCGTGATTATGAAAATGGCAAACGGTATTGGGACTATGACGAAAAGCGCCGTGATCCAATTCATCACGAACAAAATGACCACCGCGATCGGCAGCGATACGACTTGCCTGAATATGCTCGGGAATTCGCGGATTATGAAAGTCTGCATCGCGCTTGTGTCGCTTGAAACCCTTGTCATCAAATCCCCGGTCGAATGCTTGTGGATGGACGAAAGCGAAAGCGTTTGTATTTTTTCGTAGAGCAGGGTCCTCAGCATGATCAAAAATTTCCCCGAAGCGACCGCGAGCAGCCGTCCTTCCACCACTCCGAGCGATCTCTGCACCAAGTCGATTGCCACGAGCAGCGCGATCCAACTCACGAATCCGCGGATTATCGCATCTATTTCCGACATATTTATGGAAGATTTCGGTACAAAATAGGTATCGGTGATGTGGCGCATGATTATAGGCAGGATAAACTGCATCAATATTCCGACAGTCGCCACGATAAACGGGAAAAACATGGCTAGCCGAAGGCCTTTTGTCATGGCCCACAGCTTCATGTACACTTCTAATTTTTTCATGCAGAACGGACATATCACGGAACCGTAGAGATACGGCCTGCCGCATTCGGGGCAAAATTTTTCGGGGGAATTGTTTACGAGAATTTCCTCGTTTCCCGTTTCGGAGAGCATCTCGCAGGCCTTCACCATCACGGCGTAGCGGGGTAGATTTCTGCCCACGATGAATTGGCATATCAAGGAAGCGCTCCCATTCACCGTGGCGTAAAAGCCCCCGCTGCCGTACATGACTTCCGTCCTGAAATTCGATGAGCCTATTATGTCGTATATTCCGAGCAGTTCGCCGTTCAGTATTTTATACATTTTTTTGTTCGTGAAAGCCACAAAACCTTTTACGAAATTCCCCTCGTGCATATTGAAAGGCAAGCAGTACATGAGTTTTTCCCCTGCGCTCGATTTTTCAAAAATTTCGAGGTCGGGCTGCGGCATTTCGTATAGCAATTTCATAAATACACCAACCCTCTTTACACGTAAATTTCTATTTTTTTGTAGCTGTTCGCATCCAAAGCCGACGGGTCTTTTATTTGGAAACTGTTTCCGTCTATGTCGTTTATGAATATCCTGCCGTCTTCCAGCGCCCTGATATTTGAGAACGGGTTGTTTAAAATAAAAGTCATGCTGCCCGCGTTCGTTTCGGTTTCCCAATATGTATATCCGAATTTTTCCTTGACCGAGGTGATTTTTATGATTTCGGGCGAAAAATATCTTCTGTCGAGTTCGTCTGAAAACAGCTGCCGCTGATCTTCGGGGAAGTCCTTCATGTACCTTATCATGCCGATTTCCTTTCCCCTGCCCATTTTTTTCGAATCGGGTTCCCTTACCGACAAGAATTCGTCGGGATTTGTTATCGGGAAACATCTGAAAATCACTATTCTTTCGAAAGATTCATTCGTTTCGTCCGCGTTTTTAAGCTCGAGGCTGATAAGCCCTCCTTCCGAGCGCTTGAATTTAGCATTTTGGGGCGTGAGCGCGACGGAAACGCGCTCCTTTTCCTGTTCCAATGTTTCATCCGCATTTTTTTCCGGCATTTATTTTCACTCCTTTTCACTCGCCCGCGATGACCCGTTTCATCGCGTCGCTCTGCAGTTTATACAGCTTGTAGTATATCCCCTTGTTTTTTATCAGTTCCACATGGTCGCCGCTTTCCGCGATTTCTCCGTTCTCGATGGCGAACAGGTAATTGCATTCTTTGAGCGTCGAAAGCCTGTGCGCTATAACTATGGTGGTGCGCCCTTTCACCAAGACGTTTATCGCTTCTTGGATCAGCCTTTCGGTTTCGGTGTCCATGGCCGCGGTGGCCTCGTCGAGGATCAATATTTTCGGGTCGAGCAATAGCGCCCTGGCTATCGATATCCTTTGCTGCTCGCCCCCGGACATCGAGCGGCTCCCCGTGCCCACGAGCGTTTCGTAGCCTTCCGGCATATTGGCGATGAAATCGTGGGCGTTGGCCGCTTTCGCCGCCGCTATTATTTCGTCCCTGGTCGCATCCGGCTTCGCGTACCTTATGTTTTCGGCCACCGTCCCCCTGAATATGAATATTTCCTGCGATACTATGGCGATATTTTTCCTGAGAGCCTGTATTTCTATGTTTTTTATGTTGTGCCCGTCTATTTTTATCGAACCGCTGATCACGTCGTACATCCGCGTGATCAAGTTCGCGATAGTCGATTTTCCCGCCCCTGTGTGGCCCACGAGCCCGATATAGTCGCCCTGCTTTATCTTGAAGGACATATTCCTCAGAATCGGGCGGTTGGCCACATAATGGAAGCA
>Ga0082212_10000352_pt1 | contig 67147 bp, 62 predicted proteins | sample TergutNt197P3_FD_71548 | JGI IMG/M metagenome (GOLD analysis project Ga0082212, IMG submission 71548) | Neocapritermes taracua P3 segment gut microbial communities from Petit-Saut dam, French Guiana - Nt197 P3 | ecosystem: Host-associated > Arthropoda: Insects > Digestive system > Gut ... | reverse complement strand
TGGCTCGGGCAGCTGGACTCGAACCAGCGACATACGGATTAACAGTCCGTTGTTCTACCGACTGAACTATGCGCGAAACGCCCGCCCATCTTATAGCTTTTTTTCCCAAAACTCAAGCTTTTTTTTAACATATTGCATAGGGCGCTTTTGAGTGCTAGAATCCTCTCATCCAATAAAACAAAAGAGGAAAAAGTCATGAAGCTTTTGGAAGGCAAGAAAATTCTTATAACCGGCGTCGCTAATGATATGTCCATGGCTTGGGGAATCGCAAAACGCGCTGCGGAAATGGGCGCCGAAATCGCTATGCCTTATGCGATGGGGGCGCTGGAAAAGCGCGTTCGGCCCTTGGCCGAATCCATCGGCGCCCGGTTCGTCCAAGAATGCAATGTCCAGAATGATGAACAGATGGACGCCTTGTTTGCGGAAATAGAAAAGGAGTGGGGCCATCTCGACGGCGTGCTGCATGCGATTGCATTTTCGGACAGATCGGAACTGCAGGGCCGATATGCAGACACCAGCCGCGAGAACTTCAAGAATACCATGGATGTTTCGGTTTTTTCACTAGTTGACCTGACGCGCCGCGCGGCAAAATTAATGAATCGTCACCCCGGCGAAGGCCGGGGCGGCGGGTCCATAGTGACTTTGACTTATTACGGGGGGGAAAAATCAGTCCCGAATTATAATGTTATGGGAGTGGCGAAAAGCGCGCTGGACAGCAGCGTGAGGTACCTTGCGGCGGATTTGGGCAAGGACGGAATCCGCGTGAATGCGATCAGCGCGGGGCCGATAAGAACCCTGGCCAGCAGCGGAGTAGGCGGATTTTCATCTATTTTGGATTTGAACGCGAAAATGACGCCGCTGCGCCGGAATATGACGCTGGATGATGTGTCGGGTGCCGCCGCATACCTTTTTTCCAATCTGTCCGCCGGAGTGACTGGCGAAATCCATCATGTAGATTGCGGATACTCCACCACGGGGATGATTCCTAACGATTTAAAAGAAGCATTGCTGAAAGGTCTGGATTCGGAATAAAAGACTTTTTCCCCCTTGCTTTTGCGGGGGGTATTTTTTACAATTTTGGTATGCCAAAGAAACTAGATTTATTTGCGAAAACGGAACATGACGCGCTGATGAAGTCTCTACGCGAATGGGATATTGCTTATCATACCAAAGACGCGCCGGTTGTGGATGATGCGACTTATGATGTGGCAAAAAGACGCGCGAAAGAGCTGGAAACGGAATATCCCGAACTTGCCGCCGGCAAGAACAGCGTCGCACAAAATGTCGGCGCTCCGGTTAGCCGCGAGTTCAAAAATTATCCGCACAGCATTCCGATGCTTTCCATCAGTGATGTTTTTACCGAAGACGAGGTCACGGACTGGCTGAAAAAGAATCCCGATGAAGTATTTATGGAACCGAAGGTTGATGGGGTATCGTTTTCCGCGCGATATGAGAACGGCATTTTGATTCGCGCGCTAACCCGCGGGAACGGCACGCTTGGCGAAGATATTACGGAAAATATAAAGACAATTGCAGAGGTGCCGCAGAATATTCCCGTCCGCGGCATAATTGAAATCCGCGGAGAAGTCTATCTTTCGCGCGCGGATTTTTTCAAGCTGAACGAGGAGGCGGAAACAACGGGCGCAAAGCCGTTCGCCAATCCGCGGAACGCGGCGGCGGGGTCTTTGCGTCAGCTGGATCCGCGCATAACGGCCCGGCGTCGTCTGCGCGCGTTCGCTTATACTTACGGCGAAGTGTCGACGCGCGACTGGGCGACGCAAAGCGAATTCTTTGACCGCTTGGAAGAATGGGGATTTAAAACCACGCGTGGATGGTGCAAGGTTGCGCAAACCCAAGAAGAAATCCAAGCGCACTATAATCATATGATGGAAATACGCAGCGATATTCCGTTCGACATCGACGGCCTTGTTATAAAAGTAAATGATATCGAAACCCAGGAAAAGCTGGGCGCTACGGCGAATTCGCCGCGTTGGGAAATCGCGTACAAGTTTCCCGCGGCGCGCGGAATCACCGTGTTGCGAGATATAACTATCCAGGTCGGACGCACGGGAGTTTTGACGCCGGTGGCGGAACTGGAACCGATAAATATCGGCGGAGTGGTGGTTTCCCGCGCGACGCTGCATAACGCGGACGAAATCGCGCGCAAGGATTTTCGCATCGGCGACCGAGTGGTCGTTCAACGCGCGGGAGACGTGATTCCGCAGGTTGTGGAAACTCTGGAGCACGCTCCGAACAGCCGTCCGTATCGCTTTCCGACGAAGTGTTCCGTGTGCGGCGCGGATGTGGTGCAAGAGTCCGACAAAGTTGCGCGGCGATGTATAAATGCGCTGTCTTGCCCCGCGCAATTAACAAGAGAGCTGGAGCATTTCGTATCGCGCAAAGGCTTTGATATAGAAGGCTTGGGCAGCAAGCAGATCGAAAAATTCGTAGAACTGGGCTGGTTAAAATCCCCGGCGGATATATGGAAACTAGTCTCGGCTCATGGCGAAGTGCTGCGCCGGATGGACGGGTTCGGGGAAAAGTCGGTCGCAAATCTGGATGCTTCGATACGCGCTCGCAGCAAGATTGATCTACATCGGCTGCTGTTTGCGATCGGAATACCGGAAGTTGGGGAAGCAACCGCGAAATTGCTGGCGCGGGAATTCGGAACGCTGGACGCATTGCGCGCGGCGACCAAAGAAAGACTTACAGAAATCCCAGGCATAGGCGAGGTTATGGCGGACGAGATAACGAAGTTTTTCAATGCTGCCAGCACCGCCGCCGCGCTGGATGAATTATTGACGCATTTGGCCGTAAAAAATCCAACTAACTCAACACCGGGCACCGGGCACTCAACACTTTTTGATAAAAAAATCGTCCTTACCGGCACGCTTGCCCGCCATACGCGCGACAAAGCACGCGAGATTTTGGAAAACCTCGGCGCGAAAGTACAGACAAGCGTAAGCGCGAAGACGGATATAGTGATTGCGGGCGCGGATGCCGGCGGCAAGCTTGACGACGCGCAAAAATTGGGCGTTACGATTTGGGGTGAAGAAGAGTTTGAAAACGCGATAGAAAATTAACAATTAACAGATAACAATTAACAATTTAGGAGCAATATAAACCATTGTCCTTTATAATGGACAACGGTCGATTTATTTCCGTAACTGTTAATTGTTATCTGTTAATTGTTAATTATTCTTCGGCCGGGACTTCGAAAGAAACTTCTTCCACGATGACGGCTTCGTCCGGAGCCTGGATGGTGGATTCTTCGACAGTTTCCACAACGACCACTTCTTCGACGGTGTCGACCGGAGCAGCATCATCGGCACTTGCCACGAACGGCAGCAGTGCGAAAATTCCAATTAAAGCAAGTTTTTTCATCTCCTCTCCTTTGTGATGATGCGTGAATTATAACCAAATTTATGATATAATTCAAGCATGAAAGAAGCCCCGGAAAAAAATATTCCAACAGAGAAAACGGAAGAAAAGAAACCTATTTCTTGGAAATGGCGGGCGCTCGCCTGGCTGATATCCGCGATGCTGCTGGGGCTGGCCGCAATCGCCGCGTATGTCTTGATAGTGTTTTTGCAGATGCCGGGGTTGGATTCCATGCTGCGCGAGACAAGGCCGCCCGCGATAACTTTCATCGATAAAGACGGCTATGAAATACGCAGCTATAATAAGATTATGGGAACGCCGGTATCGGTTGCCGGCTTGCCGCCGCACGTGTGGCAGGCGATAATAGCGATAGAGGACAAGCGTTTTTTCAATCACGGCGCGATAGATTTCAGGGGAACGACGCGCGCGCTGGTTTCCAATCTGCGGGCGGGGCGTATTGCGGCGGGCGGATCGTCGTTGACGCAGCAGGCGGCGAAAAATATCTTCTTGTCGCCGGCCAGGACGGTAAAACGCAAGGTCCAGGAAGTCATACTTTCATACTGGCTGGAAAACAAATTTACGAAAGAGCAGATTTTGGACTTGTATATGAACAGGGTGTCGCTGGTGCGGGGGATGAGGGGAATCGATGCGGCGGCGCGCGACTTGTTTCAAAAGACGGCGAACGAGCTTACGATTGCGGAGTCCGCGCAGATTGCGGCGATGCTGAAGGCCCCTACGGCGTACAGCCCTGTTCGAAATTCGGAAAGGAATATATTGCGGGCAAGGATAATTCTGAAAGAAATGGTGCGCCAGGATTATATAACCTTGGACGCGGCGCGCAAAGCGGCGACAGAATTGTATGCGGTGACGCCGCCGGCCGATACGAATATCTTCAGGTATTGGACGGACTTTGTTAGCGAAGAAATCGCATCGCGTTTGGGGGACGAGATAGACAGCGACCTGCTGGTGTATACTACATTGGATCAGGACTTGCACGAGCATGCAGCGGCCGTGACGCGCCGTCATGTAAGGGAAGCGAAAGACAGCAACGTGGGCCAAGGCGCGGTTGTCGCGATGACGACGGATGGGGCCGTGCGCGCGATGGTGGGCGGAACCAATTACCAGGAATCGCAGTTCAACCGCGCGACCGCCCTGCGCCAGCCCGGAAGCGCGTTCAAGCCTGTGGTGTATCTGGTGGCGCTGGAAAAAGGTATGAGCCCGGACGATATAGTGAATGACAGCCGCTTTGCGATTGGAAATTACAAGCCTAAGAATTACAACGAGAAATATTATGGAGACATAACGCTGACGACGGCGTTTGCAAAAAGCGTGAATTCCGTACCTTTGAAATTGACCGAGAAATACGGGATAAGCGCGGTACTGAAAATGGCGGGGCGCCTGGGCGTGGGGGCAAAGCTAAAGCGCGAGTATTCGACGGTGCTGGGAGCGTGCGAAATGTCGCTGCTGGAATTGACGGCGATGAACGCGGTGATTTGGAACGACGGAAGAACGGTGCGCCCGTACGGGATTGAAAAGATAATGACGCCGTCGGGAAAGACCTTATACGAACGCAATCCGTCACAGCCAGAACAGCTGCTGGATTGGCAGACCGTTGCGGAAATGCATCAGTTGATGGGCGCGGTTATAAAAGCTGGCGGCACTGGCGCGCGCGCCGCGGCGCCGGGCGTACTGGGGGGAAAAACCGGCACCAGCAATGATAATAGGGACGCTTGGTTTGTGGGCGCGGTTGAAGATTTGGTATTGGGCGTCTGGGCGGGAAATGACGACAATTCACCGATGGATAGCAAAATAACCGGCGGCACCGTGCCGGCAGAGATTTTCAAAGATATTGTGAAGTAATATAAACAAAACTCTCGTCAATATTAAAAAAGCGCTGGATTTCGGATGTTTATATGCTATGGTTGCGTTCGTCAAATATCATAAAGACTTACGCGCAATGACTGATAACAACACGCAATCTTCGCAATTTCCCAAGACTTTATTGGGGTTTTATATACGCTATGGCGCACGGCCTTACGCGCGCATCTTGATTTTATGGGCAATAACTTTTATTGCCATGCGTGTCGGGTATGGCGTATTTGGCCCTCTGTCCGAAAGGTGGTTTATACAGTTATTTGAAACGACGATGTTCCCCGGCATGAATTTTGTCGCGTTCGCATTGCCGACGATTTTGCTGATTGTCGGAATAATTCTTGTATGTGATATTTTGGAAGTAACCTCCGCCACATTATCGGGTCGCTGGCAGCCACGGATACAAAATCGCATTTCCGAGGTTTTGAACGATTATGTTCATTCTCAATCCATGTCATATTTCACCGCGCGCATGCCCGGTAAAATCAATACGCAGATAAATTATGTGTCCGGTGGGTTTCGGACATTATGGGATTTTTTATTGATGTTTGCGGCTCTCATAGTCGTGATCGTGAATATGGGATTGGTTCTGGGCATAAATTGGAAGATTGCGGCGATATTAATCGGTACTTTGGCATTTCGCGTTGCATATTCTTGGGCGCGCGTAAAACCTATGAACAAAGCGTCAAAGGATGCGGCGGACTCGTCGTCAACCTTGTCGGGGAAGCTTATAGATAGCGTATCGAATTTTAACATAGTTAAATTGTTTGCCGGCGCGAACTTTGAAAAGAGGCACATGGAAAAGCCGCGGACAGAACAAGTCGGCAAGCGCATATATGCGACTTATATGCAGCGGTGGTTTTGGGCGTTGCCGTCAATTGTTTACACTTTGCTGATGGGCGTGATTTATTATCTATGCGTCGTGCTTTTTGTATCCGGCGAAATGAAAATATCCGAGATAGTGTTTACAATTTCCGTTTATTTCAGCGTCCTCAGCGCTATATCGAATATCGTTCAACGCATTCCTGACGTGGTGGACGTTATCGGAAGCGCGCAAAAGTCTTACGAAGAAATGGTTAAACCGATAGACGTACGAGATGCCCCGGATGCGCCGGCATTGCGTGTGCCTCGTGGGTCGGTGGAATTACGCAGCGTTTCATTCAAATACAAACGCAAAAATGTTCTGGATAACTTTTCTTTGAACATCAAACCGGGCGAAAAGGTTGGGTTGGTCGGCAGTTCCGGTGCGGGCAAGACTACGCTTGTGAATCTGCTTATGCGGTTTTACGACCCGACCAAGGGCGCGATATTTATAGACGGACAGGGTATACGAGAGGTTACGCAGGATTCCTTGCGCGAAAATATCGCGTTCATCCCGCAAGAACCAACTATGTTCAATCGGACCTTGAAAGAAAACATAGGGTATGGCCGCGCGGATGCAAGCGATAAAGAGATCCACAACGCAGCGAAGAAGGCTCAAGCTGACAAGTTTATAATGGACACGGAAAAGAAGTATGACAGCTTGGTCGGCGACCGCGGAATCAAACTGTCCGGCGGCCAGCGCCAGCGCATAGCGATCGCCAGGGCGTTCTTGAAAGACGCGCCGATATTGATATTGGACGAGGCGACCAGCGCTCTGGACTCCGAGACCGAGGCGGCAATCCAGAAATCGTTCGAAGAATTGTCGCATGGCCGCACGACTATTGCGATTGCGCACCGCTTGTCCACGTTGCGCCATATGGACAGGATAGTGGTTATGGAGGACGGGCATATAGCCGAGCAGGGCACGCACCAACAGCTGCTGCGCAAAAAGGGCGGAATATATGCCCGGCTGTGGAAAATGCAATCCGGCGGGTTTTTGCAAAATTAACCATAATTCGCGATGAGGTGTTCCCCTCCTGTGGAGGGGTGCCCCGAAGGGGCGGGGTGGTTTGTGTAATGCGCGAGCATTTATAACAATATACGAACATTACCCGAACTACCCCGGCGCTGATGCGCCACTCCTCCACAGGAGGGGAACACCGCCCCGCCACTATCCCTATATTCCCATTTTTATTTCACTCCTTTTTATGATATAATATTCTATATGAAATTCACAAAGTCTGTTATCTGTGCTCTGTGCTCTATGCTCTGGCTTGCGCCTGCGCAAGCCAACTGGGAATACTATGCTCCGGGCGGGTATTTGGGCGACGACGGAAGCCGGATAACGATTACGGCGCGCGGCGGGATGGCTTTTGGAACGGGCAGGGTCGAGAATGATTTGGGCTCGCTGATACCGGAACCCTATTGGTACGACCCCGACATAGGCGTATTTACGGAGAGTTGGTGCGGCGGGTACCTCCCATGTCTCGAGGCCGGATTTATACCCATCGGCCAGATTAATATTGGGGATTTGCCTGCGGCGAAGAAGTTCCAGCCATTTTCTTTCGCCGGGGGCGTCGCGGTGGGCTTGACTCTGCCGTATTCGCCGCAGTGGCGGCTGGAAGCGTCCTGGGACCGCATAACCAGGTCTGATTACAACGCATTGCCGATGTTCAGGGGCGACGTGGTGTCGACGGAGGGCTATGTGTTAGAAGTGGAATCCACCGGCGTCCAATCCAATGTTACGACGGACGTATATTCCGCGATGGTCTATTACGATTTCTTCGACGGGCTGTACAAGCCGTTAAAGGCGTTTATCCCGTATCTAGGTTTTGGTTTGGGTTATGCGGATTCAACGACGGTGCTGAATCTGATCGACCTTTACGGGGACTTGTCCGACCAGGCGTCGATGCAGGATTTCGGCGAGGATTTGGGAACGGGAGTGCTTACTTTTTACACTTCCAAAACTTCGACCAATAATGTGGCTCTGTCGGGAGCGGTGGGCTTTTCATACGGCCTGGCGGAAAGTATATTTTTGGATTTGAGTTTCAGGCTGATGTGGATACCGCAAATCAAGTGGGCGCTTAATAACGAGCCTGTGGAGAGCGTGACGGGATACAAGACCAAGGACATTTTCAGCGCGCATAACGTGTTTTACGGCACCGCGATGGTCGGGGTCAGGTTTGAATTTTAATCCCCTATACCCCGTATTTTCCACGCTTGATGGGCCTGTATGAAATCGCTTCTGCCAGATCGGGCATTTCGACCGCATCGCTTCCGCGCAAGTCCGCGATAGTGCGCGCGATGCGTTTTATGCGTTGGTATCCGCGCGCAGACATTCCCATTTTCTCGGCGGCATTGTTCAGAAATTCGGTCAGTTCGGTATTCAACGCAACGGCCGCGTCAAGTTCTTTTCCATCCAGATGAGCGTTCATTTTTCCTTGGCGGTGCAACTGCTTTTCACGCGCGGCGACAACGCGCGCACGAACAGTCGCGCTGGATTCGCGCGCCCCGGCCTCCGCCGGGGTGACGGCCGACATTTCCCAAGGATTCACCGCATCCACATCGACATGCAAATCTATGCGATCCAACAGAGGCCCGGAAATTTTATTCTGATATGCTTCAGCGCAGCGGGGAGCTTTGCTGCAAGCCAGGGCCGCATTGCCAAGATGCCCGCAAGGGCAAGGGTTCATCGCCGCAATCAGCTGAAAGCGCGCGGGATAGGCCACGGTGCGCTTTGCCCGCGAAATCATAATTTTACCCAGCTCCATCGGCTGGCGCAGAATTTCCAGGGTGCCGCGTTGGAACTCGGGCAGCTCGTCCAAGAATAGAATCCCGGAATGGGCCAGCGAAATCTCGCCGGGCTTTGCGTCCGCTCCTCCGCCCGCCAGCGCGACCGCGCTGGCCGTATGATGCACGCTGCGGAACGGGCGCACCGAGACCAAGGATTGCGCGTTCAATTGCCCCGCGACCGAATAAATCATTGATGCTTCCAGAATTTCGCCGGGGGTCATCTCCGGCAGAATTCCGGCCAAGCGCGACGCCAGCATAGTTTTACCCGAGCCGGGCGGTCCGACCATCAGCATTGCGTGCCCGCCTGCAGCCGCGATTTCCAAGGCTCGTTTAGCGGCCGCCTGGCCGTGCACTTCTGATAAATCTCCCGCTGCCGCGGCATTATGTTTTGGCGTCATTGCGCTTGGCACGGGCAGAACCTGCGTTCCGCGAAAATGGTTTATAAGGTCCAGAATATGCGCGGGCGCCAGAATGTCCGTGTGTCCGGCCCAACGCGCTTCGGGCCCGTTTTCCGCGGGACAGATAATGCCAAGTCCGTTTTTGTTCGCCCAAACGCTGGCGGGCAGAATGCCGTTTGATTTTTGAATCGCGCCGTTCAGGCCTATCTCGCCCATTATCACATACTTTGAAAGAGCCTCTTCTGGCAAGATTCCCATGGCGCATAAAATTCCGCAAAGTATCGGCAGATCGAAATGCGAGCCGGATTTTTCAACGTCGCTGGGCGCAAGATTCACGGTAAGTTTCTTACTGGGCATGGAAAGGTTCAGCGCTATCATGGCGTTGCGCACGCGCTCGGCGGACTCTTTGACCGCGCGGTCGGCAAGTCCGATTATGTTGAATTCTTGCTTGCCCATTCCGCCCAGCTGAACCTGAACTTCTATGCGCGTTGCATCCAGCCCGTTAAAAATCAAAGAGTTCAAAGAAATCATTCCTACATCCGATTATAACGCGGGAATAATAAAGCTTGCGCGGATTTAATTCAAGGGCTAAAATGCCGGCGAAATATAAAGAGGATCATAAATGGCAAAGAAATATACATCCACGACGCGCGAATGGGTCAATACTTTATTTTGGGCGGGGCTTATCGCGATAATTTTCCGCAGCCTACTGCTAGAGCCTTTTAATATCCCGTCCGGCAGCATGATTCCGACATTGCATGTAGGCGACCATATATTCATCCAGAAATGGTCGTACGGATACAGCAGGTATAGCTTTCCGTTCGGCAGCTGGCGCCTGTGGAACGGTCGGTTTATGGCGTCCGAGCCAAAGGTGGGCGACGTCATAGTCTTCCGCAACCCGGTGAATGAATCGCTGGATTATGTGAAAAGATTGATAGGCAAGCCGGGCGACACGGTGCAGATGATAAACGGCCGGCTGTATATAAACGGGCAGCAGGCAGAACGCGAAAACCCGCGCCGCTATATAATCGCGCACTTGCCGACCGATATCCGCAGCGTGGGATTCTATAAGGGCGATATTTCTATTAAAGGCAATAAGCTGTTCATAGACAACCAGCCCGCGAACTTTAACTATACGATAGAGTACAAAACGCGCAGAGAATGCATGATGTCGCCGATTTGCGCCGAGGGCGGAATTGATGAGCTGACCGAATGGACGGAAGTACTGCCCGATGGCACCAGACATCAGATTATAGAACGCAGCGACAACGAAAGATATGATAACACGCAGTTATTCAAGGTGCCCGAAGGATACTATTTCTTTATGGGCGACGACCGCGACTGGTCCGCGGACAGCCGTTCTGAAATGGGCATGGTTCCAAGGGATAATATAATGGGCAAAGTCTGGTTCGTGTGGTACAGCCACAATTACTATTCATGGATGCCGCTGGTGTGGAACTGGCTGGATAAGATGAGATGGGACAGATTTGGTCTGGGTATCAAATGAAGAAGTTAAGATACAAATTCGTGGATGAAAAGTTGTTCGCGCTGGCGCTGACGCAGAGCGGCGCGGATGCGGTTAATAATAACGAGCGTCTGGAATTCATCGGCGACCGCGTACTGGGCCTGTCCGTTGCCGCGCTGCTGTACGAAATGTTTCCATCGGAGACAGAGGGAGACCTTGCGCGGCGCCATGCAGTATTGGTCTCTACCGAAACACTGGCCGAGGTTGCGAAAGAGCTGGGCTTTGATAAAAAAATCCGGCACGGACATATGACCGCTGGCAAGATGAATCACATCGCGGCAAACGCGATGGAATCGGTCTTGGGCGCGATATTTCTGGACGGCGGATTTCCAGCGGCCAGCGCGGAAGTGACGCGAATCTGGCGCGACCTGGCGGCAAGGGATGCGATTCCGCCAAAAGATTCCAAAACGGCGTTGCAGGAATTCGTGCAGAAGAACGGCGGCGGCGCGCTGCCGGAATATGAATTTATTGACGAGGACGGAAAATCGCACAGCCCTGTGTTCAAAGTACGCGTATCTGCGCTGGGGCAAAGCGCATTGGGGTCGGGCGCGTCAAAAAAATCCGCCACCTCGGCCGCCGCAACGGAACTCCTTAAAATTTTACAGTAATAAACTATATCGGCGGAGTCGCGGTTCCCCTCCTGTGGAGGGGTGCCCCGAAGGGGCGGGGTGGTTCTTGTAATCTATGAACATTAAACAAACCACCCCGTCTGCTCACTTCGTTCGCATCCACCCCTCCACAGGAGGGGAATACCTTACCTTGAAATAAAATTCTCCGGCGGAACAAATAATCCGTTCAGATAAATGCCATAGTGCAAGTGCGGGCCGGTGGACCGCCCCGTATTTCCGGTTTTTGCGACAAGACACCCGGCGCCGACCGCTTCGCCTTGGCGCACTATGCTGTTGTCCGACAAGTGGCAGTAAAGGGTCGAAAAGCCCTCGCCGTGCTTTATAATGACGCCTTTGCCGCAGGCAGAGTCCTGAAACACGCGCTCTGCGGTTCCGCTTGCGGGCGAAAAGATCAGCGTGCCCTGTGGGGCGGCAAAATCGATGCCGTTATGGTCGCGAACCTTACCGTCCACGGGATTCTTTCTGGCCGGCTGAAAGCCGGATGTAATCCGCGGCGCGCCCAATAAAGGCAGCCCCAGCGGTATAGTCTGCAGATTCGGAATCGCCGAATTCAGGGGCTGGCATCGCGCCGCCGCCGTTGGCGTTGTTGGTGCCGGTGTAAGTGTCGGTGCGGTTGTCACGTTCGGTTGCTGTGCATATTCTTGCGCCGACCCCGACACCTCTGGGTGCAAGGCGCGGTAATCAGCTATTTTTTGCTGAGTTATGGCGATGTCGCGCTCCAGACGCCGGGCTTCGGTGTCGATATTCATTCCCTGATAAGCGCATCCGGATACGCAATTGCCGTTGGCGTCGTATTGGGTTTCGAACGGAGCGTAGCCCTCACGCATTGCGGCAACCCGCTCGGTGAATGAGTAATCGAATTTCGATTCCGGAAAGCCCGCCGCGCGCAACGTGGTGTCTTGTTGTACTGCCGGAAAATCAACGGCCAAGGCTCCGCCGAAAAACAAGCAATAAAAAGCAGCGAGAAAAACTCGTTTCATACTTTTATTATATAATAAATCCGCTTTAAAATAAACTGGACTTTTGAAAATTGGTGTCTTACACTTCCCTTGTGCCTAAGTTCAACGATTTTGATATGAAGGAATGGCGCCTTCTCTCCGACATAGAAACGGACAGCCTGTGGCTGATTGATAGGCGCGACAACTCCGGAAAACACGAAGGCGGATACCACGGAAATTTCATACCGCAAATCCCGCGCCAGTTTATAAAAAGATTTACCAAGCCCGGCGATACGGTGCTTGACCCGTTTATGGGCGGCGGAACCACGGCTTACGAGTGCGAAACATTGGGTCGGAATTTCATCGGGATCGATATAAAACAGGATATAGTTGATTATGTAGGACAAAGGCTGCTGGGTCAGCCGTCTTTGCCATTGGACGGCCCGAAGAATACTTTTTCATTGCTTCTGACGGGGGACAGCACGGCGCCGGAAATGTACGACCTGGTGCGCGAAGGATTGGCCCATGAGGCCCGCGAGAAAGTCCAGCTAGTGATACTTCATCCGCCTTATTTCGATATATTGAAGTTCAGCGATGCGCCGTCGGATTTATCCAACGCGAAGACATTGGCGGACTTTGTGGAAAAATTCGGCCAAGTGGTCAGAAATTGTATGGAAGTGCTGGAGGACGACCGGCATCTGGCGGTGGTGATAGGGGATAAGTACGCGCGGGGCCGGTGGCTGCCATTGGGTTTCTATTGCATGCAGGAGTGCATGAACGCGGGGCTGACGCTGAAGAGCATAGTGGTCAAGAATATGGACGGTTCGCGGGCGAAACAGGGGAAAACCGATATTTGGCGCTATCGCGCACTGTCATCTGACTATTACGTGTTTAAACACGAGTATATATTGTTGTTTAAGAAATAAAAGTAATTTTTGGTGGCTTGCCGGTCCCCCTTCGCCAAGGCTTCGGGCGACACTACTTCGCGTTGCACTGCTCCGCATTTCGCGTGGCTTGCCACACGAAGCGTCGCAGACGCGAAGTGTGGTGCCGGTTGTCGGACTCGAACCAACTACCTGCTGATTACAAATCAGCCGCTCTACCAGATGAGCTAAACCGGCAACTGGGCAATTATACATACCCAGCGGCAAAACGCAACCCAATTTTATTTTTCTTGATTTGTGGAACCGCATATAGCACAATGCCGAAAGGTTCGGCGTCGCCGAGCTGCAACAAGCATAAAAAAAGGTAAAGTTATGCGTACAGGTAAAGTAAAATGGTACAACGGCAAAAAGTGTTTCGGGTTTATTTCTCCGGATACTGCTAACGAGGCCGGAAACAAGGAAGACGTGTTCGTTCATTCGTCCGCATTGCGCGCGGCGGACATCAGGTTCCTGAACGAAAACGACGTAGTGGAGTTTGATGATGAAGTCCGCAACGGCAAGCTGTCGGTCACGACTTTGAAATTGGTCCAGCGCGACGAGGCAAGCGCCAAGGCGTTTCAAGATCGCCGTTCGTCTTTCGGGGACCGCGGGGATCGTGGAAACCGTGGCGACCGCGACGGAAACCGCGGATACGGCGACCGCCGCCCGCGCCGCGATGACGGCGATAAAAAATCCGGCTGGGGTTTTTGGAAGAAAGCGTCCTAAGAATTTGCGCAGTAAATTCTTATAAAAAAATCCGCCGTTCGGCGGATTTTTTATTCTTCGATTTCCGTGTCAGAATCGGCCATGCCGCGCTTTTCCTTCCAGAAGACTTTCAGTTCTTCCTTGGTGATGCAGCCGTCGCCGTCCAGATCCGCCTGAAGCATTTTTTCAACCATCGCCGGGCGGTTTATTTTGGACAAGTCCAGACAGCCGTCCACGAACGTGGCTTTATTCATGCGCTTGCCCTCAAAGCCCTTGTGGTGGCAGGTGCATTTGCATACCGCGAAGCCCGCCGCGAAAACGATAATCAGGATTATCAGCTTTTTCCAGAAATGCCCGCCGTGGCATCCGCATCCGCAGGTTGGCGCGGCCGGCATCGTTGCCGCCACAGGCGCCTTGCCCGCCGGAGCTTTAGCGTGGACGGTTTTTTTAGTTGTTTTTTTCATTGGCATTTTATTTCCTCCTAGTTTGGTAAGAATATTATATTAGAAAATACAAGAGTTCGCAAGGAGAAAAGTACAGATGGAATATTTTCCGTTATCGCGAACAACAAAAAAACCGCCCGATCGGGCGGTTTTTTTAAAAATACGATGCTATTAATTCAGCGCATCTTTCAAGGCTTTGCCAGCTTTGAACTTCGGCTGGGTCGACGCCGGGATTTTGATGGCGGCGCCGGTCTGCGGGTTGCGGCCGGTGGTCGCTTTGCGCTTTGCGGTTGTAAAGGTGCCGAATCCGACCAGGCGGACTTCGCCTTTCTTTTTCAGAACTTTGGTGACGGTGTTGAGGAACGCATCCAAAAATTCGCCGGTCATCGCTTTGGTCGCGCCGGTTTCGTTAGCAATCGCTTCGATCAATTCCATTTTGTTCATATTTTTCTCCTTTAGAAGGGTTGATTCCTACCTTGCATCTGCTTGGTATGCTTAAATAATAGAAGAATTTGCGAGAAAAGGTCAAGGGCTTTTTTAAGGCGCTATGGATACCGCCTCGGCGCGCACCGGACGGGATGCGGGATTATTGGATTCGCACAGTACGAAATCTCCGGTCGCCCCGCGCAGATTCACACGCCGAAAGTGGTTCGGACTGTGCATCAGCAGCGTGATGATTATCGTTATCCAGAACAGAGTTTTCCCCAGAAACATAATGCTTTGCCAGTTTTTCTCCACAAACTTATCCTGCAGCAGGTTCTGATACAGCGCCCAGCCCAGCATCGCGATCCATATCATGAAAACGAAGAAGAAAACGATAGTCAGCGAGCCCTGGATATAAGATAGCTGTTGCGCGATCAGGTCAAAGGTCTCGTTCGCCTCCGGGCAGACGAACAGGGCGATGTTAAGGGCCGAATCGGGGAGATTGTGAATCGGCGCGGTGGGGAAAATATGCAGCCCGAAACTGGACGCGACAATAATCGCGATAATGGCGAGAATGGGAAACATCAATCCAGGCTTCATAGTTGAATTATAGCATAAAAGATAGGAAGTAGAAAGTAGGAAGTAGGAGGTAGGAAGTAGGAAGTAGGAGGTTATAAATATGATGTCCATTATAACGAATATAACGAACAAAGCATTTTATACTTATCATACTAGTATGGTAAAGATTACTATCGGCCCTTTTATACCTCCTACCTCCTACCTCCTACCTCCTACTTCCTACTTCCTACCTCCTACTTCCTACTTCCTACCTCCTACCTCCTACTTCCTACTTTCTACTTGCTACTTGAAATTTGTTGTTTTAAAATCGCGGAACAATAAAAGGTAAAGAAAAATGACAGCAAACGAACTGCGGCAGCTTTTTATAAATTTTTTCATCGAACGCGGACATAAACAAATCCCGTCGGCATCCTTGATGCCGGAAAACGATCCGTCAGTACTTTTCACGACGGCTGGCATGCATCCGCTGCTGCCGTATCTTTTGGGAGAAAAACACCCGTTGGGGCGCCGTTTGGTCGATTTTCAAAAGTGCCTGCGCACGGGCGATATCGACGAAGTCGGCGATGCCAGTCATTTGACCTTCTTTGAAATGCTGGGCAATTGGTCTCTGGGGGACTATTTCAAGAAAGAATCCATCGCGTTCAGCCACGAGTTTTTGACGCAAATCCTGAAAATCCCGCAGGAAAGAATAACCGTGACTTGCTTTGCCGGGGACCAGGACGCTCCGCGCGATAACGAGGCGGCGGACGCTTGGCGCGCGCTGGGCTATCCGGACGAGCGTATTTTCTTTTATCCGAAAAAAGAAAACTGGTGGGGGCTGGTAACCGGGCCTTGCGGACCGGACACAGAGATATTTTATGACAACGGCCAACCAAAGTGCGGACCTGATTGCGGCCCGGCGTGCAACTGCGGCAAATATTTGGAAATCTGGAATAATGTCTTTATGCAGTATAACAAGGACAAGGAAGGCAAGTATACCCCCCTGTCACAGCAAAATGTTGATACGGGAATGGGATTGGAACGCACGCTCTGCGTGATGAACGGCGTGGCCAGTGTTTTCGAGACGGAGTTGTTTCAGCCGATTATTAAAAAAATAGAAGAGATGACGGGAACTAAATATGCCCAGCCTAATATCAAAGCATACAGAATCGTTGCCGACCACCTTCGGGCTTCGACGTTTATACTTGGCGACGACAAGGGGATTATGCCGTCGAATGTGGATCAAGGCTATATATTGCGCCGTCTGATTCGCAGGGCGTATCGGTATCTGAGCGGGCTGGGCGCTCCGGCAAAGGCTATGTCGGCGGTGGCGCAGGTTGTGGTCGATAATTATAGGGACGTATATCCGGAATTGGAACGCAACCGGGAATTCATAATAAAGAACCTGAATCGCGAGGAAGAATTGTTCGGACGGGCATTGGACGCTGGGATGAAAATCGCAACGAAATACTTGGACGCGGCGACGGATAAAAAGCTGGCGGCGGCGGACGCGTTCCGGCTTTATGATACTTACGGCTTTCCGCTGGAATTCACGCAGGAACTGGCGACCGAGCGCGGTGTCAAAGTCGATACGGACGGCTTTCATCGTTTATATGCAGAGCATCAGGAAAAATCCAGGGCAGGGGCGGAAAATAAGTTTAAAGGAGGCCTGGCCGATAACAGCGAGGAAACGACAAAGCTGCATACCGCGGCGCATTTGTTACAGGCGGCATTGCGCAGGGTCTTGGGCGATACGGTTTTTCAAAAAGGCGCGAATATCACGGCCGAGCGCCTTCGTTTTGACTTTTCGTTCGATCGGCGCATGGAACCCGCAGAGCTGGCACAAGTGGAACAAATAGTTAATGAAGCAATCGCGGCCGGATTGCCGGTGATGTGCGAAGAAATGACGGTCGCGGATGCCAAGGCGGCGGGTGCTATGGGAGTGTTTGAAAGCAAATATGGCGAGCTGGTAAAAGTTTATACGATAGGCGATTATTCGAAAGAAATCTGCGGCGGTCCGCATGCTGCGAATACGGCCGACTTGGGCAAATTCAAAATCCAAAAAGAAGAATCCAGCGCCGCCGGCGTCCGCCGTATAAAAGCGACGATTGGCTGATTGTGGGGGCGGAATTCCGTCCCTCTTGACACAGCTTCGAATGAATGGTAGAATTGCATTCGTACCGCCCAGGGCGGAGATTCACTACAAATAAATTTCCTAAACTCAATTTGTTTGTTTATTCGCAATGAATTTCCCGCTTTGGGTAATGTTCAATACCAAAAAAGGAAAAATATAAAATGGTAAAACTTAAAAAACAGAAAAACGAGAACGACAAAATAGCCAACTTGCCGTTCTTGCATAACGGCGATTATGACACGGAAGACGATGTGGATATTACGGATCCTTTTTCGGATGACGGCAAGGGTGTGGCGATTGCCGCCGCCGATGCTGCTATCGCCAAAGGAAAAACTAAAAACTCTAAAACCGGGGAATCAAATCGTAAATCGCAAATCGTAAATCAAAAATCCGACGACCCCGACGATGTGATTTACTTCTTCGCTATGGGCGGGCTGGAACACGTCGGCCAGAATATGTACGTCTATAAGTACAAGGGCAAGTACCTGATCGTCGATTGCGGAATGGGATTCTTGGACGCGGATGTCGGCGGCGAGGACGTGAAGTACAGCGACACGGAGTACTTGGAAAAGCGCAAGAAAGATATAGTCGGAATAGTTATCACTCATGGACACGAAGACCATGTCGGCGCGCTTAAATATATCTGGCCCAAGTTCAAGTGCCCGATTTATTGCACTCGGTTCGTGGCAAAATTCATGAAGCGGACATTCGACGGGCTGGAAATCGATTACAAGCCAAGCGACTTCGTTGTCATAGACCACGAAGGCTCCCAGTTCAAAGTCGGCCCGTTCGATATAGAAAACTTTCACGTCAGCCATTCGATACCCGAAGCGCAGATGCTGGTGATAAAAACCGGCGCGGGAAAAATACTGCATACCGGCGACTGGACCTTTAACGACGGGATTCCGATCGAAAGCCCGACGAATTACGCCAGATTGCGCGAGATAGGCAGCGATCCGGACTTGCTGGCTTGCGTCAATGATTCGACGGAAATCACGCGCCAACCCGTCCAGACGACGGAGCTGGAGGTCGCCGAGACTCTGGAAGATATAATGAAGAATGCTCCAGGGCGGGTGCTGGTCACCGGATACTCGCGCAGTATGGCGCGCATGGACGGATTCACAAAGGCGGCATTGGCCGCCGGCCGCGTGCCTTGCATAAAGGAGCGCAGCAACCCCAAACCCGTGCCGTTCGTGGGCTTGCCGGAATTTCGCGAGCTGGGGATAGAGCTGGGCTATGTGCCAAAAGATATAATGCTGCACAGCGAGGTCAAGGACTTGCCGGCCGAAAAGCAGGCGATATACCTGACTGGCTCGCAGGGCGAGAAATACGCCATGCTGACGCGCCTTTGCCGCGGACATGTAAAAGAGCTGAAGCTGATGCCGACGGATACCGTGGTGTTCAGCGCGATTATAATCCCCAGCCGGGAATCGGCGGTATCGTTCTTGTATAACAAGCTGGCGAAAATGGGCATTACTACGAAGACCATTTTCGACACGGCGAAATTGCACGCGAACGGACACGCGGGCCGGCCGGAATATGAAAAGTTCTATGACATAGTCCATCCGCAGGTAATCATCCCTATGCATGGCGAATACGTTACGGAAATGTTGAACGCGAAGATGGCGATGGAGCGCGGCGGGGCCAAGTCGATGATGCTGGTGCATAACGGCGACATCGTGGCGCTGCGCAAGGGCGAAGAGCCGTATGTGACGGAAAGCTTCAAGGCCGGGTTTATAGTGATGGAAGGCGAAACGGAGCGCAGCGGCGACGATCCGGTGCTGAAAACCCGGAAAAAGCTTTCGACCGAAGGAGCGGTGTTCGTGACCTTGTCGGTGGATAAAAGGGGATACCTGAAAGACGTGCCCGAGGTCTCCAGCGCGGGATTGTTCGAATCCGACGCTACGGGCTACGCGAAGCGCCAAATCCAAATCGAAATCACGAATCTGATAAAGGACCTGGGCAAAGGGGAGCGAAAATCGCAGGATGCATTGCGGCAATCCGTTGATGCGGCGGTAAAAAAGGTCATCCGTCCGATGCTGGGCGATCGCAAAAGCCCGTCAATCCACGTGCATTTTGTGATGAAATAAATGGATTGTTGGTTTATGGGGGCGGGTTTTCCCGCCCCTGTAATTATCTCCCAAAATAAATCTTGACAACTCCAAAATTTGCGCTATATTTCTGTCAACCCTAAAGGAGTTATCTATGAAGAAAGTTATCTTATCTGCAGTATTTGCTGGAATTATGGGCACTGCGGCTGCCAGTGACGGGGCTTGGGATTATTCCACGCCTGATTATCGCGGCGGCTATTATCCGGTTCGCGAAGTTCGCGAAGCCAACCCTGCTTGGAACGTTCCTTGCAAAAAGAACTGCGGCCAACAGGTCCGTGTGAAGACTCATACTGAAATCACGGAACATTATCAAGTGTACCAGCCGGTTCTGATTTACGAGCCGCGCGGAACCATGACCGAAACCCGCATAGTGCGCGAATGCAAGAAACCTTGCGTTTCGTATTAATAGTAAGGGCACATAATTGTGCCCTTTTTCTTGACTTCCGCAAAAATTCCCTGTAATATACGCCCCGCTGGCGCGCCAGAACTGATTAAGCAATGATGTCTTTTGGTCTCATTCGCGATAAGGATTCTGCAATTATGCCGGCACCGAAAAACCAAAAGGATAAAAAATGGCACGTGACGGCGCGAAGCGCAGCACAAGAAAATTGAAGATCTCCCGCCGCTTGGGCGTGAATCTGTGGGGTCAGGCGAAGTCTCCGTTTAATAAAAGAAAATACAAGCCGGGCCAGCATGGTCCGACCAGCCGCGGCGGAAATAACTCCGACTATGCGAAACAGCATAGGGCAAAGCAGATGTTAAAGGGCTATTACGGCAACATCGGCGAAAAGAAATTCCATAAATACTATGATGAAGCCAATAATATGAAAGGCAACGCTTCCGAGAATCTGATCGGATTGCTGGAGCGCCGCCTGGACGCGGTGATATATCGCGCGAAATTGGCGCCGACGGTGTTCAGCGCGCGCCAGTTGGTCAGTCACGGACATGTATTGGTGAATGGAAAGAGAGTGAAAATCTCGTCTTACCAGGTAAAGCCAGGCGATGAGATTACTGTCGGCGAAAAAGCGAAGCAAATGCCGCTGGTGGTGCTTGCGCTGGAGTCGGCGGAAAGACCGTTTGCGGACTATGTGAAAGTAGACAGCACGAACTTCGTCGCGACATTCGTACGCATTCCGGAGTTGTCGGACGTTCCGTACCCGGTGCAAATGCAACCGGAACTGGTCGTTGAATTCTATTCCAGATAAAAAATCCCGCGAAAGCGGGATTTTTTATTTGTATTTGCCCAGGATTGTTTCGTTAACGTGATTGTACCATGCCAATGCATCCGGGTTCCTCATATCGACCAGCATGTTCTCTTCCTCGTATTCATCTGGGTCAAACCTGGGGTTTGTATGGCACACATACAAAACGTATTCGTGGTCGCCAAATGCGTGGCATACCGGTCCGCGCAGGTCATAAACATCGCATTCGTATTTTCCGTCAACGGTTGGGCGCAGAAACTGACATTTGCCCAATGCAAAGGATTTAGCTTCGTAATAAAACGAGTCACCTTCGGCATCCATGGCATGAATCCATTTCAGACCTGGATATCGTGCAGAAATCGCGTCCTTTTGACGGGTATTAAATATCACGGCTTCTTGACAGCATTTACCGCATTGCGCACAAGACCATTTTGTTTCTGGCATTATTAATGTCTCTTTCGGGGAATAATACCATGTCAGTGGCGTTTGTCAATATGTCTTGCAAATAAAAAATCCGCCAAATGGCGGGATTTTTTATTTCAACTTCTTTGTCCATTCATTATCGGGGAAGTTCAACTTTAACATCTCGGCGTATCCTGCGGCTTGTTCGGACATGCCGATGGCGGTATAAGCCTCGGTCAGTCTGAACATAGCTTCCGCCGTCATAACGGTTTCCTGGCCTCCGGTGACGATCGATTGCAAGCGGTTAATAGCGCTGGTCCAGTTTTTCTTATTCATATCGCGGCGCGCCGAATACATTACCTTGCCGGCGATATAGTTTTTCAGAATCATGATTTTATTGCGCGCGTTTTCGGCATACGGGGAGTTCGGGAATCGGGTAACCAGTTGCTGGAAAGTGTTCAGCGCGTATGCGGACATTCCGGGCTCGCGGCGTACATCGGACACTTGGCGGTAATAGCTCATTCCGCGCAGGTACAGGACATACGCGACATCGTTGTGTCCCGGGTGAAAGCGCATAAAGCGGTCGGTCGTCAGCAAAGTGCCTGCGAAATCGCCGTCCAGGTATTGCGAATAAGCCGCCATAATCAGGGCGTCGGACGCCCAAGGGCTTGCTGGGAATTGCGATTCCGCTTTGATGAATTCCTCGGCGGCTTGCTTATAGTTTTCTTTATTGAACTTCGCATAAGCGGTTTCATAAATTTCCGGCAAGGTCTTCTCGGGCTCCGTCGATGTCCCGCCGCACCCGGCAAGCACCGCCGCCAACATTGATAACATCACAAATTTTTTCATAGATTTTCCTTCGTGTTTGGAAGTATAATCTCTTTCGTGAAGCTTGGCAAACATATTTTCAAAGTAGGGGGCTGGACGGCGGTCAGCCGCATCCTGGGTTTCGTGCGCGACGTTCTGATTGCTAACGTGCTGGGGGCGGGGCGCCTGTCCGATATTTTTCTTGCGGCGTTTAAATTGCCGAATCTATTCCGCGATCTGTTGGGAGAAGGCGCGCTGTCCGCGGTATTCGTGCCGATGTTTGCACAGCAGAGAAAAGGCGACGAAAACGCCGCGGGACGTTTCGCCAATAATTTCTTTTCTTGGCTGATGGCGGTTTTGCTGGGGATTACGATTATCGGCTTGATAGCGATGCCGATTATAATCTGGATTCTGGCGCCGGGATTCGCGGACGATCCGGGCAAGATGCAGATGACGGTGGAAATCGGCCGCTGGCTGTTCTTGTATTTGATTTTCATATGCGGGTCGGCATTTCTGGGCAGTATATTGAACGCTTTTTCCGAATTCGCCCTGGTCGCGAGCATGCCCGTGCTGTTCAATTTGTTTTCTATCGGGGCGCTGGTGCTTGCCATGCGCCTGAATGCGGAAACCGGCACGCTGTATATCCTGTCCGCGGCGGTGGTGCTGTCGGGAGTGGTCCAAATGTCGGTCTTGTGGGGGCGGCTGCGCGCGCGAAAGTTCGGGCTGCGGCTGATGCGCCCGAAATGGAACGGTCAGATAAGGACGGCATTCCGACGTCTGGGCGTGGGGCTGGTGGGCAGCGGATTTTATCAGTTGAATATAATCATCGGGACTATGGTCGCGTCCTTTCAAGCCGGCGCGGTTACCTGGCTTTTCTATTCCGACCGGATGGTGCAGCTGCCGTTTGCCATCATAGGGCTTGCGGCGGGGACGGTGCTGCTGACCAGCATTTCGAATGCGCTGGCGGAAAAAAATATGACGCGTGTGTATGTCCAGCAGAACGCGGCGATGAGGCAAAGCCTGATGCTGACGCTGCCTTGTATGGCAGGGTTGATAGCATTGGCGAAGCCGATAATGCAGTTTTTGTTCGAGCATGGCGCCTGGACTCATGAAAGCACATTGGCGGTTGCGGCGGCGATTATGATACAAGCGCTGGTTCTGCCGGTAATGACGACAAGTCAGATTTATTCCAAAACTCTGTACGCGGCGCAAGATGTAAAGACTCCGGTGCGAACTTCGGTGATTGGGCTGATTGTATCCAGCGGGCTGTATCTGGGTCTGTTCGCGTTCATTGGGTATCTTGCGATTCCTGTCGGGATCGTGGTCGGGGGCTATGTGAAGAACCTGTTGCTGCTGCGCGAATGCCGCAAACGGGATTTGTTCAGGATTCTGCCGGGAACCAAGCGCGCGGTGGCGGGCTTTGCGGTGCTTTCCGCCGTTCTGGCGGTCGGGATCTGGTTTGTTCCGATCGATAATATCTTCAAGCTGTTCGCGGCAATCGGAATGTATGGGATTTTATATCTTCCGTGCGCGTGGATTATTAATAAAAGTAGCAAGTAGAAAGTAGGAAGTAGGGGGTATATATTTTCTACTTTCTACTTGCTACTTTCTACTTTTCCCGTTTGCATCTCGCTTTTTTTTATGATAAAATGTTTGTTAAGAATGGAAGGAGGAAATCCATGAAGTTGTATTATATACCGTTTTTAATTTTGCCGCTTGCGCTGGCCGCTTGCTCGGATACCACGAACAAGGACAAGTACGGCGGCTATGGCGAGATGACCGAAGAAAGCCTAAGCGGCGCGAGTTACGACAATAATTCGTATCTGCTGGCGCCGGCGCCGAAGTATCATGTCGGATCGGCGTACAAGGTGGATGACATACAATACACGCCTATGGAAGATATGTCCTATAATCAAACGGGCATAGCGGGCATAATACCGAACGACCTGAACGGAACGAAGACGACGAATGGCGAAGTCTTCAACTCGGAGCAACTGGTCGCCACATCCAAGGTCTTGCCTTTGCCGTCGATCGTGCGGGTTACTAACCTGGATAACGGCAACTCGGCGGTGCTGCGCGTGAATAACCGCGGTCCGTTCGTGAACTCTCGGATTATGGACGTTTCGACCGCGGCGGCGAAAAAGCTGGGCATGACGGGCCAGACCAAGGTCCAGGTCCAGGTCTTGGCGGAACAGAGCTTGGCGGTAAAGAACGCAACGCTTGGTGTGGGAGGAATGACCGCGGAAGAGCCTGAATATCGTCCGGCACCGCAACCTCAACCGGCGGCAACCGGCGGCACTGGGCCGTACACGGTGCAGGTAGCGGCGTTTTACAGTGAAGACAGCGCACAGGCGCTTGCACGCCGCATAAGCAATCTGGGCAATGTCCGGGTTGATAACGAAGGCGGAATGCATAAAGTCCGCGTAGTGGGCTTGGACGCGCCGACAGCGCGCAGGACGATTGATACGCTGCGCCATAACGAAGCGATGTCCCCGGGCTTGTTGAAAGACGGAAGATGGATAAACGCCGATTCTATCTAAAAACGCCCGAAAGGGCGTTTTTTAATGACTAATGACCAATGACTAATTACCAATCCACGCTAAATTGTCATTGCGAGGCGAAGCCGAAGCAATCCAGTCGATGAACTTGTGAGCGAAAGCGAACCCATTAATTAGTCATTGGTCATTAGTCATTTTTTTCTCTTTATTTCCAATTTTCCTCTGCTATCATTTCCTTTATGAAAAACACACATTCTGGCTTTGTCGCGATTATTGGCCCGACTAACGCGGGAAAGAGCACTTTGTTGAACCAGATTATGGGGCGCAAGGTGTCGGCAGTGTCGCACAAGGTCCAAACTACGCGCACGCGCCTGCGTGCGGTAAAGATGGTTGGTGACGCGCAATTGATATTTGTGGATACTCCGGGGGTGTTTAAACCCGCGCGGCGCCTGGATCGGGCTATGGTGGGCGCGGCTTTTGACGCGCTGGGGGACTCGGACGCGGTGCTGTTGCTGATTGACGCGACTCATGGGATTACGAAAACGACCAGGGACATAATCGCGAAGTTGAAAGGTGAGTCCATTTTCGCCGTAATAAACAAAACCGATGCGGTGCCAAAGCCGAAACTTTTGCCGATTGCGGCGGAGCTGTCGGAAGCGGGCATATTCAAAGAAATCTTCATGATTTCCGCGCTGAAAAACGATGGAATCGCGCCTATGCTGGGGTCCTTGGCCGCGGTAATGCCGACCGGCCCGTATCTGTTTGATCCGCATGATCAGACGGATGTGCCGGATACATTGTGGCTGGCGGAAATCACGCGTGAGAAAGTGTATAAGTTCGTGCATCAGGAATTGCCTTATCATATTTTCGTGGCGACCGAGAAAGTAGAAACTGCTCCGGACGGAGTGCTGGATATCTATCAGAAAATCGTCGTCGCATCGGAAAACCATAAAAAAATCGTAGTGGGCAAGGGCGGCGCTCAATTAAAACAAATCGGCACCGCCGCGCGTCATGAAATACAAGACGAATGGGGCGTGAATGCCCGCTTACACTTATTCGTACGCGTGGAAAAGGATTGGGAAGACAAGCGGGAGAATTATGAAGAACAAGGATTGGAGTTTAAGAAATGACTAAACCGAAACTTCGCATTATTCTGGACCTGAACGGTGTTGTGCAAGAGCATTATTCCAAGCAATTCAAACGGTTTGCCAAAGAAGAAATCGCGGCGGGCAGGCTGACCTGGTTCGATTTTGCGATTATGGCAGTGAAACTTAAACTAAAAAATCATAGTTTAACGCCGAAACAAGAAGGATTTATGAAGCGTTTTTATGAAACCGACCAGCATATAAAAACGCCTTTCCTGCCGGACGCAGTGCAAGATGTAAAACAGCTTTTGAAAGATTATCCGGTTCATATCTGCTCGGCTAATGACTATTCGCCTGAATCAAATGAAAGATATAAAAAGTTTCTGACCAAAACATTTGGAAAATTCGCATCAATAGATTTTGTTCCACCTTTCACATCGAAATTTGGTTTTTATAAAGAAATACAAGAAAAATATCCGAATGACGAATTCATAGTTATGGATGATTCTCCAAATCATATAAAGGAAGCGGAAGAGGCCGGACTATGGCGTTTTAAGATTGATAAGAAAATTGGAATAACGGTTTGTCCGGTGCGGTAGAAATTGTAAAGATATTTAAATAATGAAAGTCTCCGATTTTGATTTTGACCTGCCGAATGAACTTATCGCGACGCATCCGCTGGATCAACGCGACGCCAGCCGCATGCTGCTTGTGCCGGGCAATGAAGATAAACACATTACAGATTTTATTTCATATCTGCGCCCGGGCGACGTGGTTGTGTTTAATAACTCCAAGGTAATCCCGGCCAGGTTTGATGCGGCCGCCTCCGACGGCACTAAATATGAAATAACGCTGCATACAACGTCGGGCAATGATTGGCTTGGCTTTGCAAAGAAATTCAATAAATTAAAAGTCGGCGAAATCTTGACGCTGGGCGACAGTACGAAAATAGAAGTCCTTGATAAAAACGACGACAGCGGCCTGCTGCTGAAATTCCATTGCGAGAACTTGTCCGCCGGAGCCTTGGCGAAGGAGGATGTTTTTGACGTCTTGGACCGGGTCGGGAAAATGCCACTGCCTCCGTATATGAAGCGCGAGGAAGAGCAAACAGACCGCGAGCGCTATCAAACGGTGTATGCCGATCCGGCGGGGAGTATGGCGGCGCCTACGGCAGGCTTGCACTTTACGCCGCAGTTGCTGGATGCCGTGCGCGCGGCGGGCGCGCAGATAGTAAATATAACATTGCACGTGGGCGCGGGAACTTGGGCGCCCGTGAAATCTGATGACACCGCGCAGCATAAAATGCATAGCGAATGGGGATGCATTACGGTCGAGCAAGCCGCAATTATCAACGCCGCCAAACGCGTGATTGCGGTGGGTACGACCAGCCTGCGTCTTCTTGAAAGCGCCGGAGGAAAGCCTTTTTGCGGAACCACCGACATATTTATCACACCCGGCTACAAATTCAAAGTCGTAGATGTTTTGCTGACTAATTTTCATCTGCCGCGCAGCACGCTGTTCATGCTGGTCAGCGCGTTTGCAGGCTTGGCGGAGATGCGCGCCGCCTACGCGCATGCAGTGCTTGAAAAATACAGATTCTTCAGCTATGGTGATTGCTGTTTATTATTCAGGAAAAATTAATGCCATTGAAATTCAATCTTATTGCAACAGACGGGAATGCCAAGCGTGGGTCGGTGGAGACCGCGCATGGGACTTTTCAAACTCCGGCGTTTATGGCGGTCGGGACTGCTGCGACTGTAAAAGCTTTGACTATGGACATGGTTGTTGACACCGGCACGGAAGTGATTCTGGGGAATACTTATCATCTGATGCTGCGGCCGGGCGGTGATTTGGTTGAAAAAATGGGCGGCCTGCATAAATTCAGCGGCTGGCAAGGCCCGATACTCACAGATTCCGGCGGGTTTCAAGTGATGTCGTTGTCGGACCTGACGAAGATGAGCGAAGAAGGCGTGCAATTTACTTCGCATATTGACGGTGGAATAAAGCATTTTTTAACTCCGGAAAAATCCGTGCAAATTCAGCATCAATTGGACAGCAATATCACAATGGTTTTGGACGAGTGTTTGCGCTTGCCTGCGCCGCGTGATGCGGTGGAGAAAAATGTCGATATGGTGACGCGCTGGGCGCGCCGCTCGCGCGATGCATTTGTCGACCGCCCTGGATACGGGATTTTCGGGATAGTGCAGGGCGCGGATTTTGTGGACTTGCGCGCGCGTTCTGCGGCCGCGCTGGTTGATATAGGATTCGACGGATACGCTATCGGCGGGCTTGCGGTGGGCGAGCCTCAATCGGTAATGTTCGACACGATCGCCGCGACGACGCCTTTGTTGCCCGCAGACAAGCCCCGGTATTTAATGGGCGTCGGAACTCCGCTGGATATTCTTGGCGCGGTGGAGCGCGGCATAGACATGTTCGATTGCGTCATGCCGACGCGCGCGGGCCGCACCGCGCAAGCATTCACAGAGCGCGGCACAATCAACCTGCGCAACGCTAAATTCCGCGAAGACCGGACTATTTTGGGCGATACGGGGCTGACGCTGGCGTATATTCATCACTTGGTCAAAGCGGATGAAATACTTGGCGCGATTTTATTGACTCAGCATAATTTGAAATTCTATCAGAGCTTGATGAAAAACATTCGTCTTGCAATAGAGCAGGGAAATTTTCTAGAATTCAAAAAGAAATTCACAGAAACCTATACAGGGGGCGGCAATGGCTAAAAAACCAAAAGAAGTGGAAGTCATAGATATGAAAGGCGTTAAGATGATAAAGCGCAAAATTCCATGGATAAGATGGGTTTATGTGGGCTTTGCGGTTTTTACTCTTTTATGGGCTCCGTTCGTCTGGCGCGCGCCGCTTTATGTCAAAGATCATTACGGCCAGCAGATAAAAAAGTCGATCGTCGTGTCGATGTTCTTTGACCTGCAGCGCAATATGCAGGAAGAATATGCGAAATTATTGAAAAATATCGCGGATAAAATAGATCTTAAAAAACCTGTCGAATACGCGATAGATAAAGTAAAGATGGCGGAAAAGCCGATTGAAAAAGTAGAGGCCGCGTCCGCGAATGCGAAAAAAACAACGGACAAGGCGTCGAAGCTGACCAACTTGGTGGGCGGCAAGCTGGGCGTGAATACAGGCGCTGCGGACAAGGCGATTACCGCTGCGGAAAGCGCCGTGGCCAAGGTTGATGATACTACGAAGATGGTGAACGAGCGTTTGGATAAGGTCAAGACAGAGCTTGAGCGAGTCGCCAAAACAGAAATCGATAAGGAAATGGACAAGCTTATAAAACAACAGCTTGATAATTATACGGGCCTCGGGACGACATTGCTGACGAACTATGGGATAAAGCACGTGATGCCGTGGAGACCCAGCACCTGGCCGATAACGAACAGGATTTATAACGATCTGGAGAAATCGTCGCTTTCCGTGGTGCGTTCCTTAACCGCATTGGTTGACCAGTATTACGGCCTTGTTATGTGGATGCTCGTATATGCCGCGTGGCTGGCTGGCGTGGTAATCTGGATTATGATTTTCAGCAAGATAAAATCGCTGACCAAACCGTTCGTGGTGTGCCCGCGCTGCGGCCATACGTTTACGGATAAGAAGCGTTTGGGCGCGATGCTTCTGAATATGCTGAAGCCATGGAATTGGTTTATGTAAAAAAACGCGGCGAACGCCGCGTTTTTAATGCGTGTTGGCCTTGTACAAAGTTTTTAAATAATTGATATTGTCTTTTTCCAATAGGTCGCCTAGCAAATCAATAAAGTCTTGCTCGCTGAGAACGCTGCTTGCACTGGTATTGATTATCTTGGGAAGCGCGGCCGTGCGGTTTCCTTCCGTCAGCATTGCGCGCGCTTCTTTCGTCCTGTCAATCCAATAGTTCCGCCACTTGTCGTTCGAGTCGGCGGTATAATATAGCATGGACGCTTTGTGTTGCGCTGCCAATGCTTTCTGCCTTTCGGCTTCTTTTCTTTCGGCCATAAACAGCGGCCGCCAGTTCTCGGAAAAACATGCGTCCGGATTGTAATGCAATAACTTCTGCGGCTTGCCGGTATTTGGGCTTGTCGCATTCGGCACTCGCGTGCAGCGGCTGTTGTCTTTTGTATTCGGGTCGCTGTCAAAGAATCCAAATTTGATAAGCATATGCCTGCGCAACCAATCATATTCTTCCAGAACTATGGGTTCATACAGCGCTTTGATTTTGATATGTATGGAACCATTTTCCCCAGCCGACCATACCGCGCGTTCGATATATTTTTCGTATGCCAAAAGTTTTTTATATTGCTCCTTCGGGTCCAGATGATCCCATTCGAATAAAAAGTATTTCAGCTTGCAGTTCTTTCTTGTGCGTCCGGTGTTCGACGGTTTTCCGTCCATAGTCGTCCAAGTTTCCGGATTATATTCTTCATGCAGGAATTCGTTGATGCATTCATAGTTCCCGTCCTTGATGCGCGGCCAGCCGTTTTCCGTTTTCTTGAAGCGGTGGAATTTTTCTGCCGTGGAATAATGTATTTCCGGCAAATCGGCAAGTATTTTTTCAAATGGTTCATTTGGCAGTTCTATTTGGCCGACATCGATGTCATACGGAACGACAAACGGGAAGAGGGTCGTCTGAGTGTTTTTGACAGGTTCCGGAAAACTTTCGATTCTGACGGGTTTTTTGTCGCCGATCAGTGGACGCGGCACAGGCTTGCCGTCGCGTCCCAGCATAGGAATCCTTATCCACGCGTTGCAGTTGCACCCATAGATCGACATATTTAGTTCTATAAGGTCCTTTTCCGCCTCATAGATTTCATCCGCTGTTTCTTGACAAGGATTGGCGGCGAATTGGGCGTGCAGTTTTTCCAATGTCCGCTCGTCGCCTTTTCTGTAATTCAGGCAGGCTTCGGTGTCTTTGCTGAACAATGTCTGCCATTTGCACAAGTCTATGAAACCAGGGGATTCGCGCGTCGTTTCGCCGCTGAGTTTATCGACGATTGTCCGCCCCGAGCCGGCCTCTGCCGCGTCCGCTTGCTTGCGCGCGTTTTTATGATGCTGGTTTACGAATTTCGGCGCGGCGATGAAGTCCACGCCCTTATCCGCTTTGCCATACTCGTTTCGAACCGCGGTGAAGAAGTTTTTCGCCAGCGATTCAAGCCATTCCTGCCGATTGTCTTCGGGACAGTTTTCTTTTTCCTGCTCGATGAATTCGCAGAATGCGTTTATGCACCGGCAAAGGAAAAATCCGATATGCGGCGAGAATGTACCGCCCGGATATTGCGCCGCCGTGTCTTTGCCTTTGCGCCATTTGCCCCGTTCGAATACATAGCCCGCGTCGTTCAAAGCGTCTTCGAATTCCGTCTTGAAATCGCCCTTTCGCTTGGAAAACAAGATGTCGAAAATGTATTCCAGCTTGAATTTTCCCAGCAACCCGAAGAATTTCTTGTTGTCTTCGGGGCTTAATAACGCCTTCGCCGTAAAATCCAGTTTTGCCATAGCGGATTCGTATGCTTCCTTAAGCTGCTTTCCGCGAATATGATTCCAAATCTCGGCGACGATCGTTTTCGTATCGGCATTGTTGATGTCGGAACGCGCGAAGTAATAATAAGCGAATCTCAAGCGCATTTCGGATTCGAAGTCGGCCTTTGATTTTTGCATGGCGTCCGGGTCGTTTCCGTCTGAGAACAATGGGGAGTTCAAATCGTCCTGGAATGCCTTGGACATGTTTTTTCTGGCCGAGATATTTATCGCCACCAGCATCATCGCATAACGCGAGAGAAAGATTTGTTGGTCTTCAAATTGAACGTGGCCCTCGTCTTTAAGGCTGCATTGGTTTTTTAGAAAGTCCAGCTTCTCGGAAGGGTCCGCGAATTCCAGTTCCGGCGCGAGCAGTTTCAACACGGCGTCGAATTCCCAAGCGTCGTTTTTTAAAGATACGGCTTTTAATCTGTTCGTTTTTACGGCTTCCAGCTTTTTGTGCAAAGTGTTGAAGAAAACGTCCAGGAACTCCGAGGGGCCGTCTTTTGAAAAGCGGAATGGAAAATGGAAGTCGAAAAAGCCTTTTTTTGCCCAAGCGGGAGCGGTGTACGCGAAAAAGCGATAGGGCAGGTTCAAAACCAGGTTCCCGGGATCTGAAAATAGATTGGTGCTGCCGCCGAACAGCAACAGGTCGCGCACCGCGGCCGCAAATGCGGCTTCGCTGCGCTGCGTCTTGTCCGCCGGAGCCTTGGCGAAGGCGGAATCGGAATTGGAAAAATTTTGGGTCAGATTTGCCGACATGCGACAATTCTACAACAAAATATCCATTTGTCAAGTTATTTGCGGATTTTGTCGAAATGAAAAAATCCAGCAAAATGGCTGGAAATTCAACACATAATCTGCTCCGCCACCCTACGCCAAGGCTACGGGTGGCACTACTTCGCGTTCATCCAACTTCGCCAAGGCTTCGTTGGACTTCGCTGCTCCGCATTTCGCGTGGCGAAGCCACACGAAGCGTCACAGACGCGAAGTGTGGTGCGAGCAAAGGGGCTCGAACCCTCGACCTCAACCTTGGCAAGGTTGCGCTCTAGCCAACTGAGCTACGCTCGCACAGGTTGGGATTTTTGCACAGTTTTTTGCCGATTGCAAGTATTTTTTAAATAAACTCGCCAAATGTACAAATTCTTTACCCTTGCTACCTTGCAATTTTAATGTTATTAATTGAGCGGAATATAGGAATAGTTGCAATGCAAATCAAAAAGCCCTCGTTTTTGCGCCGCTTGTCGGATTTTATAAAATATATTCGGCTGCGGGCGCGCCGCATCGATGAAAACTTGCCCGAAAAGGACATAAGATTCATCCTGGGCTATAGATTTCGCCGCGCGCACGGATATGATTTGAATTTGGATAATCCGCGTTCGTACAGCGAGAAAATCCAGTGGCTGAAATTTTACTATCATGATTCTTTGATTACTTTGTGCGCGGACAAGTACCGCGCAAGGGAATATATCGCCGACGCGGTCGGCCCGCAGTATCTAGTCGATCTTATCGGCGTATATCGCAGCGCGGACGAGATAGACTTTGATAAGCTGCCCGAACAATTCGTGCTAAAGGTCAATTGGGGCTGCAAACAGAATATAATCTGCCGGTCAAAGAAGGACTTGGATGTTGCAAAGGCGCGCGAAAAACTGAGGAAATGGACGCGGCCGGCCGCAAATATCTATTTCCGCGGGTTCGAATGGGGGTACAAGAATATCGTGCCGCGGATAATATGCGAAAAGTATATTCCGGAAATGGATAAGGGCGGCACCGAGTACGAATTCTTTTGCTTTAACGGAAAGCCCGTATGGATAATGCTGCGCGGGTTTGATGAACAGGGTCGTCATATATCGGACGAGTTTGATTTGAATTTCAAGCGGATGCCTTTCAAGAAAAATATGGGGCGTTCTACGGGCGACATTAAAAAGCCCAAAGAATTCAAGGAAATGCTGGAACTGTGCAAAAAATTGGCCGAGCCGTTCCCGCTGGTGCGCATCAATATCATAAAGCTGAAAACGGGGCTGAAAATCGGAGAATTGACTTTCACGCCCGGCAGCGGATTGCTGAAATTTCATCCGGAAGAATGGGACTTTAAACTGGGCGAAATGCTGAAATTGCCGGATAAAATATAAAAATGCTGGACTTTTCTAAAAAATTAGTCATAATACACGCTATGTCGGGGCAAACGAAAAAATTTAGTTAAACTGCGCCACGTAGGAAGAAACTCTGCGGGCGCTTTTGGTGCCCGTTTTTAATAAAAAGGAAAAATAATGTCAGACCAGACGAACACACAGATTTCAACTAACGAGCTGGAAGCGCGCCTGCAGAAAGCGGAGAACATCCGCGCGCGCGACGGCGTCGTCTGGAAAGACAGATACGAACGCACAGGCACAATCGCCGAGACCCGTGCTTTGGCAGACGGCCTGCCCCCCGAAGCCTTGGCGAAGGGGGGGGCGAAAGTTCGCGTGCCGGGCCGCGTAACGGCGCTTCGCTGGCTGGGAAAATTGATGTTTGGCCGGATTTATGACATTGACGGGGAAATCCAGTTTTCAATGTCGCGGGAAGAGCTGGGCGAAGAGCAGTACAAATTTATGAAAGCCAATGTTGATATGGGTGATTTTATCGGTATAGAAGGCGAGCTTTATCACACCACCGCCGGAGAATTAACAATCAAAGTCTCGCGGTATGAAATTTTGGCCAAGGCGCTGCGTCCATTGCCGGAAAAGTTTCACGGGCTGTCTGACACGGAAACGCGCTATCGCCAGCGATATCTGGACATGATTGCGAACAAGGAATCGCGCGATGCGATTGTGGGGCGCTTTCAAATGACGCGCTTGTGGCGCGAGTTTATGTGGAAGCACGGCTTTATGGAAATCGAAACGCCGGTGTTGCAGAACGTGGCCAGCGGCGCGGCGGCGCGCCCCTTTACGACGCACCATAACGCGCTGGATACCGATTTTCAGCTTCGCATTTCGCCGGAGCTTCCGCTAAAGGTGGCGATTGGCGCGGGCTTTGACAGGGTGTTCGAGGTTGCAAAGGATTTCCGCAACGAAGGCATGGATGCGATGCATCTGCAGGAATTCACGATGGTGGAATGGTATGCGGCGTATTGGGATTTCAACGATAATATAAAATTCACCTGGGCGCTGGTGCAGCACCTGATTCAATCATTGCGCGGAACTCTGCAGATTGAATACCAGGGATTGAGGCTTGATTTTTCGTCTTATGAAAAGTTGGATTATACGGCGAAAATGAACGAGCTGTTCGGGTGCAATATCTTGGACTTTGACGACGCGGAAAAATTGCGCTCGCAACTGCTGAGCCGGAAGATGTTCTCGCGCGACGAGCTGGAGCCTTACGTATCCATCCCGGAGATAGTGGATTTTGTTTATAAAAAGAAAATCCGTCCGGACTTGATTCAGCCAACGTTTATGTATAACTATCCGGCGTATATGGTGCCTCTGGCGCGCAGAAATGACGAAGATGAACGCAGAATAGATATGTTTCAATTGCTGGCCAGCGGAGCGGAAATGTGCAAGGGTTATTCCGAGCTGGTAAATCCGACACAACAGCTTGCGGCGTTCGAGGAACAGGCGAAGGATATAGCGGCAGGAGCGGAAGAAGCGTTCAATCCGGATAATGATTTCGTAAGGGCGATGGAGCATGGCTTTCCGCCGATTTCGGGCGTTGGGGTCGGCGTAGATCGCCTGGCAAGCATAATCTTCGACCAGCCAACCCTTCGCGACACAATCCTGTTCCCGATGATGAAATAAAAAATCCCGCCTCTGCGGGATTTCATTATCTGCTATAAACAAAAGCTTCGGTTGCGCGGGGCAGTGTTTTTTTCAATCGCGAGTATGCCGCGATAGAGTTTCCTTCCGCTTCGTCTGACATCAGTTTGATATTGCAATTGTAGAGAGTTTGTTTCACTGCATCCGCTCCCAACGGGTAATATTTATCATGCTGCTTTTCGACATGTATCTTGTCGGTTGATGGTTTTTTCAGCTCAAACTCGATATAGTAATCACGGCAGTTTTCATTGACTTTTGCCAAAAGCTCTTTCTGTTGCTCTTCGGGTATATAAACGAATGTCCCAAGGGATAAAAAGATGTCATTCTGCGGTGGCCAGTCAAACGCCTTTTCTTGTGGCAGTCCCAATTTGGCCAGCACATCGCTGCGGATATCTTGAATCAGGCTGTTGCTGTCCAATGAATAATTGTTTATGTTACCATGGTTTTGTTTAAGCAAAGGCAGCAAAGGCGAGAATCCCGCGCCAAAATCCGCTACATCCGCTTCGGGTTTAATTTTATCCGCGGCGAAGTTATAGGCATTTGCAAATCGGAGCGCATAGTAAAAACTGCGATGGGATATATCTGCAAAATCAATAAAGTTCGCGACATATTTCGGGTCGCGGAGAAGTAAGATTAAATGCCCGTATAGATTTGTGTGCTTTTTATATCCCGATTTTTTTATAACATCAAGCAAAACGCGAATCCATTCTTGAATAAAATCCAGCGACCCCGGCGGGAGTTCGGGCAGGGCAGCGCGATGCTTGGTCAATCCGCCTTTTAACCCAAGGAGGCAGCCCAAAGTGTTTCCCGGCAAAGATAAAGATTTCTGAGTCATATATAGAAATATAGCGCCCAATATAGCGTTTGTCAAGATAATTATTGGGCTACATAGATTCCAATCTGCGGATGCGCTCATCAGTTTTTGGATGAGTCGCGAATGCTTCGGAAAAAAACTCGCGCGTGCTAAGCGGATTCGCAATGCACATTGCGGCCATTGATTTGCGTTTGTCCAAAACTTCCACTCGGCAGTCCTTGGAAATCTTGCGCAGCGCGGACGCCAGCGCGGCCGGATTGCGAGTGATAAACGCGCCGGTGGCATCCGCCGCAAATTCGCGTTTGCGGGAAATTGCCATGCGCAACAACGGGGTAATCAAAAAATTAAACACCATAAACGCAGCCCAAACCATAAATAAAATCGCTGCGGTATTATCCTTGCTGTCACGCTTGCCACCCCCCGACAGCGCCATGCGGAAAATTATATCCGCGGCGAAAACTGTAACTCCAACGCCGGTAATCAGCAGCATATCAAGGCGTATGTCACGATTGCCGATATGCGCCATCTCGTGAGCAATAACTCCTTCCAGTTCCAGCCGGTCCAGCTTGTTTATAATCCCGCGGGTAAGGGCAACAGAAGCGTCTTTCGGAGTGCGCCCGGTCGCAAAGGCATTTAAAGAATCGTCTTCAATTATATAAACTCTGGGGCGTGGCAATCCTGCGGCCAAGGCTACATTTTCCACGCTGCGGAAAATTTGCTTATACTCTTTTTCGTCTTCATGAATTTCTTTCGCGCCGGCGGATGATAGCATCATGGAATCACCAAAAGCCCAAGAAATCAGCATCCAAACCAAACATGCAACGATTGTCGGCGCGGCAACCATTGCGGTCGTTTCCAGCGCCAACTCCAACGGCGCGACAATCCATACAAACAGAAAAACCAAGGCAATAAAGACCAAAGGAAACGCCGCAACCAACGCAGCGGTCTTCCTGTTGTTGCTGCGAATGTGATCATAAACAGTTTTGTTCATGCTCAGAACTCAACTTTGGGCGCTTTTTTGACGGCGGCTTTCTCTTCCTCGTCCAGCTCGAAAAACTTTTCCGGCACGAATTTGAAGAGGCTGGCGACGATGCTGCTGGGGAATTGCTGGATCTGAGTATTCAGGCTCATCACGACGGTGTTGTAGAATTGCCGCGCGGCCTGGATTTTCGTTTCGGTGTCGGTCAGCTCTTGCTGCAGTTCCAGAAAGTTCTCGTTCGCGCGCAGGGCCGGATAGCTTTCGCTTAACGCGAAAATATGCTTCAAAGCGCCGGTCAGTTGATTTTCCGCAACGCTTTTGTCTGCAACGCCGCTGGCACTCATCGCCTGCCCGCGCGCGGCAATTACGGATTCAAGCGTTCCTTTTTCGTGCTTTGCCGCGCCTTTAACGGCATTGACCAGGTTCGGAATCAAATCGTACCTGCGTTTCAGTTGAGTATCGATCGTTGCCCAAGCCTCGCGAGCTTGCACGCGCCGCGCGACAAGTCCGTTATAAACCGCGACGATATATAAAATTATTACTGCAACTATTGCGATGGTTGTCCACATGAGAGTACTCCTTTTTTAATTTACGATTTACGATTTGCGATTTACGATTTCACTCCCAACAAATCGTAAATCGCAAATCGTAAATTCATTTTACATTCTTCCCTCTGATAATTCTACTCTTTTCTTTATCCCATTCGCGGCGTTTAATAGTCTCGCGCTTGTCGGTGCGGTTCTTGCCGTATCCGATTCCCAGCAAAACTTTCAGCTTCCCGCGCGAGTTGAAATATAATTTCAGCGGGACAATAGTCGCACCTTTTTCCGACAGCTTTCCAATCAAGCGGTTAATCTGATTTTGATGAAGCAGTAATTGGCGCCCGCGACGCTCGTCAAAGCGCACGATCTTTGCGGCGGTGGGCAGTGGCTGGACGACGATGTTTTTCAAGACCAGGTTTCCATCGCGCGCCGACACGAACCCGTCGACAATCGTAACCAGGCCGTATCGGATAGATTTGACCTCGGCGCCGGTCAACGAAACGCCAGCCTCTATGGTGTCTTCGATAGAGTAATTGAACCGCGCTTTGCGATTTTCAGAAACCTGTCCAGATTTAATAATTGCTCTTGTCATTTTAATTTAGGGTATAGCCGTTTTGTATTCTCTTCTAATATAATCTCCAATTCCGGCAAATTCAAGCCCCGGGTTTCGGCCAAGACGCGCGCGGTCTGGGCAACCATTGCCGGCTCGCAAGGCTTTCCGCGAAAGGGAACGGGCGCGCACCAAGGCGCATCGGTTTCAATAACAATCCGGTCCAGCGGAATTTTTGCGAAAACTTCACGCAATTCATTGGAGTTTTTGAAAGTAATTATTCCGCTGGCGGAAAAGTAAAAGCCTTGGTCCAGCATCTTTGCTGCAAAATCCCAACTGCCCGTAAAGCAGTGCATGACGCCGCCGACCGAGCCGTCCAGGGCCGCGGCGATATCTTCCTCGACATCGCGGGAATGCACGGCAATCGGCAGGTTCGCGCAGCGGGCGATTTCCAATTGCGCGCGGAATAATTCGATCTGCTGATTTTTATTTTCCGCGTTGTAGTGATAATCAAGGCCGATTTCCCCGACACCGACTACTTTCGGGTGTGACAACAGATATCCGTAATCGGGCGTTGCTTTCCCCGCAGTGTCGGGATGAATGCCGATTGTCGCGAAAACATTCTTGTGCTTCTCAGCCAACGCGATTGCGGACTCAAAGTCGCCCGGTTCCGCGCAAGCGCAAATCAGCGCTCCGACGCCGGATGCGGCCGCGCGCGCAATTACTTCGTCCGCGTTCTTCGCTTGTCCCCCGGAGCCTTGGCAAAGGGGGATGTATCTGTTCGTAAGGTGGCAATGTGTATCTATGAACATTTCTCTTTATCTCTTTATTTACTGGATTGCTTCGGCTTCGCCTCGCAATGACAATTCGGTATTTGTTTTAGGTTGTGTGCCCCGAACATACTCTTGATTGTCATTGCGAGGAGCGTTAGCGACGAAGCAATCCAGTTTTTATATCATTTATAACTTTAAAAATCGCAATCTCGGGTTCCAAATAAATTGTGCTGATGCTCGCGATATCGCGCGTCGCTGTCGGATATAAATCCGCCAAGCCAAGGTGAGCGATCGCATCCAAAAGGATTCCGTGCAGGGCGGGCTCGGCCGCAATTTTCTTTGCCAGGCGCATCGTGTCTGCGGAATTCGCGCGCGGGTTTTCCAACAGCTCCAGCAGTTCGGAATAAATATCATCTCCGCCGGTAGTTTTAAGGTTCGCGATTTTTCCAAAGCTTCCGCTGGCGAGTCTCAAAGTAGCAGTGCTGATTTCTTCTTCGGGCAAGAACATCGCGCACAGCTCGCGCAGTTCGGAGATGCCCAGAGGCATCATTTTTTCAATGCGGCTGCGGCTGCGGATTGTGGGCAAGACGTTGCTTAACTGATGCACAACCAACAAGAACAGAGTATTCGCAGGCGGCTCTTCCAGCAACTTTAAAATCGCGTTGCTTGCGGCGGTGTTCAGCTCGTCCACGCTGTCGATAAGAACCACGCGCCATCCCCCCGACATGCTGGAAAGCTGCATTTTTTCAATCATTGCGCGGACGGTATAAACGCTGATGACCTTGCCGTCGGTTTTTGCACGGCCGTCTTTGTCGATATTGTGCTCCATATCGATTATGAAGAAGTCGCCGATATTTCCGTAAACCTGGTGAGCAATCTGATAGGCCATTGTGGCCTTGCCGATGCCGCGCGCGCCGGCCAACATCCAAACGGGATGCAGGGGATACTCGTTACGCCGCGCCCAGGCTTCATCAAACGCGCGCCGAACAGCGCGATGCCCGATCAATTGGCCGTTATCGATCGGCGCGGGGAATTTGTACGAAGATGAAGTTTTCTTTTGTGCCATTGTTTCGGCATTATAAACCATTTGATTTTGGACGCAAGATAAAGTATAATTTATTTTGTCAAAAGGAGAAGTCATGACTTTAAATGAAGCTGCTGCAGCTTTTGTAAAGAAAAACGAAGGCGATATTAAAAAAAGATTACACGTTCAATCGTTCGACGCCGTGAAAGCAACTAAAGTTGTGATTAATTTCGCTAATAAATATATGGTTCCGAAAGGCTTAAAAAATCTTAATGCTCCTGGAATCAAAGCGGATATAATCGGTTCAATATGGGGCGAAATGGCGACAAAAAAAGAACGCGATCGCGCAGCAAAAGTCGGAGAAGAAAAAGGGAAGGCTTTGGGAAGGGGGCTGGTCGCGATAATCAAAGCTCATCTGGATAGAAGGACTTATACGGACCCGTCTATGAATACATTTGCCGCCAAAGTGCAAAGGCATCTTGGGAACAGAGTTAAATAACAAAACCCGCGCAGATGCGCGGGATTATTTTATTCCAAAAATCACTTGTAAATTTTTCCAAATGCGGGCGAAGAATTGGACTTTACCGACGCGTTCTTTCGCGACCAGGTCGGCGCTGGCGATGGCTTTCCCATCCTGCTGTGCGATGATCAGCCCGATTTTATCCCCGGCGCGGATCGGGGCGGGCAGGGGTTCCGCATAGCGCGCAAGAATGCGAATATTATCGGTGTTTGTAGGGGCGGAATATTTTCCGCCCTGGGGCGAAAGATATTTCGCCCCTACAGGTAAGGTAATTACGAACGGCTTTTCAACCGTCGCGACGGCAAAGGGTCGGCGCCCGTACCATACAGGAATTTCCACAATGGTATCGCCGGGCTTGTAAAAAGTTTTGTTGATCGTGTCCGTAAATCCGTATTGCAACAGCTTTTTCATCTCGGCCGCCAAAGCGTCGTGATTTTTTGCCTTGAACCCGTTGATGACGCCGACAAGGCGCCGTCCGCCTTGCGTCGCGCTGGCGACCAGTCCGTACCCGCCCTCGGCCGTATTTCCGGTTTTCAGCCCCTCGGCGCCCGGCATGATAAACAGCAGCTTGTTATAATTCAGAGTTTTGGTCCGCCCCCATTCCGCGCACCACTCGGTTTGATATTCGCTGAATTCAAAGCGTTTTGTTGCGAACATCGGATAAAGATCCGCGTGGCGATTTATGAAGTATTGCGCCAATGTCGCCAATTCGCGGCTGGTCATCAAGTTATCGGGATGGGGCAGACCGCTGACATTCCCGAACGTAGAGCGCGCCATTCCGATTTCGCGCGCGCGCTGTGTCATGCGCCGCACCATCTCGGGTTCGCTGCCGGCAACTTTCTCGGCCATTGTGACACAAGCGTCGCCGCCGGACATTACTATCAGGCCCAGGACGGCATCGCGGACGGAGATTTTCTGCCCTTTTACCAGGCAAATCTTGCTGGCCGTGGCCCAAGTCGGATTCTTATAATCCGCAGCATCGGGCACGACAATCCTTTCGTCCAGTTTTAGCTTGCCCGCCTTGATCTCATCAAATACAACCGCAAGGGTCATCAGCTTCAGCATGCTGCTGGGCGGCATCAGAGTGTCGGCTTCTTTCGCAACAATTTCCGTCCCGGATTGCGGGTCTATCAGAAAAGCACTGTGCGCGGTCGTTTTGAACTCGGCGTTCGCCGCGAAAGGCAAAAGGCAAAGCGCAAGAGATAGTAATTTCTTCATAATTTTTACTATATACCACAAATGCAAAATATGCAATTATACATTTTCATTTGCCATTCTAGTATACTAGAATAGCAAAGGTATTGCATTTTGCGATATAGTATATTTTTCTTGATTTCTGGCGGAATCTGCGTAATAATGCCGTCCGCGCAGCACCCTTGGAGGCTGCATAACAACAAAGGATTAAAAATGTCTATAAAAATCAAAGCAGGAATTCGGAACGTTGCCGGCAAGGGGGCCGCGCGTTCAGTCCGCAACAACAAGAAAGTGCCCGCCGTAATCTACGGCGACAAGAAGGCCCCCGTCGCAATAGAGCTGGACGGCAAGGAATGGGGCGAACTCATCAAGAAACCGGGCTTGCGAACGAAGTTGTTCGAGATAGAAACGCCAAAAGGCACGGAAAACGCGATGCTGATGGATATCCAGTATCATCCGGTTTCCGATACGCCAATCCATACGGACTTTAAGCGCATCGACATAACAAAACCGGTCGGCGTGGTCGTGCCGTTGGAGCTGCTGAATGCGGAAACCGCGAAAGGCCTGAAAATGGGCGGAACGTTGAACTTTGCGGTGCGCAAAGTGGCGATTGTGGCAAAGGTGGATGATATTCCGGAAAAAATCACGGTTGATCTGGCGGCGCTGGGGATCGGCGACGTGGTGCACGGAAGCGCGTTGCAACTGCCGAAAGGGGTTGAACTGGGCTTGCGCCAGGCAGGGTTGGCATTCGTGATTATCGGCGGCAAGATGGCCGAGGAAGCGGACGCTGCAAAGCCGGCGGCAGCGACGGCTGCGGCGGCCCCGGCTAAGGGCGCGAAAGCTGCGCCGGCCAAGGCTGCGGCAGCTCCGGCAAAGGACGCCAAACCGGCCGCGAAGAAAAAATAAAACCGGCTTTTGCCGGTTTTATTTTTTAATGACTAATGACTAATGACCAATGGATAATAGATAATGGATACTAATGCTTGTCCTTTATAAAGGACATTTTGTTTCATCTTTGCTATTCTAGTATACTAGAATAGCAAAGATGAAAAAGACTATATAACAAAGGCCGTTATCGGTTGTCTAATATATTGGACAACCGCGGACAGTTGACATGTCATTAGTCATTAGTCATTAGTCATTAGTCATTAGTCATTATATTGGCCGATTTTTTTCTTACTGCATTATCTGTTCTTTTCTCATAAAATACTTAAAAAAGGAATTCCGATGAAGAAACTTTTACTCTTTTACTCTCTTGCTCTTCTACTCTGCGCCGGTACGGCGCACGCGTTCTTGGGCGTGGATGCGGGGTTGTATCCGTGGGCCGACGCGTGCGGCCCGGAAATAGACGAGTATTGTGCCGAGACGAATAACCTGGGCGATTGCATGCTGACTAACGTTTCCGAGTTTGACAGCGATTGCGGCGACGCGGTGTTTTATTGGGCGGGCGACCGGTACGGCTGGCGCGACCCGCATATGCGCGACCGCTGGCATGGATTAAGCCCGGACGAGCGGCGCGCCTATAGAACGGATCACGCAAGAGACTTTGAAGAAGTCCGGTCCGGCGATCGCGCCGGCGCATCCGGCATTATGAACAGACCTCCGGCGGTCGGCATGGGTATGGGCTTTCATGGCGGAGGGTTCCACGGCGGCATGGGCGGCGGCAGGAGATAAATACACGATTTGAGAACATTGTCCTAATGACTTTGTCGGATTTGATGTTTATTTTATTGGTTGTCTTCAACAAGGAGGAAACCAATGAGGAAACTAATCATCATTTCCGCGGTCATTCTGACTGCCGGTACGGCAAATGCAATGCCGCAATTGTATGTGTCTGAAAAATTGGCCTATGGCCATTTCAGACTTAATAACCTTACTCAGTACGAGCCCGTTTTCGACGTGACCATCAAAGGAACCGAGGAGAACGACTGGGCTATCGGCAGCCGCACCGCGGTCGGAATTCAATTCGATCCCGCCAGTATTATGAGCGAGTTCCGCGGCGAACTGGAATTCGGAATTCATTCCAGAGCAAAATTCACGACCACGAACAAGTCGAATCCCGCGCTGACAATGCAAGCCGACATGTGGCCGCTTTCGTACGGCGCGAATATATACTATGATTTGAAGGTCGGGGTTGGACTGAAGCCTTATATAGGCGCGGGTCTCGGCTGGGTCAGACTAAGCTATACGATGGACAGCGACGACGTTTACGGCAAGGGAACCGAGACTAATTTCTATTGGAACTTCGGGCTGGGCGTATCATATGCGCTGACATCGCATCTGGATTTGGACGCGGGTTATCGCTATACGAACTATGGACAGTTCAAGGGCTCGCTGAATGGGTATAACGCATTGGACGGATTGGTGTTTAATACGAAGGTCGATTTGACTTCGCATGAAATCCTGCTGGGCGCAAGATATGCGTTTTAATTTGATTTAAACGCAAACAAAACCCCCGCGCTTGGCGCGGGGGTTATAACGCTTATAATTCATATTCCCAGCCAGGTTGCCATGTGAATTTAGCAACGACAAGCTCTTCATATGGCGTGCCTTCAATAAAATTCTGGATTCCGAACTGTGTCGCGCGAGCGCCGACGATAAGCACCTTTTCCCCGTCGTAATTTTTCTTCAGATATTCCAAGAACGCTACCATGCGGGCGCGAGTTTGCATATAGGATTCGCCGTTCGGATATGGGGTTTCTATGCGGTCCAACCTTTGCCCGTCGACGAATTTTTTGTCGCCCATATTATAGTCGCCATAGTTGCATTCGCGCAGGCGTGAGTCTACGATGATAGGAGTATTGGTATCCCCAAAAGCTATTGCGGCGGACTTATACGCTCTTTGCTGGTCGGCGCAGAATACGGCGGCATAACCTTTGTCGCGGCGGCGTTCGCCCAGTTCTTCCGATTGTTTTAGGCCAAGCGGAGAAAGGTCGGCATCAAACCAACCGCTGGCGCGGCCTTCTTCGTTATCAAAAGTTGTCGAGTGGGATTCAAAAGTAATTTTGACTGTCATAACTTTTACTCCGTGAATTTTTATTTATGGCGGAGTCGGAGAGATTCGAACTCTCGATACCTTGCGGTATACTCGCTTTCCAAGCGAGCGCACTAGACCACTATGCGACGACTCCTCGAAAAAATTATTCCTTGTCGTCCGCTTCTTCCGGCAGGGAATCTTCCAGCACTTCTTCCAGCTCTTCCTCGGCTATCGGGTTTTCGATAAGGGTGTTTTCCAATTCCGCGTCCAGCTCTTTCAACAGCGGGTCTTCGGACTGGGATTCGACCGAGTTAACGGAATCATCCGCAACCGGCACGGACTTGTAGGACTGCACGAATTCATGGCGCAGGTTGCCGATATCCAGCTTGCCGCTGGCGATTTCGCGCAGCGCCGTCACGGTCGGCTTGTCGTCGTTTGCGGGCACTACCGGCTCGGCGCCGCCGTTCAGGTCGCGGACGCGCTGGGTGGCCAGCGAGCTCAGCTCGTACTTGCTGTCTACATGTTTCATAGTATCGCTGTTAGTTATGCGCGCCATGTGGAAATCCTTTGTTGCAATGTTTTTTAGCGAAGCTTATAATGCCCCAACATATATGGAAAATCAAGTAAAATTTTTGTCGTTTGGTTGCCGGCTGAATATGGTCGAGGCGGAGAAAATCAAATCTATGCTTATCGCCGCCGGTGTCAAAAATGCTATAATAGTGAACACTTGCGCGGTGACGGCCGAGGCCGAGCGCCAATCCCGTCAAGCAATCCGAAAGCTGGCTCGCGAATCCGAGTATGCGAGAACGAGCGTAGCGAAGTTCGAGCAACTAGGAGGATGCGCGCAGGCGAAGCCGAGCGAGCACCCGGGCGTACCATTGTTTATCACGGGCTGCGCCGCGACCCGCGCTCCCGAAGACTATGCCAAAATCCCCGGCGTCGCGGCAGTGGTGGCGAATAAGGATAAATTCAACATTGATGCGTATAAATGTGAAGTTAAGTCTGAAATTTATAATTCAACGCTCAACATTCAACACTCAACGCTATCCAAAGCCTTTATCCAAATCCAGAACGGCTGCAATCACAGCTGCGCGTATTGCATAGTCAGCAAATTGCGTGGGAAAAACGTCTCTTTCCCGTACGAGCGGATTCTGGCCGAAACCCGCGCCGCGGCCCTGAACGGCTTTACCGAAGTTGTTTTGACAGGCGTTGATATAGCGGGATATCGCGCGGACGGGGGGCTTGGCGACCTGTGTCGGCGGCTTTTGGACGACATCCCCCAGTTGCAGCGCCTGCGCTTGTCCTCGGTTGATCCGGCCAGCCCCGAATGCGCGAAGATTATCGAGCTGATGTCGCGAGACCCCCGAATGCTGGCGCACTTGCATCTTTCAATGCAAAGCGGCAGTGATAAAATACTCTCTGCAATGGGCAGACGGCATAATGCGGAAATTGTGCGGAAAATTATGACACCTCCAACCTCCTACCTCCTACCTCCTACCTTTTCCTGGGACATCATCTGCGGATTTCCGGGGGAGTCGCCAGAGTTGTTTGAAGAAACCTGCGCGCTTATAAAAGAGCTGAAGCCGATACATATACATGCGTTTCCGTTCTCGCCCAGGCCCGGCACCTTGGCGGCGACTATGCCGGACCAGGTGGACCGCGCGGAATCAAAGCGCCGCGTAAAGCTTGTAAACGAACTTGCGCAGCAAAACCGACGCGAATTCATGAAGTCTCAAATAGGAAAAACAACCAGCGTTTTGATGGAAGAAAAAAACATAGGCCGCACGCCCGACGACATCCCCGTAAAGGTAAGCGGAGCGCCGATTCCTTCGCGAACGGTGCGCGATTTGAAAATCGTTGGCGCGGATAAAGAATATCTGCTTGCGTAAATTTTCAAAAATCGGTAAAATAAGTAAAGAATGAAGAAATTATCCGTGTCTTGCTTGCCCGCCGTAGCCTCTATCGTCCGTAGTACGAAGTTCATAGGGTTGCTAGCGAAGGCGGGTGCCCTGTGTTTTGTGCTTGGCGCGCCTTTTGCTTACGGCGCGGGGGCGCCTAACCCGCGCGGCGTTCGCGCCGCGCCGCAGACTCCGCGCGCGGAAAAAACTGCGCCGGAAATTACGAATCGGACGGCGGCGACAAGAACGGTTTCGCGTTCTGCAACGGTCGGCGCCAGAACTCCGGCAATTGCGCCGCCGCAGCAATCGAGGTCCGCGGTCGCCGCGCGTTCGGCAACGGCGCCGGTTGCCGCGTCGTCTGCGCGCAGCGCAAGCGTATCGCGCTCCGCAACGCCGGCCAGGGCGGCGACGGCGGTATTCGGGGACTTGTCGAAGCTGGGCACGGGATATAACAATTGCCGCGAGGCTTATAATACATGCATGGACCAGTTCTGCGCGGCGGCGAACGATACGTACCGGCGCTGCATATGCTCGGAGAAATTCCGCGATTTCGGCGATATGGAAGCGGCGCTGGATCAAGCGAAAACAATGCTGCAAAGCTTTGCCGATAATAATTTGGAGGCCGTGAACCTGACGGCGGCCGAGGTCGGCGCGATGCAGACGGCCACAGCGGGCGAGGCAGCGATGCGGACGGACAAGTCCGCGGCGGCGAAAATGCTGGATGAAATCGGGGACTTATTAAGCGGCAAGAAAAAGCCGTCGCAGGCGCAGCAGCCGACCAGATTGGATTTCAGCAACTTGATGAATTTCGGCAGCGCGATAGATGATATTTGGGGCGGCGGCAGCGACGATATGTTCGGCGGCGGCGGGCGCGGCAAGGATTTGACGGCGTTGGAAGGAAAGGCGCTGTATGACGAAGTGGACAGGCAATGCTCATCGATGGCGCAGGCACAATGCGAGAATGCGGCGACATTGCAGATGGTGCGCAGCGCTTATGGTCTGGTAATCAGCCAGGACTGCCAGGCGTATTCCAAGAAAATCGACGGAATGAAAGAGCAGGTCGCTCAGAAAGTGCGCGAGGCGAACAAAATGCTGCGTGACGCGAGATTAGAGGAGTACCGCACGCATAACTCGGCCAGCGTTAACGAGTGCATAGGCAAAGTGCAGGCGGATATATTGCATGAATACGCTTGCGGCCCGAACTTCAAAAGATGCCTTGACTTTACGGGATTGTATATCAACCAGACAACGGGCGAGCCGATTTATTCCCCGCTTTTGTTCAATCTGGCGAACCAGATAAAGCTGGAGAACCCGAACGCGCCGGAGAACAAGGCTTTTCTTAACGGGCTGGATGCGTTCAGGAACCGCGCGCGGGAGTCCTTGGACAGCTGCCGAGACGACGCGAACGCGGTCTGGGACGCCTTCAAGCGCCAGGCTTTGATAGAAATCGCCCAAGCCCAGGACAGAAAGCTGGAAGAAATCAAGATGACCTGCGTTACGACGATGAAGGAATGTTATGACACGATCGGCGGCCAGTTGAAGGACTTCGATGACACCACGTCGCAGCGCAGCGGAGCGGTCGGGGCGCGAGCAACGCGCGCTATGTGCGCGGACAAGGTTGCGGCTTGCGCGAACTTGTACGCGAACCCGAACGACATGAACTGCAAAAAGGTTGATTCGAATACTATCGGAAATCTGCGCAGCAGCGACGCCGCGACGAATCTGTGCGGCTTGAAGGAGCTGCTGGCGTTCGTCAGCACGGTGGATACGGTCAGAATAGCCGAGGGCTGCGACGCGGCGCTGGAAAGCTATATAGAAGAAATATGCGCGCCGGCGTCCGGAGATTCGGAAAACAGCGTGCCGTACGGCTGCCGCCTGATTTCGCCGGGAAAGCTGGAAGCGAACCTGCAGACGTATGCGAAAACATTCTGCCTGGGCGATCCGGATGCGACTTTGGATCCGGCCACGATCAGCGCGGTTACAAAGGCTATGGACAGCCTGCGGGCCGAGCTGGGCGACCAGCTGCAGAATATATGCAATGATTTGAACGGCGTGTGGATTATGCATCCGGACAGCGCGCAGGAACTCGCGAACAAAAGCAAGAGCAGGAAGTTGGAGATAGAGCCCGTATTCGCCGGCCAAGTCTATGGCGGTTTGGCGAAGCTGAAAGAAACGGTAAGCCTTTGGGCCGCCGGTCTGATGGAGACAGGGGCAAGCGTCGCAAGGCTGGATAAATACGAGGCGATGGCCGTCCAGGCTGCGGAAAGGGCGGCGATGGTGAATAAGCCAATATATGGCGCGGTGGCGGCTCGCGGGGCCGTGACGCCGGCGAATGCCGCGCGCGCGGCGCAGGATTTGTCGGTTCAATATGCGGCCAGGGCGACAGATTCACCGCAGTCCGGCGGAACTACGGACAGGTCTATCGGCTGGGGGCTGTGCGTGGTTAATACCGTTATGGTTTCGTGCCAGATAGCGGACGAGATAGTGGGCGGCCAAGGTTTGGCGCATATGGATCCTTCGGGCACAAGATGCATATTGGACAGCAGCTATGCGCAAGAAGCTTGCAAGATACTGCCGGGGGGAACTTGGGTGGCTTCTACTGGTCAATGTTTCATAAAGTAAAAGACAAATAAAAATGAAGAAATGCATATATTTTTTGACATTATTTTTTGTTGCGTTGGCACTCCCGCTGGAATCATTTGGTAAATGTAGCGTGGATAACAATTGGAAAGATGGCGGTTGGCATTGGGCGGCTTCTCGAGCAAATCAAGATGGCAACAAAGGCTGGGGGTGTAATTGCAAAAGAGATACTGAAAATTATGACCTTGTCAAAAAGCCATACGGAACAAAGAATTTTTATAGCCAGAAATGGTCAAAAAGCAAATGCACTTTTCCTAAATTTAGCATGTGCGGGGTTAGTAACGCCTCCGGTTTTTTTGTTATGTTTACGGGAGGGCTGTCGTTATTGGCTGACGGAAGATGGAGCGAGTGCATGCTGTACCCCGATGGAAAAGGTTGGATACATCCTAATTATTCATCAAAGCATCCGACGGATATAAGCACCCTTGACACAGGTATGAGCGACCAAGGTTGGACATGGAGCTGCAAGAAAGGAACAAAATATGACAGTGCCAGCAACACATGTAAATTTGACCCATCTACATGCAAAGTACCGACAGGATATCCTAATGCCAATAACACAGGGTGCGTCATATGCGCGGATTTAGAGCCCAAAGGCACAAAAATTTTGAGTTCAGATGGTAAATCGTGTGTGGCCGACCCGGCAAAATGTGCCGACGCTAACGGTCAGGTTATAGGTGGGGAATGTGAAGTTTGTCCGCCCAACTTCAAGACTGCGGGGGGTAATAGCTGTGTGATTGACCCAGACCAATGCAAAAAGCCATATAAATACATCAAGACCGTTGCCGGAGTACAATCGTGTGTGGATTGTAGCGAGCAGGGTAAAATTGTTAATGATGCCCTCAACGATTGCCAAATGGACCCAGCGACTTGCAAGGCACCCGGGGCATATATGGACGGCAGTACCTGCAGGCAATGCGAACCCGGCAAAAAAGCTGTTACCGGGCGCAAAGGCTGGGGCCCGCTATGCATGATACCGCTGCCGGCTGGGCATGGATATATTGCACCGCATACTAATGCAACTACCGAGTATTGTCCGACATTGGCGCATGGAAATGGCTCGGTATATCAAAAGATAATAGAAGATATCTGCGTGAAATGCGGTTTGCAGGGATATATCAAGGATTCAAGCCAATATCTGGGGGACGGATTTGATTCAAGTAAAACTAATTGCGCGAAACTTACAGTGATTGACAGCTTGAAGTTCGAGGCCTGCGCGCAAACTTCTTTGGATAAGAAGAGCTTCCAAGAATGCGTTATGAAATAATAAAAAACCGCCGCATCCGCGGCGTTTTTTGTTTTTCACAATTTTCTGAAAGAAAATTGTCATTGCGGACTTGGTCCGCAATAGGGCCTAGGAATCGCGAGCGAAGCGAGCCAAAGGTCTTAAAGACCCTATTGCGGCCTGCGCCGCAATGACAAAATCACTTTGTGATTTTGTAAAATATTTCCACTTGAAACTCAGGAAAAAATCTGTATAATCCAAACCTATCGGGTCGGTAGCTCAGTTGGTTAGAGCGGAGCGCTCATAACGCTTTGGTCCGGGGTTCGAGTCCCTGCCGACCCACCAGAATTTGTTCCCCAGAATTTAAAAAAAATTTCAAACGCCTTGCAAAAGATTCCCAATTCGGCTATAAGACAGGCATGGCCAGCCAATTCGTTCATCTTCGCGTGCATACCAAGTATTCCATAGGCGAAGGAACGCTCTACATCGACGCCAACCCCAAAAAAGACCCAAATCGCGTCACCTTGGTAAAACTCTGCAAGGGATTCGGAATGCCGGCCGTAGCCATCACGGACACAAACTTGATGTCCGGCACGGCGGAGTTATCCGATGCCGCCTCCGTTGCGGGAATTCAGCCGATTATCGGAATTACGGTGACTTTAAACCATCATGCGACTGTCGACCCGAAAATCCTGCGCGCCGACCAGTTGTCCGGGATTGTCCTTTTGGCGCAGAGCGAGCAAGGGTGGAACAACCTGTGCAAATTGAACTCGCTGATGTATATGCGCGGCGATAATCAGCACTTGGGCGCTTTCATAACTTTTGATGAATTGGCGGGCCACAGCGATGGCATAATCTGCCTGTCGGGCGGGCATACGGGGCCGGTCGGGCGCGCGATTTTGAATAACCAGCCGGATTTTGCTTCAATGCTGGCGCGCCGCCTGCTGGAGATTTTCGGCGGCGGCCCTGCCGCCCGTAGCCTTGGCGAAGGGCGGTTTTATATGGAAATCCAGCGCCATGGCCTGGAAGAAGAAATCAAGACGGAGCCCGAATTCCTGCGCCTGGCGCAAAGCATGAACATTCCGATTGTCGCGACTAACGACGCGTGCTTCGCGGCGCAAGATAATTATGAGGCGGCGGACGCGCTGGGTTGCGTCCTGCAGCAGACCAAGGTCATAGATCCCGACCGCAAGCGCAAAAATGCCGAGCAATACTTCAAATCGCCCGATGAAATGGCGGAAATCTTCAGCGACCTGCCCGAAGCGATTGAAAACACGGTTGCGATTTCACGCCGCTGCGCGTTTATGGTGAATACTCGGTCAAAGCCTTTGCTGCCCAAATTTGGCGATGATCTGGATGCCGAGTGCCAGATGCTGCGCGATGACGCGCGCGCTGGACTGGACCGGCGCATGGCCGAGGAAAAAATCCCGGACGCCGACCAAAAGCAATACTTCGATCAACTGGAATTTGAATGTGACGTCATTATCAAGATGGGCTTTCCGGGGTATTTCTTGATAGTCGCGGATTACATAGGCTGGTGCCGCAAGAACGATGTTCTGGTGGGGCCGGGCCGCGGTTCGGGCGCGGGCAGCGTAGTCTCGTGGGCGCTGGGCATCACGAATGTGAATCCGCTGGCATATGGCTTGCTGTTCGAGCGTTTCTTAAACCCAGACCGAATTTCCATGCCGGACTTTGACGTGGATTTCGAACCCGAAGGCCTGCCGCGCCTGATGGAATATATTTGCAAGAGATACGGCGCCGACCATATTTGCAGGATTATCACTTTCGGCAGCTTGCAGGCGCGCGGCGCGATACGCGATATAGGGCGGGTTTACGGGATGCCTTATTCCAAGACGGATAGATTCGCCAAATTGATACCGATGGATGCGAAGAAAATCGCGGACGCGGTGCGAAAGTCTGATGATATTCAGGAAGCGCTGGACAACGACGCCGACCTTAAAAAAGTCGTAGATGTATCGATGGAGATAGAAGGCGCCTTCCGCAATCTGGGCCAGCACGCATGCGGAGTGGTTATCGGCGATCGCGCCACGACGGCGATCGCGCCGGTTTATCGGGACCCGTCCAACGAAATGCCGTCTTGTCAATTCGACGGGCATTATTTGGAATCCGTGGGACTGATAAAGTTTGATTTTTTGGGTTTGGAAACCTTGGCTATTTTGAAATACGCGGTGGAGCTGGTAAAGAAAACGGTTGGGGTGAATCTGGATCTGGACAAGATTCCGCTGGAAGATGATAAGACTTTCGAGCTGTGGCGCGCCGGCAAGACAATCGGAATTTTCCAATACGAAGCCCCGTTCGTTCAGCAGACCTTGAAAAAGATGCAGCCCACCAGTTTTGCGAATATCGTTGCGCTGAACGCTTTGAACCGCCCGGGGCCGATCGCGTACATTCCACAATACATCGCCAGAATGCATGGCGAGGAAGACGTCAGCTATCCTCATCCAAAAGCGGAAGAAATACTCAAAGAAACATACGGCATCATCGTGTATCAAGAGCAGGTTATGCAGCTGGTGCGCGCCCTGGCGGGATTCACGCGGGGCGAATCCGACACCGTCCGCAAGGCGATGGGCAAGAAAATCAAGGAAGTGCTGGACAAGCTGGAGCCGAAATTTTACGAAGGGTGCGAGCGGGAAAAAACCTTGTCGCTGGGCGACGCCCAGGCTCTGTGGACTCAGTTTATAAAGTTCGCGGAATACGCGTTTAATAAATCGCACTCGGTCGCGTATTCCGTCATCGCGGCGCAATGCGCGTATATTAAGGCTCATTATCCGGCCCAGTTCCTGGCCGCGGCGATGTCGTCGGAGCTGAATGATTCCGACCAGCTAGCTCTTTATATGGACGACGCGAAAACGAATTTTAGTTTGGAAATTCTGCCGCCGGATATAAATTCTTCGGAAAGCCTTTTCACGGTGCGGGACAATAAAATCATATTCGCGCTTGCCGCGATAAAGGGCATTGGCAAGGTCGCGACGGACGCGATTATCGCCCAGCGAAACGCTGATGGAAAGTTCAAAAATATCACGGATTTTGCGAAGCGCACGGCAGGGATTATAAACAAGCGAGTGCTGGAAGCGTTCGCGAAAGTCGGCGCGCTGGACGGGCTGGAGCCGAACCGCGCGAAGATATTCATGAACGCGGACGTGATTTTAGGTTATGCGGCAAAGCAGAAAGACAGCGCGAATTCTCTTTCCTTGTTCGCGAATACCGCCCAGGACGACATAGCGGAAAACAGACTTGCAAAAAATATGAATGCGACGCCGGCGTGGAACTTCGGCGAAAGAATGGAGAATGAGCTTAGCGCGGTCGGCTTCTATATCTCGGCGCATCCGATGGACCAGTACAAGAATCTGATAAAGCGAGAAAGGCTGACGACCAGCGCCACGCTTCCCGCAAAGCGCGACCGCGAAAACGTGATGATTGCGGTCAGCGTGAACTCGTTCAACCGCCGCACGACCAAGACGGGGAAATTAATGATGTCCATCAATGCGGCGGACAGTTCCGGCAGCGTCGACGCGGTGTGCTTCGGCGATACGATTTACGGCGTTATGCAGGTGTTGCAGAACGAGAGCATAGTTTTGCTGCGGGGCAGGGTAAACGTTCGCGACGATAGAGTTTCATTATTCGTGGACAGCGTTATTCCATTGACCCAGTGGATAGCGTCCGTCGCGCAAAAAATTACATTGGAGATGAAGGCGCAAGAGCGATTGGCGGATATAAAGCAATTGATAGATTCGCTGCCGAACGGAAGGGCGAAGGTATTTCTGAGCATTGGCGCGAACGGTAAGGCGACGACATTGGCATTGCCCCGCGCTGTGGCTCTGACACCAACAATCGCGGACGACCTTTCCGCGCTTGGGGTGAGAGTTACGATAGAATAAATTAGCAATTATCAATTAGCGATTAGCGATTTAGAGTGTGTGAATAACGATGTCCATTATAATGGACAATGTTTATGTTGCGTTTAACCGCTAATTGATAATTGCTAATCGCTAATTTAAAAATCCGGCAGCGCCGGATTTTTTTACTTCAGCTTCCCGCAGCAATGCTTGTATTTAAGGCCGCTGCCGCAGGGGCACAGCGCATTGCGGTTCGTGGTGCCGGGGGCGGTGTTCAGCGTCGCGTCGCGCTCTTCATGCTCGCGCTTGGTCGCATCGATATCGTCGCGCGACAATTCCATCCGGCACAGATATGCCATCGACATTGACTTGAAGTTATTCATCATCCCGCGGAATAATTCGAACGCTTCGCGCTTATATTCGTAAAGCGGATTTTTCTGAGCGTACCCGCGCAGCCCGATGCCCGATTGCAGCATGTCCATAGCTTGTAAGTGCTTGCGCCAGGTATTGTCCAGCGCCGACAGCATCATTTGTTTCTGCGCGGTCTGCATCAGCTCGGGCCCGTATCTCTCTGCCTGGTGGTCATAGCGGTTCTGCGCAAGGCGCAGCAGGGATTCATAGGCTTTTTGCTCCGTGATGGATTCGTCGGTCTTCCAAGAATCAAGGTCCGTGATATCCATTCCGAACACGCGCTGCATAGCATCATGAATGCCGGCGATGTTCCAATCTTCCGGTCGCGTTTTTTCCGGAATGTTCATCTCCGCAATATTTTCCACGACGTCCGCCAGCAGTTCTTTCGCCAACCCTGTCAAGTCATCGCTGGTCATCAAATCATCGCGCTGCTTGTACACCACGTTTCTTTGGTCGTTCATAACATTGTCGTATTTCAGCAGTTCTTTGCGGGATTCGAAATAGCGGGCTTCAACGCGCTTTTGCGCTTTTTCCAAGGCTTTGGTGATCCAAGGATGCTTTATGGCTTCTCCCGGTTTAAGGCCCAAGGTCATCAGCATTCCGTCCAGGCGCGCCGCGCCGAAGATGCGCATCAAGTCGTCGTCCAGCGCAAGGAAGAATTTTGAATCGCCGGGATCGCCCTGGCGTCCGGATCGTCCGCGCAACTGGTTGTCGATGCGGCGGGACTCGTGCCGTTCGGTTCCGATTACGTACAGGCCGCCGGCATCCAGAACGGTTTTTTTGTCGGCTTCGATTTTTTCATAAATTTCTTTTTTCTTTTTTTCAAAGTCCGGCGCATCCGCGTCCAGCGCCGCAATCAGCTCCTCGGCATTTCCCCCCAGCTTGATATCGGTTCCGCGGCCGGCCATGTTCGTGGCAATGGTAATGCGGCCCGGGACGCCGGCCTGCGCAACGATTCTCGCTTCGGATTCGTGATGCTTAGCGTTAAGGACGGCGGGCTTGATTTTGAGTCGTTTCTCAACAATCTCGGCCAGCTCTTCCGATTTTTCGATAGATACCGTGCCGACCAAGACGGGCTGTTTGCGCGTCTGGCAATCACGCAGCTGTTCGATTATAGCGTCGAATTTTTCCTGCTTGTTTCGATAGATCTCATCGTGATGATCGACGCGAACGACGGGGCGGTTAGTGGGAATGGATACGACGCGCAGCTTGTAAATCTCTTCGAATTCCACGGCTTCGGTCATAGCGGTGCCGGTCATACCCGCCAATTTCGGATACAGGCGGAACAGGTTCTGATAGGAAATGCTGGATACGGTCTGATTTTCCGGCTGAATCTTTACATGCTCCTTGGCCTCCAGCGCCTGGTGCAAGCCTTTGCTGAAGCGGCGCCCGGTCATAACGCGCCCGGTGAATTCGTCGACGATAAGAACTTCGCCGCCGCGGACGACGTAATTCACTTCCTTCTTGAACAGGTGATGAGCCAATAATGCTTGCTGGATATGCATCACCAGCATGGCGTTTTCCGGCGCGTAAAGGTTTGTGCCGGTCAGCAGGCCCGCCTCGGCCAGCATAGCGGTTGCCGTATCCGTGCCGCAGTCGGTAAGGGTGACATGGCGGTCTTTTTCATCTTTTTTATAATCGTCGGGCGAGAACTTCGCAACGATCGCGTCGACGGCGTTATAAAGCTCGCTGGTGTCTTCGGCGGGTCCGGAAATGATGAGAGGAGTGCGCGCCTCGTCGATCAGAATACTGTCGACCTCGTCGACGATGCCGTAAAAGAACGGGCGCAAGACCTGCTGGTCCTTGCTGAATTTCATATTGTCGCGCAGATAGTCGAATCCCAGCTCGGAATTAGTCACGTATGTGATGTCGCAGGCGTATGCCTCGCGGCGCTCCTCGTCCGTCATATCGTGCTGGATAATGCCGACGGTTAAACCCAGGAACTTGTAAATAGCACCCATCCAATTGGCGTCGCGCGACGCAAGATAGTCGTTGACCGTAATCAGGTGCGCTCCTTTTCCGTGCAGGGCTTTCAAATATAGCGCCAGCGTCGCGACCAGGGTTTTTCCTTCGCCGGTCTTCATTTCGGTAATCTGGCCGTTGTTCAAGACCATGCCGCCGATAAGCTGGACATTGAAGTGCCGCATCCCCAGCGTTCGGATCGAGGCCTCGCGCACGGCGGCGAAAGCGTCGGGACGAATGTCTCTCTCGCTGGCCCCGTCGCTAAGTCTCTGGCGCAATTGGGTGGTTACCGCGCGCAGCTGTTCGTCGGACATTGCGTGGTATTTCGGCTCTAAATCATTGATTATGGATACGATTTTGTCATAAGAACGCACAACGCGGTCGTTTGCGGAACCCAAAACTTTCCTTAAAACTCTACTAATAGCTCTTTGAATCATAAATAAATCCTTTTTGCAGGGCCGAGCATAGCGAAAAACCAGGCTGCGGTCAAATAAATTTATGGAAATCTTCCTTTGGCTATGTTATAGTCCAGGATATGGAAAATTCAATAGAAGACATCATAAAAAAATCCGCCTACGCCAAGGCTCCGGCGGACAGGCCGACCCCGGGCCTGCCCCCCATAGCTTCAGCGAAGGGGGGCGCATTGAAGTTGCGGCCCGAACAGATTTCCAGTGAAGTCTTCGTGATTGCGCCGACTCAGGTTAATTATATAGCAGAGCTTTTCGCGAATTCTGTGGCAGACGCGATGAATATGCGGGCATTTGCGCCGAAAATCCGGGTTTTGGCCGAGAAATCCTTGCGCGCGGCATTGGCTGCGGCGAAAAAGCAAGGCGCTTGATTTTTCATAAATTTCCCTTATAATTAGTAAGTCCCTTCGGGGAAGACGATGCTGAATGCTTTATGCAATAGGCTTTTTGGACCCGGGGGCGGTACCCGGCACCTCCACCATTTCCTATTGCGCCTGCGGCGCAATAGGAAATGGTGGATGAGAGTAGCGCGCGCTTCGCGCGCAGAGTGACGCCGGCTTCGCCGGCAGAGTAGCGCAAATGCTTCGCATTTGCAGAGTAAGAGAGTAGTAGAGTTTTAGATGCTCTTTTACTCTTTTACTCTCTTACTCTCCTACTCTGCGAGCGAAGCGAGCGAATACTCTGATTTTTCGGCGCAGCCGAAGAATCTTTACTCTAGCAAATGCGAAGCATTTGCGCCACTCTCGCGGCGCAGCCGCGCATGGGGGTGAACCAGGCTCGACAATGGCTGAAAGATAAAGAGTGCGTCCGGGGTTGCTCCCGAAAAAGGCTGAAAAAAACTGAATGGCGATAGAATCGCTGCGAACAGCAATGTTCGCCTTGCATTGGCTGCCTAAGGGCACAAGGGCGCGCGCGGCAATTGTCGCAACGCCCGCTTAGCTTATGCGGGGCCCGCCGGAGCCTGGCACCAGAATCCGGCACTTATAAATTGTATAACAATAACAAAGGAATGAGAAGATGAACAAAATCAAATCAATATTTTTCAACGGAATGTTCGGATTGATCTATATTTCATTTACCATACAAGCCTTGTGGTCTTTATACGCGATTCTTGTACAGCTTCCGCGCGGGGGCATACCGGAATATAACTTGTTTATGTGGATATTGCTGCCTTTCGGATGGCTGGCGATTATCGCGGCGCGCTATCTTTCAAAGAGGTCGGCGTCCGGAAACCGCGACCAAGGCGGATATAACAATTACCGTCGTTAGAAATTCCCGCGCAAGCGGGTTTTTTTAATGACTATTGACTATTCCCAGAAATACTCTATATTATATCTTGCTATGAAAGAATTCATTTTACCCTTAAAGGATTTGGTGGTCCAGCCGGGCCTGACCGTTCCGATTTATCTTGATAACCAGATTTCCGTCGCGTGTATGGAGGCGGCCGTCGCCGCGAACCGCCGCGTGATAATCGCGCCTCAGCACAAATGGAACTATCCGGTCGCGCCGGAAGAGCTGTACGATACCGGGACCCTGGCGGACGTGATTCAGATATTGCGGCTTCCGGATAACTCCATACATACGATAGTCCAGACTAAGGCGGCGGTTTCGATTTCCGATATTTCGGTAGAGGACGGCTTGTTTTCAGGTATTCCGGCCGAGCTGCCCTTTATAGATGACAGTAATTTCGAGCAAACGGCCGCGCTGCGAGACAAAGTTGCAGCGGAATTGCCGGCTCTGGCGCTGCCGAGAAAGTTCAGAATGGACAAGCTGAACGCGATAATCCAGAACTATCCGATGCCGGCGTTCATAGATGCCGTTATTCAGATGACCAATATGGAGACCGAGGCGGCGGTTAGGATACTGAGCGCGCGGACATATCGCGAAAAGCTGGTGCTGATTTTGGAACAGATCGGAGTGATGGCGGAAATCGCGAAGATAGACGCATCGATTTCCAAGCGCGTGCAACAGCAAATGGATGGCGGGCATCGCAATATAGTCTTGCAGGAAAAGCTGAAAGCAATTCAGAAAGAGCTGGGCGAAGACAGCGATGAAATGGACACGGAAAGTTTAAAGCGCAGGATTGAAAATTCTGCAATGCCGAAAGAGGCGAAAGACAAAGCAATGTCCGAATGGCGCAGAATGCGCGGCCATAACGCGATGAGCACCGAAGGCGCGGTGTTGAAAACTTATTTGGACGAGCTGCTGTCAATGCCATGGGATAAATCGGATAAGGCGAAAATTGATTTGACCGCGGCACGCGTGGCGCTGGATGCCGAGCATTCCGGAATGCAGCCGATAAAAGAAAGAATTCTGGAACACATCGCGGTGATGCGCAAAACGGGAAATATCTCGGGCACTATATTGTGCTTGGTTGGCGCGCCTGGTGTTGGTAAGACGAGTCTCGGCAAATCCGTGGCCAAGGCACTGGGGCGCAAATATCATAGAATTTCACTGGGCGGAGTATCGGATGAAGCGCACTTTCGCGGGCATCGCAAGACTTATATCGGGTCCCAGCCGGGACGCATTATGGATGCGCTGAAAAGATGCGGCGCGAATAATCCGGTGATTGTGTTGGACGAGATTGATAAAATGGGCCGTGACCATCGCGGCGATCCGGAAAGCGCCCTGTTGGAAGTCCTGGACCCGGAACAGAATAAAAGCTTCCGCGACCATTATTTGGAGGTTGATTTTGACCTGGGCAATGTAGTGTTTATCGCAACGGCGAATACTCTGAATATGTCTCCGGCATTAAAAGATAGAATGGAAATTATTGAAATTCCGGGATATTCGGAAGAGGAAAAATTGAATATTGCTCGCGAGCATTTAATAAAGCGCGCGGCAAAAGACGCGGGCTGGAATGCGGAAAATATAAAAATCAACGATGAAGCGCTGCGTCATATCATCCGCAACTACACAGCAGAGCAGGGCGTCAGGGAATTACAGCGCTCCATAACTGCAATGCTGCGGCGCGAGTTATTGCTGGGCGGCGGCGAAGATACAGCGACAGAATTCACTACGAATAAAATAGATGAATTGCTGAAAGCTCGCAAATCCGCAGGAATCTCCAAACGCATAGGCTTCAACGCCGGGGCCAGAGTATAAATGATTTTAATTATAGATACATCTTCTTCGGGAATAGGTCTTGTATTGGACGGCAAATATAAATTTGTTGAAACTGAAAAGCAATCTCTTTCTCTGCCTACGGAAACGGAAAAATTTCTGAATGAAAACGGCGCGGCATGGCGCGATATTACCACAATCGGAATTGTTGTTGGCCCGGGCAGTTTTACCGGGATTCGTTTGGGGATTGCTTATGCCAAAGGCATCGCATTGGGCCTGAATATTCCCGTTGTCTCAATCAATAAATTTGAGATTTATTTGGAACGCGATCCGGATGCATTTGTTGCAATTGAATCCGGCAAGGGAGATTTCTTTGTCGGCGCAAAAGATTTGCCGCCCGAAATTATGACTATTGAAGAAGTAGAAACAAAACAATTTAATTATGCAAAAACAGTCGGACATAAACTGTATGACTTGGCGGATAGCATGTCGGTTATTGCGCGCAAATTGATTGCATCCGCAGAACCAGTGATTCCATTGTATATAAGACCGAGTTATGCAGAAATAAAAAATTAAAACAAAAAATCTTAAAAAGATTTTTTGTCATTCCTGCGTAGGCAGGAATAGGGCCCATAAACCGCGAGCGAAGCGAGCCAAAGGTTTTAAAGACCCACTCCCGCCCCGGCCTTCGCCGGGGCCAGCAAACCAGCGGGAGTGGCAAAAAGTTTGTAAAATGTTCCAACAACTTGCAAATCTTCATAAGCTCTGTTTTCCGAACAAGCCATGGGACGCGGAAGAATTCGCGTCATTGCAGCGAGGCGGCGCTGAAATTATCGCAAGCGACAATGGGTTCGTGGTCTGGCGCTGCGCTGCGGACGAATGCGAGATAATCACAATCGGCGTGCATCCTGCACACCGCGGCGCAGGGGTTGCCGACGCTTTATTGCAGCTGATGGAAAAAGAAATATCGGTAAAGAAAATCTTTCTGGAAGTCGCCGCGAATAACGCTACCGCGCGCAAGCTTTACGAGCGCAACGGATACAGGCAAATCTCAATCCGCCCCAGATACTACGACGGCATCGACGCTGTGGTTATGGGGAAAGGAATATAAACCATTATAAAACGCGCGCCTCTCGTGGTATCATCTTTTCAGACGATAAGTCGTCAAAGAAAGGAGAGAGAATATGAGGAAAATCACATTGTTTGCAACTGTGTTGTTGATCGGCGGCGCGGTTATGGCGCCGGCGCTTGCCACAGGCGAAGGAACAAGCGGAAAATCCGCTTGGAGGGAGTCCTTGACCGAACAGCAAAGAGAATGCATAAGGGATAACTGCCCGAAATTCACGCGCGAAGAAAAAGCAACCAAATCTGATGCCGAATGGCAGGCAAAACGAGACTGTTACGAGGCTTGCGGAGTGCACAAAGATTGGAGCAATAGGACAAAATCCAAAATGTAAAAACAACGGGGGCGCGCCCCCGTTGTTTTTACAATAACAGCCATATAATCAGCGGCCCCAGTATAACCGTCATCAACCCTGAAATCAGAATAGCCAGCGATGCGGTTGCGCCTTCGATTTCGCCCATTTCCAGCGCCTTGGTCGTGCCCATCGCATGCGATGAGTTTCCAATTGCCAGCCCCTGCGCCATTTTATTTTTAATGCCGAGCCATCGGCATATCAATCCCCCAGTCGCCGCGCCCAAAATCCCCGTAATCACCACTGCAAAGACCGTCAGGGCTACCCATCCGCCCAGCTCCTTGGTTATACCGATCGCTATCGCGGTCGTGACGGAAACGGGCGCCAGCGACCTTGCGATTACTTGATCCAGCCCGAACGCAAAGGTTAGCCCGACCACGGTCAAGACCGAAACCGCGCAGCCTATGAATACCGAAATCAGTACCGGCCGCATATTTTCTTTCAACAGCAGAATCTGGCGATACATGGGCACAGCAAAACAAACCGTCGCCGGAATCAGAAAATATCCCAGATATTTCGCGCCCAGGTTATAGCTCTCATAAGGAATATCAAAAACCAGCAAAATCGCAATTACCGCGAAGGTTGCGACCAACAGCGGCGTCGTAATCGGCGAGCGGAATTTCTGATGCAGCGCCCAGCACAGCCAATAGACCAATAATGTCAGCGCGAATCCAAAATAAATGGTATTGGTCAGGATCGGGATCATTTCTTACGCCTCTCGGCCAGCCATTGTGCGACCCATCCAGTTGATGCCATCGCCGCCAGGAAAGTCAGAACTATAATGCCCAACACGGGCAGCCAAATAGTTTTTACATCGCCCCAGATTTTAAGAATTCCGACAGCGGGAACGACAAACATCACGGGTAAGATTGCCAGAAAGAAATCCGCGGTGTCTTCAACATCGGATAAATGAACGAACTTTAATAGCAATCCCAATAATAAGAATACTAAACCATAAATACTGCCCGCGATGGGCAATGGAATGACGGCCGCGGCGGCTTCCCCCAGCGCGACAAATATCAATATAATCATAAACTGACGCAAATATTTCATCTCTCAGAGAGATTATCCCACAAATTCCAAAACGCGTCTATCGAAAATTATATCTCGCCCGCGCAGCGGGGCGGCGATATGCATATCATCCGCGCGCCGCGTGCGAGACAGCGCAACATAAGTCTGTCCGTGCGCGAACGCCCCGCGCGAGATATCCACAACGACTGCATCCAAAGTTTTTCCCTGCGCTTTGTGAATGGTCATCGCATAACCCAGCGCCAGCGGGAATTGTTTATAGCTGCCGACCTCGTTTTCAACCAGCTTGTCTTTCTCATCGCGCTCGTATTCCATTTTCTCCCATTTGTCGGGCTTTACATCGACAAGTTCGCCGCCCAGCAGTTGGACCTTTATCAAGTTGTGCGACAATTCGCGAACTATGCCCATGCTGCCGTTGTGCCAGTCGTTTCCGTTTTTCACGAAGACGACCAACGCCCCGATTTTCAAGGTCAGGTTCATAGGCGCGGGAACGTCTTTTTCGTTGAAGTTTCCGGTCAGTTCGCCCTTGTAAGTTATCTCGGGCGCCGGAATTTGCGCCAAGCGGTCGGCATTTATTCTATCCGCGACCGCGCGGAAAGGCGTGATAATGACGGCATTTTCACGCTTTGCGGCATCCGCGATTTTTAAATTGTTGAAATAATTCAGCGCCTCCGCGATATCCGCGCCTGTTCTTAAATCAAATAAATGCTGCAGCAGATTGTCGTCGCTTTGACGATAGACGAAGTCGAAATCGGCGCGATTAAAGTCAGCGCGCTTGTATGCGTGCGCGTCGAAGAAATAAGCGTTCGGCATGCCGTACGATTCCAGATAGAACTGTTCGGCATCGCGGGTGATCACAGGCGGCAATTGGAACAAGTCGCCGATTGCGACGACCTGCAGCCCGCCAAAGGGCAAGTTATTTTTCCTCGCCCAGCGGCTAAGGATATCCATAGCGTCCAGAATGTCGGGCGACACCATCGAGACCTCGTCGATTATCAGCAAGTCCGCGGCATTCAGGATGTTTCGCGGGCGAGATTTCAGCTTTAACAAATCCGGCATGACAAAGTCGCGCGGCTGGATTTGGAACAAGGAATGGATTGTCTGCCCGCCGATATTCAGCGCGGACACGGCCGTTGGGCAGGCGCAGATGATACGCTTTTTACTGGCCGATTTAAGGTAATTCACAAAGGTTGATTTGCCGGTTCCGGCTTGCCCCAGAATCAGGATATTGCGGTTGCTGTTTTCAATCTCCGCGAACGCGCGCAGTTGGGATTCGTTCAAGATTGGGGCAATTAATGACACAAACGCATAGTGCATATTATTGCGGAAAAAATCAATTGATTTTTGGAAAATTTGCTGTATTTTATAACGGTCAGACGGGCGAGGCATAGCGCCAGAAATGGCGAGGAAAGTCCGGACACCACCAGGCAGCATACGGGCTAACGGCCCGGCGGGGCGACCCGACGATCAGAGCAACAGAGACGGAGTCGTCTTCAATAAGGCATGACGGGCTTGCCCGCCGTAGCCTTGGCGAAGGCGGGTGAAACGGGCAATCTCTATGTGGTGCAACTTCAAATAGGCCCCCAGGGGCCATGTGGAGAAAATATTGCGCGATTTGTGCGAGATAAAATCGCACAGCGCGCGAAAGATTGGCGAAAATGTATATTATACATCGAGCCAATCTGACAAAGCGATGGGTGATTTTAGCTGCATCGCAAAGCGACGGCGCGTATTTGAATCAATAACTTCGGATTTCCGCTTGCCCGTATAATATACGGTCTGCGCGAAAATCCTCGTCCTTGCTTCAAATCCCCTGCCGCAAATCGCGCAATATTTTCTCCACATGGTCCCCAGCGCGCCTGGCGTTGGGGGCGGGTAGAGGGCTTGATCCGGTGGAGTAATCCGCCGCGACAGATTAATTATGCCATAGAACAGAATCCGGCTTACGGCCCGTCTGACATTTTTTGAAGAGAGGTTTCTTTATGAAAATATCCATCCAGGAACTCAAGGCTAAAATAATTCCGCTTTTTATTCATCTAAAACCAGCGGAACGAGAGGTCATTGCCGATTATCTTATTTACGCCGAAATGTGCGGCGGAGGAATCGGGACTCAAGGCATAGCCAAGCTTGCAGGCGGTTCGCCCATCCAAGATATCATACCGACTGGCGAAATTAAGGCTCAGCGGGAAACCCCCGTATCGGCACTGCTTGATGGCGCGGGCAATCCGGGAATTCTTATTGCTCAAAAAGCAGCTGATATTGCGATAGAAAAGGCAAAGAAGGCCGGCGTTTCCATAGTGACGGCGCACAATTTCAGATCGTCTAACGGCGCGCAGAGCTATTATGTCGAGCAGATTGCAAAGCAAGACCTTATCGGCATAATGTGCAGCCGCTCCAGTTCGACGGCAGTTGCTTTCGGCTCGATTGATCCGATTTTCGGCACTAACCCGGTCGGCTATGCTTTTCCTACGACCAGCGATCCGATAGTGTTCGACGCCGCCACTTCGGCTATGACATTCTATGGCTGCGTCATAGCGAACGCGCGCGGGGAAAAACTTCCCGAAGGGATTGCCTTTGACAAGGACGGAAACCCGACTACTAATCCTGCGGACGTTATAGAGGACGGCGCGCTTGCCCCGTTCGGGAATTCATACAAAGCTTCGGGTTTTGCGATGCTGGCGGAACTTCTTGCCGGCCCGCTGGCAAACGGCGCTTTTATTGATAATAAAACGTATGACAAGGAGTGGGGCGCGGCAATCGTTGCGATTGATCCGAAAATTCTTGTGGATATGGATAAGTTCAAGAAAGATTGCTCGGCTCTTGTTGCAGCAATCCGCGCGGCGCGCGCAAAGCCCGGGGATATGATTCGTCTTCCGTATGACCGCGCGCGTGAGAATTATAACGCGTCGCTTGCATCCGGGACGGTGGAAATAGACGAGGTGATTTATGGAAAAATATTTGGCTAAAATAAATTCTGAGAAATTACCCGGCACCCAATTTCAGAAAACCGTGTGGCGCGAATTGCTGAATATCCCGCGTGGGCAAGTTATCAGCTATGCGGAACTGGCACGGAGAATAGGGCGCCCAAGCGCAACGCGAGCGGTCGCAAATGCAGTGGGCGCAAACCCGTTGGCCCCGCAAGTTCCATGCCACAGAGTAATACGCACAGACGGAACCCTTGGCGGCTATTCCGGCCCCGGCGGTATAGAGACAAAGAAAAAACTCCTTCATGCCGAGGGCGTGAAGTTATTCTAAAAAACTATCCGATTTCACATTCTGAGTTTTCTGTTTCAACCCTATCTCTGCGGTCGGCAAGCAATTCGCCTTCATAGGTAAAAAATGCTGCGCCTTGCGCCGATTTCCAGTTATACCCGGCTTCTTTCAGAAAACGGAGCGCTATTGGGGATATTGAATATCTGCGGCCCTCATATTCGACCTGTTGGTCGCTGGCGACGACACATTTTTTTGTTTCATCACGTGTAAATATGATTTCCGCGCCAATCGGAACATCGGCAGAAGAGAAAGTGAATTTGTCCCGGCGAATTTCTTTTTCTATTTTTTCATTTTCTTCAATTTCACCGGTTTCTCCGATCATTGCGTTGTTGGACACAATTTCGCGCCCATCAAGCATTTTAAGGATTGAAACCGCACGTTCAGGGGATAGTTTGAAGAATTCCCTATTCGGTCGTATTCGGTGGTCCGAGAATCCGTCGTGAATGTGTTTTTCCTTCTTTTCATAACCATCCACTTCGACTGCATAATGGCAACGGAAAGGCATTGGAACTCCTGTTGTATCAAGAGTCTTCATTCTTTGTTCAAGGTCAGTAGTTATACCGATTTTAATGATTCCGGACATAGCATCATTAGTCAAAATATATATGATTCCAGTTGCCATAATTTCTCCTTAACTTTTTGGCATGCCCGAGATGATTCGAACCTCTGACCTACGGATTAGAAGTCTTTTGACCGCCTTGTAAATTATAGAGTGTATTCAATCATTTAGCAAGTGTAAAGATTTTATTTACAAAAATTATGTAGCAAATATGTAAGTTGCTTAAAATATCTCGCTGTATTCCGCTGTATCTCAACTATATGTCCCGGTAGCTCAATCGGATAGAGCAAGAGTCTTCTAATTCCGCTTGTGCAGAAATATGGGAAAAACATGGATAAAATAGTCGACTTATCGGTTGCCCTATCCACTTGAGCTACGGGCAACTGAATATATAATCTTGAAAATTGCGAGTTCTATTTTATAATATGAGACGAATATACGGAGTATGAAATGAACCCAAAAAAAGATAAATATGACGAAGAGTTTTTAAAAGCACAAAAGTATATGCTTGATAGGGTATGTCAAGATGTTGGTGAATCAGCTAAGTATTATAAAAAACTTTGTAAATCAACAACCGCAAGCACTCCATTGCAAAGAATGTATATGAACATGTTTTGCAATCTATCAAATTCTGCTGATGCTATATATTTCTTAATATTATCCAAAAAGGGGCGAGAAGCTCTCATTGTTGCGGGACACATGATAGAAGGTCTTGCTTTGTTTTTATATGCTAAAAGATATCGCAAGGCCTTAAAGTATTATGATTATATGAGCATAAAATGCTTGCAACTACATTACATGGAAGAAGTTATTTATGGCAATGTTGGTCCTGTTCAAAATGAAAAATGTCGAGATAACGATATAGAATTTATAAAAAAATATGGTGCTAAATTTCTCAAATCTAAGACAGGGA
>Ga0082212_10000351_pt1 | contig 67259 bp, 37 predicted proteins | sample TergutNt197P3_FD_71548 | JGI IMG/M metagenome (GOLD analysis project Ga0082212, IMG submission 71548) | Neocapritermes taracua P3 segment gut microbial communities from Petit-Saut dam, French Guiana - Nt197 P3 | ecosystem: Host-associated > Arthropoda: Insects > Digestive system > Gut ... | reverse complement strand
GTTGCGCGGCTGAGCGTACTTCGGTACGCGAAGGCAAGCGCAAAAGGGGCAAGGCCGGGTGCCACAGGGAGCCGCAGCGTCGGCTTGTTACGTCGGCTGTCAAGCCGACGTAACCAAAAAGCCGCAGCGTCGAACAGTTACGTTGATTGTCAAATCAACGTAACATAATAGTCTCCCAGGTCGTTGATGTCTACCACGATGCGGGCGCCGTCGTGGACCTCGCCTGAGACAAGTTTCTCGGCGACCGCGTCGATGACGACGCGCTGGATGAGGCGCTTGAGCGGGCGGGCGCCAAAGACCGGGTCGTAGCCGTCGATGCTCAGGTGCTCCACGGCGGCGGGGGTCACCTCAAGGGCTATGTGGCGTTCGGCGAGGCGCCTGCGCACGTCCTCAAGCTGGAGGTCGACGATGGGCTCGATGCTTGAGATGTTGAGCGTGTTGAAGGTGACGATGTCGTCGATGCGGTTCAGGAACTCCGGCCTGAAAGTCGCCCGGAGCGCACCCTCGATGGCCATCTTCTGCGACTTCTCGTCGTCCATTTCCGCGAACTCGCGGATGAACTGGCTCCCCACGTTGCTCGTCATGATGACGATGGCGTTCTTGAAGCTGACCACGCGGCCCTGCCCGTCGGTCAGGCGCCCGTCGTCGAGCACCTGGAGCAGGATGTTGAAGACGTCGTGGTGCGCCTTCTCTATCTCGTCGAGCAACACGATGGAATAGGGCTTGCGGCGCACGGCCTCGGTCAGCTGGCCGCCCTCGTCGTAGCCGACGTACCCGGGAGGCGCGCCGATGAGGCGCTGCACCGAGAACTTCTCCATGTACTCGCTCATGTCGATGCGCACCATGGCCTTCTCGCTGTCGAAGAGGTATTCGGCGAGCGCCTTCGCCAGCTCCGTCTTGCCGACGCCCGTCGGGCCGAGGAACAGGAAGCTGCCGATGGGCTTGTCCGGGTCGTTCAGGCCCGCGCGGCTGCGCCGTATCGCGCCGGACACGGCAGAGACCGCCTCGTCCTGGCCGACGACGCGCTCGCGGAGCTTGTCCTCAAGGTTCATGAGCTTCGCCATGTCGCCCTGCATCATCTTCGACACGGGGATGCCGGTCCAGGCCGACACCACTTCGGCGATCTCTTCCGAGGTGACTTCCTCCTTCAACAGGGCGCCGCTTTGCTGCTTCTCGTTGAGCAGGGCCTCGGCGGCTTGGAGCGCCGTTTGCAGCTCGGGGATGCGCGCATAGCGCAGCTCGGAGGCCCGGGGGAGGTCGCCTTCGCGCGTTGCCCGCTCTTCCTCAAGCTGGACCGCGTCGAGCTCGGCCTTGAGGCCCTGCACGTTGACGATGGCGTCCTTCTCGTTTTGCCACTCGGCCTTCTGCGCGTCGAGGCTTTCCTGGGCGGCCGCTATCTCTTGGCGCAGGGCTTCCAGGCGCTCCTTGCTTGAGGCGTCTTCCTCCTTCATGAGCGCCTGTTCCTCTATCTGCATCTGGGTCAGCCGCCGTGTCGCGACGTCGATCTCCTCGGGCATGCTGTCGATCTCGATGCGCAGGCGGCTGGCGGCCTCGTCCATGAGGTCTATGGCCTTGTCGGGCAGGAAGCGGTCGGAGATATAGCGGTTCGAGAGCTCTGCGGCGGCGACGATGGCCGTGTCGGTGATGCGCACGCCGTGGTGTATCTCGTACTTCTCCTTGAGGCCCCGGAGGATCGCGATGGTGTCCTCCACCGTCGGCTCGCCGACGAGGACCGGCTGGAAGCGCCGCTCAAGCGCCGCGTCCTTCTCGATGTACTTGCGGTACTCGTCGAGCGTCGTCGCGCCGATGGCGTGGAGCTCCCCGCGGGCGAGCGCGGGCTTGAGCATGTTGCCCGCGTCCATCGAGCTGTCGCCGGTCGACCCGGCGCCGACGATGGTGTGCAGCTCGTCGATGAAGAGCAGCACCTGCCCGTCGCTTTCCCTCACTTCGCGCAGGACGGCTTTCAGGCGGTCCTCGAAGTCGCCCCGGTACTTCGAGCCGGCGACCATGGATGCCAGGTCGAGCGTCACGATGTCGCGGTCCTTGAGCGACGAGGGCACGTCCCCAGCGACGATGCGCTGGGCGAGGCCTTCCACGATGGCGGTCTTGCCGGTGCCGGGCTCGCCGATGAGCACCGGGTTGTTCTTCGTGCGGCGGGACAGCACCTGGACAGTGCGGCGTATTTCCTCTGACCGGCCGATGACCGGGTCGAGCTTGCCCTCGCGTGCCAGCTGGGTGAGGTTTTGGCCGTACTGGTCAAGCGCCTCGAACTGCGCCTTGGAGCTTGCGTCGGTCACCCGGGTGGCGCCCCGCAGCTCTTCGTAGGCGGCCTCGATGTTCTTGCGCGTGATGCCCGCAAGGGCGAGCACCTTGCCGGCGGCGCCCTTGTCCTCGGAAAGCGCGATGAGCATGTGCTCGCTGGTCGCATAGCTGTCGCCAAGCGCCTCGGATATCTTCACCGCGTTGTCAATCACCTTCATGAAGGCCTGGCTCGGCTGTGCGGCGAACTGGCCGCTGACCTTCGAGGACTTCTCCAGCTCGTCGGCGACGTTGGCAAGCACCTGGGCGGGGTCCGCCCCGATGCGCTTGATGATGGCGCTCAGGTTGTTCTCCTTTGCCGTCAGCAGCGCCTTCAGCAGGTGGATGGGCTCTACCGTCGAGGCTTCCTCACCGGCAGCTCCGAAAATCGCCTGCTGGATGGCCTCCTGGGCGGTGAGCGCCAGTTTGTCGAGTCTCATAGGGTGTTCCTCCTTGTTGTTTCCTTGTCCGTCACCGCATCTGTCACCGCGGCAGGCGCCGCAGGGTGCCGGGGGCCTCGGCACGCACGAGGGCGGTCACGCTCTCCCGCGTCTCAAGCTCGTGCACCCGGTCGGCCAGGCGGCGGACCCGCTTGTGCAGGTCGTCGAGCTCCGTGTCGCGGTCTTCGAGGCGCCCCTGCAGGTCGAGGATGCGGATCACGCCCGCAAGGTTGATGCCCTCGCCCGTGAGCTCGTTTATCAGGCCCAGCCGCTCGATGTCGGCCTGGGAGTACATGCGGGTGTTGCCGCGGGTTCGCTGGGGGGTGAGCAGGCCTTTCTGCTCGTAGACCCGCAGCGTCTGGGGATGGACCCCGGCCAGTTCCGCAGCGACGCTTATCATGTATACCGGCCTGTTCCTGTCGGTCATGTCAGCCTCCTTCAGGGGCGCGGATGAGGGGGCGGCTGTGTCCTACCATTTCCTCAGCTCGTCTTCTGTCGCGGCCTGGAAGTCCTCCAGGGCCCTGTGCTGCTCGTCGTTCAGCTCGCGGGGCACGATGACGTCTATCCTGATGACCAGGTTCCCCGTGCCTGCCTTCTTCCCCTTGACGGACGGGGCGCCCTTGCCCTTGACCGTCAGAAGCGTCTCGTCCTGCGTGCCTGCGGGAACCTTCACCCGCACCTTCGTCCCGTCGGGGGCGGGCACGACGACCGATGCGCCAAGGGCCGCTTCGGCAATCGAGACCGGGAGGTCGATCACGACATCGGCGCCCTTGCGGGAATAGAACTCGTGCGGGTCGATCTTCGTGGTGATGAGCAGGTCGCCCGCCGGGCCGCCATGGGCCCCGGGCGCGCCCTTGCCCCTGAAGCGCAGGTGGCCGCCGTCAACGGCCCCGGCCGGGACCTTCACCGTGAGGACTTCCTTGTCGGGCTTCCCCGGCACGCGGATGCTCACGCGCTTCTCCGTTCCGCTGAAAGCCTCGTCGAAGCTGACTTGGAGCGTCACGTTCATGTCCTGGCCGCGCTGGGGCCGGGGCTGGTGGCCGCCGAAGCCGCCGAAGCCGAAGGGGTTGGCGTCGCCGAAGCCGCCCTCGCCGTTGCGGATGCTGTCAAGGACCTCCGCCCAGCTGCCGAAGCCGGAGCCGAAGGGGTTGGCGTCGCCGCCCCAGCCAGAGGGTATCTGGCTCTCGCTTGCCGTGCCGTAGCGGTCGTAGAGGTCGCGCTTCTTTTCGTCGGAAAGCACCTCGTAGGCCTCGTTGACCTCCTTGAACTTCGCCTCGTCGCCGCCTGCGTCCGGATGGTGCGTGCGGGCGAGCTTGCGGTAGGCCTTCTTTATCTCGTCGGCATCCGCCTTCCGTGGAACGCCGAGCGTCTTGTAGTAGTTAGGCGTGCCTGCCATGCGTCCCACCTCCTTTTCTCGTTTGCCCGTCGGTCATGTCCCAGCCTGTCCCAGCGCTATTCGCCGTCCGGGTCTTTCGGGGCCTCGCGTTTCGGCCCGCCGGTCGTCACGGTCACCATGGCGGGCCGCAGCACCTTCTTGCCCATCCTGTAGCCCTTTTGGAACACGGCGGCGACCGTCTCGTCGGGTTGGCTCTTGTCTTCGAGCGTGGCAACCGCCTGGCATTCCAGCGCGTGGAAGGCCTCACCCTTCGGGTCAAGCACCTCGACGCCCTCCTTTTCCAGGGCAGCAACCAGCTTCGCGCGGATCGCCTGGACGCCGCCCAAGAGACCGGCCTCGCCCTTTTCTTCGGCGTACTCGATGGCCTTCTCGAAATCGTCGATGACCGGAAGGAGGTGTTCTACCAGTTTTTCGGTCGCAGTGGCCTTCTCGTCTGCACGCTGCTCTGCGGTGCGGCGCCGGTAGGTGTCCCACTCGGCGTGGAGGCGCATGTGCTTGTCCTTCCACTCCTGCGCCTCGGCCTGCGCCTTTTCGACGAGCGCTTCGGGCGTGGAGGCCTCTTGAGGCTCAGATGCCGTGCCGCCGGGCGCGGCGGGCGCGGCGGGCGGTGCGACAGCCGACGGGTCGCTGCCAGGCATGGCGGACTCCTTGTTGCTGGTTGCCTCGCTGCCGGGTGCCGCAGGCGCGGGCGCGGCGCTGTCGGGTGCTGCGGGCGTGGCGGACGCAGCGTTGCCGTCGGGCACGGGCCCGGGCGTGGCGCTGCCGGGTGCCGCAGGCTCGGGCGCCTCGCTGCCGGGTGCTGCGGGCGGCGTGGCAGCCGCCATGACAGTGCCGGGTGCCCCGCCCTTCGGCCCAAGGCCTTCCTTGGACGGGTCGCCGCCCGCAGGGGAGCCTGTCGGCCCGCCTGCGGTGCGGGGGTCTTTCTCAGCAGCAGCCTTGCCCGGGGCGGCCGAAGGATGGCCGCCGAAGCCGGGGCCGGTCCGCCCGGGGGCGGGCATAGCTTCGTCCTTGTTGGGCTGGGCCATGGCTATTTCTCCTCTTTGCCGTCTTCGATAACCTCGTAGTCAGCCTCGATGGTGTCGTCGGCAGAGACGCCTTCGGCACCTGCCGCACCACCCGCGTCGGGGCCTTCGGTCGAGTAGGCTATCTCGGCCAGCTTATACCCTGCCGCCTGCAGCTTCTCCATGGCCTCCTTGAGCGCGTCCATGTCGTCCCCCGCGAGTGCGGAGCGGGCCTCTGCGACGGCCTCTTCGGCCAAGGCCTTCGATTCCTCGGGGACTTTGTCGCCCAGGTCGGCCAGGGTCTGCTCGGTCGCCGTCACCAGCGAGTCGGCGTTGTTGCGGACCTCGACCTCCTCGCGGCGCTTCGCGTCCTCTTCGGCATGCGTCTCCGCATCCTTGACCATGCGGTCGACTTCGTCGTCGGAAAGCGCGGTCGAGCCGGAGATGGTGATCTGCTGCTGCTTGCCCGTGCCGAGGTCCTTCGCCGACACGTTCACGATGCCGTTCGCGTCGATGTCGAAGGTCACCTCGATCTGCGGCACGCCGCGGCGCGCAGCCGGGATGCCGTGGAGCTGGAACTTGCCGAGCGTCTTGTTGCCGAGCGCCATCTCGCGCTCGCCTTGCAGGACGTGGACCTCGACAGAGGTCTGGTTGTCGGCGGCCGTCGAGTATATCTCCGTCTTGCGGGTCGGGATGGTCGTGTTGCGCTCGATCATCTTCGTCATGACGCCGCCCATTGTCTCGACGCCGAGGGAGAGCGGGGTCACGTCGAGCAGCAGGATGCCCTCGACGTCGCCCGAGAGCACACCGCCCTGGACCGCCGCGCCCATCGCGACCACCTCGTCGGGGTTCACCGACATGTTCGGGTCCTTGCCCGTCAGCTTCTTCACAAGGTCTTGGACCGCCGGCATGCGGGTCGAGCCGCCGACGAGGATGACCTCGTGCACGTCGCCCGGTTTGAGGCCGGCGTCCTTCAGGGCCTGTTCGACAGGTTTCCTGCAGCGGTCGAGCAGATCTTTGGTGATACGCTCGAACTCCGCGCGCGTCAGCGTGTAGTCCAGATGCTTGGGGCCGGACGCGTCCGCCGTGATGAAGGGCAGGTTGATGTTGGTCTGGCTCGTGGAGGAAAGCTCGATCTTCGCCTTTTCGGCAGCTTCCTTGAGGCGCTGCAGCGCCATCTTGTCCTCGCGGAGGTCAATGGCGTTGTCGGCCTTGAACTTGTCGGCCAGCCAGTCGATGGCACGCTGGTCCCAGTCGTCCCCGCCGAGGTGGTTGTCGCCCGAGGTCGAACAGACCTCGAAGACGCCGTCGCCCAGCTCGAGGATGGACACGTCGAAGGTGCCGCCGCCGAGGTCGAATACGAGTATCTTCTGGTCCTTGTTGGTCTTGTCGAGACCGTAAGCGAGCGCGGCAGCAGTCGGCTCGTTGATGATGCGCAGCACTTCGAGGCCGGCTATCTTGCCTGCGTCCTTCGTCGCCTGGCGCTGCGCGTCGTTGAAGTATGCCGGGACGGTGATGACCGCCTGGGAGACCGGCGAGCCCAGCTGCTTTTCGGCGTCTGCCTTGAGCTTTTGGAGTATCATGGCCGAAATCTCTTCGGGGGTGTACTCCTTGCCCTCAATGCCGACAACCGCGCGGCCGTCCTTGCCCTTCTTGACCTTGTAGCCGATGGTCTTCTGCTCTTCCTTTGTCTCGTCGAACTGGCGCCCGATGAAGCGCTTCACCGACGAGACCGTGTTCTCGGGGTTGGTGACCGCCTGGTTCTTCGCGGCCTTCCCGACGACGCGCTCGCCGTCCTTGCGGAAGCCCTCCACCGAGGGGGTAGTGCGGTCGCCCTCCGCGTTGACGAGGATTTCGGGCTCTGCGCCCTCCATGACTGCCATTGCGGAATTGGTGGTTCCGAGATCTATGCCGATAATCTTTGCCATTCTGATGCTTCCTTTCTTTCGTTTCTTGCGAAATTGATGCCCTGTTGTGAGGGGTTGCCCACTCCTAACCTGCGTCTTTCCCTCAAAAAAGACGCACCGGGCGTCTTGAGGTAGTGACAGTAATATAAAATCTAAGTGTTATGGTGTCAAGTTTATTGAAGTGAATATCTTCAGAATTTCTAAAGTTGTTACCTTCTTGTTACGTTGATTATTGGATATTGCGCCATTGCGGGCTTGACCCGCAATCCAACAGGTGCTTGGAAAGATTGCGGGTCAAGCCCGCAATGACGACAGGGACGGTGTATCCGGGCGAGCAGCCTTGCCTGCTCTGAGCGTCAAGCCCGCAATGACGACAGGGGCGGTACTGCCGGTTGCTCCAAAAAGGGCCCCGCGTGGGCCGGGGCGGCGGAAAATAAGAATTTCGCTGGGTGTTGTTGACTCGAAGGAGTCATCGAAAAAAGGGGGGTGGACAGGGGACGGCACTGTGTCCGCCCCCTGTCCACCCCCAGGATGCTTCGTTAGTCTTCGACGACCTCGGGGATGGCGCCCATAGGGCATTCCTCGACGCAGTCGCCACAGGCGATGCAGGCGTCCTCGTTAACGACTTCCACAATCCCACCGACGACCTCCATGACCTCTTGGGGGCACGCGTCCACGCAGATACCGCAACCGATACATTCATCGGCTTCTATGACTGGATGAGCCATGGCAACACTCCTTTTCCCTCATAGCTTTTATTCTTAAAAGCTATCCAAAATCAACCTGTGCGCAAGATACCATTCCTTGGCATAATTGCAAGCATAAATTCCAATTTTCTCGGATTCGACGGATTTCCACGCAGAGAACAGGGGCAGGCGGCGAAAGAGGCGCAGGCGGCAGCAGGGTTTTGTCCCGTCGCCGCACCGGCAGGCACACGGCAGCTACCCCGAGCGAAAAGGGTCATTATGGCCTTTTTCACCCATGCGCGCGTCAGCAGATGCGCGGCAACTGCTCCCCCACGAGCATGTCGAGTATCCGGGTGGGGCCCAGCTCGGTTTGCAAAAACACCTTCGGCCCCCTCTCCGGCTGGCTCGGCGACACGGTGCCGATGACCGTCGCCTCGGCGCCGTAGCGGTCTGCCCGCATCGCCGAAAGGGCTGCCTGCGCCTCGGCGGGCGGGACCACGCAGACCATCTTGCCCTCGTTGGCGACCTGGTACACGTCCAGTCCCAGCATCTCGCAGGCCCCGAGGACCGCAGGCTTTACCGGGATTGCAGCCTCGTCGATGGTGATGTCGGTTCCCGACTGGGCGGCGAGCTCGTTGAGCGTCGAAGCGATGCCACCGCGCGTCGGGTCGCGGAAGCAGCGGGTGTTCGGCGCAGCGGCGAGCACTGCGGCGACAAGGTGGTTAAGCGGCGCCGCGTCGCTTTGGAGGCCGGCTTCGAACCCGAGCGATTCCCGGCAACTCATGATGGTGATGCCGTGGTCCCCCAGCGTGCCGCTTACCAAGACCAGGTCGCCGGGCCGGCACTGGGTACCCGACAGGGCGCGGCCCTCGGCAAGGGTGCCGATGCCGCTTGTGTTTATGAACACGCCATCCCCCGAGCCGTGGGGCAGCACCTTGGTGTCGCCGGTCACGAAACGCACCTGCGCCTCCTTCGCCGCAGCAGCCATCGAGGCACAGATACGCCGCAGGTCGGCAATGGGGTAGCCTTCTTCCAGGATGAAGCCGCAACTGAGGTAGCGGGGCTCGGCACCGCTGGTCGCCACGTCGTTCACCGTGCCACACACCGCCAGCCTCCCGATATCCCCCCCGGGAAAGAAATGGGGAGTCACCACGAAGCTGTCGGTCGAAAACGCCAGGCGCTCCCCCGCGCCGAGGGGCGTCAGCAGCGCTGCGTCGTCGCCCTGAAGAAGCTCTTCTCCCGCATAGGCATCGAAGAAGACCTCTTCGATGAGCCGTTTCATCAGCAAGCCGCCGCTTCCGTGGCCGAGCATCACCTTTGTGTCCATGGTGCCCCCTGCCCCGTCGTCGTCAGGGAGAGGCGGCCGTTTTTCACGCCTTTGGTCCCCAGGATGAGGTTTGCGATGCCTTGCACGAGTTCCGCCTCCCCGCGAAGCACGATCACCTCAAGGCAGGTGTGCTGGTCGAGGTGCACGTGCGTCGCGCAGGTGATGTGCTCGAAGTAGTCGTGCTGGATGGTGTGGAGCTTTTCCTGGAGGTCGTTGGCGTGGTGGTTGAAGACGATGGTCAAGACGCCCATCACCAAGACGCCGGGGGTCGCACAGCCCTCTTCTACGAGGGCGTCGCGCACCAGGTCGCGGATCACCTCGCTGCGGTTCTTGGCAAGGCCGCGGCGGGCGACGAGCTGGTCGAAGCGCACCAGCAGGTCTTCGGGCATGGCCACCGAGAAGCGCATCAGGTCCTTGCCCATGGCGCTACACCAGGCTGACGGTGACACCGTCTGCCGCAGCCGAATCCTTGTCGAAGGCGTCGTGGGCCTCGGCGAGCTGCGCGCGCACCTCGTCGAGCAGCCCCTGCACCTCCTTGAGGACCGCCGCCGTCGCGCCAAAGCCGGCGTCGTCGGCAGCGTGGTAGAGCTTGTGCACCCACCGCCTATCGAGGGCGACCTGGTCGTCTATATGGTCCAGCATCATCTTGAACTGGCCGAGGTTCAATCCGTTCGTGCACATAGGGGCTCCTTCCTCGCACCGTGTGCGATTTCTTGCTATTATGATTGTTTGCAGGCGCTTGTGGGCCCGGATTCAAGAAACGGTGTGAGATATCCTTTGAAAAGCAATGCGTATGAGAATATCCTTGAAGGGACATGGGAGGTGTTCGGCGGCTACCTCGACGGGGCGCGCGAAGCCCTGATCTGCGTGGTGAGCGCCGCCCCCTTGGGTGAGCCCGCACATGCGGCCCTCCAAAGCTCCTTTGCGCGGCTGGGCTACGGCACGACCGCCGGGACCTTCCTTTCCCTATCTGGCACCGAGCCGGGCGACGGTGTCCCCCCTCTCGGCGAAAAGGAGGTGTTCACCGTGCTTGAAGGACTAGATCCGCTCATGCTCCTCGTCACCGATGCCGAAGCCGGAGCGGCCTGCTCGCGGGCATACGGCCAGGAGTTGCCGCTCGACCGGCGCAGCCGCCTCTTCGGGCGGGAGGCGCGGGCCTTTTCCTCCTTCGGGGCGATGCTCGACAGCCCGAAGGGCAAGCAGGCGGCCTGGGCTCTTTTGAAAAGCCTGCCGAAAGCCGTTTCCTGACTTTGGGGGAGGGGCCTCAGGCTGCGAGCCTCGTACCGCACGCACCGGCGGGGCGGGTGGCGGGTGGTGCCGACTGTTCCCAAAACGTCCTCTTAGCCCCCGGCTACGATCCCTTCCGCAGTATCCAGGAGCTGGCCGACCTCTTCGAGGGTCGCGGCCTCGGCGTATATCCTCACCAGCGGCTCGGTTCCCGAAGGCCGCATCATGAGCCAGGCGTCCCCCTCTAAGGAGAGCTTGATGCCGTCGCTGCGGTCGATCCCAGTCACCGCCTTTCCGCACACGGCCTCCGGCGTGAGGCGCGGGATGGTCTCCCTGCAAAATCTCGCCATCTGCGTCTCGGATATGCTCAGCCCGCGCCGTGCGAACTCAAGCCTTCCGAGGCTTTCAAACATGTCGTCGACGAGGGCGCCCAGGTCCATCTTCCGATGCGCCATGGCCTCCGCGAGCAGCAGGGCCATGAGCAGCCCGTCACGCTCCTTGACGTGGGACGGTATGCCGATGCCGCCGCTTTCCTCGCCGCCGATCATCACGTCGCCGTGCGCCATCTCGGCGTATATCCACTTGAAGCCGACCGCCGTCGTGGTCAGGTCTAGGCCGAGCCGTCGGCATTGCCGGGAGAGCAGGGCCGACGAGGTCACCGTGGTCACCACCCGGCCCGTCTGGCCCCTGCCTTGCGCAAGGTGGGCGACGAGCAGGGTAAGGATGCGGTGCGGGTTGACGAAGTTCCCCTGGCTGTCGCCTGCCGCAATGCGGTCGGCATCGCCGTCGGTGACGAAAAGGGCGTCGCAGGCAAGCTCCCGGGCCTTGGCGAGGCCGCGGTCTATCCAGGGCGGGATGGGTTCGGGGTGCAGCCCGTCGAAGGTGGGGTCTTCTGCGTTGTTGATCTCAAAGACCTCGACGCCAAGGCTCTCAAGGAGCCCTGCCAGGTATACCCGTCCCGCACCGTAGAGCGGGTCGACGACGACCTTTAGGCGCGCGGCGCGGATCATATCTGCGTCAACGCTTCCTTTGAGCGCTTCGAGGTAGGGGCCGACCAGGTCGATATCCTCATAGTCGTCGCGTTTCCCGGCTGGGCCTCCTTCCGGCAGGCCTTCCTCCAGCAGGGATTCGACCCGGTCGGTGAAACCTGCGGGGGATGCCCCGCCGTCTGCCATCCGCAGCTTTACGCCGAGGTATTCTGCCGGGTTGTGGCTGCTTGTAAGCATGATGCCGCCGAGCGCCGCATCGTCCTGGGCGACCGACCAGCACAGCGCCGGCGTCGGGCAGTAGTCGTGCGAGAGCTTTACACGGAAGCCCTGGGCGGCAACGACCTGGGCCGCGAGCTGGGCAAAGCGGCGGGCATCCTTTCGACAGTCATAGCCCACGATGATCGTCGGGGGGGCCTGGCCGGCCTGGGGGGCCGCAGCGCCGTCCGCAGCGCCGTCCGCAGCCTGGGCGACCTGGGGGGCCTGGACAGTCCCCTGCTCATGCATGCCCTCCTTGAAGGCCTGCGCGGCCGCAACGCTTACCCGGATGAGGCTTTCGTCCGTGAAGCCCTCGCCGATAATGGCCCGCCAGCCGTCGGTCCCGAAATGAATCGTGTCTCCCATGTCCTCTTACATGCCTTTCGCGTCACGTCTTCGCCTTATGCTCTTGCTTGCGAGCTCCGACGAGCCTCCGGCCGGTTCCGGCCACAAGGCCTTAGGGGGCGGCGGCGGTGCCGTCTCCCTCGTTGCCGATAGGATCGGGTTCCTCGCCCCCGGCAACAGGCGGCAGCTCTTCGTACGGCTGGTCCTCTTCCTCCGGCGGCGGCTCATAGACGGGCTCCCCGTACAGGGGTTCCTCGTAGTAGGACGAATCGCCTGTCGAAGGATCCATGGACGGGTGGACCATGGTCGAGACGATGCCCGACGGATCCTTCCCCGCTTTGACCAGCCTCATCATTTCCTTCAAGGCCTCGGTGTCGGCAACCACATAGGAGATGCCGTCGATCATGGCAAGGGCGGAGGGGACCACCGCCGAGTATATGGTAGTTCCCCCAGAGGTGCGAAATTGCCGCGCAAGGCTTATTATCTCTTCAAGCTTCATGTCGGTCGTGATGCTCGTCGTCGCCGCCTCGATCGCGCCGATCATGTCGACAAGGGGCATGGTGAGCACCTTGCTTACTATGGCCTCGATGATGAGGCGCTGGTTCGCCGTGCGCGAGAAGTCGCCGTCGTCGAATGCCTTGCGGCTCCGCGCCAGCGTGAGGGCTCCCACGCCGTCAAGCGTTTGGACGCCGGGCTCCAAGACCACCGGCCCCGCCTCGACATCGGCAATGCGCTGAGGGACATCCACCTCGACACCGCCCAATGCGTCCACCAAGGTCATGAACTCTTCGAATTCGATTTCCGCATAGTGGGCGATGTTCACCCCGCAGAGCTTGCTTGCCTCCCTGACAGCCCCGGCCGTGCCTTCGTAGGCATAGGCGGCGTTGAACTTGATGGTTCCGTAATTGCCCATGTTTATCATCGTGTCACGCATAATGGATATCAGCGTCACGGTCGCCGTCGAGGCGTCGACCCGCACCAGGATGTTGGTGTCGGTGCGCGCGCCCCCCTCGTCCTCGTCTTCACGGGCGTCGGACCCAAGAAGGAGCAGGTAGAACGGCTCCGTGTAGTCGGTTACCGGGACAAGCACGTCGGCAAGCGCCCGGAGCTCGTCTTCGCTCTTCCCTCCCACGAGCCGCTTGTTTATGTCGTTCATGTAGAGGGCGAAGGCAGTGCCGCTCCCAACAAGCGTCAGGGCAAGTGCGCAGACGATCCCGACCATTATCTTCTTGCCGCGGCTGGCCCCTTCGCTTTTCCGGTAATACTGGGCATTGGTGCGGGAATACTGGTGGGCCGAGTTCTTAGCAGCGTTTGCGCCGGGCGCTGCCCCCCCGCCCGGATAGGCAGGTGCGGCATAGGCCTCCCCCGCAGACGCATAGGCGTGGGGTGCCTCATGGTGGTGGCGCCTGTAAGAGATGGTTTGGGCCGATCTTCTGGAGGCGGTTCGCCCCGCTCGCGAAGACCCTACAGGCCGCGAACTCGCTCTGGTGGTTCTTGTGCCTGCAAGGTTCAACCGGTTGCGTGATGTCATAGTAACTCCTTGGTTCCTACCCGCATAAAACCAGCATCCTTCATAGATGCGGCGCATGCGCTTGATGCCTGCCTTTTCAAAGATGCCCCAGGATGCTGCCTCTTCAGCCGAAGACAGGTATTCGCGTGCCTGCCTCATCAACAAGAGTGGAGCGGGTGACGGGACTCGAACCCGCGCGTGAAAGCTTGGGAAGCTTTTGCCTTACCGCTTGGCCACACCCGCATATTCCCTCTCACAAGCAAAGCAACGCGACCATGGTGCAACTGCGGCACACTGTGGCGCACGGCTCTGCGAATCACCCAGTATAGCAAAAAACCTCTCCGGTTCACAAGCCTGCACACACACGACACAGCCCCGACACAGCGCGGCGCGGCGCGGCAGCTCTCCCCTCCCAGGTCCACACCAGTCAGCGAGGGCTCCTGTGGTGCCTGAGATTGCCCCGTTGCGCGGCTGAGCGTACTAAGGTACGCGAAGGTAAGCGTAAAAGAGGCAAGATCGGGTGCCACAGGAGGCCGCAGCGTCGGACAGTTGCGTCGGCTGGCAAGCCGGCGTAACCGAAAGGCGAAGGTAAGCGTAAAAGAGGCAAGATCGGGTGCCACAGGAGGCCGCAGCGTCGGACAGTTGCGTCGGCTGGCAAGCCGACGCAACGAAAAAGTCAGCGCAACAAAAAAGAACGGCCTCTGTGGCCGTCCTTCAATTGTACGCTGTGTATCTGATAGAGAAGTGCTGCTGGTTACTTCTTGGCGGAGCCGATACGGCAAATGGTCGTGCCGCAGTCCGGGCAGGTCCCCTTCGTGATCGGTTTGCCGTTCTTGGTTGTGCTTTCCACGGGATCCTTCATCTCTTTCTTTGCTTTGCATTTCACACAGTAAGCTTCGATGGTCATGATAGGGGACACCTCTCTGTTCTCTTCCTGGAAACACCCGGTAGCTTCTTCCAGCCTTACATGTGGACGGCCCTCTGCGCCGCCCTCGGGTGGCCTCATTATACTGCAACAACCTGATTATCTGCGCAAATACCCATCTTTTTCAGATATTTTTTAATAACTCCATGACAAAGTCGGCGTTGCGCTGGAGGGTGGTCTCGTCGATGCTTTCCAAGACATCGTCGCCCTGGGAGAAGCCTGCGGGCTTGGGGCCCTGCATCCCCACGATGCTTATCGCCTGGAACCCGCTCTTCGTCGCGACGGTCGTAGCACTGTCCATCCACAGGATCGAGTTTGCCTCGATCCGGGTTCCGAGGGCCTGTGCCGCCTTGGTCACGTAGCGCTTCATGCGGGACGAGATCGGCGTTCCCCTCAGGGTGCCTTCCGCCTCAAGGTAGCTGAGCGTGCCCGAGCCGAGCGCCCTGAGGTTGACGATGACCGAGCCGCGCAGGTCCTGTTCGTGCTCGGCGAAAAACGCCCGCATGCCGCCGCAGTTGGCAAGCTCGGAACCGAGGGCGACGAACCAAATCTCCGTGTTGAAGTAGGGGTGGCGGAACTGCTGTATCTGGGTCATCTCATCCGTGGCACCTTCGATAGGCCAAACGGCCTGGGGGTCGAAATTCTCGGCGTCGGCCACCTCCCAATCCTCAAGCCCGTCTTCGGCGGTCGCCCGCTTCTTCGAGAAGGCCCCGCCCTCCCAGTCGTCGTAGCCCCCAGGCCCCGTGTTGCGGGCCTTGCTGCGGGCCTCGGGGCGCGGTTTCTTCTTCCGGGAGCCGTTCGAGGGGCGCGGGCTCGACTCCCTGTCGGTGTCAAGCCACTGTCCTGTGTCGACCTCGTTCTCGTCCCGGCCCTTCCCAAGGCCGATCCTGCCGAATATCCGCTGCACGCGCGACGTGGGCATCTCCACATAGCCGGACCCCGCGAAGGCCCCCGTCTCCGTGAAGCCTTCCTCGTACACCGAGTCGTCCGCATCGTCGACGTAGACCTCGTCGGGATGGGCGGTCTTGAGGATTTTGTCCCCTATCGGAGCAAAGGTGCCCGTCGCGCCCGCCGGGGCGACGAAGGAGCCTCCGAGGGCAATGTCGGGCGGCTGGGTATAGTCGGGGTCGGAAAGGCCGTCCGATGCCGCGAGGGCCGGAAGCCCCGACAGGTCGGGCACCTGCAGGTCGGGAAGCGACAGGCCGGGCGCCTGTGCTGCCTGTTCTGCCTGCCCTGGCCGTATCGCCTGGATGGAGCCGCTGAGCGAGGGCAACAGGTTGCGCAGCTCTGAGCGGAGCTGGGACTGCGGGGATGCCGCACCGCCGTCCTCGGAGCCCGAGGCCTCAAGCGACACGTCTATCGAGGGCAGCATGTTGAGAAGCCCCTGTGCCGCCTTCTGCGGGGAGCCTTGGGCGGCCGCCAGGGGTGCGTGTTGTTGCTGCTTGACCGTTCCGGCAATCGGGGCAGGGCTGCCTGCCGACGCGCCGATGTCGGGAAGCACGATGGAGCCCTTCCCCCGTGCCTGAACCTCTGGCACCGCCTGTGTCGTCTGCTGCTGGAAAGGCACGTCCTCGGCCTCGGCAGCGTCCGAGAGCGTCGGGATCACGCTTGCCAGCGCGTTTTGCTGGGCAGCCTGGATATCCTGGTAGGCCGTAGCCACCGACGGCGGGGCCGCCTCGGCTGCCGGGGCCTGCTCTGTTTCCGGGGCCGACGCGGCCTGTTTTGCTTTCCTGTCCTTTGCCGTGGCCGGGGCCGGAGCCGCGCCCTGCTCGGCAGAGGGCCTGAGGCTGTCTACGTCGATGGGGCCTATCGAATGCGTGGCACTGAGGTCGGCGGGGGCGGGGGCGGCACCGTCCGGGGCAGCCGGTGCCGGCACCGGGGCTGCGGCGTCCGGGGCGGGGGCGGGGGCTGCACCGTCCGGGGCAGCCGGTGCCGGGGCGGGGGCTGCGGGGGCGGGCTTTTCTGCCACAGGGGGCTTTTCCGCGGCGGCCTTCTTTGCGGCCGCCTTCTCTGCAGCGGCGACCTTGGCTGCAGCGGCTGCCTCGGCGGCGGCAAGCGCCGACACCGGGTCGGGGGCACGCTGCGGGGCGCTCACTTCCATGATCTCGTCCCGCATCTTCCTGAGGCGTTCCTCGGTCTCCGCATCGAGCGCACTGTTCGCCCGGTTGAAGTGGGCAGAGCTCTCGGCAATCGCCGCGTCGAAGGCATCTGCGTACTGGGACCGCTGCACGCGGCTCGGCTTCACGCCCTCGGACTTCTTTGCCTTCTCCTGCGCCTTCTTGAACCAGTCGGGCACCTCGGAGACCTCGTGGTAGGCGTAGCTGGCTTCCTCGGCCCTGCTCTCGGCAGGGGCCACAGCGGCTGCCGCGGCGGCGCGGCCGGCCTCGTCCCGAGGGGGCTTGCCGCCTTCTGCGGGGGCGGGGGCCTTGCCGCGGGAACCCTGCGGAGGCTTCGCCGCATCCCCGTGCGCGACGGCGGCGCCTGCGGCAGCGGCCGTGCCGACGCCGACCGCAACCGGCATGGCAGCCGCGTTTACCGCACCTGCGGCCGCCCCGGCGCCTGCGGCAACACCCGGGAACCCGGGTACCGCCTCTTTGTCGAAGGCCTCCCCCGCCTGGAAGAGGGCTTCGTAGGCTGCGGCCTCCAAGGCCTCCTGGGCCTCCTCGGCCTTAGTGCTCACTTCGGCGCCCAGCACCTTTCCGGCAGTCTCCCCCTTCACCTGCACGAGGTTTTCCGCAACGGAATAGTTGTCCTTCGCCGAGACGGGGCGCCCCGTCATCGTCGCGATTGCGGCCTTGGCCGCCGCCAGCCGCTCCTCCTCGGTCTGGGGGGCCTGGTCGGGGGCCTGCATCCGGGAGGCCTCATAGATTATCTGTGCACCTTCAGGCACGAGGCCGGCATTGCGCGCCGCATCCTCCCCGTAGACAGTCGCGTCGGGGCTTTGGAGGGCGAGGCCGTTGTCCCACTCTATCCGTCCCCGCCCGACCCGGCGGGCGACCTCAAGGAGCACCGCCACACCGGCCGCGTTGCTGTTCGCCGCCTCGTTGTAAGCCGCGAACTTGTGCAGGAGGGCCAAGGCGGCGGGGATCAACGCGAAGAAGAGGGCTATGCCGGTTATCGTGTTGAGGACGACCGCCGTGGCATCGGCGGCATGGAGAAAGAAGAAGTAGCGGACGACCAGGAAGGCCGGGATGAAGACCATGGCTATCAGGGAAAGCCTCTGCAAGAGGGGCAGGATGCCCAGCAAAGGCGTGTTGGCCTCGAAGCGGACCTTCCCGCTGTCATAGTGCGAGACCAGCACTATCTTGCGGTGGCGCGGCGCGCCCGCCTCGGGCGAGTACCCCGGCTCGTATTTCGCGATGACGTTCTGGCTGACACCGCGGGCAAGCGCCCGCGAGATGACGGGGTAGTCGGTGCTTTCGAGCACGTAGAGCGCGGCGGCGGCGATCGCCACGATGAGCGAGGGGACGGCCAGGATGGGGAAGAACATCGCAGGGATGGTGAAGGCAGCCATGAGCAGGGCGCAGGCCGCCCGGGGGATTTCCTCGTTCGATTCGCTGTTGAAGTCTTCGATGACTGCGGAAAAGCCTGCGTCTTTTTGCAGGGCCTCCGTGATGTAGAGTGCAGCTTGCTGCTCTTCTTCGGTTCCCGCCGGGCGCGGGCCCACCTCTTGGGAAAGAAACGCAATGTGATCGAGTAGTTCCGGCATACGTTTTGCCTTTCGCTTGATCGCCTCAATATCATCTCACGCACCACGATATAAACGCCTTGCGGACATGTATAGCTAAAGTATACGCTATTTGGCTCAAGTTCCCAAGTAATCACGGAGAAAAGCATCTGCCGTGCTTGCCCGGTGCCGTGCTTGCGCGTAGGTGCTCTGGGGGTCTGCAATGTGCGTGCGGTATGCAGCGATGATGGGCGCGAGGGGGTTCCCCGAGAAATTCCGTGCTATCTGCGTCGCCTCTTCGTCCGTGAGGTTGTATGCCTCGTTCTGGCTCTCGGCGCCCTCCCGGTCCTGCGCAAGGAGGGCCTCGTCCGACGCGATGGCGTGGTGCATGGAGTCCATCCTCTTCGTCACGTAGTCCCGGTGCGCCTGGAGGTCGGGCTGGAGCGGCGAACCCTCAAGCTCGTTCAGCATGAAAAGCGCCTCTGCGAACAGGCCGAGGGCTTCTTCGGACTTCTGCCTCGACGCGGCGACGTTCTCGTTAGTCGTATCGACCACGAGGTCGGCCGATTCGCGGGCAAGCCCGTCTGCCCGCAGGATGGTGTCCCAGGCCTGCGTGAAGTATTCGGACGCCCGTTCCGCGTCGAGGGCTGCCTGGAGCAGGACGGTGCCTGCCTCAAGCATTTCCTGGCGTGCCTGGATCGAGAGAATTGCCTGTTCGGAGGCCTCTTTGTCGGAAGAGTCGCGCATGTTCTCGCTCGCTTGCCGCGCCAGGCCCTCCGCTTCGCCGAGCGTTTCGCTTGTTGCGGGAATAGCCGCAATCAGCTCGTTAAGGGTCTCGTGTGCCGCCGTGGTCGCCAGGAGCGCCGCAGCTGTCGGGCCCTCGGAGGAGCCAACCAGCTTGTCGATGGAGACGATGGTGCTGTCGGCCTCTTTGAGGCGTATGATCGCCTGGTCGAGGAGGGACACCTGCCTTTGGTGGTTGGTGAGCTCGGTGTAGAGGAAGATGCCGCCGCCGCCCAGAAGCCCGGCAGCCACCAAAGCGCCCGCTACGACCATGGCGGCGCGGTGCTGTCGCCTCTCTGTTTTTCGTCGCGTTATCTCGTCCTCTGGGGAAGCGTAGGGGAGTCGGCCGGGCTTTGCGGCGCGAGCGGGGTCCTGCATACCAAAACCCCTGGTGAGGACAGGAGTACCCGTGCCTGCACCCAGGCCCGCGCCTGTGCCTTGCCCGGACTTGCCGAGCAGGGGGCCGGTGACGGGGGACAGGGGGGCGGTCGGCGCACTGCCGCCCGGCGAAGCGGCGACGGTCTCGCCGCTCGAAAGGGTCAGGACGTCGTTGGCTTGGGGGGTGTTGATCTTCCTCTTCCGGCTCTTCCATCCCAGCCCGGCGGGGATGGAGAACAGGGCGATCTTCTTCAGCCCCGGGTCGCGTTCCGTGCCGCCCTTCCCGTTCCCAGTCGCGGCGCGGTTCTTCGCCGCATCGAGGACGCTGAACGATATCTCGTTCGAGGTGCCTGCGGTCCGCTGCTTGATGTGCGCAGCATGGGACAGTTTTACTTCCTTTTTACCCATAGCGGCTACATTCTACTGCACGGGGACGCCCTCGTCGGAGCGAATGGCCAAATCGCGTGCGATTGCAGCAGTTGAACATATCTTGATAGTGCGGCTCGGCATGGATTTCAGGAAGGTCTTGCCGTAGCCCTTGGTGAGTATCCGCCTGTCGGCAAGGATGACGCAGCCGGTGTCGGTGGCGCTGCGGATCAGCCGGCCTGTCGCCTGCTTCGTCTCAAGGACTGCCGCGGGAAGCACGTAGTGGAGCCAGGCCTGGGAGTCGCGGAGCGCCCGCTCACAAGAGAGCGGGTCCGTCGGCTTGGAGAAGGGCAACTTGGGGATGATGACGCCTTTGAGGGTCGAGCCGGGGGCATCGAAGCCTTCCCAGAAGCTCTTCAACGCGAAAAGGGACAGATGCTCGTCTGCGAGGAAGTCGTCCCGCAGGCCCTTTGCGGACACGCCCCATTTCTGGCAGACCAGGCGCAGGCCCTCGGCCTTGAGGATCGGCTGCAGGGCCTCGAAGCACTTTTCCATCTCTTTCCTGTTCGTGAACAGGGTCAGCATCGAGCCGCCTTGTGCCAGGTGGGCCTGGGCGAGCAGGCCTTGGAGCGCCGGGAGGTAGGCCGGGTCGTTGGGCTCGGGAATGTCGTCCGCGACGTAGACGGTCATCTGGCTGTCGAAATCGTAGCTTGAGCTGAGCTGGCATGTCGCCGTCTGCGAGGACTCCGAGTCGTTGAGGCCGAGCGCGTCCTCGAAGGGCCCGAAGGAGTCGGCCACGGTCAGGGTGGCAGAGGCGAAGACGACGGAGTGGGTGTTGGCGAACAGGGTCTCGTTGAGCCGTTCACCGACGTTGACGAGCAGGGCCTGGAGCTTTTCGGCCACCCGGTCGTGCTTGTTTGACAGGGTCGCCGCGTAGGCGTAGTGCGCGGGTGCCGCAAAGAGGATGGTCTCGGCGGCCTGGAGCATGTCTTTGAGGCCCATGGCGACGGTGGCGATCTCGCGCTGGGCCTCTGCCGCCGCGTCGATGCCCTCAAGGGCGCCGACGGCCTCCTGGGACGCCCGCACGAGCTGTTCTGTCCTGTCGCACAGGACGCGGCCCAAGGAGGCGAGCGTGGAGAAGGTCTCGCTTGCGCGTATCTCGTCGTTGAGCCACAGCTCGACGACCTCGTAGCCCTTGTTGCGCTTGTCGGGGCTGAAGAAGGCCAGGGTCTTGATGCACTGGGCGAACTCGCCTGCCGCCTGGGCAAAGGCGTCTGCGGCTGTTTGTGCAGCCTCGATCTGCTCGACGAGGGGGGTGCTGGCTGTGTTGGCTGCGGGGGCTGTGCTGGCTGCGGGGGCTGTGCTGGCTGCGGGGGCGGCCAGGGCGGTGCGGAGGGCGCGGGCGAAGGGGTTTTGGGAGGCCTCCTGCGAGGTGATCCTCTTGCAGAGCCGAAGCATCTCTTCGGCGGACACCTCGAGGGAGAACGCGCTCCGTGCCTCCGACTCGATGCCGTGCGCCTCGTCGACCACCCAGTAGCGGATGGGGGGCAGCAGGCCGCCCTCAGCGGCGATGTCGCAGAAGAGCAGGCTGTGGTTGGTGACGACGATGTCCACGGCCTCGGCACGCCGGCGTGCGCCGTGCACGAAGCAGGACGCCCCGTAGAAGGGGCACTTCCTGCGGAGGCAGTCGGTGCTGGTCGTCGTGATGGTGTAGCGCGGCAGGACGCGATAGTCGATCTTCAACAGGTCGATGTCGTCGTACTCGCTTTGTTCGATGAAAGAAAGCAGGCCCGCGAGCGACGGTGCCTGCGGTTTCTGCTTCCCCGCGACTGTCCTGTTCCGTGCGCCGTCTTGCACCAGGCGGCCCACCTTCCTGAGGCAAGGGTAGTGGGTGAAGCCCTTGAGCGCGGTGAACTCAAGGGGGCGGGACGGGATTGCGGAGGCGACTGCGGTGGTGGGGCTTGCGGTTGCGGGGGCGGCGTCGCCGGTGGTGGGCGGGATGGTGGTTGCGGTTGCGGCATCGCCGGAGATGGCGGGGGTTTCCGCAGCGGGGGCATTGGAGGGGGAAGCGGGGGCTTCCGTCGGGGGCCCTGCCTGCCCGAGTGCTTCTGCGATAAGCGGCAGTTCCTTGTAGATCAGCTGGTCGAGAAGGGCATTCGTCTTCGTCGCGATCCCAATGGCGATGTTGTTCTGCCGCGCTATCAAGGCCGCAGGAAGGAGGTAGGCCATCGATTTTCCGACGCCCGTACCTGCCTCGATGGCAAGGTTTATCGAGCGGGAGAAGGCCTGGAGCACCTTTTCTGCCATGGCGACCTGCTCGGTGCGGAGCTCGTAGGGCTCGTAGAGCCTGCCGACGACCCCTTCGGCACCGAAGGCTGCGGCCACCGTCTCGGCGGCGGGGAAGACGAGCTCCTGGTGCGGGTCGGCCACAAGCATCCCGGCATCAGGTTTCGCCTCCCGCGCAACCTCGCGTATGCGCTGGGCCCGGAGGGCGCGCAGGTTGAGCCCAGGCCGCGCACCGGCGGCGGATGCCCTGGATGCAGCGGCTTCCGCGGCAGGCCCTTCCGCTGCGCCTGCTGCAGCAGGTGTGGCTGCGGGCCCTTCCGCTGTGCCTGCTGCAGCGGGGGCGACGGCGGTCGCGGGGGAGATCGTGCCCGGTGCGGAAGCGGGGGCTTCCGCGGCAGGCCCTTCCGCTGCGCCATCTGCGGCAAAGTGCTTGAAGACCTTGATGGTCGGCCACTCGGCATCCTCGGCCATGGTTGCTATCTCTTGGACCAGCGGCTGCGGCATTGCCGCAACGCCGGCGAGCAGTATGCGGTAGATCGTGCACAGGGCCTCGACGTCGGCATCGGCCCGGTGGGTGGATATCGGGGCGTCGAAGGCGCGGACAAGGTCGATCAGGCGGTGGGATTTCAGGCGCGGCAGGGCGATGCGCGCCAGGTCGAGCGAGTCGATCCAGGTGTTTTGGAGCAGCGGCATCCCGGACGGGTCCTTGGTCACAAAGCTGTGGTCGAACTCCGCATTGTGGGCGACGATGTCCGAATCGCCGACGAAGCCCACCAGCCCGATAAGCGCCTCGACAGGGGTCGGCGCATCCGCAACGTCCTCGTCCGTGATGCCGGTCAAGTGGGTGATCTCTTCGGGGATAGGCTGCCCCGGGTTCACGAAGGTGATAAACCACTCGTCGATCCGGCCGTTCCTCATCCGCGCCGCGGCAATCTGGATTAGTTCGTCGTGATTGAGCGAAAAGCCCGTCGTTTCCGTGTCGAGGACGACGACATCCTGGTCAAGCGCCCCGAAGTCGCCTGTCTGCGCGGCAGGGGACAGCGAGGCGTAGCGCTCGCAGACGGCGGTGCAGGTGCCCTCGGAAAGCGCCTGTCGCAAAGAGGCGCCTATGGATGCTGCTTGCTTTTTCATACGACCCAGCCTATCACCTTTTCAGCACCCCACTCCAAATTCCATAATCTGATTGCGCTGCCCAACCCAAATCCCCGATTCCATAATCCGATCCTGTAGCTTGCTTTCCTCTTGCCTTCCTCTTGCTTTCCTCCTTTCCCTCACATCCCGCAATTTGCAGTTCGCCTTCCACAGCCCGAGGCCCTGCATCCCACAACCTGCGTCCAACTTCTAGATTGTGGTTTCGGGAAACTGGAATTAATTGCTTGATTTCGGTACTCTTTTTCCCGATACTTTTGTTTGGCTGAGGATTCTGGTAAGGGGCTCGTCGAGGAAGGAGCCCTCCCCGGGGGAAGCCCTCGAAAAGGCTGTGGAAGGGGTTTGTCATGCGAGACGTTTATTACGGAAGGTACGCCCGATTCGACACTGCATCAAAGAGAGACGCCGCCCGCCTGCTGGGTGCGGACAGCCTCGTTGGCGACCTGTTCGAGATCGAATTCCATGCCGAAGGGGACCCGGACGCCGAGAGGCCTTCTGCCGAAGGTTTGCATGCCGGGATACCACGTGCCGATGAGCCTGCGGTTGAGGGCCCGGGCGCCGGGGAGCCTCCTGCCGGGGAGCCGTATGCCGGGGAATCCCCTGCCGCGGGGCTGCGTGTCGCCTGGCTCAAAAACCGCTTCGGCGCATTGGTCGGGTTTTTTGACCCGACGACATCCCATCAGCTGAGCCTTTGCGAAGAGCGCGGATGGAAGCTGCACGCGCTCCTTTCCTTCGTCGCCTACAGCGAAAAGCCCGAACCGGGACGCTATTGGGGAGAGGCTGCACTCGTCTGCTACGACGCGGCAGACCCGGCCGAGCGCGCCTCCTTCGATGCCTTCGTCGAGGGGATTGCCCGACAGATGGCCGCAGGGTCGCGCCCTGGCGTTGAGCTGGGCGAGCGGGAGGTAGAAGGGCTGCTCGAAAGCGGCGGTGCCTGGTCGCCTGCGCAAAGCGTCCCGTTCCCCGGGAAGAAGCCGGGAACCGTGCTTCTCAAGACGCATCGGAGCCTGACGGAGAAGATCACTGAACAGGCACGGAAGGGCAACAAGGGATGCTCCCTGGCAAGCTGGCTGCTGCTGCTCGTTGCGCTCGCCGGGGTTGTCTTCGGGCTGCGGGCCTGCGGCGTGTTCTAGGTGTTCTCGATGTTCTAGGGGGCGGGCTTCCGCACCGCGCACCTTGCGCCGGGCGCGCTTCGCCGGGCTCGTTTTATCAGCCTTCCCTTCCGCAGGCTCGTCACATCGGCATTTCACGCCGTGGGCTCACCGTGTCGCGTTCGCTGCGCCGGGCTTCCCTTCCGCGTGCCTTCCGCTTGCCTTCCGTCGGCCTATCTTCCGTCGGCCTATCTTCCGTACCGCTCGAACGCATATGCGACAAGAAGCGTGCACAGTTCGGGGAACTCGATGCCTGCGGCACGCCCTGCATCGGGAAGGAGCGAGGTCTCGGTCATCCCCGGGATGGTATTCGTCTCAAGTATCCAGATGTCGCCCGCATCGTCCACGATGAAGTCACTGCGCGAAACGCCCGCACAGCCCAGCACCTGATGGGCCTTAACCGCCAGGGCCTGAATCTCGCTAGTCGTCTGCTCGGCGATGGGCGCTGGACAGAGGTGCTTCGACCCGCCGGGAGCATACTTTGACTCGTAGTCGTAAAATTCGTTGATCGGCACGATCTCGATGACCGGCAGGGCATAGGGGGCCTCGTTACCCAGCACGCCAACGGTCAGCTCCCTCCCTTCGATGCAGGTCTCGACGAGCACTTTCTCGTCGATCCCGAAGGCTTTCCCAAGGGCTTCCTCGAGGGCTTGTGCGGAGTCCACCATGAACACCCCAAGCGCGCTGCCCTCGGATGCGGGCTTCACAACACAGCGAGGCCCCACCTCTTCGAGGATTTTTGCGGCCGGCTTCCCCTGCGGAAGGGGAGGCGGCGGGGACGAGGGGGAGGAAGGGGAAGGGGGGGACGGCGGACGGGAAAGCGCAAGCGCCTTGGGCGTCCTGATCCCCGCGCGCTCGTAGCACTCTTTCGTTTTTGCCTTGTCGATGGCAAGGGCACTCGCCCCGACGCCCGACCCGATATAGGGGATTTCGAGCACCTCCAGCAGCCCCTGTATGGCACCGTCTTCGCCATGCTTCCCATGGAGGGCGATGAACGCAATGTCGAAATCACCGTCTACCAGCAATTTCAGGTCTGCCTTGGCAGCCGGGTCGAGCATCGTCACGGGGAATCCGGCAGCCTCAAGGGCCCGTCGGGCGCCTTGCCCCGATGCCAACGAGACCTCGCGCTCGACGCTCGTGCCGCCCGCTAGAAGCGCGACTTTACAGTTCTTGGGCTCAAAAGGGACAGCTGCCAACTGTTCCTCCCTTCACTGCGAGGCTCGTCTGAGGCTCGTGTGTATTCGTGTTCCGACATCCGTGTGCTTGTGTGCTTGTGTTTGCCGTCGCTTGCTGGTTCGCCTGGTTCGCCTGGTTGGTTCGGCGCGCTTGCCTCTGTCGCTTGTATTTGTCGCTTGCCTCTGTCGCTTCGTTCGGCTTTTCGCTTGATTCACTTTGCCTGATTCGCTCGACCTACGCTCCGCCGTTCGTTTGTTCCGGAAAGGATTATAGCAAACCGCATCTTTTTGCCGCTATAATGGGCTTCATGAAAAACGAGATAAAAGCGTATTCGCTCGAAGGACTTGCCGGGCTCATGGAGGAGCTCGGGCAGCCCCGCTTCCGCGCCGAGCAGGTTGTCCAATGGCTTTATCGCCAGGGAGCCGCCGATTATGGCGAGATGACGAACCTGCCTCTTTCCCTCAGGGAGACCCTTGAAGGGGAACACCCACTGCGAAGCGCCCGCGTCGTCGATCGGCAAGAATCCCGGGACGGCACCCGCAAGTACCTTGTGGAGCTTGCGGACGGCAGCCGTGTCGAAACGGTGGCGATCCCCGCCCTGTCCTCTGCGCGGCCTGCCTCTGCACAGTCTGCTTCTGTGGAACACCCCTCTTCCCAAGAGTTCTCCCTTGGGCGTTCCCCTTCCCAGCCTTCTTCTGCCAAGCGGCTTACGGTCTGTTTTTCCACACAAATCGGGTGTGCGATGGCATGCGCCTTCTGCGCGACCGGCACGGAGGGCTTTACCCGAAACCTGCTTCCCGGCGAAATCGTCGACCAGGTCCTTATGGCCCAAAAAGACTTCGGGGTGCGGGCGAGCAACCTTGTCGCTATGGGGCAGGGCGAGCCCTTCCTCAACTACGAGAACACGCTTGCCGCGCTGAGGATCCTGAACAGCCCCAAGGGGCTGGCCGTCGGCGCGCGCCGCATCACGATTTCCACGTGCGGCATCATCTCGGGCATCGAGAGGCTTTCCGGGGAGCCCGAACAGTTCACTTTGGCAGTTTCCCTGCACTCTGCCGAACAGCGCGTGCGCGACCGGCTGATGCCAAAGCTTGCGGGCGAGCCGCTGCCCTTGCTCAAAGAGACCCTCTTGGGCTATGTGAGGCGCACGAACCGGCGTGTCTCTTTGGAGTACATTCTCGTAGACGGCATCAACGACACGCCTGCGGCCCTGGACGCCCTCGTCCAGTTCTGCTCGGGCCTGCTGTGCCACGTCAACCTGCTGCCCATGAACGCCGTTCCACAGGGCAGTGCGGTGTCCGGCGGAAGCACGGCATCTGACAGAAGCGCGTCGTCAGGCGGCAGTGCGTCGTCCGACAGAGGCGCGGTGTCCGGCGGCGGCATGTCGTCCGACCGCTTCGACAATATGGCTTCTAGTCGCACAATCTCCGCCGACGTGGTTCCCGGTTTTCGCCCGAGCGATTCTTCGGTCTTCCAAGCCTGGTCGGCCCGGCTTGAGGAAGAGAGGGTGCCCGTCACCGTGCGGCAGTCGCGAGGATCTGACATAGCGGGAGCCTGCGGCCAGCTCAAGAACACCCTTTCGGAACAACACCCCTCCCCGGCAAAGTGACACGAGTCTGCTGCAGGACAGCAAGGCAGAACAGGGCAGCTCGATGAAAGGGCTCCACGCCGGGCAGGGCCAAACCGACCCGGCCGGTTGAATCGGTTGGATCAGTCGCACGGCTGGATCAGCCGACACGGTTGAACCGGTTGAACCGGTCGACACGCTCCAACCAGCAAACCCGATAGGGCCCACCCATCGCGGCCGAAGCCCACCTGTGTGGCCTCGCCCGATATCCCGCAAGGTTTCTTTCGCCCCCACAGCCCTTTTCGTGCTTTCTTCGTTTTCACGACCACCCCCGTCCACTGCGACGGCGAGGCCTGTCGCGCCTGTTAGCGCCTGCTATGTCCGGTCGACCGTACTCGCCGCATCTGTAGCAACCGCCGTTTTCGCGCCTGTCGTTCCGGTTGTCTCGGGAGTTTTCGACACCTCGTTTTCGAGCATCTCCTTCTGTGTATCCCTCCGCTTCCCTGAGGCGGTAATAAAAGCAAACAATTGTTCTAGTTCTTCTTCGTCCTTGAACTCTATCTCTATCTTATTCTTTCCTTGGACTGTTTTTATACGTACATTTGTTTGTAATGCTTCACGCAACGACCGTGCGGCCTTTTTGAAGGAGACAGGGACAAGCGGGCGGGCACCGGCATTCGGGACTCCTTGAGGTCCTGCAAACAGGCGCGCGATGGTTTCTGCCTCACGCACCGATATCTTCTCGTTTATCATGCGCTCGGTCAACTTTTGTCTTCCCTCTTGCGTCGGAATCGACAGTATCGTGCGCGCATGTCCTGCGGAAATCTTCTCTTCAAACAAAAGCTGTTGTGCCTCTTCCGGAAGCTCCAGGAGACGCAGCGCGTTCGCGACAGTCGAACGGCCCTTTGAAAGCGTCTCAGCAACCTCGGACTGACTCAGCCCGCACCGCTCCATGAGGCGCCGGACACCGTAAGCTTCTTCGATAGGGTTGAGGTCCGAGCGCTGAAGGTTCTCTATGAGCGCCAGCTCCAGGGCCTTGTCGTCGTCTGCTTCGTGAACCCTCACGGCTATCGTCTTCATGCCAAGCATCTTACACGCCTGCCAGCGCCTTTCACCTGCAATAATCTGATAGTGTTTGCCCACCGAACGCACAAGAACCGGCTGTAGCAGGCCGTTTTTCTCAATGGAGGCGGCAAGCTCTTCCAAATCGTCCTGCTTGAAATATGTGCGGGGCTGCTCAGGGTTCGGCTGGACCAACGTGATGGACACTTCGTCGGGCACGCGTTCTTTCACGCCTTTTATTACCACGTGATCGTCTTCCTCGAAGGGGGGGCGTGTCGCTTCCTTACCCGTCGGCTTTTGCGAGCTGCTTCCTTTTGCTGCCGTTGGTCGCATTGCCGACAGCGCTGGTTGCTCTGATGGTGTTGGTTGCACCGGCTGCCCCGATTGCACTATCGGCTGGGTCTCAGATTGCGCCTCCTGTTGCGCCGCTCCCTTTTCGCCGGCGTCTGTGGCTGTCGCCCTGATCGTCGTCCCCTGTTGCGGCGGGGTTTCGCTTTCGGTTCTCGGAAAAGATGCTGATACCGGCTTGGTCTTCGCCTCTTCGTCACCAGCTACTTTCGGAGCGCTTCTTTGTGTTCGCTCCGTGCTCGTCTGTACTGTCTCGGTCGACGAAGCTTCTTCCATGCTTCCGCTTAAAAGGGAATTCAGGCCGCGACCGAGGCCGCTTTTTGTCGGTTTAGCCACGGGAAACCACCTCCTTTGCAAGATCTATGTATGATTGTGCCCCTTTGCCTGAAGGGTCGTATTCGGTTATGGGCTGTCCGAAGCTCGGTGCCTCGGACAGCTTCACCGAACGAGGGATTATCGTTTTGAAAACGCCTTTTCCGAAATATCCTCGCACCTCGTCCGACACCTGGCGGGAAAGTGTCGTCCGGGAGTCGTACATTGTCAACAGCACACCGAAGATATCAAGGCGCGGATTCAGGATGTTTTTGACTCGTTTCATTGAGTCAAGGAGTTTTGTCACTCCCTCAAGAGCATAAAACTCGCACTGAATGGGAATAAGCAGCTTGTCTGCCGCCACCAAAGCATTAACGGTGAGCAGGCCTAACGACGGGGGGCAGTCTATGAAGATGTAGTCGTATTTTCCCCGTAAGCTCCCCACGGCGTCTTTCAAACGATTCTCCCGCGCCATTTCGGAGACCAGTTCGACTTCGGCGCCAGCAAGGTTGATGGTTGCCGGAATCAGGTCCAGCCCGTCACACACATCGGGAATAATGACCTCCTCGATAAGCACGCCGTTCAGTAAAACATCATAGACACAATGGTTGACCTGGTTTTTCTCTATTCCGAGACCGCTTGAGGAATTCCCCTGTGGATCAAGGTCTATAAGCAAGACTTGTTTTTTCATGTCGCCAAGTGCCGCAGCAAGATTTATAGCGGTTGTGGACTTTCCAACCCCGCCTTTCTGGTTGATAATTGCCAACACCTTCGTTTGCCCAATAGTGTGTTTGACGGGTTTTTTCTCGCTGAAAGACTTGATTTTGCGAGGCTCTACTTCCTGGATAACGTGGTTGACCTCGCGTTCTGTGATTTCGGCGTTCTCTGCGTCAAGCTCGGAAAAGTCTTCGGGCTCTTCGGGGGTTTCCCGGTTTTCCAATTGCTTTTCTTCTTCGTTTTCGTTTGAAGCGATAGTCTCTTCTGTCGTTTTGTCTCGTTTCAGACCATCAAATATTCCCACAAAGGCCCCCTCTCGCGGAGCTGTAAATGACAGATGTCAGTATACATGAACTATCGCTTCCAGCAGAGGAATTTAGGGAACAGGGAAAATGTTTCACGTGAAACACTTAAGGCATCGGACACATTCTGAAGAGCATGGCAGATAAAAAGCGTGTTCTTCCGATTGATGACGACTGCGTGTGGTAAGCAGTTTTGAAAACGGGTGCTTTTCGCTTGATGGTACCTCGCTGGTTTTGCCCCATCTGTTTCTGCCGAAAATGTTTCACGTGAAACATTCCTGGCAGAACGATTGGCAGCTTGGGGTAATTTGCATTTTGCCCGTAATGTTTCACGTGAAACATTTTCGGAAGCAGCGATGTATGAATAAGAATTTTGCGAGCTTCTGTTATTTCTAGATTGATGATTCCAGAGAAAAAAGTGTAATTCCTTTTGAATTTTCGTGAAAAACTCATTAAAGATTCTTCTAATTTTTGTCGTCATTTCTCGTATATCATAGCACCGAGAGAAAGGAGAGCAATGGGACTTCCACGGAACAACAATCTTGTAAAAAATGCCTCGTCTTTGCGAACAAACATGACGCCTACGGAAAAAAGACTTTGGTTTGGGTTTCTGTACGAGTATTCGCTACATTTTAGGCAGCAGAAAATCGTAGGTCCTTATATCGTCGACTTCTTCTGCAACAAAGTTCGCTTGTCGATTGAGCTTGACGGATCGCAGCACTACGAGGAGCACCACAAGAAAAGGGATCAGATTCGAACAACTTATCTAGAGATGCTGGAAATCAAGGAGCTCCGGTTTCCAAATTCCGCCGTTTGGGACAATTTCGAGGGCGTCTGTGAAACAATTCACAGAGAGGCTCAGCGTCGTCGAAACGACATTGTCACGCGCTCTGTTTCTTTATTGAGCAAAAAACACTGACTTCTGTGGATCCTCTCGCTCAAATGCGGCAAATGTTTCACGTGAAACATTTAGAGGCTGCGGTATTCGCAACTACGGTTTGTAGGGGCGCTTTTGTGCCATCCCGTCTCTTCGAGGCAACAAGAGTGTTGCCTGCTTGTATTTTTCAAAGACCAGGATCCTTCTCGTAGTATATGAATCGCTCAGAAGGAATTTTCTGTCAGAAACCAAAGTCATTCCCGTTTTTTCTTTAAGGAGTTCTGCACTGGACAGTTCTGTTTCGTCCATCTGTGCTTTGTAGCAAACCAACTGTCCGAAAAGACACAGAAGGGGCGAGGCTAGTTCTACGAGAGAAGGAAGCGGTGCGAGTGCTCTTGCCGTTAGGACTGAGAAACCCTCTCTTTTAGTTTTTGCCAGACCTTCGATTCTGCCGACATGGGTTTGTATGTGTTTCCCAGCTCCCAGTTCATTAATTACCGAGTCAAGCACGGCCATCTTCTTTTGTGTTGAATCGACAAGGACGGTGTGGCGCCCTGAAACGATGGCAAGCGGTATTCCCGGGTATCCGGCTCCTGTTCCTAAATCTGCGTAGAGTCCTTCTGGCGCATTGTTTAGCTCGGGCAGTCCGGCAAGCGAGTCTTCAACATGGAGAAGAAGTCCTTCCTGAAAGGAGCCGATTCGGGTTAAATTGATGTCAGAATTTATTGCGAGAATCAAGGAGAGGTGTTTTTCGAGCAGTCTTCTCTCTTCGGGGGATACATTCTCGATTTTGAAAGTGTTCAAAGGGAGGCTTGGGGCATTCATAAGGTTTCCTTTCAAAAAAATAATATAGAAACGCGAGACTGTCGAGGGGTGGCGAGGATCAAACAACCATCCGAATGCCGGACGCAGGAAAAGCCGCAAGGCGAAACGGGGACAAAGGGGGCGAAGAGCGCGGGGGCAAGAGGCGGGGTAAGAGGGGTGGCACCGGAGAAAAGAGAGAATGGGAGGGAGAAAGGGAAGAAATAGAGAGAGAGGGGGGGGGGGGTAAAACAGAGAAATGTTTCACGTGAAACATTTGGGGCCTGTGGTCACGTGGTGCCATTCCGGGAGTCTCGCTGTATTCGGTAGTTTTGTTGGGGCTGGGTTGATATATGCGCAGAATGTTTCACGTGAAACATTCTGCGCATAATGAAAGGCTATTGGGGGATGACCACTACGTGACGGGCACTGCCTTCTCCCTCTGAGGCGGTCTCGACCCTTTCATCGTGGCGCAGGGACACATGTATTATCCGGCGCTCATAGGGCATCATCGGTCGCAACTTGATGCTCTTGTTTTGCCCGGCAGCTCGATTGGCGGCGGACTGGGCCATAGATTCCAGCTTTTGGCGTTGTCGGTTCTTGTATCCTTCAACGTCAACGACTATGGGATGTCGGAACCCCATTTTCCGCACAGTGACTGCGGAAACGAGGGTCTGAATGGCATCGAGGGTCTTCCCGTGACGACCAATCAAGACGGCAAGGTCATCGCCGGTTATGTCGAGTATCAGCTCGCCTTCGTCGCCCTCGTATTCGTCAATGGTTATCTCGCCGACATTAAGATACTTGAGAATGCCCTGGAGGATCGCGATTGCAGCATCTGCGACCGCGTCAAGCTCTTCGTCGGAAAGGTTTCCCTCCCTGTCGTCCGACCAATTCTCACCGTTTGACTGCCCTTGGTCGCTTTCCGTCTTCTCCTCGTCGGCATCAACGTCGTCGGCTGCACTGGCATCGCCCGCAGCGTCGTTGTCGGCGTCGTCGACATCGGCAATGCCGACATCGCCCTCGCTTGGATCGTTGTCGGTCGGCTGCCCCTCGTCGGGCTCCCGGCTGCTGCCCGCGTCGTCTTTTTCTTCGATCTCGTCTTGAGACGCTTCCTCTAGGAAATCTTGTGTGGTTTCATCTAGCATGAGAACTCCTTCGCACCCAATAGCTTACTTATACAACCTATATTCCAACGACCCACAACAGGCCGCAGACTACTGTCTCGAAACGCCTTGCTGAAACGCCTCGCGAGGCGCCTTCCGTCTTCCGCCTTCCGTCGTCCTTTATTTCGTCTTCTTCGTAGGGCGGGGCTTCTTCACCTTGCGCGTCACGTCTACCTCGACGGGCTTTAGCTCGATTACGGCCTCATCCTCGACGTCGCGGCTCCTCATGATCCCCAGGGAAACCTGCTGTTGGAGGATGCCGATCAGGCCGGACGCCCCCCAGAAGAGAAGGACTCCTGCGGGAAAGTTCCAGCTAATAAACAGCATGAAAATGCTCATGCCTCCGCCCATCATGAGCGTTTGTTTTTGTTGAGGGCTGTTCTTGCCGCGCTGCTGCAAGAACATGGGCACGAAGGTCGACCCCGCAAAGACCAACATCAGGATCAAAAAGGGTACAAATGTTCCATATCCCGAGGCGAATGCCTGTGCTGGTGTCATCACCAAGTCGGGCACGAAGTTGTAGAAAGAATAACCCATCCCCTGGACCCTGGTCTCCATCTCCCTCAACACCTGGAAGAGCGCAATGAAGATAGGCATCTGCAGCAGCATGGGGAGGCAGCCACCAAGGGGGTTGAAGTTCGCGTTCGCCTGGAGCTTCTGCATCTCCTCCTGCTTGCGGATCGGATCGTCCTTGTATTTCTCTTGTATCTCTTGTAGTAAGGGCTGGACCTTCTGCATCTGGTAGGTCGACTTCGTCTGTTTGTGGATAAGAGGGGTGATGAGCACACGGAAGATCACCGTAACAAGGATAATGGCAAGGCCCCAGTCGCCACACACGCTATGAAAGCCGTCGATGACCCAGAATATCCAATCCTTAAATGCTTCCCACATACCCTATATCCTTCCTACATGCCAAAGAAGCCCCTGGCCGAGCCCTCTTCGTCCCCTGTTAGGGAACAGGGTCGTACCCGTGGGGGCCTCCCGGACGACACTTCAAGATGCGTTTCACGGTAAGGCAAAAACCCTTCAAGAACCCGTATCTCCTAAAGGCTATCAACCCGTATTCCGAACACGACGGAACAAACCTGCAGCTTGGCGGCAGCAGCGGGGAGACAGCCGCACGATAGAAGGTGATAAAGAGGACCGCCAGCGTGCAAGGCAGCCTTTTCACCAATCTCACAACCGTTTCCAATTTGGCCGCCTTACGGAAAACTCGCTAATTCACCCCGCCCAAAGCCTTGGCAAGCAGCGCATTACATACATTGAGCACTTTACTATAAGAATCTTCGTTTGTTCGCGGTTTTGCGAGAAATATCACATCATAACCGTCCCAAGGGCCCTTCAAATCCCTGCACAGAGCCCTCATACGGCGCTTTGCCCTGTTACGCCACACCGCATTCCCGAGCTTTTTGCCCGCTATAAAAGCAACACGGCCCCTCTGGCCGTGTTGGGGAACCCTCTCCATAGCGATAACGGTGATGCAAGGACCGCTCAGGCGCCGTCCGTTGGCAAACAGGTGCGAAATCTCAGTGCTGGACCTGACAGTCTCCAACACAGCCCCGCTATACACAAAGGCGCTTGCGTCCCTTAGCGCGGCGCGAGGACAAGACAGCGCGGCCGCCCCTTGTCGACATGCGCGCGCGAAAGCCGTGGCACTTCGCCCGTTTCCGGGTGTTCGGCTGATATGTGCGCTTCATAGCCCTTCCTTCCTTGTCAAAGCATAACCTCCAAATTATATACCCCTTAAAAAGGATGTCAACGATTCTTTTTCAAGAGGTATTTTCATGTTTTCATTAATGCTTCGTTGGTGTTTCAGCGTACAGCACCGCGTGGTTCTCCGGAAGGTTTCTTGACACCCCTCCTACCCCGAAAACCGAAAACGCCGGCTCTTTGAGCTCCCCGGATTGTGGAAAAAGTGGAAAACCTAGGTTTCACTCATGCAGGATTGTGGAAATCTAAAAAGACTGTAAAAGTCAAGCAAAATCTAAAAGAAATCTTAAATTCCTTTTGTTCTCGGGAAAAATTTCATTATTCAAAAAACCCTCTATTTACCAGGCCTTTTATAAGGATTTTACTTTTCTTCAAACAAATGTACCGCTTTCTCCGGCCATTGCGAAAGACCTCTTGCCACTTTCTGTCGAACCTCTCCGCTTCATCTGGGAAAACAATTTTTCAGCTGATAGAACAGCCTGTATTAACATTCCCTTGCTTATTTTTCGCTCGCTTTTCCTCTTCGTTTTCTCACTTTTCTTATTTTCCACATTTAGTGAATAAATAGTGGATAACTAGGAAACTTTTCTAGAAACTCCTGTTTTGTGTGCGCTGAATCGAATAAGTACCTCCTGTTTTCAACATGTGGCCCTACAAAAGCCCTTTTCGCGCTTACTTGCGCTGTACGGACATCTGAATTATGATGAAAAAATATGAAACCGCTGAATAGCAAGCGATAGCAGGAACAGCTTTGAGCAATGACGAAAACATCGGCCCTGAAATCCTCCCGGACACGCCTCGGACAATCTGGCAGGGGCCCGGTGAACCCGGGCGTACATCCCGGCCACAGCCGCAACAAGGCGCGCACCGGCCACAGCCCACCGCCTCCCAGCCCCTCCCGCCCGAAGCCTACGACTACTCCTTCGTCGGGACCAGCGCACGTATCGCCTGCTACGACGACTTCCGCAGCGCCCCGCGCATTATCGAGGTAGGCCCCGCACCAACGACCGAGCACATCGAATCCCTCACCTCGAAAGTCTACGAACAGGCAAAGCTCGCAGGCGGCGCCATCCCCTATACCGTCATCCGGGAGGTCACCGAGAACTTCATCCATGCCCGGTTCAGCGAGGTTGTCGTCTCTATCTTCGACAAAGGCAACGTCATCAGGTTCTCCGATCAAGGCCCCGGCATCGACGAGAAGCACAAAGCGCAGCTCCCGGGTTTCACCTCAGCCGTCGAGCCGATGAAGAAATATATCAGGGGCGTTGGATCCGGATTCCCCCTTGTCAAAGAGTACCTGGACTTCTCGCAGGGGAGCATCTCTATCGAGGACAACCTTAAAACAGGAGCGGTCGTCACCATAAGCCTCGTCAGCCAACCAGAAAAGGCGACAGCGCACGAACAGCCCGCAACGGGGGCAAAACCGACGATACGCCCGCTGACACCCCCCCTCAACGACCGGGAAAGGGATTTCCTCTCCTTCTTCAACACAGAAGGCGCGCTCGGTATAACCGACCTCGTGAGGCTGACCGGCGCCCCCCAGTCAAGCACCTATGTCACGCTCTCCCGCCTCGAAGAGTACGGCCTTGTCGAAAAGACCTACAACCAGAAGAGAATACTCACTGACCTGGGATTCAAGATTTCCGAAGACCTCAAATAAGGCCCTATGAAACCTTCGGGAGGCCGCCGCGCCTCTGCATGCCATACCTTTTCCTGCCTGCCGCCACACCCATTGCGGTTTGCGGATATCTGATGCTTTCTTCCTATTGATGGGGACAGGGGATAGCCGATGCACAACAATCAGTAGGCTGTGCTCCGATCGGTAAACCGTGCTCGGCAGGCGGAAGCCGCGCCGACGGAAGCCGCGCCCTATGCACAAGCCGTATAAGCTACGAAGATGGCAGGCTCCACACAAACCGCACAAGCCACGAGAGCTGGGCAACCGTCGAGGAAAAACCCAGGCAAGACAGGACAGGAACTGAAAAATACCTGGTAGAATACCTGGTAGAAAGCCTAAACCAAATGTAGGGGAAAAGATATGGATGCTGAAAAACTCAACTCTTCCTGGAAAGACATCTGCAACCACATAAAAAGCTACAACCATATCGACTCCACTCAGATAAACGCCTTCTTCTCACGGCTCCACCCTCAGGCGATGAGCGACGGCTTCCTTATGCTCACCGCAGACAACGACTTCATCAAGACATGGATCGAACGCCACTACATAGAATTCATCAAACAGGCCCTGCTCGACCTCTACCAGACCCCTTATACCGTCAGCATCGAGGTCGACGCAGCAGCGGCCCCGGCCCTGACAGGCGAGGAAGAAGCCGAAAGCCTATCGCCATCCAACGGCGGCAGCGGGCCCGAGGGAACAGGCACAGAAGCTCAGACGAACACAGCCGCCGTGGCCACAGCAGGCACAGAGAACCCGCCGTCCCATCCCACACGCAGCATGTCGCCCAACACACCACGCAACGCTCCCGACACCATCGGCGATATGTCTCGTAGCGCATCAAGCGACATCCTCCATCCGACCCCGTCGCTCACTTTCGAGAACTTCGTCATCGGGGAGTCGAACAGGATGGCCTACTCCATGGCGGTCGCTGTCGCAGAGACGCCCGGCAAGTCCCACCTCAACCCCCTGTTCATCCACGGGAAAAGCGGGCTGGGCAAGACGCACCTGCTCTGCGCCATCCAAAACTACCTGCATGAGACCCTCCCCGAGCTCGTCACCGTCTACATCGACTCTGCGGAATTCCTCAGCGACTACATGGAGGCAACCGTCGCACATGACAAGGAGAAGTCGAGCTACAAGCGCTTCAAGAACCGCTACGAGGAAGCAGACGTCCTGCTTATCGACGACGTCCAATACCTCCAGGGTAAAAAACAGACGCTTGAGATCGTGTTCCAAATATTCAACAAGCTCACCCGGCTGGGGAAACAGGTCGTGCTCTCGGCCGACCGCGCGCCGAAGAACATCGACATGGACCAGCGCTACACGACCCGCTTCAACTCCGGCAGCACCTTCGACATCCAGCCGCCGGAAATCGAGACGAAGCTCGGGATTGTGAAGAACTTCATCGAAGAGTACAAGGAAAGCGAGCAAAAACCCTATTTCAACATCTCTGAGGACGTCCAGATATACATCGCAGAGAACTCAAGCTCCAACATCCGGGAGCTCAAGAGCGCCGTCACTAAGGTCATCTACCAGATGACTTTCTCCGACCAACAAAAGATCAGCCTCGACGACGTCCGCAGACTCCTCGAGAACCATTTCTCAGGAGGCCCCTCCAAAAAACTCACCGTCGAGGACATCCAAAAGGAAGTCGAGGGCTACTACAAGGTAAGCCACGCCGACCTCGTAGGGAAAAAAAGAGTACGGAATATCATATACGCACGTCAAATAGGAATCTACCTCTGCCGACACATGCTCGACATCCCCTTCAACGACATTGGGAAGAAGTTCAACCGCGACCACAGCACCGTTATGTACTCGGTCGCCAACGTGGAGGAAAAGCTCAAGGAAAGCCGGGAGCTGCGCGAAGAGATAGAGAACCTGCGTCAGATAATCCGGGACTCGTGATTGAAAAATGACTGAAAGATGACTCATACCCTGCTGAAAAGCAGATAAATCTGGGGAATGATAAAAAAAGCAATAATCCCTATTGATTCAAGGAGCACTTTATACACAGCCGGTGTTTCAAAAAATAAGCACGGTGACCGCGCGAAACGCCCTTTATCCACAAATCCACAGCCTTTATTATTACTGTTATATAAAACATCAATATAAGAGAAAAAGAGAAAAGACTATTTTTTGCCTGCCACCATGTTACGCACAGGCATTTTTCCTATAAGATAGCAACACAAATATAAAACTGTGATTAAAAACGAAACAAAGGAACGGAAATGAAGTTCAGCATCAACAAATCCGAGCTGCAAAACGCCCTTACGGTCGTACATAAGGGCGTCTCCACCCGATCGACACTGCCTATCCTCTCAGGCATCCTCCTTCAGGCACACGACGATACCCTGACCATGCAAGCGACTGACCTGGAGCTATCCGTCCAATACAGCGTGAGCACCCTTATAGAGGAAGAAGGGGAAACTGTCGTCCCCGGTAAGCTCTTCTTCGACATAGTCAAGAACCTACCCGAAGCTGCCGTGTCGCTAGAAACCGCCGAGCAGGGAGTCACGGTCAGCTGCGACAGCACCTTGTTCTCCCTCAAGACCCTCGACCCGCAGGACTTCCCCAGCTTTCCCTCCATAGAGCCCCAGCAGACCGCCCGGATACCTTTTTCCGTCTTCGCCCCGATGGTGAAGAAAGTCGCGCGCGTAGTTTCGCGGGATGAGAGCAGGGCTATACTCACCGGCGTCCTCATTAAAGTGGAAGACACACACCTCAGGATGGTTGCAACGGATTCCTATTGCCTCGCCATAGCCGATGCCGACCTTGAAGAACCACAAGATGAAGTATTTGAGGCGGTAATTTCTGGAAGTTTCCTCCAAGATATAGCGAGTCTTCCTAAGGCAGACGAGCTTATTTCGCTCGGCTTGTCGGAAAACCAGATAGTCATCAAATATCAAAACACTGTCTTTATTAACCGCCGGCTCGAAGGGAACTTCCCCAACTACCAGCAGCTCTTGCCGGAATCACACACGACAAGGCTGAGCATCGACCCCCGCCTCCTGATAGCAGCAGCGCGCAGGATAGCACTCATCGACACGAAGTCGACGCCGGTCAAGTTCGACATCAACAAGGACTCCCAGACGCTCCAGCTCTCAAACACCGCACAGGACATAGGCAGCGCCCAGGAAACGCTGCCCGCCGTGATAGAGGGAGAGGATATGATGATAGCCTTCAACCACTCTTACGTTATCGAGGGCCTGAACAGCATCGACGATGACACCGTGCTGCTTGAGATACAAAGCCCCTCGAAACCCGGCGTCTTCAAAACCGACAAAGGGGAGAAGTTCCTCTATCTCATAATGCCCGTAAAGATATCGTAGGGCATCCGCGCCCGGCCCGCAGGCATGGACCTTTCCATCGACACCGTGACGCTCGAAGGCTTCAGGAGCTACTCCACCTTCGAGCTGTCCGATATCGGCCCCCTCACGATCCTTGTCGGGCCTAACGCAGCCGGCAAGACGAACATCATCGAGGCTATCCAGCTCCTTACCTCCCTTTCCTCATTCAGGAACGCAACAACGCAGCAGCTTGTCGCCTGGGGCCAGCCCCAGGCGCGTATCGAGGCCTGGGAGAAAAGCACCTCCCGGGACCTTAAGGTAAGCCTGAATATCTCGGAAGAAAAAAAAGAATACCAGGTCAACGGGAAAAAAAAGCGCCCTAAAGATATACGGGGCATCCTTCCCTCAGTTATCTTCTCGCCCGACGACCTCCATCTTGCCAAAGGGCCGCACAGCATACGGCGGGCAGCCGTCGACGCTATCGGTACGCAGCTCAATGCCAACTACCACACCATCAAGAAGGATTACGAGAGGCTTATCCGCCACAAGAACTACCTGCTCAAGGAAGAGCAACCGCCCGCAGTCCTCCAAAGTGTGAACGACATCCTTGCAGTGATAGGCACACAGCTCCAATGTTACCGCTATGCCCTCTTCCAAAAGCTCGCGCCCCTCATTCAAGAGCACTACCAGGGTATTGCAGGGAGCAGTGAGACCCTAGCCTGCTCATACACCCCTTTTTGGAAAGAAGGCAGCACCAGCTCCAGCAGCGGAACCGCCGACAGCAGTGCCGACAGCAGTGCCAACGATCTCGCCGACACACTGCCAGACCTCGACAGGACAGAAGTGCAGGCCCGCTTTGCCGCGTCCTTCAAAAAAAAAGAAGCTGAGGAACGACAGCGCCGACAGGCGTGCACAGGCCCCCATACAGACAGGGTAGGCTTCTCTATAAACGGCAGCGATGCCGGAATATACGGGAGCCAGGGGCAACAGCGTTCGCTCGTGCTGGCCTTTAAGCTCGCCGAGCTCGCCGCCATCCAGGATATAGCCCATCAAAAGCCGGTGCTCCTCCTTGACGATGTCATGAGCGAGCTCGACAGCACCCGCCGTAGCGCATTACTGCGCTACGTCTCCGACGACATCCAGACCTTCATCACGACGACGACGCTTGACTACTTCCCCAAGGAAGCCATGCAAGACGCGTCAGTTGTCACGCTCCCGTCCAAGCAGGCGCAGGGGGGAGGAAAGGCTCCATGAAGAAGCTGTCCGAAGGGATAAAAGAGCTCCACAAGAAGATAGGCGCAGAAAACCCCCAGATAAAGACGGCACAACGAGCAGCCCAAGTCTGCGCTATGTGGGCAGCCTGTGTTGAGAAGCCCCTGCTGGAGCACACAAACTCCGTCTACATCATACGTGATGGCGCCTACAAGACACTCACCGTCTACATGAGCGACAGCATCTCTGCTGCCGAAGTCAACGCACGGCGGGAGTTGATAAAGCTCAAGCTTCTCCAGGACTTCAACGAGGACATACACGAGTTCAAGATAGCCATCTCCCGGGGCCGCTACAAGCAGATGCACCCCTTCAAGCAAAAAGAGCAAGGCTCCGGACCCGAAGAGGCCCTATCGGCCCCCCTCGACCCAGACGAGGCGCAGTGGGTAGCCGACCTCGCTTCCCGTGTGGGGGACCCTGTGCTGAAGGCGAGCATCGCCAGCGCCATGACTGCAAGCCTCGAATGGGAGAAGGGGCGGCGAAGCGCCGAGACCGAAAGCGCGGAAGCGACACCTCAAGGCTGAGGCACCGCCCCCCGCGGCCCGAGCTCCCAATACCTCCCGAAAGCCCGTTGCAGCCGCCCTGTGCACCGAAACACTGAAAAATGTGAAAATATAGTGTTAATGCAAGATATAGTGCCTCATATTCGCTCTGGTAGACCTTAAACACAACAAAAAGTGTTTCTACCATAGGGTTTTATGATACAATCCTTGGGTTACCTTTCTTCTGGGCGCGCCCTGCCCTTGTTTTATGAAGCGCGTCAGGAGTCCCTAAAAGCAGCAAACGCAGTTAAAAAGGAGCAGTGAGTGGCACAGGCAAAATCTAACCATTATGACGGTTCGGACATCCAGGTCCTCAAAGAGCTCGAACCCGTCCGCAAGCGTCCCGGCATGTACATCGGCTCGACCGGCCCGCGCGGGCTGCACCACCTTGTGTACGAGGTGGTCGACAACGCCGTCGACGAAGCGCTTGCCGGGTTCTGCGACAAGATCGACGTCTGGATACACGAGGACAACTCGGTCACCGTTGTCGACAACGGTCGTGGAATCCCCATCGACAGGCATCCCGTAGAGAAGATACCCACCGTAGAAGTGGTGCTGACCGTCCTGCATGCCGGCGGCAAGTTCGGCGGCGAGGGATACAAGGTCTCCGGCGGCCTCCACGGCGTGGGCGTCTCCGTGGTCAACGCCCTCTCGTCGCGCCTTGAAGTGTATGTGAAGCGCGACGACGGCGAGTACGCCATCTTCTTCGAGCGGGGAAAGACGGTCAAGAAACTCCACAAGGTCGGCGCGGCAAAAGGCACCGGCACCACGATAAAGTTCTGGCCCGACCCGGAGATATTCACCGAGACGCTGGTATTTGAGTACGAAACGCTCATGAACCGCTTCCGCGAGATGGCCTTCCTGAACAAGAACCTGAAAATAGTCCTGAACGACGAACGCACACCTGATGAGTCCGGTGCCCCGAAAAAGGAAGTATTCCAGTATGCCGGCGGCATCCAGGACTTTGTGAAGTTCCTTAACGTCGGCAAGGAGACGCTCAACAAGCCTATCTACTTCGAGGCAGAGAACGAGGACGGCGCCGTGGATGTCGCCATGCAGTGGTCGACCTCCTATTCCACCAACTCTGTGCTCGCCTTCGCGAACAACATCAACACTCAGGAGGGCGGCACCCACCTCGACGGCTTCAAGCAGGCCGTCACGCGCACCATCAACGACTACGCGCGCAGCAAGGGCTTTTTGAAGGACAAGGACAACAACCTCTCCGGCGACGACACCCGTGAGGGCCTTGCCGCCATCGTGTCGGTCAAGCTGCACGAGCCGCAGTTCGAGGGGCAGACGAAGACGAAGCTCGGCAACACCGAGATACGCTCGCTCGTGCAGACCGCGGTCACCCAGGGACTCGCAGAGTTCCTTGAAGAGAACCCCAAGCCCGCAAAGCGCATCATCGACAAGGCGACCCAGGCGCTCAAGGCCCGCGAGGCCGCCCGCCTCGCCCGCGAGCGCTCCCGCAAGACAGGGGCGCTGGACTCCTTCACCCTGCCCGGCAAGCTCGCCGACTGCTCAAGCAAGGACGCCTCCCTCTCCGAGATATTCATCGTCGAGGGCGACTCGGCCGGCGGTTCTGCGAAGCAGGCCCGCGACCGGAAGTTCCAGGCGATACTCCCCCTGCGCGGCAAGATACTCAACGTAGAGCGCGCCGGCCTGCACCGCGCCCTGTCGTCCGAGACCATATCGGCGCTCATCACGGCCATCGGGACGAACATCGGGGAGGATTTCGATGCCGAGCAGGCACGCTACCACCGCATCATCATCATGACCGACGCCGACGTCGACGGCGCCCATATCCGCACGCTCCTCCTAACCTTCTTCTACCGCTACATGCCTGAGCTCATCAACCTCGGCTACATCTACATCGCGCAGCCGCCGCTCTACGGCTTGAAGAAGAAGAACTCGCGCTCGATCAAGATAGACAAGTACCTGTTCAACGACAACGCCCTGCGCAAAGAGTTCGCTGAGCTCGAAGACCCGGACAAGTACGACATACAGCGCTACAAGGGCCTTGGCGAGATGGACCCCCACCAGCTCTGGGAGACCACCATGGAGCCGCACACCCGCACCCTTCTCCAGGTGAGCATCGAGAACGCCTCGGAGGCCGAAAGGGTGGTGAGCGACCTCATGGGAGACCAGGTCGAGCCGCGCAAGGAGTTTATCCAGAAGCGCGCGAAGGAGGTGCGCTTCCTCGACATCTGAGGGCACGCGGCGCCCGGCCCGGCCCGGCGCCCAGCACGGAGCCCCGCCCGGCGAACAGGGCCGCGCACAAAACGGCCGCCCGCCCGCAAGACAGGGTCGAGCGCACAACATGAAGCATAAAGCAGAAGAAACACGGCATATGAAACACAAGATGAAGCGTAGCGACCACGAAAAACACCCTGCAGCCAGCGCACCACCCGCACCCTGCAGCCCGCACCACCAGCGACACCCCTAAAGGAGCAAGAACGTGGCAAAAGAAAAAGATCTGGACGCAAGCAGCTTCGCCGAGACGACGGTTGTTCCGGCAGAGCTCGAAAAGGAGATGCAGTCCTCCTTCCTCGAATACGCCATGAGCGTCATCGTCGCCCGCGCCCTCCCCGACGTGCGCGACGGCCTCAAGCCGGTCCACCGCCGCATCCTCTTCGCGATGAACGAGAGCGGCATCACGCCGAGCCGCCCGCACTCGAAGTCCGCACGCACCGTCGGCGACGTCATCGGCAAGTACCACCCCCACGGCGAGTCCGCCGTGTACGACACCATGGTCCGCATGGCCCAGTCCTTCTCCATGCGCCTCCCCCTCGTCGACGGGCACGGCAACTTCGGCTCGATAGACGGCGACCCCCCGGCGGCCATGCGCTACACCGAGGCCCGCCTCGACAAGGCAGCCATGGAACTCATGCGCGACCTGGACAAAGAGACGGTCGACTTCCAGCCGAACTACGACGAGCGCCTCGAAGAGCCCAAGGTCCTCCCCGCCCGCTTCCCCAACCTGCTCGTCAACGGCTCGTCGGGCATCGCGGTCGGCATGGCCACGAACATCCCCCCGCACAACCTGGGCGAGACCGTGGACGCCGCCTGCCTGCTGCTGGAGAACCCCGAAGCCACCACGGCCGACCTCATGAGGGCGCTGCCCGGCCCCGACTTCCCGACCGGCGGCATCATCATGGGGAAGAAGGGCATCGTCGACGCCTACGAGACCGGCCGCGGCTCCGTCATCGTCCGTGCGCAGAGCAGGGTCAAGGAAGAGAAGAACGGCCGCCGCTCAATCGTCATATCGGAGATACCCTACCAGGTGAACCGCCAGAAGATACTCGAAAAGCTCAGCGACCTCATCCGCGACAAGAAGCTGCCCGAGATATCCGGCGTCCACGACGGCGCCGACCGCAACGGCATCGACATCATCATCGACCTGAAGTCCAACGCCATCCCCCAGGTCGTGCTCAACAAGCTCTACAAGCACACGACCCTGCAGGTGAACTTCGGCGTCATCATGCTCGCCCTCGTCAACGACGTCCCCAAGATGCTCTCCTTGAAGGAGATGCTGCAGCACTACCTGGGCCACCAGGAAGAGGTCGTCGTCCGCCGCACGCGCTACGAGCTCGCGAAGGCCGAGGAGCGCGCCCACGTCCTCAAGGGCTACATCATCGCGCTTGACAACATCGACGAGGTCATCCACATCATCCGCTCTTCGCAGACCGACGCCGAGGCGGCCGAGCGCCTGACGGAGCGCTTCGAGCTGACCAAGAAGCAGACCGACGCCATCCTTGAGATGCGCCTGCGCCGCCTGACCGGCCTTGAGCGCAGCAAGATAGAAGACGAGCTGCGCGACCTCTTGGGCAAGATAGAGTTCTACCAGCGCGTCCTTTCCGACGACGGCCTCGTGCGCGAGATAATCAAGGAGGAGCTGCTTGAGATCAAGGCGAAGTACAGCAGTCCGCGCCGCACCCGCCTGGCCGAGGCGATGAAGGACCTCGACGTCGAGGACCTGATAGCCGAGGAGGACATGGTCGTGACGATGACAAAGTCCGGCTATGTCAAGCGCCTCCCGATAGACACCTACCGCCAACAGAAGCGCGGCGGCAAGGGAATGCAGGGCGTGAACCTCAAGGACAACGACTTCGTCGAGCACCTGTTCATCGCCTCGACCCACGCCTTCATGCTCTTCTTCAGCACCAAGGGCAAGGTCTACCGCCTCAAGGTCTACGAGCTGCCCGAGGCCTCGCGCCACGCGCGCGGGACCGCTATCGTCAACCTCTTGCAGCTTGAGAAGGACGAGACGATAGCGGCGGTCATCGCGACCAAGGACTTCCCCGAAGCCGAGCACCTCATGTTCGCGACCGAGCAGGGCATGATAAAGAAGACCTCGATGAGCCTCTACGACCGCACCCGCCGCGACGGCCTCATCGCCATCAACCTCAAGGACGGCGACCGGCTGATATCGGTGAAGCGCGTCGCCCAGGGCCAGAAGGTCATGATGGTCTCGTCTGCGGGCAAGGCCATCACCTGGGACGAGGGCGAGGCCCGGGCGATGGGCCGCGACACGATGGGTGTGCGCGGCATGGCCGTCCCCGCCGGGGCACGCGTGCTCGGTATGGAGATAGCGAAGCCGGGGACCGAGCTCTTCGTCATCACCGAGCGCGGTTACGGCAAGCGCACCCCCGCCGAGGACTACCCGGTCCACCACCGCGGCGGCCAGGGCGTCTACACCATCACGATGACGGACAAGAAGGGCCAGCTCGCAGCCATGAAGATAGTCAGCGACACCGACGAGCTCATGATCATCTCGGAAGAGGGGGTCTTGGTGCGCACGCCGGCCGCAGACGTCTCGCTGCTCGGCCGCTCGACGCAGGGGGTTCGCGTCATGAACGTGGCCGACAACGACAAGGTGGCCGCCCTGGCCCTCGTCACCCAGCGCGACTAGGGGCCCCGGCCCCCCGCGCCGTCCCCGCCCCTGCCGCGTCCGGGGGCACCTGCCATGATGCCTCGCCGAGGGCGTCTGCCAGGGCGTCTTGGCCCTGCGCCGCCGCCCCTAGCCCTCGAAGTCCCCGGGGGCGAGGCTTTCGACGAAGGTCCTAAACTCCGCGAGCTCCGTCTCGGGGTCGAGGTGCTTCTTGACCACGTAGGGGAACGAGGCCTTTTCCAGCACCTGCTCGTCCATGTAGATGGGGGCCTCCTGCCGCGCCGCCAGGGCAAGGGCGTCGCTCGGCCGCGCGTCGAGCTCGATGGTGCGGTCATGCTGGCGCAGCACCAGCTTGGCGAAGAAGGTCGAGTCGCTCACGTCGTGGATGTGCACATACTCGATACGGGCGTCAAGGTTCGTCAGCGCGTCCAAGAACAGGTCATGGGTCATCGGCCGGGAGAACCGCGCCTTCTCAAGCGCGATCCCCATCTGTGTCGCCTCGTTGACGCCGATCCAAATGGGGACGATGCGGAACATCGTGTCCTGGGGGCCCTCCTCCACCGGCTTCAGCACGATGATGGAAGGGGCGGGCATGCTCGCGACTATCAGGGTTTGGATGCGAACGGGAACCATGGCGTCTCCTATGCTTTTTGTGAAATCCTCTCCCGTCCATTGTACCCCAAGACCGCACACGCCCTCGATGCAAGATTTTTAGAATTTCCAGGTAATTCTCTGGAGGTTCGTGTATAATGCCACTTAGTTAATTGTAATTATCACAATTGCAAGAAGCGGGACTAAGAGGTCTGCCATGGGGATGGTAGGAAGCGCGCTAGAGGTATTCGGGGAAAAATGAGACCTTTCGCTTTTGACGGAGTCTTCTGACCTAGTCGAGCTACCTATCACTGAACGAATGTAGTTGAGTGAGCAAAACCGAAACGACAAAGCAAAGTATCGGGGAAGGCGCCGCCGCCAGGCCCGAACCTGGGCCCAAGCATCGGGCCGCCCCGAAGAACAACCTTCTTGAGGCCTTGAAGGCCGCCTCCCAGACAGAGAGCCACGACAGGCAGCCCGGCCATGCCGGCCATGCCGCGCCCAGCGCCGCCGCGCCCGCGCCCGCCGCACAAGCTGCACCCGCCGTGCTTGCAGCCGTCGCACCAGCCGCCCCCGTGGCGGCATCAGCGCCCGCACCAGCGGCACCGCCTGTCCCCGCAGCCGCCCCTGCCGCCGCCTCCCGCAGCCGCACGGCGGTCCTCGCCGCCGCCGTGGTCGTCGTCTGCGCGCTCGCCGTCACCGGGGCCCTTGCCAGCGGCTCGCCCGGCAGCAGCAGCAAGCCGGCTGCCGCCGAAGCCGAAGCCGACGCAGCGGCCGCCGATACGGCCGCCGTCCCCGACACAGCGCCAGCCCCGGCGCCCGCGCCCCCCACCGACCCGCTTGAGCTCATCCGCAGCCAGCTCCCCAACAACCACGGCTCGGCCATCGCCGACCTCGGATACGACTCCGCGCTCACCTTCGAGGCCTATGCCTCGAACATCACGTCGGTGAACGCCGCCGCGCTCCAACCGCTCACCGTCGAGAACAACCAGGGCCCCGGCTACTCCATCGACGAGGCAGCCGTCGGCCGCATCATCGCGCTCAACGCCGACTGGGCCGCCTACCTTACTAATACTAGTGCCGGCACCACCGCCGTCTTCGACCACGTCGCCCCCGCCGCCCCCGCCGATACGGCCCCCCCTCTCGCAGTCCCGGGCACCTCGGGCCCGGAAGCGCCCGCCGCCCCCCGGACCGCGCCTGCCGCGCACTTCATCCAGGCCTACAAGGACTCCGGCTACCGGATAGCCTTCCACCGCCTCGCCATCGGCGAGATACGCATCGACGGGTCCCGCGTCTACGTGCTGACCCAGCCCTACTACACCGTCGTGCACAAGGGCACCGCCACGGCGGTCAACGACGTATTCCTCTACCAACTGGCTACGCGGGGCGAAACGCTCGTGGTAAGCAGTATCGAGCAGGTCGCGCCCTTGGCCGAAGCCCAACCAGAACAACCGCCGCCGACACAGGCGAGGTAATGCAGCAAGAAGCAGGGAAGCACCACCAGGCACTATCGCAGGCAACAACAAGCAACCGAACACCAGGCACCGCCAGACGAAAGAGCACCACCGGGTAAGAACCGCAAGAAAGGACAGAGGTGGCAAACATGAATACAGGGAAGCGCGCTTTAGCCAAGGGACGGAAGGGCAGGAGGACAAGTGCTTTGAGGAAAGCGCTCGCCTCAGTGCTCGCCATCAACCTGGCTATCATGATGGCCTCTCCCATGATGTCGTTCGCCGACGAAGCCGACATCCCGGCAGCCGACGCGGCCGGCAGCGAGGCAGCATCGACGAACCCCGACGAAGGAGACCAGCCCCCCGCCGCCGACACCGGCGATGCGGAAGGGCCCGACGTCGCGGCCCCGCCCGCCAGCCCCCCGCCCGGCCCCGCCCCGTCCGATTCTTACGAGTCGGCCTACGAGCCCGGCTCCACCGCCGGCCAAACCGCGCCCAAGGGTGATGGCACCGGCCCGGCCGAGGGTATCTCCATCATGCCCCTGTCGCTCGGCGGCCCCTCCGTGAGCGGTGCCGCGGCCACGGTCTCCGACTGGGAAGACCTCGTCGACGTCCTGAACAACTACCCCGATGTCACCACCATCTACCTTGCCAACGACATCCCGCGCCTTTCCACCCTGTCGGCAGCCGCCTACGACCTGATAGTCGACCGCACCCTCACCATCGACGGCCAAGGCAACACGCTGGACTTCGGCGGCGACCCCACCTCTTCGTCGTCTGCCCGCCCCGGCTTCAAGCTGACAGAGGATGCCCCCGATTCCATCTTCACCCTTACTAATACATATATCAAGCGCACCAGTGCAGACCACCCCCTAAGCTACCTCATATCCTCCGGCGCCCATCCGTGGGCAGTGAGCTTTCTCTACTCCTTTGACTTGTATTATCCCCAATATGGCATGAGCTTCCCGCGAACCGAAATGATTACAGCCCCCATAGACACAACCGATGGCCAAAACTGGACGGTTTGTTTGGAGGATGTTGAGGGGGTCGGCACACAGACCGGCGGCCTTGTAAGCAATGTTTCCGGCAGCCTTGAAGTTACGGGCAAGCTTGTTTGGGATGCCACTTTCAACAACCCGGACGACGACACAATGGTCAATGTTCGCGAGCAGGTATACGACGGGGCCAAGGCAACGCTCACAGGAGACACCAGCCACCTTGTACAGGCTCATGTGAGGAACGGGGCGAACTCCACACAGTGTAAGGTAGAGTTCATCAACAATGCTGAAATCAACTTTGACAACACGAAGCACAAGGCTGCCGCAAACACACAGGCGCTGTTTATCGGGGCGCTTGTTCACGTTCCGGGGTCGTTTGCCCCTGTTGAGGGAATAAACGTACAAGCCGATTTGTTGGTCGACAACTCAAAGCTGGCCCTTCGCTCTGAAGGCAAGGGCACCAACAACCTTTATAATTCAACGCTTGCAATCGGAGGCATCAAGGGCGGCACGATTGTCAGGAACGGAGCGAGCGTCCAGGCACTTTCAATGGGCAAGGATGCCAACGGCAGCCATGCCTTTACCCAGCAGATCGAAGGCGGCACATTCAGCCTTGATGGCGACGGCACCGAGATGATCGTTGAGAATCATGGCACCTCGGGCAACAACGGGCCTACGATGTTTTTTGCAGTAGCCGACTCCCAGGTCTGCTCCGTAACCAACAAGGCGTTCTTGCGGGTTCACAGGCACCTGGCCGACCTCTCGGGGGTTCCTGCCGAAGAGGCAGGAAACCCGAACAGCGGAAACCCTGACTCTGCCGCCCTACGCCTTGGCCGAGGCTCGAACAACACGTTCGACATCAAAAGCGGCGGCCGAGTGATAATACACAACGACGGCAGCAATCGACCGGTTGCTACAACTGCCATCACCACGAAGAGTAGCGCCGCCCTTGAGTTTGGTGGGGATAATTTCACCTTTGATATCGCCGGCTCCGGGTCGGCCATCGAGCTCTATTCTGAAAAAGGGGCTGCCCTTGCTGCAGTTGGCACATCAGATCTAGGCACGCCGGGCTGGAACGACGGGACCATTACCGTGGGCCCGGAGGCCTTCATCATCGCCCATGGCAACGTTGACCCCGTCGACGGCAACGGTGCTTTCGGCATGCATGAGGGGCTTACCTTTGAGATAACCGAACCCCTGTACTACAGCTTCGCAAATACCAACGAAAGCGAAGGCGCCCTTGCCTTCCAGAACAAAGAGTCTGGCTCGAAATTCGTTTCCACCTATTCCGACGTGGCGGTCTGGAGCAACGGCACCACCTTCTCCTCCGACAACAACCAGGTTGACGAAGACCCCTACCTGCACTGGTCGCTCATAGACTATGCGCTTGAGGGGGAAAACTTCAACACGCTGGTTGACCATCCCACATACGGTGACACCTACTACCAAACCCCCGATTCCCTCAACGGCATGACCTTCGACGAGGCGATGGTCGACGGCATGCAGTCGTTCCGGCGCATCTCGGGCAACAACGCAGGGCCGACGCTCTATGAGCTCCTAGAGGCCACCAACGCCGACCTGTACCTGCGTGCACTCGGGCAGGTGCCCGAAGGCCTCGACGGAATGCGCTATATCTGGACCGACGAGGCCTATGCCATCTTCGACATCACACGCGACGGCACGACCTTCCAAAGCGAGATCGGCCAGACGCAGTCTTTCCGCCATTCGGGGAGCAACAACAGCGAAGACCTCATTTATACGGTAGAGACAGACGCAGGCTCCTTCGAGGGCGTGGTGCGCTACAACAACCCCGAAGGCTTCCTGTACGCGGGCGACACCTATCAAGTTGCCAAAGCCTGGCGCGGCGACGAAGACCCCGACGATGCCAACTGGCACGGGAAATTCGCCAAACCCGAGGACATCCTCAGCACACCTGTCACCGTCCTCGACACCCTGCCGCCCGTCCCGGCGGAAATAAGCTCGCACGGCGGCGACATGGGCGCACTGTCGCCGGGCCTTGAAACGACGGTCTCCGGCACCTGGAAGGCCGGAGCGGCCCAGGCTGCCCCGGGCCCCCTGCCCGAGGCAGGCCCCCACAATCCCGAGCCGGCCGTGAAGCTGTACGCGGTGCTTGAGGACGGCACCGAGCTCGGCGAGGGCACCCTCCTTGCCGACGGCACCTGGTCCTACACGCTGACGGAGGCCGTGATGGGCACGCTCAGCGAGGGCGACAAGGTGTCCTTCGTCCTCGAAGACAAGAATGCGAACAAAAACCCACTTGCACCCACCCCGAACCACGACGTCATGATGTCGCGGGCGCCCTATCTGGTAGTAACCGACGCCCCCCTGACGCTGACCCATACCGACAAGTGGATCGGCGTGCTAGAGGCCCAGGAGATAGCCGACCTGGGCACGAACGACCCGGCACAGCTCGCGTACCTGAAAGACCTCATCGAGGCCAAGGCGAACTGGGCCGACACCCCGCCCAGCCCCGAGCCTGCGGTGGAGGTGTCCGACGTCGACCCCGACTGGGGCCCGCGCAGCGAATACAACCTGCCAGGCTTCAAGGCCGCAAACCCTGACGGCAAGGAATACTTCCTCACCTATGGGATCGAGTACGCCCCCGACCAGTACATCGACAGGGACGACGGCAAGGTGACCGTCCTGCCCTATGAGAAGGCAACCCCCTACATCGGCGCGAACGACTTCTCCATCTCGGCGAACAACGCAACGGACATCATGGACATGCCCCTTGCAGAGCGCGACGCCAAGCTCATCGAGCTGGCAGGGGCCGAGGGCCGCCTGTCCACCGACGACAAGATGTCGCCCGACAATGTCGAGGTCTACGCGGTCGAGATGACAAGCCCCGTTGATGCGGGCGACTACGACCTTACCTTCCACGTGAAGGGCGCCCCCGACGAGCCGGACTACTACGTGACTATCACGGTGCACGTCTACGACGGCGACCTGCCCATAATCACGCTCACATCCCCCATCAACGTCTGGATAGGCGACCCGGCAAAGAAGCCTGCCGGCGCCATCGACCCGCCGGCTGCCGCCGACCGCGCCTTCTTCATGGAGGACGTCCAGGCCCTGAGCGCCGAGAACGGCGACGACATCACCGACGACGTCACCTACACGGGCGACAACGCCGTGAACTTCAACAAGGTCGGCATGTACCCGGTCACCTACACGGTGACCAACTCCGACGGCAACCCGTCGTCAGCCACCCGCGTATACATCGTAAACGACGGCAGCTACCTGATAGACGACGACGGCACCGACACCTACGTCCTGCATGCGCAGAGCTTCGTCGTGAACGAAGCGGATGCCGACGCGGACACGATACTTGCGGACGCCCGCGCCGAGGCCTGGAAGATCGACCAAGCCTCTTCCAGCGGGACGACCCCCGCCACGGCCATGGTTGCAGAGAACGCAGAAGGCTACGGAAAAGGCTGCGACACGGGCGAGTACCCGCTCACCATCGCGGTAGCCGAAAGCCCCGCTATAACCCAGGACATCACCGCAACGGTCATAGACGACGAATACAAGCTGACCGACGGAACCGACCCGGATACCGGCTTCCGCTACGCGATTGCCGCGAAGGACTACGCCGGGCTCCAGGTGACGGAAGCGGCCGACTGGACGGGCACCTCGCCCGAGGTCGTAGCGAAGCTCATCGAGGCCTCCGAGGCCGAGGCCTGGTGGCTGACCAACGACAAGACACCCACGGACGCTACCGTGCTTGACGGCGACAACGGCATCATGGAGGGCAAGGAAGGCAGCGAATACCCGGTCACCTTCTCGGTAAGCGAGTCCCCGACCGTCCAGACCACCGTGACCTACCAGCTGCAGGGCAACGCCCCGGTCATCATCTTCGACAAACCGGACGGCTACCCGCTCGTCTACCCCTTCGAGCCTGGCAGCACCGACAACCTGAGCCGTGACGAAATCATGGCCAAGATGACGGTCTGGGACCTTGAGGACGGCGACCTCATAGACGAGACCGCCTACAAGGTCAACGGCACCCCGAACGGCACAATCCCCAAGGGCGTCGTAGGCGTCTACTCGGTCGAGTATTCGGTCACCGACTCCGACGGCAACACCGCGACAGACACCCGCGCCATCGTCATCGACGACGGCCGCTACGTGATAGACCGGGACGAGGAAATCATCATCGGCGCCAAGAACTTCGTCATCCAGCAAAAGGAAGTCAACGGCTCAATGGGCCAGGTGAGCACCTATTCGCGTGCCGAGGCCTACGACATCGAGGGCAAGGCCCTGCCGACATGGACAACGGGCGACAAGCCGAAAGAGGGCGACCTCTACATCTCCAACTTCCCGCCGACGGGCAAGGGCGTGGGGCTTGACCCGGCCGACCCGGATGTCACGATGCCGGCCCTGTACCCGGCCCCGTACAAGGCGAACGCCGAGATCGACGACTATCCCTTTGTCTGGATGGTCGAAGGCAAGACGACTCAGAAGGAGATCACCGGCACTGTCGTCGACGTCGACCACCTCTTCCCCGGCGGCGACAACGATTCCTACTCCATGACCGCGAACGACTTCACGCGTAACGTGGAACAGGCCAAGATGATGATGCTCGACCTGAACAACGAGCTTATCAAGGCATCCGACGTCAAGGTCTACAAGCTGGTGGACTCTGCCGACGACGCCCTTCCCTACGTGATAGACAACGGCGACTTCCAGCCCGTAGAGGACAAGTACCCGCTCGTCTTCGGTGCCTGGAACACGGTTACCGACAAGAGGGTTGACACCAGCCCGGCGACGGAAGTCAAGCCGACGGGCACGGTCGCACAGGGTTCTATGCCCGAGCTCAGCGTCACGACCCCGCTTGAGGTCTGGATCGGCGACCCGGCCGACAAGCCTGCCACGGCCATCCTGCCCGCGGACTACAAAGACCTCTACCAGGTGAGCGCCACCGACGAAGAGGACGGGGACTTCGACCCGGAAGACATAGTCGTCACCTACCTCGACCCTGCGGACGGCCCCGGTGCACACCTTGACACCCCGGGCCTCTATACCCTGGAATACACCGTGACCGACTCCGACAACAACTCCGACACGAAGAAGCGCGTCGTGGTCGTTAACGAGGGCAGCTATGAGGTCAGCGAGAACAAGGACGGCGGCCGCATCCTGTATGCCCGCTCCTTCGTGACCCTGCTTTCCGACGTCTCGCCGAACGCCTCTGCCTGGATAGGCGAGGCTACCTCCAAGGGCAAGGTCGCCCTCTTCAACGGCGAGACCGGCGCACCGATAGGCCTTACCGGCAACGTGACCGTTGAAACCACGTACAAAAACGCCGTCGGCGTCTATCCCATCAAGGTGACCGCCGTGGATACGCCTTCGGGCACGCTTGTCAAGGACATTACCGGCACGGTAGTGGATGCCGGGACGCTCGGCCCCGACGACCCGGCACCCTTCGGCCCTGTCAACTACGTTTGGGGCACCAGCACCACCCAACGCCCCGGCGAGGCCAAGGATACGGCAGAGGGCGGCTATGAGGCGGTTGTTGAGGTCTTGGCGGCTGCTGCGGCAAAGACCTGGCCCAACAAGAGCACAGAAGAGCTTAAGGCCATGATCCTCCCCGAAGGGGACCTGGACGGCTACCTGGGCACCTTTACCGGCCCGAACGCCTTGGACGGACGGGGGGTCTTCCACTTTGAGGTGTGGGACGAGGAAAAAGAGACCATGATCCTGCTCACCATCGGGGTGGGCGAGGGCGAGTTCCCCGAGATCTACTTTGAAGAACGCCCGATCAACATTCCCTGGGACCCGGAGAGCACCGCGATGGTGAGCCGCGACCAGATGATGAAAGGCGTGACGGCATGGGATAAGGAAGACGGAGACCTTACCAACAAGATAGTCATCAACCCCGATGCCGACGGCAACGAGCAGCTGCCCCAGATACCGCTGAGTGAGGCCTCGGTGACGCAGATCACCTATTCGGTCACCGACTCTGACGGGAACACGACCACCGACCAGTGTGCCTTCATCGTCAACGACGGCTCCATCATATACGACGACAAGTTCATCCTTGAGTCGCTGTCCTTCGTGGTCCGCTCGTCGCAGGTCGTTGTCGGCACCGCCACCTACGCGCAGATTATCGACATGTCCGACTCCCATGCCTGGGACATCAAGGGCAACCCGGCGACTGCCACAGTGGCAGACGATGGCGGTTATACCCCGGTGGTGCAGGACTACAAGGTTGTTGTGCAGGTGGCAGGCCACACAGAGCTGCAAAGGGCCATCACCGCCAAAGTCATCAACGACGGCACCCCGCCGCTGATGGCCCCCAAAGACTGGAACGGAGAGAACGGCACGCACCAGTCCATCATCGCGATGAATTTCCGCATCAATGTCTACGAGGCGAACCAGCTTGTGGCGAAACTCGGCACGGCAGACTACGCTAACGAGTTCTTCCAGCGCGCCGAGGTCGAGGTCCGCGACCGCACGAAAGAAAAGTTCGACCCCGTCTTGTCCGCAACCATCAAGGAGCTTGTCTCTGACGGAGGCTTTGCCGACGCGGCCAACCAGCCCCTGAAGCAAGACGACGTCTTCGAGATCACCTTCAAGAGCAGCGGGGACGACGATGCCGTCGTGACTATCAAGGCCTTCGTCGACAACGCCCTTTCCCCGACCATCTTCGCCGAGAACCGGGTAATCTGGATGGGCGATCCGACCAACCAGCCGGCGGGCACCATCCTGCCCTCCGACTGGCTTGCATCGGGCAGGGAGGCCCTGTACGGGGTCACGGCCAACGACGACCTCGATGGCAACCTCACCGACTTCGTCAAGGTGGGCACGGGCGATGCCGACAACTTCGTCGAGGTGAAGCCCGCAACAGCACAGTCGCCGGCCGACCTGGACATGCATGACCTTTGGCAGCCGGTCACCTACCAGGTCACCGACTCCGACCATAACACGACCACCAAAACCATATACGTCATGGCTACCAAAAACGCCACCATCATCGGCGACTACCTGGTTGTTGCCTACGACTTCGTCGAGAGCGTGGACAACGTCGAGAAGAACGGCACGAGCGACCCGGTGATCCTTGACCTGGCGGCTGCCAAGGCCTGGAACATGAAGAACCCTGATGCCGAAGGCAAGCCGACTCCCGCCGACAGCGTGCTGACGGTTGTCGACAACGGCGGCTACAAGGCTGAGCCCAATGATTACCCGATCAAGATAGGCGTGGTGCCCGAGCCTGGTTATGTGGGTGGCGACAACACCCGGGACATCATCGGCAAGGTGGTGCCGAAAGACGAGATCGACAGCGCCTTCGACCCCGACGAGCCCGATGTCCGCTACACCGTCGGCGCCAACAACGTATGGCTGACCCTGGACGAGGCAAAGGCCCTCACGGGCTTGAGCGACGAGGTCAAGCAAGGGCTGATCGACCGTGCCCTGGCCGAGGCCTGGGTTGCCGACGAGGGCATCAGTGCCTGGGATGTCGACGTGACCGACAACGCGATCGGCAGGGACGGCCCGGTAGAGGTGAACACAGGCTATGAGGTGACCTTCATCCCGAAGGGCCACCCCGAGGCCTCGGTGACGGTCACCTTCTGGACAAACGAAGGCAACCCCCCGTGGATTGAATTCCAGCAGCGCCCCCTGGTGCTCCAGAAGACCTCGGAACCCAAGCCCGTGACCTTCGAGGACCTGGCGTCTTACATGACCGTCGGCGACCTTGAGGACGATGCGGCGGGCCTCGACCTGTGGCCGTCGGTCACGGTTGTCGTGGCCAACGGCATCACGCTTGACCAGCGCAACGTCGGCGTCTGGCAGGCCGAGTACTCGGTCACCGACTCCGACGGTAACACGACCACCGCCTCGCGCGCCATAGTCATCGACGACGGCCGCTACATCATCGACGAGGACGAGGACATCATCATCGGTGCCCGCGACTACGTGGTGAAGCGTTACGGCACCGGCTCCGTCGACGGTACCGAGGGCCAGGCCCGCAGCCTTTCTTATGCCGAGGCATTCGACATCGACGGCAACCCGCTCGACGTGACCTGGACGGGTGCGCCTGCGGGTTATGTGGCCAATGCCGAGGTCGGCAAATACCCAATCACCTGGGTAGTGGAAGACCGCCCCTCCGTGCCCAAGACCATCACTGCGCATGTGACCGAGGCCGACGCGCTCGACCCGGGCGAGAAGTCGTCGAGCTATGCCATCATCGCCTCGAACTTCCGTGCGAACCTCGAAGAGGCAGCAGACATCGTGAAGAACGACCCGGCCTCCTACGTCGAGTGGGCCAAGGCAGAGGTCATCCCCCTGGTCCCGCAGGCCGGTCCTGCGGTCCCCTGGCTTACCGACCGCGCTAACTTCAAGGCCGAGCTGGGCGAGTACAAGCCCATCACCTTCAAGGTGCTGGCCGACGACGACCCTGCGAACACCCAAAGCATCGGCATCACCGGCACAGTGTCTCAGGGCGCACCGCCCGTGCTGGAGGTCTCGACCCCGCTTGAGGTCTGGATCGGGTCCGACCCGAACGACCCGAGGCGTGCCGCGAACTCCGTGCTGCCGGACAAATACAGCGACCTCTATGACGTGAAGGCCTACGACGAAGAGGACGGGGACCTGATTGACGCCGTTGTGGTCACACCCGATGCTGAGACCGGCCCGGTCGTCCTTGACGAGCCCGGCCTGTACAAGCTCCACTACAGCCTGACCGACTCCGACAACAACACGGTCACCGCCGACCGTGTCGTCGTGGTCAACGACGGCCGCTACGACGTGGGTGACGGCCGCATCCTGTATGCAGACTCCTTCGTGACGCGGGTGAAAGATGTCACGACCGATGCAGGCAAGATCAACGAGGAGATCATCGGCAAGTCCAAGGCCAGGCTCTACGACGGCGAGACGGGCGACCCCATCTCCACGACTGCCATCAATGTCGGCGACAACGGCGGCTACAAGGCAGCCCCCGGGGTCTATGACATCAAGGTCATTGCGCCCGACGAGCCCTCCGGCACCCTGACCCGCGCCATCCAGGGCGAGGTCGTCGACGCCGACGAGATCGGCAGCGGCCCCAACGAGGAGGGCAAGGACAACTACTACGTATTCGGCAACAACATCGACCTGCGCATATCCGAGGCCCAGGTCATCCTTGACGCCCCCGACCCCGAAGCGGCCCTGCTTGAGGCCCTGGGCGCCGGCGCGCGCAAGACCTTGCCGGAGGGCACCATCATGACCCTGACCCCGGTCGTCCAAGACGACGGCGGGTTCGCAGCGGTGCCCGGCACCTACCAGGTGACCCTGACCGACCCCGAGGGCAACGCAAGCGTGACGCTTGAGGTCCGGGTGGGCGACGGCAACATGCCCTGGGTCAAGGCCGAGCCCAAGCCGCTCAACTACACCTGGGAGCCCGACAACCCGACAAACCTAAGTCGCGACCAGATAATGAAGGACGTCGAGGCAGGAGACCTGGACGACGGCGACATTACCGGCTGGGTCGTCATCAACCCCGATGCCAACGGCAACGAAGTGCTGCCGGCAATCCCGATGAATGCAGCCTCGGTGACCCCCATCACCTACAAGGTCACCGACTCCGACGGCAATTCCGCGACGGACACCCGCGCACTCATCGTCAACGACGGCTCCATCAGCTATGACGACAAGTACATCCTGCAGGGCAAGTCCTTCGTCGTCGAGTCCAAGGACGTGGTGGGCAAGGATATCCCGCAACTGATCCTGGACTACTCCGAGGCTCAGGCCTGGGAGACCAACGGCAAGCCTGCAACGGCCTATGTCTACGACACCGTCTCGATGTCGGCGCAGCCGGGCGACTACCATCCGGTGCTCGGCATCGTGGAATATGCCGACCTGAAGCGGCCCATCACCGCCAAGGTGCTCGACGACGAGAAGGGCACGCACGGAGGCAACGGAGACACCTATTCCATCACCGCCAACGACTTCCGCATCAACCTGGCCGACGCCAGGGCCCTGCAGCAGGCAGCAGGCGACGACTATGACGGCGAGTTCCTGACACGTGCCGACACCCAGAGCTACCTGCGTGCCGACCAGGGGCTTGCCTTCGGCGGCACCCCGGCGCTTGCCGACGACAGCGGCTTTAAGACCGCGGTATTCGCCGAGGAGGACGACCCGAACTATCCCACCGTCATCCCGGTCAAGTTCTGGGTGGACGAAGACCACACGGCCTTCGTGTGGGTCGACGTCACCGTGTCCAACGGCGAGCATCCCTGGCTCAAGGTTCCGCCTTTGAAGGCAGTCCCCCTAGACGCCCCCTTCGGCCCTGCCGACTACATGGAGGGCGTGAGCGCGGGCGATTCCGAGGACGGCGACCTGACCGACAAGGTGACCTACACCGAGACGGTCGACACGTCGGTCGAGGGCATCTACGAGGTCGAGTATTCCGTAATCGACTCCGAGGGCAACGAGACGACGGCCATCGGCTATGTGCTGGTCGGCCCCTGGGCGATAGACGGCGACTACGGCGTCTCCGCCTGGGACTTCGTCACGACGGTCAACGACCTTGAGTCCCCGGACGAGACCACCGACGAGCTCATCAAGAGCCGCAGCCATGCCAGGGCCGTCCATGTCCTGCGCGACGACGACGGCAATGTCACGGGCATCGAGGAAGTCGAGCCTGCCGTCAAGGACGACGCGGGCCTGATCCCCGAGGTCGGCGAATATGCGCCCATCAAGATCGGTGTGGTCGACCCCGAGGGCATTGACGACCCGATAATCGAGATCACCGCCAAGGTCGTCGACCAAGACAACATCTCCAACACGCCCGACGACGACGGTGAGGTCAACGATGTGAACACCGGCGACCCCGACGACAACAACCGCTACACCGTGGCCGCCAACGACGTAACTATCACTTGGACTGAGGCCGGAGACCTGCTGGGCCTAGACGACGACGTCAAGCAGGCGCTTATCGAGAAAGCTGCGGCTGAGGGCTTCATCGTCGCCCCCGAAGGCGGCATCGAGGGTTGGCCGGTTGACGTGGTTCTCAACGGCATCGAGCAGAAACCCGGCTCCTATCCCGTCGTCTTCGTCCCGAAGGATACCGAGGGCATAGAGGTCCCCGTCACCTTTACGGTCGTTTGGAGCGACCCGCCGACGATCTTCCATGACGGCCCCCTGGTTGTCGACCAGACTCCGGACCCCGCACTCCTGGGCAACGAGGACTTGCTTGAGGGTGTCACGGTAATAGACCCGAAGAACCCCGACCTGGACATCTATAAAGATGTTGACGTTACCGACGACGAGGGCGACTTCCCGACCATCGACACCTCGAAGGTCGGCGTCTACCCGGTCACCTATACCTACGCCGACCCGGTCATGACCAACGACGACGGCACCCCGCTTGAGGTTTCCGTCGACCGCGCTGTCATCGTTGACGACGGGCGCTTCATCGTCGACCCCGAGAACGAGGTCATCATCGGCGCCAAGGACTTCGTGGTGTCCACGAAGGACAACACTTGGACCGGCTCTGCGGCCGACGCCCTGCGCCTGTCCTTCGCCGAAGCCTACGACTTCGAGGGCACCCCGCTTGAGGTCGAGCTCGTCGGCCCGGTGCCGACTGGCTTTGCCAACCGGGAGCTGGGGGTCTACGAGTTCACCTTCCGCGCCGTCGGCCATGACGAGCCTTTGAAGACGGTCACCGGCGAGGTCGTCGATGCCGACGTGGTCGAGCCGGGCCCCGACCCCTACCAGTCCAAGTACACGCTCATCGCGTGGGACTTCACGATGGACGTCGAGGACGCCGCCAAGATAGACCTTCCCGAAGGCCTGATCGACGCCGCCAAGGCGCGCGTCGTGAAGACCGTCCCGACCGCGCCGGACGCAAGCCCGGTCGTTGTCGACGACGGAGGCTTCGCGCCGGAGAAGGGCGTCTTCCCCATCACCTTCGGCGTCTCCGACCAGTCTGTCGAGGACTACAGCGCCGAGGTCGAGGCCACGGTGACCGACGGCTCCGAGCCGATACTCTCGGTGAGGACCCCCTACGAGATCGAGCCGGGCACCCCCTGGGACCGTCCGACGGCCATGGTTGACGTGACGGCGATAGACCCGGGCGACGGCGACATCACCGACGACGTCATCTATTATCCGACGGACCCGAACAAGCCGGTCGACACCGACAAGCCCGGCATCTACCCGGTCACCTACGAGGTCACCGACTCCGACGGCAACACGGTCACGGCCCCCCGTGCCGTGGTGGTCAACGACGGGCGCTACGTGGTCGGCGAGGGCCGCATCCTCGAAGCCCAGTCCTTCGTGATCAAGGTGACGGACGTGCCCTCCACCTCCTCGGCCATCCCGGCGCACCTAATAGGCATGCATCAGGCCAAGCTCTATGACGGCGAGACCGGTGCCGAGCTGCCCACGTCGCTGATCTCCATTGCCGACGATGGCGGCTATACCCGCACGGTAGCCACCTATGACGTGGTTGTCGCCGCGCCGGACGCGCCTTCGGGCACGCTCACCAAGCCGGTCAAGGCCAAGGTCGTCGGTGCCGATGTGCTCGACAAAGAGCCCATAGACCCCGAAGACCCGAACGGCTCGAAGGTCTATACCTACGGCAACGACATCGTGCTGCGCATCTCCGAGGCTGCGGCCATCATCGGCGCACGCCCCATGGCCGACGGTTTGAGCCTCCTGGAGGCCGACCGCCTGACCTCCGACGATGCCCTGATCGAGGCCCTGGAGGCGGGGGCGGTTGCCACCGACATCAAGACCAACGCGCTTTCCTCCAAGGCCGTGCACATCACCAACGACGGCGGCTTCACGGCGGCACCGGGCCTGTATATGGTCGATGTCGCCGACGTCGACGACATCTGCGAGATAACCTTGAAGGTGCAGGTCATCGTCGGCAACCCGCCGGTGATCACCCCCGAGCGCCCGATCGTCGTGCCGGTGTCCTCGAACCCGGGCGACCTTACCAACGACCAGAAGAAGGGCAAGTCCACCGCCTATGACCCCGAGGACGGCGACCTCACCGACCAGATCCTTGCCGAGGGCGACGTCCCCGGCGACGTGCCGGGCATCTACCAGGTCGGCCTGCGCGTGGTCGACTCCGACGGCAACGAGGACTATGTCCTAGTCGCGGTCGTTGTTGACGACGGCAGCTTCGTGTTCGGCGAGAACTACATCATCGGCGCCTACGACTTCACGCTTCCCGAGGTAGACGTGGACACCACGAACCTGTCGGGCCAGATTATGGAAAAGTCGCGGGTCACTGCCGCTAAGAACGACGGCACGCCTGCCGACGTTATGGTGACCGACCTGGCCGGCTATACCAATGTCGGCGGCCAGTACCATCCGGTGCTCGCGGTAGTCGCCGAGCCGACGACGAATAAGACGATAACCGCAACCGTTATCGCGCCCGCAGCCGAGGAGTACGACCGCTTTGCGGTCAACTTCGACCCGAACGGCGGCACGCTGACCGGGCCTGCGGTGATCTATGTGCAGGAGCCCGCGACGACGCTGAGCTACCTGCCCAGCTCGCCTGTGCGCGAGGGCTACACCTTCCTGCACTGGGCAACCACGCCCGAGGGAGGCACCGAGTTCACGAGAAGCACCACGGTCGTAGCCGACATGACTGTCTATGCCCAGTGGGAAAAGGTCCCCGAGCCCAAGCAGCCTGAGCCTATGCCAGAGGCTCCGAAGGCTGCCCCCAAGACGGGCGACACCACGAACCCGTGGATATGGGTCCTGCTCGTGGCAGCAAGCGGCGTGGCGCTCGGCGTTTTAGCCTACCGCCGCAAGAAGGACTGACCTTTCGATACGAACCCTCCCCGGCCATCAGCCGGGGAGGGAGGGCCTTTAAGTGATACTAAAAAGATGACAGATTATTAACAGAAATAATTATTATTAGGTAAGTATGCAAGAATAATGATGGAATACCGCACCACCTGGGCCCTCATACGAGGGGATGAGCAAGCAAGGTACATCTGCACAAGGCAGATAAGGACTAGAGAGAGAGGATCAAGTGGGTAATGAAGGTCAAACAAAGAAAGGAAGGGATATGAAGAAGAAGCCCCTAGCTATTCTGCTTACCTTTGCCTTGGCCGTAACGATGTTTACGCCGCTTCAAGCCTTTGCCGAGGAGGTCGTCGCCCCGAGCGCAGACCTCGTCGAGTACGGCGATGTGGTAGCGGCCGACCCATCAACGGCTGAAGCCGAAGGGCAAGCGCCCCAAGCGGGAGAGTTCATTGAGGAAGAGTTCGACTTCGGCATCTACGGCGAGAACGCCGAACCGGCAGAGGCGGCGAGCATCGCCATCGCGCCCATGGCCGCGGCCGCGCTGCCTGCGGGCGGCGTAGAGGTCAGCAGCTGGGCCGAGCTGATCGCGGCGATGAACAAGAAGGATGTGAGCTACATCCTCTTTGCGAACAGCATCCAGCGCGACTCGGCCACCGACCTGCCGGCGGTCAGCCGCAGCCTCACCATCGATGGTGCCGGCTTCACGCTGAACTTCACCAAGAACGTGCTCGCCAAGAATGAGTCGGCCACCATCAACAAGAGGGGTTTCGCTCTGGGAACCGCTCCTGCTGATGGCGCCTTCACGCTGCAGAACATCAACATCGAGAAGGCCAACGTTGGCACCAAGAGGGCGGACAACGCCTATGCCCACCTCATCACCGGTGATGGCACGACTGCCGCAAAGGTGCTCTCCGCCTCCGCAGGCTGGAACATCAACCTGCACAACGTGGCCGGAACCGACGTGCGCTGCGGCCTGGTCTATGCGCCCAAGGCAACCCTGAACGTCACGGGCACCCTCAATTGGGATAGCCGCGAGTCCGATGTCCAGCATGTCCTCTGGGCCCAGAAGTTCTATTTCTCCGGCGCGGACACGGTGGCCACCATCACCGCGCACCGGGGCCTGAAGACTAGCTGCACGAGCATCATCAACACCTCGATATCCCTCGACCTCAACCTGCTGTCGGTCACCGACGGCGCCAAGGTGTACCTGAGCGACCTGAACACGGGCGACTCCAACACCGTCCAGATGAAGGTCGACAAGTGCTCCGGCACCAAGACCGAGAAGGTCAACGGCAAGTCGGTCAGCACGAAGGTCTACACGCAGGTTGCCATCTCGGTAGCGGGTGCGGGTTCCGTGCTCGACGTCGACGGCATGGCAACGGGCTGTGGCGTCCTGGGCGGCACCGTCGTCCTTGAGGCCGCGGCCGACAACGCCACGGTCGAGGTCCTTGCCGGTGCCAAGATGCATATCCGTAGCCTGCGCCAGGCAACCACGAGCTGCAACTATGGGCAGCCGGCCCTGCTCATCCACGCCAGCGGCGGCAAGTTCATCGCCGACGGCTGGGGCACCGAGGCCGTGTTCGAGTCCTGGGGCCAGGCCGACAAGTACGGCGCCACCGTGCGCCTTGAGATGGGCGGCCAGGTATTCAAGGCCACCAACGGTGCGGACATCACCATCTACAAGCACAAGCACAACGGCTCCGCACAGGCTGCCGCCCTCCTGTTCAAGGGCAAGGGCGACCGCTTCATCGCCGAGAGCGGCGCAACCATCCACATCAACAACGAAGGCAACTCCAAGGTCTCGTGCATCTCGGGCTGCGGCTACAACAACGCTGCCATCGAGTTCCACGGCGACAAGTGGGGCTTCGACGTCAACGGCTGGCAGACCGCCATCGAGATATATGCCGACATGGGCCCGGCCGTCGACACCACCTGTGACTGCAACGGCTACATCAACATGGGGCCGGACTCGGTATTCATCGCCTACGGCAACGTGAAGTCCACCTGCCACGGCGTATTCGACACGGGCTGCAACTTCAACTTCAAGGCCACGCAGCCGGGATACTACGACTTCTGCAACACCAACCCCATGGCCGGTGCGCGCGTATTCACCACGGGCACGAAGAGCACCTTCGCGCTTATCGAGTCCGACATGTCGGTGTGGGGCAACGGTTATTCCCGCGAGGCTGACAAGTGCTGCGACAAGAAGAAGAACAACGGCACCGACGACCCGATCTGGGGCCCCCCCTACCGCTCCTGGTCCAACATCACGCTTACTTTGAGCGGCAAGAACTTCAAGGACGGCTTCAGTTCGCCGCAGTCCGCCTCGGGCTACCTGACCAAGGCCGTTGACAACTTCGGCAACCAGGGCACCTGGCCCTACCGCCGCATCTGCGGCAACAACGCAGCCCCCAAGATTGGCGATCTCTACGAGCTCACGAACGCCGACAAGTACGCCCGCGCGACGGTGACGATTCCTGCTGGCTTCGACTTTGCCGGGCGCCCCGTGGCCGACGGCGAAGTTTTCGGGCACTTCCAGATAAGCGGCATCGACGGCTCGTCTGCGACCGGGCTGGCCTCGTCGCTCGCCGAAGAGGCTGTCTACGAGGTCGAGCAGGCTGGCATGTTCGAGAGCGTGCTGCGCTACGACAACGGCAACCTCCTGCGTGCAGGCGACGCCTACCAGCTCACCTCTGCATGGCGCGGCACCGAGGACCCGGCGTCCTCCGGCGGCCGCTTGGCCACCTCTGATGCCGTGGCGACGGTCAAGGATGTCCTGCCGCCCGTCCCTGCTGCGGTGAACTCCGCCAACGGCAAGGTCTGGATCGGCATCGACGCCAACCTGACGGGCTCGTGGAAGGCCGGCGCCGCCCAGGCAGCTGCCGAGCCGCACAACCCCGACCCGGCGGTCAAGCTCCTGGTGGCCGTGAACAGCATGGACACGGTCATCGCCGAGGGCACCCTGAGTGCCGACGGAACCTGGTCGGTTGCCCTTCCCAAGGAGACGACGGCTGCGCTGAACGGCAGCGACAAGGTCTTCTTCGTACTTGAGGATGCTACGGGCAACAGGAACCCGCTTGTCGAGACCCCCAAGCACGACACCATGATGGCACCGGCGCCCTACCTGACGGCCGCCGAGCCCGACCTCGTCCTGAGCCACAAGAACAGCTACATCGGCCTGAACAAGGCCAAGGAGATAGCTGCCCTCGGCCAGGACAGCACCGGCCAGCTTGCCGAGTTGAAGGACCTCATCCAGGCCAAGGCCGAGAAGCGCACGCCCGACGTCACGTTGGGCACCGGCGTCTCGGTGACCGGCGTCGACCCGTCATGGGACGTGCCGGCCTTCTATGACCTGGACGCCTTTGCTGCGGGTTACCCCGACGGCAAGTCCTACACGGTGGCCTATGCCGCCGATGAAGAGCCCGCCTTCAACAACAACGGCACCGTGACGGTCCTCCCCTTCGACGAGGCATCCGCCTACATCGGTGCGAACAACTTCACCATCACCAAGAACAACACCCTGGCGATGATGAACATACCCAACGACGACTTCGCCACAATCGCCGCCCGTGACGCAAGGCTTATCGAGCTTGCACGGGCCCAGGCGCGGCTGGACGTAAACGACCCGTGGAGCCCCGACCTTGTCGAGGTCTTCGACGTGGCCTTCCCGTCCGACCCCATGCCTGGCGACACCTTCCCGGTCACCTTCCACGTGAAGGGCGCCCCCTATGACGACGACCACATGGTAACGGTCATGGCGGCCATCACCTCCGGCAGCGACCCGGTCCTCACCGTGACCACCCCCATCCACGTATGGATGGGCGACCCGGCCAAGCGCCCGGACGGCTCGATACTGCCTGACGAGTGGACGAATAACGTGATGCAGGGCGTCAGGGCTCACGATGGGAGCGGTACAGACATTACCGGTCAGGTTATCTACGATGATGCCATGATGGCGGCTGTCAACCTGGCGAAAGAAGGCATATATCCTGTTACTTATCGGGTTAGGAACGCAGACGGTAATTGGGTTGAGGCCACCCGCCTCATAGTTGTTAATAATGGCAACTATGCCGTTGAGGGGGACTACGTGCTATACGCAGAGAACTTCTTGAAGACCTCTCCCCGGGACGCCACCCCCGCAACCATTCTTGAAGACGCCAATGCTCAAGCCTATTTGGTGGATTCGACATCGCCGACAGGCTATGCACCCGATGGTGCTACCGCCGAGGTCCTCGCTTATTGGGACTACGGTAATCCGGAGAAGCTAGGGATGCACACTATTCTCATCGGGATAGTCGACCAGGATATGCCTCAAAGGAGTATTGCCGTAATGGTTCTTCCAGGTATTGGCTAAAACCCGACCGTTTCACGTGAAAGGACAGGGAACACCCCTTCACTGCTTTTCACGCGAAACAGCTACTCCACGCGAAACCTGAGGTTTCCCGTGAAGGCTCAAAGGGAAGAGGGCGGCAAAGCCGCCCTCTTCCATCAGCACCACCAGGGCAGTCCCGCCGCCTCACCCACCAGCACCACAAGAGGGGCGACAAACCCCCCTCTCCCCATTCCCCCCCCAAAAAAAAACCCCCCCCCCCCCCCCCCCCCCCTTCCCCTCCTTCCCCCCCCCCCCCCACACTCCCCCAACCCCCCCCCCCCTCCCCCAC
>Ga0082212_10000349_pt1 | contig 67299 bp, 46 predicted proteins | sample TergutNt197P3_FD_71548 | JGI IMG/M metagenome (GOLD analysis project Ga0082212, IMG submission 71548) | Neocapritermes taracua P3 segment gut microbial communities from Petit-Saut dam, French Guiana - Nt197 P3 | ecosystem: Host-associated > Arthropoda: Insects > Digestive system > Gut ... | reverse complement strand
AAGTTCATCAACGAGTATTCCAAACTCCAAGACCGATATTTTGACCACATGACGGCTGCCGGGTTCCCTGACCTGCAGCGCGGCGAGCGCGGTTCAGCAGCCGAGCATTTGTCCGTTGAGGAATACAAATACCAGCAGGAGAAGAAACGGCGTGAAGTTGTTACAGCGGAGGTCGAGCAGTCGGAGATCCGGCTTGGCGAATTGGAAAAGCAAACGGAGAAAAAGGAAGCGAAGCTCGACAAACTGGACGAGCAAATCACCGTCAAGGAAAAGGCGAAAGCGACAATTAAAGAGGTTGACGCGATGGGTCATTCGTTGCCGCTTGTCCCAGGCGTTCACTTAACCGACGAGGAAATGAAAAAGCTGAAATCGCTCGCAAAAAAGGGCGTCGGCATCGACAAACGGGCTGATGAATACAAGGAGCGAATCACCGTACTCGAAGGAAACATCCGCGAACTGAACAGCCGGATAGCTTCTCAGAAACAGGAGATTACTTCTATCGCCCGCGACCGTGACGCTTGGAAGAAGAATTACGAGCGTCTTTGGGATGAAGTAAAGGGTTTCATCCACGCCATACGGCGCGCTCCGCAGAAACTGCTTGCAGACTCTATACGATCAGATGGAAAACGCCAAAGCGGAGCTTGAAAAGCCGTTCGCCTTTGAAGCTGACTTCATCGAGAAGTCCGCTCGCCTCGCGGAACTGGACGCCATGCTCAATATGGACGAACAACCGGAGCCGTCATTGATCGCCGACGAGGAAACCGCCGCCAAAACCGCCATGCCTGTCAGTGCTAAAGAGAAACCCTCAATACTGGAAGCGTTGAAGCAAGGGGCTGAAAAAAGCAAAAGCCTTTTCGGCGAGAAACAGGAACAACAGACGAAGAAGCCGGAGGTGTGTATTTAGGACATGTCTGAAACAGATGGGAGGGGTAGCACTCAAACCCCTAAAAGGGACATCTGCATTAAGGTCAGGCTTTCTGAATCTGAACTCAGCCTTGTAGCCGAGAAAATGGCGGCGGCTGGCATCAGGAACCGCGAGGCTTATATCCGCAAGATGATACTGGACGGATACATCGTCCGGCTCGACCTTTCCGACGTGCGGAAGATGGTTCAGCTTCTCTCCAACGCCACCTCGAACCTCAACCAGATCGCCAAACGCGCCAATGAGACACGAAACATCTACGGAAGCGACATCAAGGATTTGCAGGAGCATTATGAAAAGCTGTGGGGGCAAGCAGAGGCGATACTGCGAGGGCTTGCGGGGATAAAACGGTGACAATTTGAGCCTTGTCATAACAAACTATGGATTCTATGGAATTGCAAGGGGGCATCATAAGCCCCCCTTGCCTTCTCTATTTATATGTCTTCGTCATTACCCGGCGTGTGGCCTGTAAGCAGCTCCACAACCAACGCTAATAAAAGCGAGAGGTCTGCCCTGATGTCATGCCATATCGTCTTGATGTCGTTTTTTAGCCTTTCCCTGTAACTCATGCAACTGTCTCCTTCCTTTTTAGATTGCCCTTTATGTTTAAATCGGGCATACTATAAATCGTCAGGCATTTGCCGATGCAAATACGGAGTTAAGGAAATACATGAAAAACACGCATTATTAGCCGTCTTGCTTGCATGTAACTGTAAAATAAAGTAAAATTAATGTATGCCGCTAGTATTCGGCCACAACAAGAAGCATTTGACAAGTGGCGGTTCTAAGAGGGTGGATAACACTATGATAACATACGAGGAAATTCTAGAACGCATTCCAGAATTGACAAGAGAAGAATATGATGCGCTCGTCATAAGAGCAAATGCAATGAAAGCACCAAAAAGAGAACCAATACCGTTAGAAATTGATGAGAGCATACCTCTTGAAGAAGTTTTTGTGAAGATTAACAAAATGGAAACGGCTATGGAGGGGTAAGCGTTTTGAAAGCAGAATCTAAATACGCAATTGATTACAACGAATTTTTTGATGCTTGCACTCAAGAAGTAAATCTTGGGTTGTTAGCGGAAAATGTATTGTCTGAAATTTGGATTTGTAGCTATGGCAAACAGTCTCTTCTCTCTCCTTCCATCCTATCAATTTCATTGGAAGGTTTTACGTTCCTTTGGGACGAAACATACGAGAGAGTAGTTGTGGCGTATGGAGTCTCTTCACATAATTCCCAATCACCAAAAAGGATTCGAGAAAAATCCAGAATTGCATATTACTATCGCAATTTTATCCGCCGGTATCAGAATAATTCCGCCACTGATACAGGACACTTCATTGCGCACTCTTTTGGTGGCGGGCTTGATATTAATCTTTTCCCGCAAAAGCGAGATGTGAATAGAGGGTATTCGCCAGAGGGAATAGCTTACAGAAAAATGGAGAATAGTATTCTTAATAATCCAGGCTCCTTCCTGTTTTCTCGCCCGCTATATTATGACGAAACGTGGCGACCGCTTTACATTGAATACGGAATACAACATCCGGGCAAGCCCCCTTGCATACAAGTTTTCACGAACACCTAAAGTATGCTCAACAACAATAACGAATCATTCATTAGCAAAGGAGTAATTTAGCAAATGGCTGAGTTTGAACCCGATGTCATTTTCGAGGACGCGATGTTCCCCGGCATTATATTGGCCAAGTCTATTTCACTTGCTACCACCAGCAAACGGTATCCTGACTATTTGGAAGTCAAGCAGACTGTGTGGTTGGAATTGGATGATAGGATCAACCCATCGCATCTTTCCGTGCAATGCGCTTATATCTATAACGACAACCTTTATTTGACGGATAAAAAAGGCAACATAGCCTACTTGGATTGTGAAATGCGATATACTGAAAATGCAACGGCAATTCGAAAAGCGCATCCAGAATACAAAGCCGTTGGCGGCATGAAAGCTTCGCACGACGACATGGACGCGGGACATTTCGGAGTCGCACTCGGGCAACATCCAAGCATAGCGATGGAACAAGATCGCGTAAAGAACCGTTATGGTACATGGCGCAATTTTGAGCGTAGCTGGTATAAATTATCCAAAGCCGGACACAGCGTAAATATCAAAGCAGTGTTTGTGGACGATAGCGGTGAAGGTACATACTCACCCTTCTGGTGCATACGAGAAACAATAGACGGCGAATATTCAGATTACAATCTAACGAACGATGACTCACAGAGTTAGAGATAAGGAAAATCCTAAGCAATTGCAAGAGAGGTGAACACAATGCTAACATTCATCTGCTATCCAAAATGCTCCACTTGCCAAAAGGCGAAAGCACTTTTGGACAACTACAACGCGCAATATGAAATTCGCGACATCAAGACAGACAATCCAAGCTACGAAGAACTAAAGACATGGCTTTCCCTGAGCGAACTGCCTGTCAAGAAGTTCTTCAACACCAGCGGTATGCTTTATAAAACATTGGGCCTCAAAGACAAGCTGGCGTCAATGAGCGAGGACGAGTGCCTGAAATTGCTCGCCACAGACGGTATGCTTGTGAAACGTCCGCTGCTTGTGGACGAATACTGTGCGCTGGTTGGATTTAAACCAGAAGAATGGGTATCTGTATTTGAATATGACCGGAAGAAAACCGACATGGCGTTTAACGAATACTTCAAAGAAATGGTCGAACTAATAAAACTCAAAGAAATAGCGGATACTTGACCGCCGCGTTCACTATCAGCTGCGCGTCTTCGTCATATACAGTAGCGTGTACAGCGATCGTCGACGTCCTCCTGTAGGGTATGGGAATACTGTACTGCGGCTGGTCGAACGATATAGCTGTCGGTACCTGTATCTTTACCATCACAGGTGTTTCGCTTTGGTTGAACGTACCGTCGCCGAGCTGCCCGTAAGTGTTGTCGCCCCAGGCACAGATCTTACCGTTTTCTGAGAGCGCAAGCGAGTGGTACGCCCCGGCGGATACTTCTATTATGTCATCCAAAGCTCCGGTTCGTACCGGTTCGGCGCTGTCTGACGTTGTCCCGTCTCCGAGCTGGCCGTACTGATTATCGCCCCAGCACCACACTTCGCCGCTATCAAGTAAGGCGATACTGTGCGTGTCGCCGGCGGATACGCCTACTGCGCCGAAGATGTCGTCTACAGGCTCCGGAGTTTCGCTGAGCGCTGTGTGGAGCAGCGCGCCCCCGTAGTTCGGCCATTCCCACACTGTCCCGTCGCTTGCGAGCGCTAGCCCGGGCAGCCTGCCGGCAGATACTGAGACGATGTCTTCCGGCTCCGCTTTCAGGCCTGTGTACGGGAAGCAGATGTTGAGCGCAGTTAGCCTTGTGTACTGTACTCCCCATTCATATACCGCGCCCGACCCGTCTGAGGCAAGGCTGTAGTACAGATTGGCTGACGCCGATACGATGTCTGTAAGGCAGGCGTCGATTACTTCATCCGCCCTGACAGGCTCGGTGTAGATAGTGTCGCCGTGGCCCGGACCCCACATCGACGCTATGACTTCACCCCACGCCCAAAGATTCCCGTAAATGTCCGTGGCAAGGCTGTTGTAGCATCCTGCGGAGATAATCGATATATCGTCCGGAGCTATGACCTGCACCGGGATGTCGCTTGTCATTGTCGTCCCGTCACCAAGCTGCCCGCAAGAGTTGTCCCCCCAAGCCCAGAGAGTCCCGTCAATAGAAAGCGCCATGTTGTAGTATTCTCCCGCGGATATGTCAACTATATCGACCAGACCTATTACTTGCACAGGAAAAGCGCTTTCTTCAGTCGATGCGTTGCCGAGCTGGCCGTACCAGTTTGCGCCCCAGCTCCAGACAGTGCCGTCCTCTGTGAGGGCGAGGCTGTGATAAGCGCCCGCGCTGATTTTGGCGACGTGTCTGCCGGAAAACAAGCGCCAGCTTTCTTCGGCTGTCGGCTGGTAGCCGTGGACGTCGAAGTCGCCGGGCGGGTCTAGTATGAGCTGCGCCCCAGCCGTGCCCGCAAGCGCGTTTTGCAGGTTGAGGCGGTTACCGGCTTTAACTTTATTGCATAGGTTTGATAGTTTGTCAGATGCGTAAGTAAGCCTTGCTTTCAGCGACGCGGCGTCCATTTCCTCGTACGAGAGTACGGCTGCAGCAGCGCCTGTCACATTCGCCGCAGACATCGACGTTCCGCTCATCTTGCCGTATCTGTTGCCGGGCAGCGACGACCATACGTCGCGCCCTTGCGCCGCTATATCGATACCGAGGGGCCCGTAGTTGCTGTAATACGAAAACACCGCCCCGTCAGCGTTGACCGAGGCGACGCTTATTATATTGGGCAGGTCATACCCTGCCGGATATGACGGCGTCAGGTCGAAGTCGCGCCGATTATTTCCAACCGCGCAGATAGTGGTTAAGCCGCATTCCTCCAGTGATTCATAGAGTGCTCTGTTGAAAACGGTCGAGCCGAACGAGCAATTTAGGATGTCCGCGCCGATTGCCTGCGCGTAGCGTACCGCTGCTATTATGTCGCTCGTATAGGCGCTGCCGTTTGCGAACACATCGATCGGCAGAATCACTACGTCTGCGTCTGTTTCATTTGCCGCGGATGCGATAATCCCTGAAACGTGCGTACCGTGCGAGTGTGACAGCGAGTTTGTGCCTGTGTCCGGCGCGTTCGGGTGCAGATGTCCGTCGAGCAGTTCGTGTCCGATGTCGACGCCGGTATCAATCACCACGACTATCACTTTTTTGACCGGGGCGCCAGGCGTTTTGACGTCACCTGCTTCATCCGGTTCGTTGTCATCTTCCTGTACGAGCTCATTTTCATTCCAGCTGTCAGGTTTGCTCATGTCAACTCGCTCACCCTGCCCGGCTACATCCTCAGGTTCATCTGGGGTTCCCGGTCCATGTGCACCGGTGTCTTCGTCCAGGACGGGCGCGTTGACCGTATCCGCCAATCCCGGATCGAAGCCTGAACCGGAATCCGTTTCTTCATCCTGACCAGTTTCTGTTCCGCCGCCGACCAGCGTGAGGCTGAAACTGGTGAGGTTGATCTTGAAGTCGGGCTGGATGTAAATTATATCCTTGTCCGCACCGGAAGCTTTCAGTTCCGCAATGAACTCTGACGGAAGCATCTTCTCAGTGAGGGTCACAAGCTTCATATTCTGCGCTCCTCTGCTGAGCGTGGGCGATTCTGCATGAGACCATTCTCCGCCTGAGCCGCGCCCTCCGCTGCCTTGCGTCCTTAGTCTCCCTGTCTCTGCTGATATTTCCGCTGTGATATCTGCAGAATCCCGGAGTATAGCGCCGATCTTCTGCTCGAAGCCGGATGTCTTGCCATCTGCAAGCTTGACTATGTACCGGTCTGTTTTACTTCTGTCGAGCTCCCTATGCTGAAATAAAGAATCTGCACGCCCCTGTTCGCCTTGCGTGTTTCTCTCACGCATTGTACGGTTCGGTTCGTGCAGATCGTTTGGAGCCATTAGCGCGTCGTTCATTTCAGCGAACGGGTCGGCGGCTTTCGCTGGCTGCGCGCCCAACCCTGTCAATGTGATTGCAACCAGGAACACGGCGGCAAGGCCTGTACAAGTTCCCCTGCGTAGTTTTGATTGTGACATCTTCTTCAGCCCCCTTAATTGAAGTTAAGTGATACCAGCTTAGCTTGATATGGGTACAGCGATCATAGGAAATGCTTTGCCCAGGCGCCCGGCTCATACCCGACGCAGTCAAGGGTTATATTATGGTTGATCGTATTGTGCTTCAATTCCTTTTGCTTTAATGTTTTATACGCAGGACTCAGCATCGGCGCCGGGTTTTCCATTTGTACGCATATTCGCCATTTAGAAGTATTATCCAATCTGCCCGCCTTTGGCGGACACCACGTATTTAAAACTTGATTTCAAACTTTTCTACTTGATTATATGAAATTACGTACATGTTAGCGAATTTCTGATAACGTGACAATCGCCATAAAAAGTAGAAATATCATTGAATATGATGAAAAATACTATGAAAATCGCATCAAAATCAACAATAATATATGCGCATGAAGTGTAATTTCACACTCGAGAGTAGAAATAAGAATATTTTGCTTCTCTTGCGGGGATGCTGTTCGGCTTACAAATTGACAATCAGTGGTTGACATATGATAAATGAATGGAGAGATATTCCAGGTATAATTGAGCTTATCAAATCAACTCTGAAGGCGAAGCGGGAACATGGCAATGGCGCGGTTTCAGGGTTTCAAAGAAAGGCTACTGGCGCGCCGTCGAGGGCGTGGTAGTAAAAACTGCCCTAACCACGGAGAGGTTAAGGCAGGCTGGGCACATATTCTTCTCGGACTATTACCAAAAGGTTAGTGCGTAAAACTTGGAACCGCCGCATACCGAACGGTACGGTGGTGTGGGAGGTCGGTAGGTGAAGTAATCACCTACCTCCTGCGCGATTATAAAACAACGGTCGCGCTAAGTCATGCTAAATTATACATATTATCAGCAAGCGGATAGTCTCCTCACAATTGGGATAGCTTACTTAGCAAAGAGAGATACCAGAGTATCGCTCTGCGCATTATTGTGAACATGGAGTCCGGTTGGCTATCACCGTTTTTTTCAATATTGACTGAGGTGAGCTCCTTGAACTGCTCCTCAATTCTGCCGCCGCTTTCAACCATCGTGATGACGTCAGAAAGAACAATGCTGTTTGCGAGGCAGTACTCGATTATGGGATACGGATTGACTTCCCAATGGTCGCATTGCTCTTGATACCCGGATAATTCCTCATCGGTGAGCGCGTCAGTATGTGAGCCGGTGGTATGCATTTCTTCTGCAGACAGGAGTTCGGCAAATCTGATATCAAGAACAGCTCCGATAACATATGCGTGAATTATGCTTTCGACTCTGTTACCGCGCAGGACGTAATCGGCGAGCTCCACAAGCAGCTCCCTGCTGATGTTTTCTGAAGCGCTGCGGCGGAGATAGTCTGCGGCGCTTGTGAGGAAGAAAATATTCTTTGCTTCCGGGTAAGCCAGTATAATAAGCTCAACATCCATACCATATTCTGACACCATGCGCGCATAGAAAACCGACTGCACCAATGTGAACCCCGCTTGCTCCAGCTTGATCAACGTATCACTTGAGCAAGCGAAATCTGCCAGCAGGAACTCCGCATCATCGCTTGAAAGCTCAGAGAAGAACTTGTGCTTCTTTAAAATGGCGTTGATCGGAGTATCCGGCAGGTCATATATTACCGCGAAGTGGTCATACGGTTGTGACGTCATTTCATCACAGTACTCGTCGGTGCTTTCGCCTGTTTTCCAGACATCCGGCTTAACTGGCTTCTCATGTTCTATCGGCTTGTTCAGTTCCTCTGCTCTGGCCGCGTTTCTCTGCTGAGCCAGGAGGTCTTCTTCTTCAGAGGCGACTACATCCAACGGTACGATCCCGATAGATATCACGATGGTCAGTATGAATACCAGTACTAATTTTAATTTCTCCCTGTACACCTTTTACAACTCCTGTCGATCCTTAGATTACTGTTCTGCGGATTTCTTCTTGATATTTCGATATTACGAATCCGCATTGATGAGTTCAGGATAATACTTAAAGGTACTCAAAGGTCAATACACCTTGTATATATCGTTTCCATTATTCATCAAAATCAAGAAGCTTTCATACAGTTCTCAGAGCCATTAACAGCCGCTTATTGTCTTTGCAGGGAAAACTACTGTTTAAGGAAGGAATCAATATCAATATGGATGTACAAATATGTTAAGACTCCGGCACTCATTTTGATGTAGTTCACCGTTAAAATAACATTTTGCTTCGGTTATCCTTTAAGCCGCTTTAATGTTTCGAGTCAACCGGTAAAACCGCGCAGAAGGTCACCATGCTGTTATCGAGTGTAAGCCGCCCTGCAACAGCAGGGCGGCCCGAAAATGTTTCGTATCTTATTTTTGCTGTATCTATTCTGATACCCTCTCAGGACTGGTGAGGAAGACGTTTATTCTGCTTCCGAAAGCGGAGGCATGGATGCCGAAGCGCGCGAATTGGCACATGGATGTGCCACTGAGCGGAAAGGAAGCAGAAAAACGTCTTCTGAGCGCAAGGTCCTGAATAGTTGCTTTTTTTTGACAGTTATGACGCGAGCCCTGCCAGCTTAAGAACGTCGGGAACTTTCGCTTCCCATCCCAGAGTCATGATGTGCACGCCCTGGCAGTAATCGCGGCACTCTTTGATGATGCGAGCCGTGATCTCGACGCCTGTGACGCCGGACTTTGCCCTCTCGGGGTCTTTTCTGAGCTCATCGATCATCTCGGGCGGAACGCTGATGCCGGGGATGTTCTTGTCGAGGTAGTTCAGAGGCCCCGCGCCTTTCGGGATTATAAGCCCGAGCATAACCGGCACACCGAATTGCTTTGCCCTTTCCATGAACCTTATAAACTTCTCCGAGTCATATACAGCCTGTGTCTGGAAATACTCCGCGCCGGCCTTTACTTTGCGCTCCATCTTTGAAAGCTGTGCGTCGACGGAGTCGCTGCAGGGCGAAACAACAGCGCCTTTTGCAAACTTCGGCGGCTCGCCCTCGAGCTCGTTGCCGCCGAGGTCGACGCCTTGTTCAAGCTGGCACACGGCATGCAGGAGCGATACGGAATCAAGGTCGAAAACCGGTTTTGCCTGCGGGGTATCACCCATCCTTGTGTGGTCGCCCGTCAGCAGCAGGAGGTTCTCTATACCGAAGTACGCGGCGCTGAGGAGGTCCGACTGCAGCGCGATCCGGTTGCGGTCACGGCAGGTGAGCTGGAATATGGATTCAAAGCCTTCGTCCTTCAACGCTTTGCATGTGGCAAGCGAACCCAGGCGCATTTTTGAAGACTGGCTGTCGGTTACATTAAGCGCTGTCACGTTTTGCAGATACTCTTTCGCTTCGTGCAGCATATGGTCAAGGTGGAACCCTTTCGGAGGCCCGAGTTCCGCTGTGACTACAAATTCGCCTTTATCAAACAGTTCAGTAATTCTCATATTATTATTAATCCTTCCTTATTTCGGGAGTTGTGCCTGCCGCGACAGCGGCGGAGGCACAAAACCGGTCTGAAGACGAAGTCCTTCAGACTTCCTTCCTTTATTCCGCAGCGTCCGCGGCGAAGTTGCGTATTTTCACGGGGTACATAAGCGTATCAAGCATTTCCATCTTCTCAAGCCGCCTGTAGATACGCTCCCATCCGCATTCCATGTCCTTATCGACCTCGCATTTACCGTCTTTTGAGCCGCCGCACTGTCCGTTTACGAGGCTCTTTGAACACGCGGTTATGGGGCAGATCCCGCCCGTGTTGTTCAGGTGGCACTCTCCGCACTGGTCGCAGTCGTATTCCAGCGGCGTGACGCCCTGATCTCCCGGAAGAGCATATGTATCGCAGGCTGCGAACACTTTCTTGTCCGGGAAACTCGCGGATACTGTCTGCACGCCCACGCCGCAGGAGAACACCAGAACCGTATCGGCTGAGTTCAGCTTGTCCGTGTGCTTGCCGAGTTGGAAGGCCAGGTTGTCGGGATTACATATATACTCCGACGTCATAGAACCTTTCGCCGCGAGCTCATCGCAGAGCTGCGCCGCTTCTTCTTCAGGGAAGTACACTTCCTTGCAGCCTTCACAGATAATGACAAACGCGTTGTTTCCGGCGAGAGGAGCTATTGCGTCCTTATCTTTCAGTTTTGTTATCAGCATATCAAACCTTCCTCTCCATTTCCGTCACGCCCGCTTTTCCAAGTTTGATCGAGGCCCTTATCGGGATCCTGGAAGAGCATATATAGTCGCAGCAGCCGCACTCTATGCAGTCCCTTACGCTTTTATCCTTTGCGCCCTGCCAGTTGCTTTCACCCGCGTATTTCGGATAGTACAGCGGGAGGAGCTCCATAGGGCATACATCCACGCAGCGGCCACACCTTATGCACTCCGAGGGCTCAGACTCTTTCTTCTCAACGGCTATTACGCCGTTATTTCCTTTGATGACAGGAACGTTCAGATCCGAGATCTCTACGCCCATCATCGGCCCGCCGAGCTTGAATGTGACGTCGTCGTCCGATACGCCGCCGCAGTGTGCGACGAGGTCCATTACCGATGTGCCGATTTTTACGATATAGTTGCCCGGCTTTATTATCTTCTCTCCGGACACCGTCACGACGCGCTCTATGAGCGGCATGCCCTTTTGGATCGCGTCGGAGATGGCTTTGACGGTGCTGACATTGCTGACTATAACGCCAACGTCGAGAGGCAGCCCGCCGCTCGGGACCTGGCGGCCGAGAGCGCGCTTGATGAGCATCTTCTCAGCGCCCTGAGGGTACTTCGTCCTGGCGGTCAGTATTTCGATATTCCGGATACCGGCTGTCTTTTCTTCCATCAGCGCTATGACGTCAGGCTTGTTGTCCTCTATGGCGATTATGCCTTTCTCCGCGCCCACGGTTTTCAGAAGTATGTTTAGTCCGTAGATAATTTCGTCCGCGTACTCAAGCATGACGCGGTGGTCCGCTGTCAGCAGCGGTTCGCATTCGCAGCCGTTGAGCAGTACCGTGTCGATGGGTTTTGCAGACTTCAGCTTTACCGCTGCCGGGAAAGCGGCGCCGCCCATGCCGACTATACCTTTTTCGCGGACTATTTCAATTATTTCGTCTGCTGTGAGGGATTCAGGGTTATCATAGGGCTTGACCGACTCGTGCAGTTCATTTTTACCGTCGGACGTTATCACGACGGACATCACGTCGGCGCCGGTCGTCGGGTGTTTGCGCGGTTCCACAGCGGAAACTGTGCCGCTCACGCTTGCGTGGATCGAGCTGCTGACATAGCCCGCGGCTTCACCGATCTTCTGCCCGGCTTTTACGTTATCGCCTGCCTGGACTACGGGCTGCGCGGGCGCGCCTGTGTGCTGCGATAGAGGGATAACGACGGTTTTCGGATCGGGGAACACTACAAGCGGGAGATGCTCGCTTAGTTCCTTGCGCTCGGAAGGGTGGATGCCGCCGTAATAACCTGCGAAACGCTTTTCACGGATCTCTTTTACATAGTCGCTGATAAGCTTGAAGTTGATCTTCGAAAAATCGCGAAGCTGCACCGGCTGGCTGATCAGATCGGAAGCGCGGCTTTGCGCGTCCAGCCTTTTATATATGTTCTCCCATGCGCAGTCCTTATCCTTATCGACCTCGCACTTGCCGTTCTTTGCTCCTCCGCACTGGCCGTTCACAAGGCTCTTTGAACAGTCGACTATGGGGCAAATACCGCCGGTCGTGTTGAGATAGCACTGGCCGCATGCTTCGCAGCGCTTTGTCGTCAGAGCCATGCCGTGTCGGCCGTCGAATGTGACGGAGTCGCTCGCCGCGCAGACGTTCAGCCCGGCGCGGACCGGCGTTGCTGAATCGCCGGACGCGGCGTCACTGTCGGGCGCAGCGGCAAGGCCGCCCTCCACTGCTAAGTCTGCTATAGTCTGAATGCCGAGGCCGCACGATATGACAAAGATACTCTCCGCTTCCGGCGGGAGCGCGGCTTTCAGTTTTTTCTCCGTCAGTGTCTTGTTGCACAGAAAGTCAATGTTGATCCCGCCTGCGACAGTTATACCCAGTTCGCCGGCAAGCTGCGCAAGTTCTTCGCGCTCCGGTTCATCAGCGGCTTCAAACTCTTTGTAACACTTATTGCATGCAACAATAAACACATTGCTCCTGTTTTCGAGAAGTGCGGTAAGTTCATCTTTCTTTTTCAGCTTGAACTTGGTGTAATCCTCCAAATTGGTAACCTCCTAATGCTCTACTTATACTCGCGCTGCAGCGCGAAAACCGGATTGTATGTCAGGAATGACGCGAGCCTCTTGAACGCTTCGTTCGGCGGGTCCTTCGGGAACGCGCGCAGGACCGCGTCGTAACGCGCCTTGACGCCCTCGTAGAACTCCGAGTGGGTGATGATGTACAGGTCTCCTCTGCGGACGCCGCGTATGACAAGCTGTCCCGCGAGTTCGGCGGGTTTCGTGCCGCTTTGAGCTTCCGCGGGGTCGAACTCGAACTCCATGTCTGCGCCCATAGGAGGACGGGGCTCCGCGGGAGGGGGTGTTTCTCCTCTCAGCAGCGCGGGCACCTCTATCGAGGTCTGTCCCAGAGTCGTGTGGAAAGGCCCCGGGCAGAAAACGCTTGCGCCGTAACCTGCGGGGAGCTCAGCCGCCAGCGTTTCCGTCAGGCATACTACGGCGCCCTTCGTCATGTTGTAAAGGCCAAGCGTGGCAGGCGGGAGCAGTCCGTTCTTTGAAGATGTGTTGACGACGTGCCCGCCTTCCCCGTGCGCTATCATGCCGGGAAGGATTGCCTGGATGCCGTTAAGTACGCCCCTGAGGTTGACGTCGATGGCTACGTCGGTGTCATCCGCAGTGACTTCCCAGAGCCTTCCGCGAGTGCAGCCGATGCCGGCGTTGTTGCACAGCAGGTGGATATTGCCGAACTTAGACACGGCTTCCTCCGCCGCTTTTGCGTAAGCTTCGCGGTCGACGACGTTCAGCTCGATGCCGTAGGCGTCCACGCCGCTGTCCTTGAACTTCTTCACGGCTTCGTCCAGGACCGCGCGGCGAAGATCGGCGAGGATGATGTTCATACCGGCGTCCGAAGCGGCTTTCGCTATGGCGAACCCCAGCCCGCTTGCGCCGCCGGTGACGAACGCAGTCTTACCCTTGAGTTTATCCATTTTATATATCTCCTTTTCAAAATATTACACTAATGTGATAATCCTGCGTTATTGCCCGCTGACGCAGTCCACATTGCCGAATAGACTGTGCAGCCGCGATAAAGCAGCTTCCGGCAGCGGCGGCAGTTCCAGCGACCGCAGATTAGCTTTCAGATGTTCCGCGTTGCTTGTGCCTGTCAGGGTGACCGTAATGCCCGGTGTGTGGCGGCAGTAGCGGTATGCGGCCTCAGGAAGCGTTTCTGATATGCGCTCGTTTGTCAGGAACTCCAGTGAATGTGTATCGAGGCCCTCGCCGCCCTGACCGGCTGCGATAATGCGCGCGATATCGGTATCGAGCTGTTCCTTGTTCCACAGCGCCCGCCGGACTGCGAACATACAGAGCACGCCAACGTCGCTTTGAGTTGTAAGCGGCAGTACGCGATCGGCTGCGGAAGGGTTCAGCAGATTATACCCGACCATGATCACATCGTAAAGGTCATCCCTGAGAGCAAGCGGGAGCATCTTGTGAACTGTGTCCTCGCCGAAGCGCTCCGTCACGCCGATATGGCGTATTTTGCCGTCCGCTTTAGCGCGCTGGAGTGAGGGGATCAGGGTATCGCGCGCTCTTTCATAGTCCTGCGCCACTAAGCCATGTATATGAAAAACGTCCACATGATCCGTTTCCAGTTCACGCAGACTGCGCTCAAGAGATCCGAGCATGTTCTCCGCAGTTATATTCCCGTCCGTATCGGCATAAGTGAACTTCGTTGACAGCACATAGCTGTCGCGCGGTAAACCGCGCAGCCCGAGCCCGACAGCCGGCTGGGTTCCGTATATTGCGGCGGTATCGAAGAATGTGACGCCTTCTTCATATGCCGCGCGTACGATACCGGCTGCATGGTCAAGCCCTTTGCCGATGCCTATGCGCGAAAAGCCTCCGCATCCCATTCCCGCTACTGTCACGCGTATGCCTGTCCTGCCAAGTATGGTCGTTTCCAAATATATCACACCCTATGCAGCAAAGTAGTCACGGCAGAGTACGGTCCGGCAGCCGTGTTAATAAAAATCCTGACATAATGTATCACATGAAAGCGGTGTATGTAAAGATATCAAGCGGGAGTTAGCGCAATAATACAAAAATGTAACTGTTCAGTGCCACCTTATACTAGCGTGGCGAATATTTGCGCACGCTAGTTCGGCCGTTACATCAACCTGTTGCGCCGCGCTCCGGCGACTTCTCCTTTGTTAATCCTCCTCCAATCGCGTGAGCGAAGCTCTGCGTAAAAATCTTTGGCAGGCTTTCACTGCTTCCACGACCGGGACTATGATCACCGACAGGACAAGTGAAACGGCAAGTTCGCGGATCGACAGAGGTATGAGAGAGAATGTTTCTGCAAGGAAAGGAACATAGATCACAAGCAGCGCAAGGGCTAGTGAGAGCGCCATTGTGCCCCAAAGGACTTTATTCTGCGTTTTAAGCGTGAAGACGCTTTCTTTCAGGGAACGCAGAGCAAACGCATGGAAGATCTCGCACATGGACAGTGTGAGAAATGCAGAAGTCATGGCAGCCTCATGCGCATCCCATATGCTTACTATAAAGTATGACGCGAGCGTCAGCAGCGCAATTACAACTCCCTGATACGCGATGCTGAAACCCAAACCGTCGGAGAATATGCTTTCGTTTTGACCGCGCGGCGGGCGATCCATGATCCCGGGTTGGGCGTGTTCCATACCGAGCGCAACAGCAGGAAGTGTGTCGGTGATAAGATTGATGAACAAAAGATGCACAGGTCGGAACAGTGTGAATCCAAGCGTCGTCGCTGCAAGCACGGATATGACTTCGCTGAAGTTGCTTGCCAGAAGAAACTGCAGCGTCTTTTTAATATTGTCATATATTCTGCGGCCTTCTGCGACAGCTGCAACGATTGTTGCGAAGTTGTCATCGGCAAGCACCATGTCCGCTACGTTTTTGGTCACGTCTGTGCCGGCGATCCCCATACCCACGCCAATATCACCGCATTTGACAGCCGGAGCATCGTTCACTCCATCGCCTGTCATTGCGGTGATACACCCGATCTGCTTCCACATATTAACTATGCGCACTTTATGTTCCGGCTGCACACGCGCATAGGCAAAAATGTCTGTTATGCGCACCTGAAAATGAGCATCATCCAGCTTTTCGAGTTCCTGCCCCGTGATCGCCTGCTCAGGACGCGAAATAATCCCCAGCTGCCTTGCGATAGCGGCGGCAGTGTCTTTGTGGTCACCTGTTATCATGACCACCTTTATACCGGCGCGGCTGCATTCTTCAACAGCAGCCTTTGCTTCAGGACGGACAGGGTCTGTCATTGCGGCAAGCCCGATGAAAGTAAGACCTTTCTCCAGAGCGGCGGGGCTGCAGTCATCCGGTATGGCGTCCAGTTCCCTGTACGCGGCGGCAAGGACCCGGAGCGCGTCATCGGCGTACTCTTTGTTCTGTGCTTCTATCTCCCGGATCTTTTCTCCGGATAAAGTAACGGTTTTACCGTCGCAAAGAGCGTAAGCGCATGCGCGCAGTACTTCGTCGGGCGCGCCTTTAGTGTACTGGATATAGCGGGGGAGGGGTTGCGAACCTGCCGGCGTATCGTGAAGCGGCATTTCATTGCATGCGGTTTCCGCTGCAGTCGTCACTTGAGCTGCCTGCGCTGCCTGCGCGGACTGCTCAGCGAGGGGAGGCTGCGAACCTGCCGGCGTATCGTGGATCGTCGTCATCATTTTTCGCACGCTGTCAAAAGGAGCTTCTGCAACGCGGGGATACCTGCGTTCAAGGTCGTCCTTGTAAAGCCCCCGCGTTATCGCGAATGAAATCAGCGCGTTCTCCGTGGGGTCGCCCAGTATATCGCCTGTCGGCGTCAGCTGCGAATCGCAGCATAACGCCATAGCTGCGGCTAACGCCTCTATGTCGCCGCAGCTCTCCGTGACTGTCATTTTGTTTTGTGTGAGTGTTCCGGTCTTATCCGTGCATATGACCTGAGCGCAGCCGAGTGTTTCCACAGCGGTGAGGCGGCGAATGATCGCATTGCGTTTCGCCATCCTGGACACGCCTATGGAGAGCACGATGGTCACAACGGCTACGAGTCCTTCGGGAATTGCGGCGACAGCCAGCGATATGGCGAGCATGAAGCTTTCTGTGATTACTTTGAAGTTTATCTGCGCTGATGTGATAAGGCGGATCGCAAAAATAACAGCGCATATGCATAAAATCAGAACGCTGAGTATCCTGCTCAGCTGTGAGAGGCGCTTTTGCAGCGGCGTCTCACCATCTTGAGCGCTTTGAATAATCCCGGCGATTTTACCAAGCTCGGTGTCCATACCTGTGGTTGTGACTACTCCCTCGCCGCGGCCGTATACCGCGCTTGTCCCCATGTAGGCCATGTTTGCGCGATCGCCCAGCGGGACGCCCGGGAGGCGCGGAGTTGCAGACGGCTCGCTCAAGTTCGCAGTTACTGCGGACTCGGCGCTGCTTGGCGTAACGCGCGCAGCGCCGCTGTCGCCGCCGCTCAGCGTGCTCTCGCCATCGCTTAGCATGCCCTCGCAGCCGCTTGGCGTAACGCGCGCAGCGCTGCCCTCGCCGCTGTCGCTGTCAAGCAGCGCGTCGCAATGCTTGTCAACCGGCACTGACTCGCCTGTCAGGGACGCCTCTTCAATCCGCAGGCTGGCGCACCGGATCAAGCGCATGTCCGCCGGGATCACATCCCCCGCTTCTATCAGCACAATATCTCCGGTGACCAGTTCGGAAGCGGGGATTTCGCCAACTATCCCGCCGCGCCGGACCTTTACGGTTGAAGCGTTCATCTCCTGCAGGGCTTCGATAGCCTTGTCCGCTTTGCTCTCCTGCGTGACGCCAAGCACGCTGTTGAGTATTACGACAGCAAGAATAACTCCCGCCTCGGCGAACTCGCTGAAGCTGCCGCCTTCAAAAACTGTTATGAAAACAGAAACAGCCGCGGCGGCTAGCAGCACAAGTATCATAGGATTTACGATCTGATCGGCAAATCGAGCGGGAAGGCTCTTCTTAGCTGCCTTAACCAGCTCGTTCCTGCCGTTTTTCAGCAGACGCGAACGCGCTTCATCGTCAGTCAACCCGGCTTCGTTCGTGTTCAGGAGACTAAGCGTCTCATCTTTGCTAAACTGAGTATAATCCATAATGAGATGCCCTCATTGTCGGAATGATGGTCTGCGACGCGAAGATTGTTCTCACTCCCTGAATCCCTTTTCTTTAAGCCATTCGCGGAATTCCTTGCCTATAATCCTCTCACCGGTCAATCCCTTGGCTTCATCGGACGCCAGAAAAAGTATCGGTTCGTTTAATATGCTTGCAGGAAGTAGGGTCCTGGCGGCGAAGTGTTCCCTGACGTCGTCGGTCACAAAGCCCGTGTTGGAGGCGCCGCCCGGCAGAAGTACGTTCACCATAATGTTGTAGTCCTTCATTTCACCGGACATTATTACGGACATTGCCTCGGCGCCCGCGCGTGCGGGGCCGTACGGAAGCTGACCGCGCGCGGTCATGGTTGCGATACCGGTTGAGACAGTCACGACTCTGCCTCCGCCGTTTCGAAGCATGAGCGGCACAAATGCGCGGGCTACAAGAAAGTAGCCGATGAAGTTGGTTTCAACGATGTCATAAAACGCGTCTATCGGAATTTCAAAAAAAGGCGCGGGCGCGTCAGGGAAACCTTTATTAGCCCCCCGCATTCCGATGCCGGCGTTATTGACCAGCATATCCAGCCGGTCCCATTTTTTAGCGATGACGTCCGCAGCTGAAGCGACAGAATCGCGGCTGCGGACGTCCATTTCCACAGCTGTTACATCATATCCCTCAGCGGCCAGTGATGCGTAAGCCTTGTCCATTTTCGCGCTTTGCCTTGCGGCGATCGCGACGGTCGCGCCATGCGACAGCAGTGTCTTTGCCATTTCAAAGCCGAAGCCGCTGGAGCCTCCGGTTATAAAAGCGTGGAAGCCCTTAAGGTCAACATCCGGGCCGAAGCCGGCGTCTTGTTTGGCGTTCGAAGATGTTACTGCGTTTTCATTCATATCAATGATCCTTTCTGTTTGATTCAATTTGATTCAAACGGCGCGACTACAGCGGCTGAGGGTATGAATACTCGTGACCGAGGTAGTTTTTCAACGCGACATAATCGTCGCTGATCGTTACGATGTTCTGCGGGTCGATCGGTATCTTTCCGCCGCCGCCGGGGGCGTCGATAACGAAACGCGGAATGGCGTACCCTGATATATTACCGGTCAACTCTCTGATTATTCTGATCCCGTCTTCGACTTTCGTGCGAAAATGCTCAGCACCTTCGCACAAATCGCATTGATACAGGTAATACGGGCGGACGCGGGCCCTTACCAGCCCCAGAAGCAGCGCTTTCATCGATTCGGTATCATCGTTGATGTTTCTCAGCAGGACGCTTTGATTTCCGAGAGGGATGCCCGCGTCGACTATGTCCGCGCACGCCTTCACGGACAGCGGAGTAAGTTCTGACAGATGGTTAAACTGCGTATTGATCCAGATGGGGTGATACTTTCTGAGCATAGTCAGTAAACCATGAGTTATACGCATCGGCAGCGTAGCGGGAGTTCTGCTGCCAATGCGTATTATTTCGACGTGATCAATACCGCGCAGCCTTTTTATTATATCCTCAAGATGGCTGTCATCGAGAGTGAGAGGATCGCCGCCTGATATCAGGACGTCTCTGATAGCGGGCGTGTTCTTTATGTACCCGATGGCTTTTTCTGTTTCAGCTTCGCTTATGATAAAACCATCATCGTTTAGGAACCTTTTGCGGACGCAATGCCGGCAAAACATGGCGCATTTCCCTGTCACCAAAAACAGCGCTCTGTCCGGATACCTGTGGATTATGTTCGGAACAGGACTGTCGCGATCCTCGTCGAGGGGATCTTCGCTTTCCCAGGGGAAGAGGCGCGTCTCGCTGATAGACGGCACAGCCTGCATTTTTACAGGGCAGTTTGGGTTATCCGGGTCGATGAGCGACGCAAAATACGGCGTCACAGCCATTTTATATCTGCTCAGGCATGCAGTTATTTCCCGCTTTTCATCGTTGCTGAGCTTTATGACCTCCGCAAGTGTATCCGCATCTGTTATACGGTTGCGGTACTGCCATTTCCAGTCAAGCCACTCCGGGCTTTCCGGTGTGACGTTGAATCGGGTCAAAACACGGTTATTGCTGTTCACTGCGCACTCCCTGCATTTCATACCTTAATAACGCGCTGCCAAGAATCGAGCAAATCAGTTCGTCGTAACCGACGCCGCAGAATTCCGCAAGCATCGGATAATCACTGTATCCCGGAGCAAGCCCCGGAATGGGGTTTATCTCAATGAAGTGGAGGCAGCCCTCCGGCGAAAGCCGAAAGTCTATACGCGCGAAATCACGGCACTGCAATACCCTGAAGAGCTTTAAAGCAGTTTCCTGCAAGTTCGCGATAACTTCATCGCCGGCGTCCGGCGGGCAAGCGTAGTCAATATACCGCCTGAAATCTCTCTTGATCTCATAGTTGTAGATACTTTGCGCCGTATCACGGAAAATGACCTCCATGGGACTAAAAACGCGAACATCGCTCCCGTTTCCGAGGATACCGACAGTAAACTCACGACCGGGAATGTATTCTTCGACAAGCGCGTCTTGATCGTATCGGGAAATAATGCCATCGACGACCTTGAACAGTTCATTAGCGTCCTTGACAAGAGAGACGCCGGATATGCCTTTGCCGGAGCCTTCCGCAACCGGTTTCACAATCACGGGGAAAGAAGGCAGCGTTATGTCGCCATGGACGCTGTCCCTGCCGATGACAGCGTAATCCGGGGTGCGAATACCATAAGAAGCGGCGATTCTCTTTGCCAGCGCTTTATCCATAGCTATGCATATCGTCGTCTCGTCGGAACCGGTGAACGGGATGCCCAGGTAACTTAAGATCGCGGGGACATGCGCTTCCCGCCCGCGCCCGTTTCTCCCCTCCGCTATGTTAAAGACGATGTCGGGCCTTACAGCCTCAATTGACGCGGGGAAGAATCTGTTCGCTTCATGCAGGCTGACTCTGTAGCCTCCGGTTTCCAGGGCTCTTTTAATTGCCTTGATAGTTTCAGGGTCATCGAACTCGGCGTCGTCGTCTTCCGGACCGGAATAACAGTCAGAAGAACCCGATTGATGGACAGAAGAACCGGAATGAAGTCCGGCAGCGGGGCGGCTCTGCTTCAGATTATACGCGATACCGACTTCCAATGGTTTAGCCATGAACACATCCTCAGACTCTTACTGCGCCCGCGGCGCGAACGTTGTGCGCTGCACGGGTCTATGTGATTGTTATGCGCTGCACGCTCGTCATACTGCGCGCGCCATTGCGCCCGTTTCTCATTAATGCAGGTTTTGACTGTCTGCCCTACTCTCGCCGCCTCACGCTGCCGTTGTCATTAACGTATACAAGCAACTCTTTGACGATGTTCACAGTGTTTCCGCTGCTGTCAGCGCTGATCATCCCGCCGCTCGGTATGCCGTAACCATGCGCTCCCTTACCCATCAGCTTCAATGCTGTTTTCAGTTCTTTCCAATCCTCATCCTCCGCGTGCGTATCGAAAATCAGAGGAACAATGCCGAGACAGTTGAATAGAGAAGCTGTGTCGTCTTCGTTTTCGTCTTCCCACCGGACCCAGTGACTGCCAAGCATTATGCTGCCGGCGGAGACGCCTATGAATCTTTTACCGTTTTCAAATAGGACTTTCAGAAAGGCTTCAAGATTATGCTTCTTCAGCCAGTTTATGCCGTCCTCCACCTCACCGCCCGAAAGGAATATCACGTCCGCTGCTTCAAGTTTCGCCTTTGCTGCAGATACGTCAGCTTTCGCCTTTGCGAGACGTACGAGTTCTACTTTTTTAGCCCCCGCTTTGCTGAGCATGAGTTTCATCATCGCATAAAAAGCAGCATTATCGCCGTTTGCTGTACCGATGTAGGCTACGCGGGGGTTCGGAGTGCTGCCATACGCTTCTGACAGCATATGCGACATGCTTTCTTCATTTCTCGGTCTGCCTCCCGCAAGCAGGTACGCTGAATTCCCGCTTCCCAGGCCAGCAGGGGAGGCGCCTGTGCTTGCGGGAGATGCGCCGTGGTCGCTTGCAAAGACGCCGCCTGTGCCTATGGGAGAAGCGCAGTTTTCACTCGGGGAGGCGCTATCATGCAATCCGGCGGAAGTATCATCAGAGTGAACAATCACACGAACAACTCCTTAATGTCAAAATCAAAATTTGCTTGTGTACGACGGAATTTACCCGCAGGCCCCGGCAGGATGTCGTCCTTGACTATTACGGTGAACTCACCCCTGCCGTAGATAGACTCCATAACGTGCCGGCACTGATCGGATACAGCGCGTTCATCGCCTTTTAGCACAATCTGCAGCTCATAGTGCGTTTTGTCATGTTGGTCCAGATGGTAGTCACGTAATCCATCGATTGCGGAAAGCGCGTTGTCAAGAGCCATTGTCGTGACAAGGCTGCCGTCCGCTGCGAAAGTGGCGTTCGAAGCCCTGCCCTCGATCGCGTCCGCAATGAGACCGGCGTCGCGCCCGCAAGAGCATTTACCGCATACATGAAGGCGGACAAGGTCGCCGACGTCAAAGCGGAGGACAATGTTCCAGGGGTTCTGAAAAGTCGTAACGAGCATTCTTCCCAAATCGGGGCCGCCGTACTTATCCTTCAGAGGATGAAAATCGATTCTGCAAAAATCAACATTTTGATGAAGAAACCCTTTTTCGCATTCCTGCAGCACGAAGCCGGTCTCGGTCGTACCGTATGAGCTGATGACAGGTGAGGAGAAGGCTTGTCGAACTGCTGAAAGGTGTATTCGCGATATGAACTCGAACGTGAAGATAATTGCCGACGGGGAGTATAGTCTGACGCCGTGGTCAATAGCCCAGAAAGCAAGCCGCGCCAACAGGGAAGGGTTAGCTTCAAGGATGACAGGCTTGTAGCTGTCCAGCTCGCGCGCCATACGTTCAAAATGGCGGTCCTGCCACTGAATGGTGTTTATCTTCTCGTTCAGGTACAGTCTGTGCCCGAGAATACGGGACTTCATCGGTAAGTCTTCTTCGCAGCATATGCCGACATTAAGCGAGCTTGCAAGCTTCGCTTCCTTTTGCGGATAACTGAGCGCTGCTGTGGCGTTGTTCAGTTTCCATGACGCAGCCTCGGCCCTGTCCCACCAACTCTGGTCCCATATGTTAACAACGCGTTCACCGGTCGTTCCGCTCGTGAATGTATACTCTATCTCTTCATTGAACAGACCCTCGCTGATGCTGCGGCCACATGGGGCCAAACCCGCCGGGAAGTTATCTCTCATTATTTGCTTTGTCAGCTCAGGCAGAGAATCGTATCTTGCCTCAAGAGGCGCAGAAACTCCCGGGTCATGCACAGCCCACCCGCTGTACGCGGGCGCGGTGTCCAGCGCCGCGTTAATAGCCTCGAGCGACCTGTCAAAAAACTCTTGCGGATAGTTGTACCGGCCGGATAATATCATTTACACTCCAATCCAGTTGAAACAGTGTCTGCCGGAGTATAGCAGTTTACGCTGAATAAGATACCAAATGTTGAAGAAAATGTCTATAGCGAACTCTTGCACGCTGTCCCTCCTTACTGTAACTGTAATCGTACCTATTCAGGACCTTGCGCTCAGAAGACGTTTTTCTGCTTCCTTTCCGCTCAGTGGCACATCCATGTGCCAATTCGCGCGCTCCGGCATCCATGCCTCCGCTTACGGAAGCAGAATAAACGTCTTCCTCACCGGTCCTGAGAGCGTATCTGAAATAGTAACCTGTAATCCTCAGCGTCTAAATATTATGTCCTCCTGCATCTTGATGAATCTATAAGGATATAGTATATTAGGCGCGTCGAAAGGTGTATAATGCCTTGAAATAATCATGCGGAAGGCATACAGGCTGGTTTGATGAGATTTATAAGGGGGCCGCGCTTTGAAAATCATTGTTGTTGGATGCGGTAAAACCGGTTATACGATTGCAAAGGTCCTGTCCGAAAAGAAGGGAATAGACGTTACGGTGGTCGACAAAAACCCGGATGTGCTTGACGACTCGACCGAACCGATCGATGTGATATTTACCGCGGGTAACGGGGCAAACGATAAAACCCTGATAGAAGCAGGCGCAAGAGACGCCGATTTGATCATATGCACGACGAATGCTGACGAGACAAACATCCTGTGCTGCATCATGGCCAGGCATCTCGGTGCAAAGCGGACTATGGCAAGACTGCGGGATCCGGATTATTCCATGGAATTCAACAGTCTGTGGAGAAGCCTTGGAATCGATATGGTCATAAACCCGGAACGGCAGACAGCCAGTGAAATATCAAGGCTGCTCCGTTACCCGGCTGCAGATGATGTTACGGACACATTTGCAGGCGGCAGGGTCGAGTTGGTGTCGCTCAGAGTATCAGAAACTCCGGAGTACTTCACGGGTAAAAGCGTTCAGCAGATCTTTGACAGGAAAATGGGGATTCTTCTCGCAGTGATAGAAAGAGATGAAAAGACATACATCCCCAGCGGAGACTTCGTATTTGAGAAATCCGATATAATCAGGATACTGGGAAGACCATCACAGGTAATGAGATTCCTGACAAGTTTGAGCAAAACGCCTAAGACGCAGGAAGTAATGGTTATCGGAGGGGGCAGGATCACGCGCTACCTTATGGAACTGCTTAGCAGGCATACGCAGAGGATGAATGTCAGAATAATAGAAAAAGACCGTCAGACTTGTGAGCAGCTGAGCGAAACAGTTTCTGAAATAAACCGCCGCTGCATGGTGATCCATGGAGACGGGACTAACGAAGAACTTTTGCTCGCTGAAGAGATCGACGCAATGAACGCTTTCGTGTGCCTGATGGACAGGGATGAAGAAAACGCTATCATATCTCTCCATGCTCTGCGGATGGGTGTAAAAAGGGTAATTACGAAAATCAATTATATGCGCCAGAACATGATAAGTAATCTGGGGTTGGAATTCGGAACCATGATCACGCCGCAGAATATCACGGCCCGTATCGTCGTCAAGTATGTCGACGGACTGACCGGCGCTATCGGGAGCAATATAAAGGCGATGCACACGATATTTACCGGCGATGACGGAGATGTGGAAGCGGTAGAACTGCTGGTCGCAAAAAAATGTAAATGCCTTGACTCTCAAATAAAGGACCTTAAAATTAAGAAAGGTATCTTGATTGGCTACGTGAGCAGGGAGGCGGAAATCATTATACCGTCAGGAGAAACGCAGTTGCAGCTCGGGGACAGCGTGATAATAATTTCAAAGAACCATGTGATACGTGACCTTGACGATATTCTGATGAACAGAACCGAAGCGTCGGAGGAGGCTTCAGAGGCGGCATCGGCGGAGGCTTAAGCAGAAGCGTCGGAGGAGGCGTCGGCGGAAGCGTCGGAGGAAGCGTCGGAGGAAGCGTCGGCAGAGGCTTAGGCAGAAGCGTCGGCGGAGGCGCCGGCGGAGGCGTCGGCGGAAATCACCACCGAAGAATCCGCAGATGCGTCGGCCGGCGCAGCAAAGCTGATCAAAAGGAATGAATCCTATATGAATTACAGACTCATACTCAGACTCATCGGGAACGCGCTACGGATAGAAGCTTTATTCATGCTTTTCCCTATGGTAATTTCATTTATATACCACAGCGGGGAGCATTGGGCCTTTATCTGGTCAATTCTGGTGCTGGCTGTCATAAGTACGCTGCTTACTCTAAGAAAGCCGAAGAACAAGAACTTCAGAGCGAAAGACGCATTTTTCGTTGCGGGGTTTTCATGGCTGCTGTTTTCGGTATTTGGCGCAATGCCATTTTACTTTTCCGGTTGCTTTAGCGGCGTCATCGACAGTATATTTGAGTCGGTGTCAGGGTTCACGACGACCGGCGCAACGATTTTAAAGAGTATTGAATCACTGCCGGAAGGGATCCTTTTTTGGAGAAGCTTCTCCCACTGGATAGGTGGAATGGGCGTTCTGATGTTCATTATGGCTGTCATGCCGTCAATCAACGCATCGTCTGTAAACCTTCTGAGAGCTGAAAGCACCGGCCCTTCGCCAAACAAAATCGTGCCGAAAGCCCGCGAGACAGCAAAAATAATGTATCTTATCTATCTCGTTATGACTTTGCTGCTTTTCGGTCTTCTTTGCGTTACCGGACTACCTGTATTCGATTCGTTGAATAACGCGTTTTCTACTGCGGGAACAGGCGGGTTTTCCATAATGAACTCAAGTATCGGGGCTTACAATGACGTCGCCGCTGAAATAGTGATCACGGTATTCATGTTATTATTCGGAATCAGCTTTACCTTATACTTTTATTTGATCGGCAGAAATTTCAGGAAGGTCATAAAGGATGGCGAGTTCAAACTGTATCTTGGAATCGTAGCAGCGGCCATCCTTCTGATTTCATTAAATATATCCGGTATGTACGGCGGATTTACGCAGGCGTTAAGGCATTCATCATTCCAGGTTTCATCCATCATATCCACGACAGGGTTCACAACCACAGACTTCAACCTCTGGCCTACGCTGAGTCAGATAATATTACTGTTGCTTATGATAACCGGCTGTTGCGCAGGGTCGACGGGCGGCGGGATCAAGGTGATAAGGATTCTCATACTTATGAAATCGGTAAGGCTTGAGTTGAAAAAGATCTTTCATCCCGGAGATGTGGAAGCTGTGACGATCAACGGGAAGAAAGTGAGCAGAGAAATTGTCACAAAGACAGCAGTGTTCTTCTTCATCTATGCCTGTATTTCTGTTTTTGCGGTCCTGCTCATATCTATCGAAGGGAAGGATATCGTTACATGTGTTTCGGCGGTAATCGCATCTGTCAGCAACATAGGACCGGGGCTCGGAGTAGTGGGACCGGCGGGTAATTTTTCGATGTTTTCAGGGTTTTCGAAGATCGTGTTGTCGCTTTGCATGATAGCGGGGAGACTGGAGTTCTACCCGATACTGGTCCTGTTCACTCCTGCAGTCTGGAAAAAAGGATTGGTCAATGTGAGGGAATAGCACCCGCATGGAATAACACCCTTAGGGAGTGGCGTCATACGGTTCAACTTATGTCGAATCCCGCCCCCCCTAACGGCGCTGTACGGGGCCATCAGGCGCTATGTGAAGTCCGCCTCCTGCGGACGGATTGGAGTAAAATGAAGGTATTACTGACAGGCGGCGCGGGGTATATTGGGTCGCATATCGCAGTTGAGCTACTCAGCAGTGGTCATGACGTAGTGATTGCGGATAACTACTCGAACAGCTCTCCGAATGTAATGGAGAAGATCGAGAAGATTACAGGGGCCGGAATCGATGCGAAAAGGCTGGATGTTACAGATACGGAAAGCGTAGATAGACTCTTCGGCGAAAACACGCCAGACGCTGTGATACATCTTGCGGGTTACAAGGCAGTCGGCGAATCGGTGGGGGTCCCGCTCAGATACTACAGGAACAATATCGATTGCATGCTGACGATACTCGAAGCAATGGAGAAGTACAAAGTTCGAAGGCTGATATTCAGTTCATCGGCGACAGTGTACGGGTCCGTAAACGAGCCGCCGTATACCGAAGATATGGAAACAGGAAAGTGCTCAAACCCATACGGAACTACGAAACTTATGATAGAGCAGATCATCAGCGACACGGCGGTGGCAGGCATGCTGTCAGCCGTTGTACTGCGTTATTTCAACCCTGTCGGGGCGCACGCCAGCGGCCTTATCGGAGAAGCGCCTCAAGGCGTTCCGAACAATCTTATGCCGTACATTACACAGGTTGCTGCAGGAAGGTTACCTGAACTCAGTGTTTACGGGAACGATTATCCGACAAAGGACGGCACATGCCTGCGTGACTATATCCATGTGACGGATCTCGCAAAAGGGCATGTGAGTGCGCTCAGTTACAACTTCCCGGGCGAAGCGGGCTTACCGGCGGAAAATGTGGGCGCCGAGCGCGCTCCGCAATCTGGCGCGGAACCCTCTCCACATCAAAATGTGGAACACGCCCCTCATCAAAACGCGGAGCGGGGGAGCGTGGAGTTCATAAATCTTGGGACAGGCTATGCCTGCAGTGTGCTTGAAGTGGTCGAAACATTTGAGCGGGTGAACAAGATCAGGATCCCGTATCGCATTGCCCCGCGCCGTCCCGGGGATCTGCCGGTTGTGTTCGCGGACGCGGGGAAGGCGCTTAAACTGTTAGGTTGGAAAGCGGGTCTGACGATCGAAGACATGTGCAGGGATGCATACAACAGCTCAAAATAATAGTAAGCGTTCTTTATAAATAATGATTTGAAAATCAAAAAAATAACGTGAAAAGCTATTGACATTGGAGTTACTCACACGTTTATAATTACACACAAAAGTTTGATTTCCGGGAGGTGAGTAGCATGGAGAGCGTCGCAGATGCGTTTTTCGACTATTTGCGTAATGCGATATATGACACCGCCAATGCAAGTTTGGAAATTGAGGGTTTGCCCGAGGAGTTTAAAGACTTTGGCAGAGGCCTAAAATACTTCGTTGACTGTGTGCTGGAGACAAAAGAGCTGGCGCAGGCACTGTCTAGAGGAAATCTGGGCAGCCATGCGGTTTCTCCCGGAAACGAAATGGCGTCTTCGCTGAAGTCGCTCCAGGCGTCGCTGAGGCATCTGACCTGGCAAACGCAGCAGATCGCGGACGGCGACTATCATCAGCATGTAAAATTCATGGGCGACTTCGATTCTGCGTTCAACTCCATGATTCACCAGCTTGAGGAACGCAGACAGATCAGCATTAGGGAGAAGTCTGATCTTGAGCAGTACATACACATGATAATTTCAAACTCTCCCGATGTGATCCTGGTTTTTGACACTTTCGGAAAGGCGGTCCTCGCAAACGAGGCGTATGAACTATTTAACGGTGAAAGCTCCGCAGAAGCAATAATCGGGAAAACTCTGCCGGAGGTGTTCTCCGACGCGGCGCATTCGGAGTTGCTGTTAAAGATGGAGGCGATGTTTGAAGAGGCGCTGTATACCGAAGACACCGTGATGATAGAACAGGAGATCGACTTCGGGCTGGACGGAAGGCCCAGAACATATCTTGTCAAGGTTACGGCAATGCTTTCCGAAGATAAAACCAGAAAAGGCACGATGATCATCTTCAATGATATTACAGACATGATCCGCGCGAGGCTTGAGGCTGAAAGCGCGCGCGAACAGGCTGAGCACTCCGCCAGGGTCAAGATAGACTTTCTGGCCAGGATGAGCCATGAGATGCGAACGCCGATGAACGCGATCATTGGAATGACCTCGATTGGGAAGTCAACCGCGAATCCTGAGAGAAAGAATTACGCGTTCGACAAAATCGATGTAGCTTCGACGCATTTGCTCGGCGTTATAAACGATATACTTGATATGTCGAAAATCGAAGCGGACAAGTTCGAAATATCAAACAATAATTTCAAACTCTCAAGTATGATCGACCATGTGAGAAGCCTCGTCAGCTTCCAGGCGTCCGCGAAAGAGCAGGAGTTCACGATTGAAATCGACGAAGAAATCCCGGACATTATCGAATCTGACGAGCAGCATCTTGCGCAGGTGATAATAAACCTGCTGTCGAATGCTGTCAAGTTCACGCCGCAGCATGGCAGAATTGATTTCAGCGCAAAAAAAACCGCGGGCGGCAGCGGCGTGTGTACGATCATGTTTACTGTCAGCGACACCGGGATAGGCATAGCGGAGGATCAGATAGGGAATCTGTTCTCACCGTTCACTCAAGCCGACGACAGCATATCGCGCCAATACGGAGGCACGGGGCTGGGGCTGCCGATTTCCAAGCGGATCGTTGAGATGATGGGCGGCGACATCCGGGTAGAGTCTGAGCCGGGGAAGGGCTCGACCTTTATGTTTGAGATCGAGGTCGGAGCAGGCGGTGACTCCATAACTGCCGTTAACGGAGATGAAGAAGAGTTAAGGACTGATTTTCACGGATATAAGATAATCATCGCTGAGGATGTTGACATTAACCGCGAGATCATTTCAGCGCTGCTAGAGGATACCGGCGTCGAAATCAGCTTCGCCGTCGACGGTTCGCAGGCTGTACAGATGTTCACTTCTGCCCCGGAAGATTACGGGCTTATTATGATGGATATACAAATGCCGGGCTTAGACGGTTACGAGGCGACAAGACGCATTCGTGCTTCCGGGGCGCCGCGCGCCGCAATAATACCGATTATTGCAATGACGGCTAATGTTATGAAGGCGGATATAGACCGCTGTTTTGAAGCAGGAATGAACGATCATCTGGGAAAACCTGTAGATATGCATGAGGTGCTGAAGAAGCTCGGGGAGTACCTGCGCTAAGAAGCGGGAACGAAGTTCCCGCTGTGAATGGAGTTTGTGACATGCAGTTCAGCGCGCTCATTCGCTTTCTAGTTTCTGACCTACGTCGTGAACGATTGATTCAAGCCAGCCGCGGAGGCTGGTTTTTTCATGCGCGGATAATTGCCTTACCCATTCGTCGTGCTTCAACTCCGGTTTCCAGTCCGGAGCGGGTTCGCGCAGTTGAGAGTATTCTTTCTGAACATCCGCCTCTATCAAAGGCGCTGACCATTCTTTGGCAAAGCTGTTATACCGCATAGTCCTTTCGTCAATACAGTCCGCGATCGTTTCAAATGCTCCGGCCAGGACAAGCGCCAACTCCATGTCGCCTGAGAGCAGGCTTCTATGGAGTCTGACCTGCGAGTACCAGGCTTGAAGGGCGTACAACTCAGATATGAACCTGATGTTTCTGCTGCGTACATTTTGGATATGCGCCTCCGTGAGCCTGTAAGCGGATAGGTTTCGCGTTTTATCGAAGGCACGGCCTGCTTCAGCGTGCATTGTGGAATCAGGGACGGATTCCCTTATCACCTGGCCTGCGGTCGTCAGCGCGCCGAAGCCGATAGATACAGGCCCTGCGATCCCGGACATACCGCCCAGAAAAATCCTTTCACTGTCAAGAAAAACTCCGTCAGGGACGTTTCCGAGTAGAGAGGGCGTCGCTTTGTTTCCGTTTTTTCCCCATGGCGCGAAGTTGAAATGGATGAATCCGCTGCCGACTTCCGAATGCTCGCCACGCGAACGCCCACCGCTAATAAGCACGTCACAGAAGTTGATTAGCGAGCCAAGCGTTACGCTATACATAAGAATAGTCTGTTTGAGCCCAACTGCGTGAGCAGTTGACGCATATTCTTCGAGCAGCGTACCGGCGCGAAAATGAGAGTTCGCTCCTGCGCGCGAGTCCGGCAGCATCACAGCTCCGCTCATAAAGCCGCTTGCGACTTCAGCGTTTGCGCCGATTATCGAGTTTTGGATGACCGCGGGCCCTTCCGTTCCGATCTGCGCGCCGGTACCTATCAGAGTTCGCGCGCCGGTCAGACGCGTTCCCGGATATAGGACGCTTCCGCTGTGTATCCTGCTTGTAAAAACGTCTGCTGATATATATGTCTGCCTGGGGTCGATTACTTCCACGCCTTTAGCAGTCAGCTCCCGAAGCTTTTCGCTTGATTCGATATCATTATCCATGACTCACACCTCTGATTACCGTATTCCGTGCCCCCGGGAACAGATTGCCCATATGGCGCTTCTCCCGGCAGTATCATTATGCTGCGCTGCCCCGCAACAGTTACCTCATTTTACACTTACCGGCCCGCATACGCAAGTTTGAAAGCAAGTTTAAACTAAGTTTGCATAGCTTACGCAAGAGGAGGTTGCAGTTCAGGGGGTATCCGGGAGACTGCCTTTTTTGAGGCTGAACTTATAGCAGGAGGCGGTAACCACTGCTCATGTACCCCGGAACATTCGTAGAAGCCTCAATAAAGCATCTCCCGGATACCCCCCCTGAACTGCAACCGGAAAGAGGCTGCAAGGCGTGGTTTTCTGTATGTACGATTGACCGGGGGAGACTGTGATGATAAGATGTTGAAAATGTAGGAGCTGAAGCGAGGAGCGAAAGGACTTAAATTGAATGTATACTGATTTCGCAGAAATCAGTATACCACAGGGAAGGGATGGTCAAGAAAATGTTGCACAGCTATCACAAAGACCCTGCCGCGCTGCATATCGGAACGCTGCCGCAGCGCTGTTACTATGTACCGTCTTCACAATACTGTCCGGGGCAGGAACGCGAAGAAAGCGACCGGTTCACATCTCTTAACGGGGAGTGGGAGTTCCTGTACTGTGCGACAGACGAAGAGCTGCCTGAAGACCTGTTTTCCAACAGAGCAACGGACGCCGGGGCAACAGCTGCCGGGGCAACAGCTGCCGGGGCAACGGCTGCCGGGGACTTGCTCACCGGCGGAGGCATGGACATAATACAGGTTCCGTCCTGCTGGCAGACGCAGGGGTACGACAGGCATCAGTATACTAATGTAAAATACCCGATCCCCTGCGACCCGCCGCATGTTCCCGAAGAGAACCCCTGCGCGCTGTACAGGCGTGCTTTTACATTCAAAAACGACGGCATGCGCAGAACTCTCGTGTTTGAAGGCGCCGACTCCTGCCTCTATGTATATCTGAACGGAGAGTTTGCCGGTTACAGCCAAATATCGCACATGATGAGCGAGTTCGATATAACCGACGCACTGCGCGAGGGGGAGAACACCCTCGCCGTCGTTGTATACAAATGGTCAACAGAGACATATGTTGAAGATCAGGACAAGCTGAGAATGAGCGGGCTGTTCAGGGATGTGTACATGCTGGCGAGGCCGCAGGGACATGTATTTGATTATACTGTCAGTCAGAGCTTTACCGCAGACTACAGCCGTGCAATGATCGACATTCAGGCTGTGTACTCAGGTGATGTTGCCTCCGCCGTCTGCAAGCTGACCGGGCCGGGCGGCAGCATTGCGGCGGAAGGTTCATTTGATAGCGGAACTCTGCGCCTGACGCTTAATGGTCCGCTCCTGTGGACTGCCGAGACCCCGAACCTCTACACGCTGCTCATTGAGACTGACGACGGCGTGAACTGCGAAACCATATCGGACTTAATCGGTCTGCGCAAAGTAAGCATTCAGGACGGCATCCTTCAGATAAACGATAAACCGGTCCGTCTTAAAGGGGTGAACCGGCACGACAGCGACCCTGAGACTGGATATACGATCTCCCGTGATCAGATGCTGACAGACCTCAGGCTTATGAAAGAGTACAACGTTAATGCTGTTCGGACGTCGCATTACCCGAACGCTCCGCTGTTTTATGAGCTCTGCGACCGGTACGGGTTTTATGTGATCGACGAAGCGGATTTTGAGGCGCACGGCGTTGAGAGCAATATGGGCGATGTATGGGAGGGCGATCCTGCAATGCGTGGCCGCCCGGATACAAAGGGTTTGATAGCGGGTATGCCGGAATATTGCGCCACGATTGTCGACCGGTCCGCGAGAATGGTCATGCGCGATAAGAACAGGGCGTGCGTAATATGCTGGTCGCTGGGGAACGAGGGGTTCTGGGGCGACAATATGATAGCGGCTGCTGAAGCTGTCCGCGAGCTCGATCCTTCGCGCCCGAGGCATTATGAGCGCATCTCGCCCGACGAAAAAGGATATAGCGCGGAAGAAGGCCTGCTCAGTTTCGTCAGCCGCATGTACCCGCCCGTAGCGTGGTGCGAGGAGTTCTTCCGGGATCCAAAAGAGACAAGGCCTCTTCTTCTGGTCGAGTATTCTCACGCGATGGGAAACGGGCCCGGCGATTTAGAGGATTACTATCAGGTCATGGAGGAAAATCCGCGTTTCTGCGGCGGGTTCGTCTGGGAGTGGTGCGATCACGCAGTCTACGCGGGAGAGACTGCCGACAGCCGCGCGAAATATTTGTACGGCGGTGATTTCGGAGAGTTCCCCCACGATGGGAACTTCTGCGTAGACGGTCTGGTATACCCGGACAGAAGGCCGCACAGCGGGCTGCGTGAGCTCGGAAACGTACTGCGCCCGATACGCGCGGAGGTCAACTGCGACGGCATTCTGATCCTTCACAACAAGCTCGATTTCCTTGACGCCGGAACAGAGTATTCGCTACGCTGGGAACTCTCGCTCAATGGCGATGTTATTCAGACCGGAGAGCAGGCGTGCCCATCCATCCCGGCACGCGGAAGCGCGCCGGTGACGATCCCGTATGTAAGCCCACTGCGGGAAGGGAAGCTGTATCTGAGACTGATCTATGTCGCAAGGCATGCGTCAGGGCTGCTTCCCGCAGGCAGTATCGCCGGGTTTGACCAGGTCGCGCTGAATACCGTACCTGCTCTGATCCGGCAGGATGCTGTACCGGAACATATACCGGCTCAGAAGAATATCCCGCCTCTGTCATTTACGCGCGATCGGGGGATGATAAGCATTTCAGGGAGCGGCGGCGCATTCGTGTATACGTTTTCATGCAGGCTGGCTCAGTTCACAAGCCTGCGCGCCGGTGGTCATGAGCTGCTGAATTCGCCGGTGCGTTATAACATCTGGCGCGCGCCGACAGATAATGAAAGGCTCGTAAAAAATGTATGGTACTCCTGGCATTATCACAGGGCTGTAACTCAGGTGTACTCCGTTGATGTGAAGGCCGAAAGCGGTAACGTTGTAATATCAACGAAATCAGCGCTCACAGCGCCGGGAATAACACGGTTTATAACGATTGAGACAGACTGGACCGTAACAGCTGACGGAAGCGTTATCTGGGATATAAAGGCGGAGAGAAACAGCATTACGCCGTTTCTCCCGCGTTTCGGTTTGATGTTTGATCTGCGCGAAGACATGAGGAACATAGAATACACCGGTTTCGGCCCTTATGAGAGTTATATAGATAAACACCGCGCAAGCTGGTACGGCAAGTTCACCGCTTCAGTAGAGGAGTTGTGGGAGGACTATATCAAGCCGCAGGAAAACGGAAGCCGGTGGGGCTGCGACAGCCTGAGCATCAGTTCAGATGAAGGCGTTTTACTGCATATAAAAAGCGACGGGTTCTGTTTCAACGCGTCGCGTTACTCGCCATGGGAGATCACGGGAGCAGGCCATAACTTTGACCTGAGCCCCGGTTGCAGAACGATTTTGTGCATAGACTCCGCGCAGAGCGGCGTCGGCTCAAACAGCTGCGGGCCCGTCCTCATGAAACAGTACCGCCTCGACGCGGAGTCAATAGACTTTTCCGGCAAAATGCTGCTGATGGGACAACAGTAACAGTAACAGTAACAGTAGTGGAACAGCAATGGAACAGCAATTAACAGCAACAGTAATGAACAGTACTGGCTCCCGGCCTATTTTTGGCTTCTCTTCAACTGCTTGTTCTCGCTTTTCAGCAGAGCATTCTCAACACGAAGCTGATTCACTTCGCGCGTAAGCGACTCGCATTTATCGCGCAGCACTTCGTATTGCTTGAACTGGTAATCGGTCATTCCGGGTGTTTCCGCAAGCTTTTCTACTGTTTCGTCGGCGCCGTATGACGTTCCGAGCTCATGAGATAACTCCGCGACCTTATCCTTAAGTTCCATAATATATTTAAACTGATAGTCGGTCATTGGAGAGTCTCCTTTGATATAAATCTCCGATTCAACAGGCATTGTAAGCACGCTCCATTCACTTATATTATCGGATTATTCTGTGACATTCTTAAGCCGGGTTTTCCCGGCTTTATTTACTCTGTAACAGTAACCTTTTCCCGGCTACAGTTCAGAGTGGTATCCGGGAGACTGCCTTTTTTAAGGCTGGTTGCGAAGCAGGAGGCGGAAGCCACTGCTCATATACCCCGGAACATTTGTAGAAGCCTCAAAAAAGCATCTCCCGGATACCCCTCTGAAGTGTAACTTTTCTCTGGGAAGCAATTTTAGAGAGCTAAAAGAACCTTGACGTAACGAGTTGCTTTTTGCTATAATGTAGAAGAATTCAAAGTTAAGTGTACAAAAATGTAGAAAAGAATGTAGAAAAGGTTTGTAGAAAACGAGAAATCTCCGGAAATCACCAAAAATCCCGGGGTGTCCCGGGAAAACGGGAAACATCCGAAAATCCCGGGAACCCGCGGAATCCGCGGAATCCCGGAGAATCTTCTTGAGCCCGTGGATATCATCGTATCAAAGAGCCCGTAGAAGCAAAGACCGGAGAAGCAAAGTCCGGAGAAACAGAGCCCGGAGAAGCAAAGTCCGGAGAAGCAAAGTCCGGAGAAGCAAAGTCCGGAGAAGCAAAGTCCGGAGAAGCAAAGTCCGGAGAAGCAAAGACCGGAGAAACAGAGTCCGGAGAAGCAAAGACCGGAGAAACAGAGTCCGTGCCCGGGGACTGTTCGTTGTTAACTGACGACAGGGCAATCAAGATAGTTAGGAGGCGATAATTATGGATGCTGATATGTATCGGGACTCTTCAGTTTCATTTCATTTTCAGCGCCAGAGGATCAATCAGCTCCTCACAAAAGCCGCCAACTATCCGCTTGTTGTTATTTGCGCGGGAGCGGGATTCGGGAAAACAAGCGCCGTGAATGATTTTATGCGCGGACTGGGCATTCCTGTCGGCTGGACGCAGCTTACAGAGCGCGATAATATTGGCGCGCGTTTCTGGGAGAATTTTATCAGCAGTACCGTGCAGGTAAGCGCGGGATACGCGAAAGCAGTCAAAGCGCTCGGATTTCCCGATACGGATGAAAAGATAAACAGGTTCCATTCCATTCTGAGAACGCAGTTCGGCGCAAACCGCCGCATACATGTATTTGACGACTTCCACTTTATTGACGACCCTGCGATGATATATCTTGCCGAGAGCTGCATCAACGACCTGCCGAAGGGATCGTCGGTATTCTTTCTTACCCGGTCGACCGCAAACATGAATATCGCAGGTTTTGTATCCAAGGGGCGGATGTTCGATATCAGCGAGGAAGACCTGCGCTTTACCGAGAGCGAGCTCGCGAGTTTTTTTAAGGTGCAGGGTATTTCGCCGCATCCCGACGAACTGCGTGAAATCTACGAAGATACCGGAGGCTGGGCTTTTGCGATCAACCTCATAGCGCGGTCGTACCAAAGAGCGCCTTCATACAGAGGGTTTCTGCGAAATGCGATGAAAACTAACATTTCCTCACTTATGGAGGCGGAGTTTTTAAACGGGCCGTCTGAGCGCCTTCAAAGATTTCTGATCCGCTTGTCATTGGTGGAGCGTCTGTCGGTCGAACTCGTTGGCCTTCTTGCAGGTAACGACGCAGAGCTGCTTTCGGAGCTGAAACGATACAACACCTATGTTCGCCTTGACTCATATACGGATTCATATCTGATCCACCACTTCTTCCTCGAGCATCTCCGTGAAAAGCAGAGACTGCTCACGCAGGAAGAAAAGCTCGAGACCTACAGGATCGCTGCGAAGTGGTGCAACGCCAACGGTATAAAGATCGACGCTCTGACATATTATGAAAAGACCGGCGATTATAATTCGATAGTGGAGATATTCTACGATTTGCCGACGCAGATCCCGTTTGACATTGCGCGGTTCACAACAGAGATATTCAACCGCGCTCCGGAAGAAGCGTACGATAAGGTGCCTTTGCTCGCTGCCATGCGCGTGCGCTCCATAATGCGCCTTGGCCACATGGATCAGGCGGCGGCGCTGATAGATAAGTATGAAGAGAGATTCCTGCGCCTTCCAAAAGACAGCCTATTCCGTAATTACACGCTCGGCGGGATCTATTACTGCAAGGGAATACTGGAGACAATGCAGTGCACTACGAGCGACAAATACGAGTTTGATATAGCGTTTGCGAAGATGGACGAGTGCTTGTCGCTGACGCCGCTTGACCCGAGGGCTATGACCGGTTACCCGGTGGGGCCGTGGATATCTCTCGCCGGAGCGGAGAGGATTGGCGCCCAGCAGGAGTATATAGAAGCCCTGTCACGTTCGGAAGCGCATGTTTCCCGCTGCATGAACGGTACAATGACAGGGATGACAGATCTTGCGCGCGGCGAGTTGCTGTTTCATCAGGGGAAGGTTGCCGACGCGGAGCCGGCGCTTGTTTACGGCGTACAGCGCGCGCTGGAGCGCGGACAGTTTGAGATCGCGCATATGGGCATGGGGTACCTTCTGCGCGTGGCGACATATCAGGGGAACTATGAAAAAGCCGAACAGGCGGTAAGGGACATGCTGCCGCTGCTTGACGAGAGTTCATATAACAACCGCTACGTCATCTACGATATATCGATCGGCTGGTATTATACATATCTCGAACTTCCCGAGCTGGTCCCGAACTGGCTCAAGGAGAAGTTCTCGACGTACAGCCACCCGTATTATCTTGAAAACTTCGGGAACCGGATCAAGGCGCGCTACTATTATCTGATGAGGAATTACGCTCAGCTTCTGGCTTACATGAGGGAGCAGAAGCATCGTGAGGCAATATTGTACGGGAGGGTGGAAATGCTTGCGATGGAGGCGTGCGTATATTATCTCTCCAGGGAAAAGAGCAAGGCGCTTGAGGTTTTGAAAGAGGCATACGACAAAGGCGCGCCGAACGGGATAATAATGGCGATGATAAGCCGCGGGAAGGACATGCGTACATTGTGTTCAGCCGCGCTTAAAGAACCGGGATACGACGTGCCTGCGGACTGGCTGGAGATGATTCGAAGTAAATCCTCGTCTTACGCAAAGCGCCAATCGCATATCATTTCAGAGTATAAACGAGCAAATGACATAGCTGAAGGCGCTGCTCTGACCCAGCGCGAGACAGATATAATCACGGATCTTTCGCACGGATTGTCGCACACGGAAATAGCCGTAAGCCGAAGCATATCCGTAAACACTGTGAAAACAGTAATCAGCACCATACATAAAAAGCTGAAAACTGAGAGTATCACGGATATGATCCGTGTAGCGGCAAAGAATAAACTTATTTGAAAACAGAGCTTGCGAGGGCTTGCAAATAAAGTAACTGTGCAGGGCCCCTGAGCAAGGACCCTGCACAGTTACCGGAAGCAAAACAGGTGATATTTGCGACCGCGGAACACACATATACAGGTGTGTTCCGCGATTTATATTTGCTGTTTTACAGACAGCAAAATTTTGTGTATTTTTTGTAATACGGTGTGTTATATGTAGAATTTTCTACATATATAATGTGAAAACGGTTAACTGTTTGTAGAGTATTTCAGCAAGCCCGGAGACCGCCGGAAGTGCAGGCCCGGATGTATACCGGAGTGATAATTCATCGCCTGAAACACTAAAACGGTTTAAGGGTCGGAGTATTTTTTAAAAGGATTGACGATATATGACTATCAGAGAACGGCTCTTTACAATAACCGAACTGGATGTATCCCAGATACTTATGTTAATGAGAGATAGCCAGCTTTTTGAATATATGCAAACATTGATGTCGTTCGTTGAGGAGTTCCCCGCTCTGGAAACGGCGCTGAAGAATTCTTTGGAAGCAAGAGATTACCTTTCTTACTCAAAAACCCTGGTAGAAGTCAGAGATATGCTAAGCGGAATATACGCCAATGAACTCGCGAAGGAATGCCAGAAACAAATTAACGCGCTTGTCACAGTAAAGCATGAGAAAGCGCAGGCGTCCATGACATATCTGCTGTCGCTTCTGGCTATGCTTTCAATCGATATTCAAGTCGTGATCTATATGGATGAAACAGAAGATGAAGCGGATTCCTTAGCGGCGGAAGACAGCGGGGCAGAGCAGGAGCCGGGGAAAATGAGCATTCTGGCTGTCGATGACAACGCGTTTTCCCTTGACACGCTTAGGACTGCGCTGGAGGGCAGCGCGTACAAGTTCACAGGCGTCACTACCGGCGAAGTCGCGCTGAAGTATCTTCAGAAGCATGATCCGAACCTTTATATACTTGATATAGAAATGCCGGAGATGGACGGATATGAGCTTGCGTACAGGATCAGAGGACTGGGAAAAACAGCCCCGATCCTGTTTTTGACCGGGAACGCTACAAGAGAATATGTACTTAAGGCGCTGAAAGCAGGCGGGGCTGACTTCATTGTAAAACCTGTCACAAAAAAACTGATTCTCGAAAAGGTGGAAAAGTTTATTTGAGTATAGATCGCCGGGCGCTCCGGCATTCCGGGTGGCAGGCCGCAGTCTTACCTGTCGTGAAGAGAGGGATATCATCAAGAAACTCGTGCTGAACATAAAAACCTACCGGAGGCTGATGCTGCAGCTGCTTCTGGTCTTCTCTGCGTTTGCCCTCATGGTAATTATAAGCAGCTATTTCGCGTCCGGTATTGTGGAAAAGCATATCGCGAACTACGGCGACGAGGTGATAACTGCTTCTGCGGAGACCATTAAGACATATTTGCAGGGCCACGAGATCACACTCAACGACATGGTGTTTGTGATCGAGGGGCTCAAGGCGCAGGGCGACGGCGCGGCAGCGATGCAGGTTGAGCTTGTCCTGTGGTCTGACTGGCTGTATGCAAATGACGCCAGATTCAAGAGCGTACTGTTCCTGTACGGCATTGTAGACGGCATGTTCATCAACAGTTCGAACTGGAATCACCCCGAAGACTACGACCCTGTCAATCGCGTATGGTATATCGGAGCGCTGAAAAACAACGGGGCTATATTCTACAGCGACCCGTATCTCGACGCGTATTCAGGCGAGTTTGTGATGACGATGTCGCGGCAGGTTTTCGATCCGGACGGTGGGACTTTCGGCGTTATTGCGCTCGATGTGTTTGTGTCCAGTATAGCGAATTACATAAATAATCTGCAGCTTATGAACAGCGGTTACGCAGCACTGCTTGATTCGAACCGCAGGATAATAATCCATCCTGTTGCAAACGTTCTGGGGATGAAGTTCGAGGACGTCGAGGGCGGAAGCGGATACGATGAAATCGCGGGGATCCTCAAAAGAGGAGAGGACATATCCGCATATAATTACTCATCTTTTCACGGCGCAAACGACGTCGCATTCTTCAAGAAGCTATTCAACGGATGGTATATCGAATTGTCGCTGTCCAGCAAGGTGTACTACAAGGACGTTGCAGATATGAGGACGATCCTGTCCGTGACAGGAAGCATCCTGGCCCTGCTCGTATGCGCGGTGCTTACAGTGATGTTCATTGCGAAGCTCCGCTCGGAGGAAGCGAATAAGACAAAATCCTCATTCCTGGCAAAGATGAGTCATGAGATACGAACGCCAATGAACGCTGTTATCGGCATGACCGAACTTTTGATGCACGAGCCGCTGAGCGAACGGCAGACAGGATATGTGAGCGACATAAACACGTCCGCGCACTCACTGCTGGAGATAATCAACGACATACTCGACCTGTCAAAAATCGAGTCGGGAAAATTCGCGCTTGAGCCTGTCAATTACAACTTCCATGTGCTGATCGATAATATATGCTCCATGTTCAGGTATGTTGCGGGCAACAAAGGGATAGAGTTCAGGTTCGAGAGCGCCGGCGATGTACCGGAAATCCTGTACGGCGATGAAGTGAGGCTGAGGCAGATTCTGACAAACATCTGCGGAAACGCAGTGAAGTTCACGGAGGAAGGATATGTCAGGCTGAAACTTTCGGTTTCCGGCGATACTCTCATGTTCGAGGTAAAAGACACAGGCATGGGGATCCCGAAAGAGGAGATGTCCAAACTGTTCAACGCCTTTGTCCAGGTCAGGACGGAGCGGAACCGGAGCGTTCCGGGAACCGGGCTTGGCCTTGCTATAAGCAAGTCTTTCGCGGAGATGATGGGCGGAAAGATAGCGATCGATAGCGAGTACGGGCAGGGTACGGTCGTTACGGTGATGATCCCGAAAGTAACAGGTAATCAGTCGGAGATCCGGGATACGGATATGGAAGCGAGAGAACTCCCGCTATATGCGCCCGCAGCCGACGTTCTACTCGTGGACGACAACAGCTTTAACCTGAAGGTAGCATACGAGCTGCTGAAACTGTACGGCATAGAGGCGCATACAGTCGGTTCGGGCAGGAGCGCTGTCGAACTCGTTAAGAAAACCGATTACGACATTGTTTTCATGGATCATATGATGCCGGAGATGGACGGTATAGAAGCGACCGGCGAGATAAGGAAGCTCGGCGGAAAGTATAAGAAGCTCCCGATCATCGCGCTTACAGCAAATGCGGTCGAGGGAGCAAGGGAAATGTTCCTGATAAACGGGTTTAACGGGTACATCTCAAAACCTATAGATATACAGGAGCTGTCTGCAGTGCTGAGAGATTGGCTGCCGCAGGAGAAAATAGCGCTGAGAGTACTGGAGGAACCTGTTGGCGCCGGAGCCGGACAAGCCGGGGCGGAGAAAGCAGGCGCCGGGCAGAGAGCTTACTGTGAACAAGCCGCGGCTGCACCGCCCGGATCGCAATCGCAGGCGCAAACGCAGACGGCGGGGGTCACCGCGCAGACGGCGGAGGTCACCGCGCAGACGGCGGGGGTCACCGCGCAGACGGCGGAGGTCACCACGCAGACGGCGGAGGTCACCGCGCAGACGGCGGGGGTCACCGCGCAGACGGCGGAGGTCACCATGCAGACGGCGGAGGTCACCGCGCAGACGGCGGAGGTCACCGCGCCGGACGGATCGCAGTCGCAAGCACAGACGCCGGGAACCGCAGCGCCGCAAGCGAGTACTGAAGACGGCTCATTGAATGAGCGCATGAGTATCATCTATAACATCGAGGACATAAACCCGGAGGTAGGCCTCAGCTATTTCGCCGGTATGGAGTCTATGTATCTCGACAATCTGCGCGTGTTCTCCAACATGATAGCTCAGGAAAGCGACAAGATGGCAAGCGCTCTTGAGGCAGGCGATATGAAGAGCTTTGCCATCACCGTACACGCGATGAAATCCTCATTAGCCACCATCGGGGCGCTGGAGTTGTCCGCGACAGCGCTGAAACTGGAGATGGCTTCAAAAAGCAAGGACGACGACTACTGCGCTGACCGTTTCCCGGGGTTCAATGAGAAGTTGCTCTCTCTGCAAAAAGCGTTGGCGGCACTTTACCCTGACGACAAGCCTGTCCCGGACAGGGAACCCGGAGACCCTGCGCTGTTACTGGATCAGGTTCGGACTGCGCTGTCGGCAATCGACGACTACGATAACGACGCGGGCATCGAAGCGATACACAGCCTGCTGCTGTGGGATTTCGGCAGCGAGCGGAACGTGCTGCTTCAATCTGCTATGGATGCTTTGCAAACCTACGATTACGACTCTGCAGGAGAAGTACTGACCAGAATCACCTCACTTATCCCTCCCCTATAGGCCGTGGGAGCGATGCGGGCCCGTTTTCGTGTGCGGATCCGCATTGCTCACCGCGGCGAAATCATGCGTTCTTCGAGCAGCGGCACAGAGCGCCTGGTTTCATGGAGTGAAATATACAAGGAGCAAAACTGAAGGCTTGATAAGCAGCGATTGATAAGCAGCGATTAACAAGAAGCGATTGACAAGCAGCGATTGACAAGCAGCGATTGACAAGCAACGATTAACATGCAGCGATTGACAAGCAGCGATTGACAAGCAGCGATTGACAAGCAGCGAGAGGAGATGTATGAAGAGAGAGACAGCCTGTTTGGCGATCACCGCGAAGCTGGAGCAGGCGCAGAGGCCATGGCTGATCGGGATTTTTATACTGGCTGTATGCATAGTAATACTATTGTATGTTCTGTTTTTAAGAAAACGCCACACCGGAAAGCGGCTTGAAAAGATTGTCACAGAGCGGACAAACGAACTGGAGCTGCAGACGTCTATGCTAAACGCGATTTTTAACTCAATTCCGGATTTGATGTTCTGTAAAGACGAGAACTTACTTTTTACGCGCGTCAATAGCAGTATGGAGCGTTTCTTTAACAGGGATGAGTCGAGTATTCTCGGAAAAGGCGAGGTCGAGGGGCTGAAAATGTCCGATGAGATCGCACAGGAGCATGACGAACTGGAGAAAATATTAATCAGAAAGAACCAGACATTCAAATTTGAAGAGACGATGCAGGACGCAGACGGAAACGAAGTCATCTTCGAGACTGTTAAGTCCACTATCATGCAAAACGGAAAAATCACGGGATTACTTGGCATAGCGAGGGATATCTCTGAGCATAAAGCAGCGGAGCAAGCCGCCAACAACGCAAATCAGGCAAAATCTGAGTTTCTTGCCGCCATGAGTCACGAAATACGAACTCCTCTTAACGCGATCATAGGCCTGACAGACCTGTCGCTCGAAAACAGGAGGCTGGACAAAGAGACAACATCAAATCTGGAGAAGATAAACAGCGCGGGCATGATCCTTCTCAGTACAGTCAATGATATCCTTGACATTTCGAAGATAGAAGCCGGGAAGTTTGAGCTGGTCCCGGTTGTGTACGATATTCCGAGCCTGATAAACGACACAGTGACGCAGAGCATAATGCACAAGGAAGAAAAGCCGATAGACTTTATCCTGAGTATCGACGCAAGCCTCCCTTCACAGCTTTTCGGGGATGAGCTAAGGATAAAACAGGTGCTGAACAACCTGCTTTCCAACGCGTTCAAGTATACAAAAGAAGGCGCCGTGGAACTGGGAGTCAGCTGCTCGTACGCGTCCGGCGAAGAGGAAGCTGAAGAAGGCGTCGTATGGATGACTGCGTATGTCAGGGACACCGGTATAGGCGTCAGCCCCGAGAATATTAGCAGGATATTTGACAACTACTCGCAGATGAACATGCGCGCAAACCGCGAGATAATGGGGACAGGGCTCGGACTGTCCATTGTAAAGAAAATGGTCGAGCTTATGAACGGCAGCATAAGCGTTCAGAGCGAATACGGCATGGGCAGCGTATTTACCGTGAAAATCCCGCAGGACTTTGTAAGTGCAGAAGTCATAGGCCCGGAAATGGCTGAGAACCTTGCAAAATTCCAGTATTATGAACATAAGCGCAGGCAGAACTCAAAGATTACGAGGGTACAGCTTCCGTACGCGCATGTGCTTATTGTGGACGACGTTGCGTTCAATCTTGACGTCGCAAAGGGCCTTATGAAGCCTTATGGTATGAAGATCCACTGTATGACGAGCGGACAGCAGGCAATTGACGCAATACGCAGCGGGAAGGTACGCTACAGCGCGGTATTCATGGATCATATGATGCCGGGTATGGACGGCATAGAAGCTGTCCGGCGCATAAGGGAGATCGATTCCGATTACGCCAGAACCGTGCCCATCGTCGCGCTCACCGCAAACGCTGTCTCCGGCAACGAGGACATGTTTCTGGAAAACGGTTTTCAGGCATTCATCTCAAAGCCCATCGAAGTGTCGCGGCTGGACGCCGTGATCAGACAGTGGGTCCGCGACCGGGAACAGGAACAGGAAATGTAACAGGAACAGGAACTCACTTTACAACAAATAGTGATGAGATAGTGTTACTGTTCAGTGCCACCTAAGTTCGGCCGTTACATCACGTTCCTTTTCACTCGAATGCGCATCCATGCGCATACTCGTGCGCTCCGGCATCCATGCCTCCGCTTTTCGGAACGTGATCGCAACGACCTCACCGAGGCACTGAATAGTAACGAAAAAGTAGAAAATATCTACATTGTAGTCATCAATTAGCTGGACATTCGACATTAATTCGTGTAATATGATGTCGTGGCTTTGCTGTGCGCGGAAGCGGGTCATATTCAGACATGGGGGAGAGGAATCATAAAATGAAAAGCATTGGGATAAAGCTGACCTCGATCATGCTGGGGATCATCCTCGTTGGAATAATCATCACCGTAGGCGTCGCGGCTATAATATCGCGAAACGTTATCATGACCGAGTCGCTGGCAAAAGTCCGGCAGAATACGAAGCTTGAGGAAATCAAGCTCGATAACTGGCTGATGGACCAACTGAGCGGCATGAACGCGCTGAACGCGATCCTTTCCAGCGATGACGAACTTGCGGAAATTCTGCTTGCTGACCAAACAGGCGCGACCGCGAACCTGGAAGACCAGGTAACTGACTTGCTCAAACCTACGCTGAAGGCTGTGCTTGATGATAATTCAGAGCAGTTTGAGGTCTATATGGGCTTTTTGGACGGCAGCGCCCTGACAGGCAGCGGGTACAGGTTCAATTATGCTACATGGACGTCGTATGAGCGCGGATGGTATAAGACCGCTCTGACAGACACAACGCACTCCCATATAACGCTGCCATATGTGGACGCTCAGACCGGGTTGCTGTGCATTACCGCCGCGCACGCGGTCACATATAACGGAAGGTTGATGGGCGTTATTGGCGCCGACATATATATAACGCAGCTCCAGGATATAACGCTCAACGCCACGCTGGATTCAAAAGGGTACGCTATGCTTGTCAGCGAAGCGGGCGATATCCTTATCCATCCCGACAGCGATTATGCGCCGGACGAAGAGTGCAACTTCAAGAACCTCGGTACAATAATGAACGGAGCGTATGCGGATCTGTGGAAGGACGTAACAGCCGGCGATGGTACATACGAATACAAGGACGCAACCGGAACGAATAAATACTACAATGCCGCGGTTCTTCCGAGCACCGACTGGCATATGATAACGGTCCTGCCGGTGAAAGCTGTTACACAGCCCATTACAAACCTAATATGGACAGTCATACCGATATCTGTCGGTATCCTGATCATTGCGGCTGTAATGATTTTCATTAATGTAAGGAACATAATCACAAAACCGGTATCCGCGCTTTCCGCCTTTATGAAAAAGGCCGGGTCAACAGGCAACCTCGAGTTCAGCCCCGAGGAAGCTGAGATCATAGGGAAGTTCTCAAAGATCGAAGACGAGGTCGGCCAGGCCATAAACGGCAGCGCATTGTTCATCACTCATGTCACGAATACAGCAAGGAGCCTGGAGGCTGTTGCCGACGGCGATCTGACAACGGAAATTGAGGTCCTCTCCGAGTATGATACACTGGGGAAATCGCTGAAAAAGATGGAGGACAGCCTCAACGAGATGTTCGATGAGATCCAGACGTCATCAAGCCAGGTGTCCCACGGCTCGAAACAGGTCGCAGACGGCGCGCAGGCTCTCGCGCAGGGCGCGACGCAGCAGGCAGCGTCCATTGAAGAACTTTCGAGTTCTATCTCCGAGATAGCGGAGCGGACGAAGACAAATACGGCAACGGCTGAGAAGACGTCGAAACTGTCAGAAGCGATTATCGAGAGCGCGGAAAAAGGCAGCCGCCAGATGGATGAGATGATAACGGCTGTCAGCGAGATCAACGAGGCGAGCAAGGGGATAAGCAAGATCATAAAGACAATAGACGATATTGCGTTCCAGACGAACATTCTTGCCCTGAACGCCGCGGTGGAAGCAGCCCGTGCGGGGCAGCACGGCAAGGGCTTCGCGGTCGTCGCGGAAGAAGTACGTAATCTTGCGTCAAAGAGCGCGGAAGCCGCGAAAGACACCGGCGGCATGATCCAGAACTCCATGGACAAAGCTGAACTCGGTTCCCGCATCGCCGGCGAAACCGCCGCCAGCCTGAATGAGATCGTGAACGGAATAAACGAGTCCAGCCTGCTTGTGACCGAAATAGCCAAATCATCCGGCGAACAAACCTTGGCGATATCGCAGGTGAACGTAGGTATAGATCAGGTTGCGCAGGTAGTACAGCAGAACAGCGCGACCGCAGAGCAGAGCGCCGCCGCGTCGGAGCAGATGAGCGGCCAGTCTGATATGCTCCAGCAGCTCATAGCGCAGTTCAAGCTGAAGAACAGCGACGCGGCCGGATACCGCGGGCTGGGCGCCGGTTCGGGCGGCGCAGCCGGTTCACGCGCGCAGAAGAGGCTCCCTGCATCGGAAAGACGCGGGTTTCAGGCTCAGGATAACGGCGGGGATTTCGGGAAGTACTAAATGCAGCAGTCATAGTGCAGCAGTCATAGTGCAGCAGTCATAATGCAGCAGTCATAGTGCAGCAGTCATAATGCAGCAGTCATAATGCAGCAGTCATAATGCAGCAGTCATCTTCAGATATAATAACTATTCAGGTACACGCTGAACGGGTACCTGAATAGTTATCTGAATAGTTACAAAAGCGGACATTTTTATCTTTCCAAACCTTGATGTCACACGCCGAGGCGAGCTTTCCTGAGCTGCTCCGCCTCGGTGAAACTTTGCCCGGGGACATAGCCGGGAAGCGGCAGGATCTTCTGATGGATCGCGTCGACGATCCATATAGGCTGGGGAAAGAAGACGTCGTCGAACTCATACGGAGGCGTGATCCAGTTTTTCGCGCCTACAACGACAGGAGGCGCGTCGAGATCGTCAAAGCAGAGCTCGCTGATGTTCTGAGCCGCGTCGTTCATGAAGCTGCCGCGGGCACAGGCGTCTGATACCAATATGACGCGCCCGGTTTTCTTCACTGACTCAATAATGCCGCTGTAATCCAGCGGGACAAGGCTGTGCAGATTTATGACTTCGGCTTCGATGCCGAAGTCTTTCTTCAAAATATCGGCTGCTTCCGCAGCTCGGTATAATGCGGCGCCGATAGTCAGTATCGTGACGTCCCTGCCAACGCGTACCCGGTTTGTCCCGCCGATACGTATCTCGTAGGGATCCGCGGGGACTCCGTCCTCGCGAAACACTTCGCCCATATCGTAAATGCGCTGGCTTTCGAAAAAGACGACCGGGTCCGTACCGCTCAGAGCGCTTTGCATAAGGCCTTTAGCTTCCCACGGCGTAGCGGGAAAAACTACCTTGAGCCCGGGGACATGGGCGCACATTGCCGTCCAGTCCTGGCTGTGCTGCGCTCCGTATTTGCTGCCCACGGAGATGCGCAGTACGACCGGCATTTTCAGTATCCCCGCGCTCATGGCCTGCCATTTGGAAAGCTGGTTGAAAATCTCATCTCCCGCCCGGCCTATAAAGTCGGCGTACATCAGTTCAACAACGACCCGCCCTCCGCAAAGCCCGTAACCTACCGCCGTCCCTACAATGGCGGCCTCGGATATGGGCGCGTTGAAAAGCCGGGAGTACGGCAGTACTTCCGCAAAATCGCGGTACACGGCGAAAGCTCCGCCCCAGTCGCGCACATCCTCCCCATAAGCGATCAAACTGGAGTCTTCATAAAACTTGTTCAGTATAGGCTCGGAAATGGCGTCGCGGATGTTATACTGCTTCAGTTTACTGACCGCTTTTCCCGCGGAGTCGACCGCAGAGCGTTCTTTGCCTGCTATTTGCCTGACCCGTGAGCAATCTTCTTTTTTCTTCAGCACTGCGGGGACCTGCGCTCCGAAAGAGTCTGCTTTTTCATTTGAGAACATCATACGCTCCAGAACATGAGGATCGGCGGCGAAGCTGATATAAGGGGATAACTCAGGGTCCGCCGCGTGACGGCAGATCCTTATCATGCGATCTTTTGTGACGGCAAGGATATTCTCTAAATCCGGGTCGGCTGCGACTCCCGCTTCCACAAGCGCGGCTCTGTAGTTGATCATCGGGTCCGCGCCTTGCCATGCTTCGATTTCCGTTTTTTCACGATAAGCGTTTTGGTCTGAAGTGGAATGGCCGCTGTACCGGTAGGTAACGACGTCCAGCAATACAGGGCCGTCCCCTGATTTCAACACCGGGAGCATACGCTCCACAGCGTCTATAACAGCAAGCGGATTATAGCCGTCTATGCGTTCCGCGTGCATTTGATTCGGCGTGACGCCTGCGCCGACTCGCGCTAAAAGGTCATATGCCATGGTTTCACCCCGCGTCTGGCCGCCCATGCCGTAGCTGTTATTAAAAATACTGAAGAGAATGGGAAGTCCGCCTTTTTTGCCATCTTCCCAGAGATATCTTAACTGATCCATAGCGGCAAAATTCATCGCCTCCCATACAGGCCCGCAGCCCAGGGCGCCGTCGCCTATGTTGCATATCACAACGCCGGGTTTGTCATTGCACCTCTTGTAAAGAGCTGCGCCGGCGGCGATCGTTGCGCTGCCGCCCACTATAGCGTTGTTGGGATAGACGCCGAAAGGGAGGAAGAAAGCGTGCATCGAGCCGCCCATGCCCTTATGGAAACCGGTCTCGCGCGCGAAAATCTCCGATAAGGCCCCATAGAGTATAAAGCGGACCGCCAGTTCCTTTATATCTGACGCCGGGCCCATTTTTTCCACAGCCCGCAGCGTCACGCCGCCAAGGAAATTTTCCATGATACCGGCTAGTTCCTGTTCTTCCAGCTTTTCAATGCAGCTCAAGGATTTCGCCAGGATCTCGCTGTGGCTGCGGTGGCTACCAAATATAAAGTCGTCCTTTCCGAGGTGATAAGCCTGCCCGACGGCGGCGGCTTCCTGCCCTAAACTCAGATGCGCCGGCCCGGGATATGTGGTTTCAACGCCTTCGTATACGCCAAGGGTTTTTATTTGATTGAGCATGGACTCGAATTCACGTAATATTGATATGTCCCGAAAGATGCGTATCATATCTTCGTCGGCGAATTGTCCGCGTTCATCAGATGCGCTGCGGTCATACCTGTTTACAGGGATATCATGAAACTTGATCGTTCCCGGCGCGCGGAGTTCTGCGGGATCGATAAATATTGATTTCGGCATAGTTGATCCTTTCGTCTGTTTTCCTGCATTGCAGCTGTTCAGGCCGCCGTTCGGCGGGTATCCCTTTAGAGCCTGAAAAGTCCTTCGCGCAGGGCTTCTCCCATGGTGGGGTGGGGGAAAACGAGCTTTCTTAATCGTTCGACAGGCAGTTCCGTATCCAGCATGTGTTCGGCTGCCAGAATTACCTCCGACGCGTATGGCCCGAAGATATGTACGCCAAGCAGGCGGTTTGCGCTCATATCGGCGATCAGCTTGACAAAGCACGAGCTGTTGTTCGTTTCTGCAAGGAACCGGCCGGAGTACTGCATCGGAACACTGACTTCGCGCACATTCATGCCTGCGTCCAGCGCCTCTTGCTTAGTCATTCCGACGGAAGCGGCTTCCGGGTCGGTGTAAATAACGGCCGGTATATGTTCATAGCGCATTTCATCGGGTTCGCCCAGCATATGGCGGACCGCGACTTCAGCCTCCCGGTAAGCAGTATGCGCCAACATGAGCCTGCCGTTGCAATCCCCCACGGCATAAACGCCGCTAATATTTGTGCACAAGTGCCGATCTGTGATCACAGCGCCCTGCTCCGTCTCGACGCCGATCGTCTCAAGCCCTATACCTGACGTCCGCGCCCGCCGCCCGGCGCTCAACAGGATATGGTCCGGTGATAGGCTTTGCCTTCCGTCAAGGCTCTCAAACTCCAGAGTGTTCTCCGTGATTCCGGTAACCTTACTATTTAAGTACACTTTCATGCCGCGCTGCTCACATGTGTAAAGCAGGGCGGCGCTGACGTCCGGATCCGTATTGCCGGCAAGTTTATCAAGCATTTCCACGATCGTAACGTCTGTGCCGACAGTAGAGAAGAAGAACGCCATCTCAAGGCCGATGGCCCCGCCGCCTATGACAGTCAGAGATTTCGGAAGCGTCTTCAGGTCAAGGATCTCGCGATTTGTCAGTGTAAAACCGCTGCCCAGCGATTCTTTCAGCCCCGGGACAGGGGGGACGACCGGCTCGGAGCCGGTCGCGAAACACAACCGGCGCGCGAGAAAGATTTCGCCATTGGCGTCGACCTTGAACAACGCGCCTTCTCTTCCTGATATCCGCGCTGCTGTGTTCACAACGCGGACTTTATTCTTTTTCATTGCCGACGCCACGCCGTTGACAAGGCTCATGATCACGTTGTCTTTATGCGTTACGGCGCGCTCATGATCGTAGGAAGCGCCCGTGACAGTTACGCCGAATTCTCCGGAGGATACGGCGTGGGTGTAAAGTTTGGCTGAATGGAGCAGCGCCTTGGTCGGAATGCACCCCTCGTTCAGGCATACTCCGCCGAGTCTGTTTTCCTCGAATAACACGACACTCATTTTACCGGCCGCCGCGCGCTCAGCGCAGAGATAACCGCCCGGACCGCCGCCGATAACGGCCAAATCAAAAGTATCTATTTGAATATCACTCCTCGAGAAGCGCGGAAAAGCGCTCCAGATTTTCGCATAATTCCTTTAAAAACCGGGAAGCGGGCGCGCCGTCTACAGCGCGGTGGTCATATGTGAGGCTAAGGCTCATAGCGGGATACAGCACGATCGAACCATCCTTTTCACATGGCCGCAGCGTGATCCCGCAGACGCCTAAAACGCCGGTCTGAGGCGGGTTGATGACCGGCGTGAAGCTCTCCACGCCGAGATTTCCCAGATTCGAGACTGTAAAGCTGCCGAAGCTCAAGGCGTCCGGGCTTATACTTCCTTCCCGGCATTTTGCTGCAAGAGACTTGACTTCTCCGGAGATTTGGATAAGTGTTTTCTTATCCGCGTCAAATACAGTGGGCACCATTAAACCGCGGGGTGTGTCGATCGCTACGCCAAGGTTCACGGAACTGAAGCGGCGAAGTATGTCGCCCTGAAGCAAATGCGCGTTCAGGTCAGGATGGTTTTTGAGCGTGCGTGTAACCGCGTAGATGATCATGTCGCCGATGGTAATACCGGAGAACTCGCCGCCCCGCGCTTTCTGAAGCTCACGGTAATGCTGGATTTCTGTGGCGTCAAAACTATGGGTATGCGTGAGCTGCGCCATGGTTTGAAGTGATTCGAACATGGTCTTTGCTATTGTTTTGCGTATACGGGTGAACTTGATATCTTCAAAATCAAACCGGCCGGCCGGAGAAGGCGCGGAGGCAGCTGTTTCGGCTCCGGGAAGTGCTGTTGCGACTTCGTTGTCAGCCGTTCTCCGTCCGGGATAAGCCGTTACGACTCCGTTGTCAGCCGTTCTCCGCCCGGGATAAGCCGTTACGGCTTCGGTGTCAGCCGTTCTCGCGGACATGAACGCCCTCACATCGCGCTCGATCACACGGCCGTTCGGGCCTGTGCCAAAAAGCTGAGCGGGATCGACGCCGGCGCGTTCGGCCAGTTTTCCCGCGCGCGGGGATATCCTGCCCGTGTTTTCAGCCGGGCCTGGTATGTCCGGTGCGACAGGCGGATAAATAGCGTAAGCAGCAGGTTCCGGATACGAAACAGCCGTGCCGCCGGCAAGGCGCAAGCTGCCGTCAGGGCGCAAGGCGCTTACGTCTTCTCCGTGCGCGCCAACGACACAAACAGGAGTCAGCACCGGAACTTCGCATCCCGAGTCGCAGAATATCTCGAGAAGTTCCCCGCTGACCGAAGAAACGCACTCGAAAACAGCTTTATCGGTTTCGTAATTGAAGAGCGCGTCGCTGATTTCAACAGCATCGCCGACATGTTTGAACCATTCGAAGATAATGCATGTTTCAACTGTAATGCCTTCTTTTGGCATGTATATAATATCCGCCATATGATCAGGTACCTTCCCGTTGAAGTAATATATTTTCGGCTTCCGTATTCCAGAGACCGCCGTGAGCCGCGCACGCATCGTTCAGTTTCGCGAACAATGGGTTTGACTCCCCGAGCTCCGCGAAGTCCGCGATGGCTGTGAGCGGCATATCCGCGCCGGTGTAAATCAGCTTTTTTCCTCCGGGCAGGTCCGGCAGGTTCAACGTCGCTTCCGGTACGGCATTCAATCCGCCGACATGGGTCACAAGGATCGCGGGGTTCAAAAGCCCCCGGCTCATCATGTCCAGACATTCATTCATGTCGTCTGTGTTTCCGCCGGATGTTCCAACGATATGCGTCCCCGCGTAATGGACATTATAGAAATTCATCTTCGCTGCGAAGTCCGGGTCGGAAGGCCCGGCGAAAAAGTTCAGGCAGCCATCCTCCGCAAGCAAGCCGTCTGCCAGTTCCACGACGGGGGCCAGCGGCGCAAACACCAGTACATCGTCGTAACCCTTGCCGCCGTTGATTTCCAACAGCGAGGTTTTTGCGTCTGTATCAGCGGTGTTCAAATAACTGAGCATAACGCCGTATTTCCGCGCTTCCTCCACCGTCAAAATAGCAGCGGCGCGTTCAAGCCTACCCCGGTCGATATCTGTTACCGCAAGCGTCGCCGGCCGCCTCGGGCAATGGATTATGTAGTCGATCGCCGCAAGCCCCATCGGCCCCGCTCCTGCCAGGATCGCCATCGATCCGCCTTCGCGTATGCCCATTTCATGGTGATAACTGCCGCGTACTGTGTGATACATGGCATGGAACGCGCCGGCAACGCAGCTCAGAGGTTCCGCCAGCGAGCCGCTGAAGAAATCGCCGCCGTCGAAGAGCAGGAGGCAACTCATCTCCATAACTTCATTCGGAATGATTATATATGTTGCGTCCCCTCCAATGCAGGGGTAGGAGTAACCCGGCGCGTTGAGGCTGCCCATATAGTTAAGGGCGGGCTGTATAGCGAATTTCTGCCCGGGGCAGAACTTGCCGGCCCACTTCGCGCCCGCTTCCAGAATTTCCCCGCAGAATTCATGTCCGATGATAACAGGGTTCAACGCAATATCATCCGGAACGCGTTTGTGCTCCGATCCTTGTTTCGCGGCTTTATATGAGGACATGCACAGGCTGTCTGACACCACTTTCGCCAGGATCTCGTTTTCACGGAGAACCGGCAGTTCGAATTCCTCAAGCCGTAAATCGTCTTTGCCGTAAAGCCGTACCGCTTTTGTCTTCATGCGCTATCCCTCCGTTTCCCTGTTCACCATTTTCCAGGCAGCATCCACCAGATGCTTAAACTCAGGTTCTGCCAACTGCTTACAGATAAAGCTTTGCCGCGGAGAGTTGATATCTTCTCCGGAGATTTGTGTCAACCCGTGATTACCGCATAAAGACATGAGCCGGACGAGTTGCTCCCGGCTGTTGCGCGAAGGCATAAAGGTCACGCCATGAACGCCGCTGTTCTTCATGAACAGCAGCAGTTCATCAAGAAAGCCGTCCTCATAAACAGCCGTTGCCTTATCTCCCGTTACAGAGACGCCCACATCACCGAGGTAGGCATAGCAGAGTACGGCGTCGATCTCCGCAGCCAGAGAGACCAGTTCGCCCAGAACCGGGAGCTCGTCAGCAGCGGGGATGTAGATCTCCGGTAAAAGCGTTTTCTTCATGCTGCCCAGCATATCATAAAGCCAAAACCGCCCTCCGTCGCCGGGCGCCCCGAGCTTCAGCGCCAGCGCGCATAGTATATGCCGCTCGGTGACGCTGCCGCCGTCATTGTACATAGATAAAGGAAGCACATCGTCGTCGAAGTCCAGCGCGACGCCGGTTGCTGCGGCGGCGCGCCTGGTCATTGCCCTGTTCCTCTCGTTGCGCCTTTCGCGCAGGGGCTCAAAGACCTCTCCGACGCGCTTGAAGTACCGCTCCCTCACGCTGTGTACAGCCATATACGCCACTCCGGCCTGATCAGGGCTATTCAGCTTGCGGTTTGCGAACACGCTGCCCGCCAGGCACACCCGGCATTCAAAACCGCAGGTCACGCCTACTCCCGCGATATTTCCGGCAGCGCGGAACTCCGCGCCCCCGGCGATACTGTCATGGTCCATTATCCCGGCTGTCGGCAGACCTGCGGCTCTCGCGAAATATACCGCCGCCGAAGGGGAGTAGGGCGAGAAAGAATATGTAGTGTGGATATGGTTGTTGGCGTACTCCGGCTTTACCGCCGGCGGCGCGTCTTCGGACGCGATCAGCCGGCGCAGGTTTTCCAGCCGTTCCTCAGCCGACGGAGCGTTGAGTTTAGTTAAAATTTCCGTTGTGTCCATTTGCTTCCTGACTGTAACTGTTTCAGGTACTCCGTTCAGGTACTCCGTTCAGGTACTCCGTTCAGGTACCACGTTCAGGTACCCCGTTCAGGTACCCCGTTCAGGTACTCCGTTCAGTTACTGCTAACTGAGCATGATCTGCCCGCCGGTGACGGGAATCGCCTGGCCGGTTTCGAACTTTTGTTCCACGCAGTAAAGCACAGCCCTTGCCACGTCTTCCGGCACACAGCCTCTTTGGATAGGCGATTTGGAAAGATAGAACCTGCGTATATCCCCGGCGGTCTGAGCTCCCGGCACTTTACCGGCTTTCAGGTATTGAACAAACAGGCCGTTTTCCGGATCGGACCATAGAGGGCCGTCATAATAGTTGCCGGGGCATACGGCGTTTACCTTTATCTGATGCTGCGCAAGCTCAAGGGCAAAACTCTGCACGAGACCGATGCCGCCGAATTTGCCCCCAGAATACGCGAAGTTGGCTTTTGAGCCTGTCAAGCCGGATTTGGAGTTGATCTGGACTATGTCGAACCAGCGGGTGTTGTCGGCTTTGAACTGAGCTTTCATGATTTCCCCTGCATATTTTGCGCACAGGAAGAAGCCCGTGTAATTGACTTTCGTAACAAACTCAAAGTCTTCGGGCGTCATATCGTCCAGACCGCCGGCTTTGAGTACTCCGGCGTTTGAGATAAAGAGGTCGATGCCGCCCAGCATTTCCACTGTTTTTATGACAAGGGTTTTCACGCTTTCCGGATCGGCGACGTCCACAGGCAGGGCAGCGGCGCGGATCCCGGATCCCTGCGTTTTGGCTTGCGAGGCCAGCTCCGAAGCGGCGGTCTGTGCAGCCGACTGCGGAGGGATTGTCTGCGAGGCTGACTTCAAAGCGGCGGTCTGCGCGGCCGACTGCTGAGGGACTGTCTGCGCGGCTGACTCCGAAGCGGCGGTCTGAGTGGCCAACTCCGAAGCGGCGGTCTGAGCTTGAGCGAGGTTCAGGTCGGCCAGAATGACACTGGCGCCTTCTTTCAGCAGTTCCCTCGCGATACCGTATCCGAACCCCTGAGCGGCTCCGGTCACGACAGCCAGTTTTCCCGCAAGGCGTCCTTTTGTGGCCGGCCTTTCATGGATATGCTCCTTCGCGAGTTTCTTTGCCTGTTCCATACTCATTACTTGTTTGTCCCCGTTCATGATTTTGATTTCCTGTAATTTTCGGCCTCCCAGTCTACAATAAAGGAGACCAGCTCTGCGCTCATAGGGCGCGGCCCTCCGAAACACGCCGCGTATCGGGCAATGCTACGCGCGTCCTCATAGAGAGCGCACGCAGCCGCGCTTTCCGGCAGCGCCGGCCCCAGACCGCAGTAGACGATCTGATCAGGCGTGAAAGGGCGGTCAAGCGCGATCTCCGGAAGCAGTTCAAGAGGTTGTTCCGGAGCGTTACGGACGGCGCTTTCCAGAGTACGGAGCATGCGCCGGAGTGTCTCGTCTATTTCCTTTTCTGTGTCGGCGGCTATGAAGACTCCATGATTCTGAAGCAGCGCCGAGTCTGTTTCCGGGCGCAGTTTTTCCGCCAGCAGCAACGCCAGCGTGTAGCCAGGACGGCATTCAGGCGTCCACAGCGTTTCCGGGAACAGCCGGGCAGCCCATTTTTCACCGTCGACGGCGCATGTCAGGCCATTTATAAGCGTTGGGTGGAGATGTAAAACATACCGTTGCGGGAATAAGGCGTGAAGTAAAGCTTCCACACTTGGACGCCGCGGCTCGATACCGGGGACCAGCGCCGAACGGACGTCCGCCAGAAAAGCTGCTTCGCGGGCCGAGTCTCCCTCGGGGTAGGTCTTGCTCAGTAACTTCATCAGCGCGCCGATATCCAGCGCCGCAAAACCGCCCGCATCTATGTCCGCAAGCGCCGCGCCTGATGCTTTCACATATAGTATGCCGTCTTCCTTCATAGAGGTGTTGCCGCCGCCGGCAATGACCAAAGAGCGATCGGCGCCATAGCGGCGGGAAAAGGAAACCAACGTCTGCAGAGAATCTGATTTTCCCGGTTCTTTAGCCATAAAGTTTTCTTGCTCCTTATTCCGGGTAGTATAGAGCCACGCCCTTCTCCGAGAGCGCCGCGCTCCACATGTCGTCGGGACAGGTATCTGTGATGAGGGCCTCCAGTTCGTCAAGCCCTCCGATCGGCGCGAAAGCCCGCTTATTGAATTTATGACTGTCGCAGGCGAGTATGGTTTTGTCCGCTGAAGCCATCATCGCCTGCTTGATCAAAGCGTTATCTTCACCTGCGTCAGTGTATCCCGTTTGAATATCCAGCCCGGTGCAGGAGATGATCGCTTTGTCCACATGATAGCCGCGTATAAAGCTTTCAGCCTGACGGCCTGTAAGCGCCATAACGTCTTTTTTCAGACGGCCTCCCGTACACAGGACATTCCATCCGGCTTTGTCACGGACCTCGGCAAGGATCTCAATAGAGTTGGTGATCAGCGTGATGTTCCGTTTTCCGGCGAGTTCCCGCGCGATGTACGAGGCAGTGGAGCTTTCGTCAAGCATGATGAAATCACCGTCTGTGACCAAGTTTGCCGCCAGCGCCGCGATGCGTTCTTTGCCCTGCACATTTGTTTTTTTCCGCACGCTGTATGGAGGGTCGGCGCGGTTGCCTTCGGTGTAAACAGCGCCGCCGTGGCCGCGCAAAATGAAGCCCTCGCGTTCCAATTTTTCCAAGTCCCTGCGGATAGTCTCTTCGGTGACCTGAAACTCGGCGCTGAGCTTTTTGATAAGCACTCGCCCTTGCGCGCGCAGTTGTTCCAATATAAGATTTTTACGCTCAACGGCTAACATGATTCAACCTGCTCTCAAATACTGTTTTGTAACTGTTTAGTACCGGCGAGGAACCGGTGAGGAACCGGCGAGGAACCGGTGAGGAACCGGCGAGGAACCGGCGAGGAACCGGTGAGGAACCGGCGAGGAACCGGCGAGGAACCGGCGAGGAACCGGCGAGGAACCGGTGAGGAACCGGCGAGGAACCGGTGAGGAATACGTTCTGTTGATCCGGGTGTATGGTACTGAATGGCGCATGTTTTCCATATAATAGCCTACAAAGCCACATATGTCAATATAAAACAACATAAAACAACAAAATAACTATATTGTAATATGTTAATTATATTGACAGAGCAAAAAGCCTGAAATATAATGGAAAGGTAGCTGCGGGTTACCTAAAGGAGGGCTGCTCATATGGACAGATATTATCTGGCGGTGGATCTCGGTGCTTCAGGAGGGCGTTTGATACTCGGAGGGCAGGACGGGCGCGGCTTCCTGACCATCGAGGAGATCCGCCGCTTTCCCAACGGCGCCGTAAACCGCGGCGGGCGCCTCTGCTGGGATTACGACCGGCTGTTTTCCGAAATACTCGATGGTATGAAACAATGCGCGGATATGGGCAAAATACCTGTCAGCATGGGCGTGGACACCTGGGGCGTAGATTATGTCCTGCTTGACAAAGACGGGCGTATCACAGGCGACTGTGTCGCATACCGCGACAGCCGTACGACAGGGGTTGACGCTCAAGTCTCCGCACGCATACCGGAGGCGGAGCTTTACGCCCGGACAGGCATCCAGAAGCAGCCGTACAATACGATTTATCAACTCTGGACTGTCCGCGAACAACTGGAACGCGCAGGGATGTTTCTCATGGTTCCGGATTATTTTCACTATTTACTGACCGGCGTTTGCACAAACGAATATACCGAAGCAAGCACGACCGGGCTTCTCAACGCTGCCCGCAAAACCTGGGATAGCGAATTGCTCGATCTTCTTGGGTATCCACGGCGGTTGTTCAGGGAACTGAATCACCCGGGCGACGCCGCCGGGAACTTGCGGCCCGAGATCGCGAAACGCGTCGGGTTTGACTGTAAGGTAGTTCTTCCCGCGACCCATGATACCGGCTCCGCTGTGGCGGCCGCGCCGCTGGAGGAAGGCTCCGTATACATAAGCAGCGGTACATGGAGCCTCTTGGGAGTCGAGAGTCCCGAGCCTGTCATTACCGAGGAAGGACGGATCAGGAATTTTACAAACGAGGGCGGCGTGGAGCATCGTTACAGATATCTGAAAAATATAATGGGGTTATGGATGATCCAGGAGGTACGGCGCGAACTCGGGAACAGCCTCGGCTATGAGGAGCTTGCCGCCGCGGCGGAAAGGGAAGAGCGCTTTTTGTCGGTGGTGGATGTGACCGACGTCCGGTACCTGTCGCCGGAGAGCATGATCAGGGAGATCCGTACAGGGTGCGGGGAAACCGGCCAGCCGGAGCCCGGGACGCCCGGGGAGCTGGCCAAATGCGTGTACCTGAGTCTTGCGAAGTGCTATAACGAGTCGGTGAGGGAACTGTCGGGACTTACCGGGCAAACATACAAGCGGCTCAATATCATAGGCGGCGGATGTAGAAATGAATACCTAAACCGCCTTGCGCGGGAGGAAACAGGGCTTGACCCGGCTGCTGGGCCGGCGGAAGCGACGGCTATAGGAAATATCGCCGTGCAAATGATCGCCGACGGCGAGATAGCGGATTTGAACTCGGCGCGGGCTTTGATTGCCCGCAGCAAACTATGATTCCGCTGCAGTAAGAGGGTACCTGATTAGTAGCAATAGTAAGGAGATGCGTTTGAGTGAGCAGGTTTATTGAGGCGAAGAAACTTTACGCGAAATTCGGCGTGGACTGCGAGGCGGCGCTTGAACGGCTGTCAAGCATCCCGGTAAGCATCCACTGCTGGCAGGGGGATGATGTCGGAGGCTTTGAGGGTTCCGGAGCTTCACTCTCCGGCGGAATACAAGTCACCGGGAGTTATCCCGGCAAGGCGCGGACGCCGCAGGAGCTTATGGCGGATTTTAACATGGCGCTGAGCCTTATCCCCGGGAAAAAACGACTCAGCCTGCACGCTAGTTACGCAATTTTCAAGCCGGGCGCCGCAGCGGACAGGGACAGGCTCGAACCCGGGCATTTTACGGATTGGGTCGAGTATGCCGGGCAGAGAGGGCTCGGTCTGGATTTCAACCCGACTTTTTTCAGCCATCCCAAAGCGGCTTCCGGGTTGACGCTGTCGCATCCGGACCCGGAAATAAGGCGTTTCTGGATAGAGCACGGCAAAGCCTGCCGCAGAATCGCTGCGTGGTTCGCCGCGGAGCTGGGCACTCATTGCCTCTGTAATGTATGGATCCCGGACGGTTACAAAGACATCCCCGCTGACAGGCTTACCCCGCGCCTTCGCCTGAAAGACAGCCTCGATGAGATTTTCGCCGAAAAACTCCCCGGCGTCGTGGATAGCGTGGAGAGCAAGGTGTTCGGTATCGGGGTGGAAAGCTATACCGTCGGCAGCGCTGAATTTTACCTGGGGTACGCGGCGAAGCGCGGTGATTTATACCCGCTGCTGGATAACGGTCATTTCCACCCCAACGAACTGACAAGCGACAAGATACCGTCCCTGCTGGCTTTTTTTGATAAGCTGCCGCTGCACGTTACTCGTTCAGTACGCTGGGATAGCGATCATGTGGTGCTGTTTGAAGACGAGCTCAAGGAAATCGCCGGGGAGATCGTAAGGAATGGCGCAGATGAGCGGGTCCTGATCGGCCTCGATTATTTTGACGCGAGTATTAATCGCATCGCCGCGTGGGTAGTCGGCGCGCGCAATATGAATAAAGCGCTGCTGTACGCTCTGCTTGCGCCGTCGGATTATATGAAGAATCTGCAGGACAGCGGTGATTTCACTGAACTCATGGCGCTAACCGAAGACTTGAAGACCGCGCCTTTCGGCGACGTCTGGACAGAGTTCTGCCGCAGGCAGGGCGTCCCGGCGGATACTGAATGGTTTGCTGAAATCAGGAAATACGAGTCGGAAGTGTTATCATTACGGAACTGATGCGGGTATTATTTTCTGTAACAATTCAGCACCGGAAGCAAAAAACGGCTTCCGAGCGCAAGGTGCTGAATAGCCGCTATTATCTGATATTATAGGAGCTTGGAGTACATGGAACTGACCGGTCTGAAAACGCTGCATGAGGAAAACCCGCTCGGCATAGACACGGCGCCATACTTCTCGTGGATCATGCAAAGCGGGGACAAAAACGTTCTGCAAACCGGGTATCGGGTCGTCGTAACAGACGACAAGCGTGAAACCGTCTGGGACAGCGGCATGATCGGAAGTGCGCAGTCAAACTTCGTCGATTATCAAGGCCCGGAACTCCGCGGCCGTACGCGTTATACATGGACGGTCACGGTCCGGGACAACAAGGGCAACGAGGAGGGCGCCTCGGCTTGGTTTGAAACCGCTTTCATGAGCGCGGACGAGTGGAAATCGAAGTGGGCCGTTTCCCCATTCCCCTGCGAGCGAAAGAAGAACTGGGGCAACCAGCCGCCGGCGACAATGTTTCGCAAAGGCTTTGCTTTAAAAGGCGCTGTCAGCAGCGCGAGGCTGTACGCAACCTGTCACGGCATATACCGCCTTACCATTAACGGCGTCCGCCCCGACGACCGTGAGTTCTCCCCTGACTTTACGGTTTACAGGAAATTCCTGTGTTATCAGACCTATGATGTGACGGAGCTTTTACATCCCGGCTTGAACGCACTGGGTATGTATGTCGGCGACGGCTGGTACTGCGGCGCGATAACGACGCCCGCCTTTGGGGAGAACCATCCCCACGCGGTGCTGTTTCAGCTTGACGTGCGCTATGCCGACGGCAGTGAAGAGACTATCTGCTCGGACAGCTCTCTTAAGGCTGCACAGGGCCCGGTACTGTTTTCCGATCTGTTCGCCGGCGAGAAGTACGACGCCAACGCGGAGGTCGTCGGCTGGGATACCGCCGGTTTCTCCGGCGACGGCTGGCTAAAAGCAAAAAGGGCAAACAGCACAAAATACAGCCTCGGAAAACTCGCAGCGCAGATAGGCCCGCCCGTCAAGCCGCTCCTGACGCTACCCGCCGTGAAAGCCTATACCTCCCCCAAGGGGGAGCGGATCGTGGATTTCGGGCAAAACCTCGCGGGGCGCGTCCGCATGAAAGTCAACGCGCCGAAAGGGACGGAAATAACCTTGGATCATTTTGAAGCGCCCGATATGGACGGTAACTATTTCAACAACATTTTCGAAACAAAGCCGGGCGGCCCCTTGTGTGAGCAGCGCGTTTGCTATATATCAAACGGCGAGCAGACGGAGTTCGAACCGCTTTTTACATATCAGGGTTTCCGTTATGTCCGGGTGACGGGGATTGACGCCGTGCGGGCGGAAGATTTCCAAGCCGTCGCCCTCTCCTCCGACAATAAGGACGCAGGCGCGTTCGAGTGTTCCGACGCGCGCTTGAACCGCCTTTATGAGAATACCCGCTGGTCCCAGCGCTCCAACATGGTATCTATCCCCACCGACTGTCCCCAGCGGGAGAAGGCCGGATGGACGGGGGACGCCCAGGTCTACGCCGCCACTGCGTTCCTGAACGAGGACATGACAGGTTTCTTCACCAGGTGGCTGAAAAGCCTGGCATGCGAACAGATCAGGGACGGCAGGGCGCCTGTCACAGTGCCCCATACCTGGTATTATTTGATTTTTAAACTCCTGAACGGCAGGTACAGCGGCGAAAAGGGCCTTATGGACGCCTCCGGCTGGAGCGACGCCGCAGTCATCATCCCTTATACCATGTACCTTTTGACAGGCAATACCGCGATCCTGCGCGACCAGTATGAGTCTATGAAGCGATGGTGCGGGTATATAATAAAAAAGTCCGTCAAACGCGGCAGCAAGGAAATTCCGGCGGAGATTGAGCGGTACCTCTGGAATACCGGATATCATTTCGGCGAGTGGATGATCCCAAGCGTGGTTACGGGCGGTTATGGTTCAAACGACGAACTTTTCAAGATCATGATCGAAACCGCCAAATACACCGCGCCGATATTCTCCTGGCACTCGCTGAGTTCGATGGCGAAAATCGCCGGCTTGCTGGGATACGAAGAGGACGCCGCCTGTTTCGGCGGCATGGCGGACAAAGTCAGGGACGCTTTCGTCAGGGGCGTCATAGGCAAAGCCGGCGGCATGCCCGTTGATTTTCAAGGCGCTTATGTCCTGCCCCTATACTTCGGCCTTGTGCCCGACGAGTTTAAAGAACACTTCGCGGAAAAGCTTGTATCCATGATCCGCGGGAATGGCAACCGCTTGGATACCGGTTTTTTGGCCACCCCGTTCCTTTTGGACTCTTTATGTAAAATAGGGCGAGAGGACATGGCCTACGAACTGCTGTATCAGGAAAACGCCCCTTCGTGGCTGAACCAGGTCAAAAGCGGCGCGACGACCATCTGGGAGAGCTGGTACTGCTACGGCGAGGACGGCAACCCCCTTATGATGAGCATGAATCATTATGCATTCGGCTGCGTATGCGACTGGATTTTCCGCTATATAGGCGGCATAGAGCGCGCCGGCGTTGGCTTCAAGCATATTAAAATACACCCGCGCCCCGACCCCTCGCTCAGCTTCGCGAAACGGAGCTACATGAGCGAGTACGGCAGGATCGTTTGCGAGTGGGAACGCAAAGGCGGCAAATTCCTGTTGAGTATTGTGATACCCTGTAATACCACGGCGACCGTTATACTACCGGACGGGAAAACGCATGAGACAGGCAGCGGCAGCTATAAGTTCGAGTGTTGACTATTGACAACAACAATGTATTGCAATTACTCAGATAATGAGCTTTGCTCCCGGCAGGTTACAGATTCCGAGCAATTGCCTGTTTAGGTAAATTGATATGTTTTTTATACACAGCCTAAAAAATGTACTGCGCTCATGGCCAAAGTCTGCATTGTTCTTTATCTTAATTGCTGTGTTGGGGGTGACACTCTGCATCGGCGTGAGTATGACTGCGTCCATCGTCGGTTTTCTGCGGGAGTGCGACGAGATATACACCACTATCGCAGTTTTCGAGTACATCGGCTCCGACTACCCTAATGAATCGCAGCTCGACCCAAATATATCTCTATGCATCGATGAATTTGACTCTAACGCGATTATGGCGCACCCCGCTGTGCTGGGCTGGGACGAGAATGCCGTAGCTTTCGGATCCGTTGCGGGTAAGACGGTCAACTCTGCGACTCCGCCATATAAAGACGCTACTGTAGCCGTGATTTATATCATGGGCTACAACGAGGGTAACGATTTTTATCAATATGTCATAATCGAAGATCTGGTCAGCCCTATCGAAGATGACATTATGCTAAGCGGTGCGTTGTATGATGCCCCCATTGATCTTGAACAAGGCCATCTGTACTTGGCTAACTTGAGCATCGCCACCCATGATATCGTTCCATTTGTCAATGCCGCTTCTGTGTTGGCCGGTGTGGACGGTTCAGTCGAGAACATGATCATGGATATCACCGCGCCTGACAGCGACAGAGGATATATAATCCCTGATGATTGCCTGCTAAACCGGATAGCCGAAACGTATTTTGTGACGAATTCGGGCGTTACTGTTTTCGCTACGAACGACGCGGAAGCGCTGCTCCCGTTTCACCAGGCGGACCTGTCCGTTATCGATGGCAGGGGCTTCACTTCTGATGAGTACGATGAGGGCGCAAAAGTCTGCCTGCTTCCACAGCGCTTCGCGGCGCTGATAGACGCGAAGGCAGGCGACACGATCGGCCTTTCGCTTGCGGTACAGGCGGGAGCGCCATGGAGCCAGAGCTACTGGGCGGGAACCGGATTCGCTTACGAAGACTCATATACAGTGGTGGGTATACTCAGCCCCAATGATAATTTCAGAGATACGATCTTCATACCCAAGTCCGGTTCTGTCGACCTCTCTGATAACCGATGGTCATATACGCTTGGGCAAGCGACGCTGAAGAACAGCCAAGCAGACAGGTTCTATTTGGATATGGCGGACAATCTACCGCAAAAAGTCCGCATGACAATCTACGATCAGGGCTATGCAGTGGCCGCCGCGCCGCTGAATGATGTTTTGCGCATTGCGATCGTCTTGACTGTTGTTTGCTTTTTGGCAGCGCTTGCGATACTTGCACTGTTCGGCTACTTGTTCATATACCGCCAGCGCGCAATCGCCAGAACGATGCACCGCCAGGGCGCTCCGAAGAGAGGCATATACAGCTACTTTACATTCGGGTCAGGATGCATCGCCCTTCTGAGTGCTGCCGCAGGAGCAACCGCAAGCGTAGGGCTCTCTTCGGTCATTATGGAAGTTGTAAGGCGAACAATCACCGACCACAACAACGCTGACTTACACTATTCAAATGCCGCGCTGTCCATTTCAAAGTCTATAGAGTTCGCGCCTGATATTCCCACAAGCATTTTTATCCTGACAGCATTAGCGCTTTTTGCTTTAGCTGTGCTGTCAACCTGTATGTTCACTGCGCTCAGTATCCGCGGTACAATCTCCGGCAAGCGCCGCAGAAAAGCCGGAGCGGGTGCGGGACTGCGGCGCACCGGGAGAGATTCCCGCACGCAGCGCGGCGGCTCAACACTCCGCGGGGCTGGCTCATATTCCCGGTCTTTGAGCGGAGGTGCGTGGAAGTACGCGTGGCTGAGTATATGGCGAGGTACTTACCGTTCAGCGATTCCGGTCGTCCTCTGCGCTCTCGCCGCAGCGCTTCTTATGCAACTGACGCGCACAACAGCGGCATATAGGGAAAACTATGAACGGCTTGTCGATGGAACCGACATTTCGGGTTATCTGTCTGACTATCGCGGTATATGGCGCAGCGGGTTGCTTCTGAGCAGCACTGCGGTAAATGATTTTTACAACAGCGGTATAGTGTCGGGGATCTCCGTGCAGAAGACCGCCCACTATACTTATGATGTGGAACCGCCGCCGCCGGGCTCGTCAATATATGTATTTGAGACATTCATGAACCGGTTAGGCCTGGGGTCGCTTTTCATTTGGACGAACGACCTTACGTTGGCGCAAGAGTTTTTTGGCTACGATCCCGCCGATCTGCCTGTGACTTTCATGGATGGATTCGATATGTCTATTTTTACAGAGATTTTTACAGAGATAAGCAGTGACAACAGACCCGGCGCGGCAGCGCAAAGCTCAGCCATTAACAATTATGACGCGGTCACATATAATTCCGCAACCGGTCCCAAGGGGTACTTCGACGCCATTCCCGTTATCGTCTCTACTGACTTCCTTGATAGAAACAATCTGGCCTTCGGCGACACAATAATCGTCAACACCTCCGGCGTGAGCGCCACCGATTTTCAGAGAAGAACGATTCGGATAATTGGCAGCTTTGCAAAACAGGGCTTGCCGGATAACATTTATATTCCGCTTGCTTACTATCACATCATCAAAGAGGGCGAATCCATTTTTGATCGGGTTGAGAGAGTATACTACTTAACGTATACCGACGTCCCGGCTTTATATGCCTTTACTAATGTCTATACTTGAAATCAACGATGTGCGATTCAGTTATAGAGGCGGTGTTGAGGCGAAGGATGTACTCCGGGGTGTCAAGTGCGCATTTGAGAAAGGTTCGTTCTATGCTATCATCGGCAAGTCCGGAAGCGGCAAGAGTACATTGCTGAACTTGATTGCGGGGCTTGATCAGCCCACGGAAGGGGATGTCCTTTTTGAGGGCAGAGCGACATCAGGCTTGGATCTAAACGAGTATCGGCGCAAGAGCGTAGCGGTTATCTACCAGGACTTTAGCTTGTGTAACCCTGACATTCTTTACAGCGCGCCCCCTCCGTGTTATAGTAAAACAAGAAAACAAAGAAATATGTATAACAATGATATTCTATGTATATGCTAAAGGAGACGATGATATGCAGCAGCGCGCAGTCAGGAGCGGAAACGCAATGGAACGTAAAGTCATCAGTGTCTCGGTGAAACGCCAGCTTACCATACCGCAGAAATACTTTGAAGCGCTTGGGTTTAAAAATGAAGCCGAGTGTTTTTTACAGGAAGACGGGCTTTTTATCCGCCCTCTGCGCGACACCGGCGGCAGCGAGTTTTCCGAGCAGATTCTGTCCGATCTGATCTCACAGGGTTATGCGGGGCAG